>Ga0208490_101082_pt1 | contig 11499 bp, 10 predicted proteins | sample SubbioAug_CSWold_FD_184818 | JGI IMG/M metagenome (GOLD analysis project Ga0208490, IMG submission 184818) | Serpentinite rock and fluid subsurface biosphere microbial communities from McLaughlin Reserve, California, USA - CR11Aug_CSWold (SPAdes) | ecosystem: Environmental > Terrestrial > Deep...
AAATTTGATTATGCAAAACCTGTGGGAGAAGGTGTTTAAATGGTATATGCTTTAATTGGGATTTTAATAGGAGGAATAATTGGCTTTCTATTGCCATATACTTATAATACAGCATATACTTTATATATATCTGTAGCAATTCTTGCCAGTTTAGACTCAGTATTTGGGGGAATTAGGGCAAATCTAGAAGGCAAGTTTAATACAAGGATTTTTGTTACTGGTTTTTTTGGAAATGCATTATTGGCAGCATTTTTAGCTTATATTGGAGATAGACTGGGGGTTCCTCTTTACTATGCAGCAATATTCACATTCGGGGGAAGACTATTTGATAATTTTGCTAAAATTAGGAGAATTTGGTTAACAAAAGAAAAACCAGTTAAAACTGATAAGTAATACCCAAAGATGATAGGAGGAATGGGAATGTTTGATTTTGACGTAGATGTGGATCAATTTGCAAAAATTAAGGTTTTTGGAGTAGGTGGAGGCGGTAATAACGCTGTAAACAGAATGATTGAGTGTGGAGTTAGAGGTATAGAATTTATAGCTTTAAACACAGATAAGCAAGCTCTATATTCTTCAAGAGCTGAACAAAAGGTTCAACTTGGAGAAAAAATTACAAAGGGTCTTGGAGCAGGTGCAAACCCTGAAATAGGAACTAGGGCAGCAGAGGAAAATAGAAACGAAATCATGGAAAGCCTTAAAGGAGCAGACATGGTGTTTATAACTGCTGGTATGGGCGGTGGTACCGGTACAGGAGCTGCACCTATAATAGCTGAAATAGCAAAGGAATTGGGTATACTTACAGTTGGTGTTGTAACTAAACCATTTACATTTGAAGGTAAGAAAAGACTGCAACAAGCAGAAACAGGAATTCAAGAGTTAAAGAGTAGAGTTGATACTCTTGTGACCATTCCAAATGATAGATTGTTACAAATAGCTGATAAAAAAACTACTATGGCAGATGCATTTATGATGGCAGATGAGGTTCTAAAGCAAGGTATTCAAGGTATTTCTGACTTGATTTCTGTTCCAAATTTAATAAATCTGGACTTTGCAGATGTTAAGACAATAATGTTTGACAAAGGTATTGCTCATATGGGTATCGGAAGAGCATCAGGAGATAACAGAGCTGCAGATGCTGCAAAACAAGCAATAACCTCACCACTTCTTGAAACATCCATTGATGGAGCAAAATCAGTTCTTCTAAATATTACAGGTGGAAAAGATCTTGGGATATTTGAAGTTAACGAAGCTGCTGATATAATAAGACAATCAGTAGACCCTGATGCTAATATAATCTTTGGAGCAGGAATTGACGAATCCATGAATGATGAAATTAAAATTACTGTAATTGCAACTGGTTTCGAAGATCAAGTTATTAAAAATAAGACAACTATATCTCAAAAGGGAAGTATTTTTGGTGGTAGAAAAGAACATGAAGTCATCGAAGAAACAAAGAAAAAGGAAACAATGACTGAAGACTTAGACATTCCTATATTCCTTAGAAGAAGAGATAAAAAATAATTATGATAAAACGTATCTTTTCAGATGCGTTTTATTTTTAAGAAAGAGGGGATTTAAATGAAATGTCCTTATTGCGAATACTTAGAGTCAAAGGTTGTGGATTCAAGACCCACTGACGAAGGTCAAGCTATTAGAAGAAGAAGAGAGTGTATTAGTTGTGGTAAGAGATTTACTACATATGAAAAAATTGAAGAAATTCCAACAATTGTAGTGAAAAAGGACGGCAACAGACAAAGCTATGATAGAAACAAGCTTATGAATGGAATCATTAAGGCATGTGAGAAAAGACCTGTCTCCATGAGTACCATTGAAAAGATGGTTGATGATATTGAGAGAGTAATCTCTAATTCTTTGGACAATGAGATTACATCATCTGAGTTGGGTGAAGAAATAATGAATAGACTAAAGGATGTGGATGAAGTAGCATATGTTAGATTTGCTTCAGTATACAGACAATTTAAAGATGTTAACTCTTTTATGGATGAACTTAAAAAAATCTTAGATGAAAGTAAGTAGGGGAACATTATGAAAAACAAAGATTTCAATGAAATATTGATGCAAAACATTTTGCGTCACGGGAATATTGGAGTCCATGTAATAGATAAAGATAGAAAAACCATCATATACAATGAAGCAATGGCTGAATTAGAGGGTTTAGAGATCTTTCAAGTTATGGATAAAGATATTTTGGATATTTTCCCTAGTCTGAATGAATATACATCCACGCTAATAAAAGTAATTAATACTGGTGAACCTATTATTAATAGTACGCAGACATATTTTAATTTCAGAGGGCATTCAATTACCACTATATCATCCACAATACCATTAGAAAGAGAGGGACAGATAATTGGTGCATTGGAAATTGCTCAAGATGTTACGAATTTAAGAAAGCTTTCTGATCAACTTATGGAGTTACAACAAGAATTAAAGGAAAGCAAAATGAATGTGAAGAAAAATAAAGAAATCAAAAAATATAATTTTAGCAATATTATAGGTAATAACAAAGGTTTAGCCATAGCAAAACAAATTGGAGAACGAGCAAGTGAAACTCCATCTAGTGTTTTAATCTATGGTGAGACTGGTACTGGTAAAGAGATGTTTGCTCAAAGTATACACAACAGTGGAAGTAGAAAAAACAATACCTTTATAGCTCAAAACTGTGCAGCAATACCTGATTCTTTACTAGAAGGTATCCTATTTGGAACAGAAAAAGGAGGATTTACTGGAGCTATTGAAAGAGAAGGAATCTTTGAACAAGCTAATGGTGGGACTTTACTTTTAGATGAGATTAATTCCATGAGTTTGCCACTTCAAGCAAAACTTCTAAGGGTTTTACAAGAAGGTTACATTAGAAGAATTGGTGGTTTAAAGGATGTTCCCGTTGATGTTAGGATAATTGCAACTACCAACGAAGATCCTAAAATTGCCTTGGAAAAGAATCTTATAAGAAGGGATCTATACTACAGATTAAGTGTTATAAACATATATATACCACCTTTAAGAGACAGATTGGATGACTTGGATATACTCCTAAGCTTTTTTATAAATAAGTTTAATAATCTTTTAAATAAAAACATTGTTAAAGTTTCAATGGAAGTTAGAGATGATTTTTTAAACTACACATGGCCAGGAAACATTAGAGAATTGGAAAACTTTATTGAAGGTGGGATGAATATGGTATCATTCCAAGATAAAGTTTTAAATAGAGAGAATTTTATTACTTCTAATTTCATTCCCAAAAAATCTAATATAGACAGAACTTTGATACAAAGACTAAATGAGGACTCTTTACCTAATGTATTAAATGATTTAGAAGAAAGCATTATTCAAGATGCAATGGAACGGTATGGAAATAATATTTCCAATGCAGCCAAACATCTGGGTATAAAACGACAAACCCTACAACATAAATTAAAGAAAAGCACCTCAGCGCAATAATATTTGCATTAAATGCAAATTAATTTGCGCTGTTTTCTTATTTTCACAGAAAATTTTGAAATAATTCTACTTAAAATGGGTATTTATATGAAGGATACATACATAATCTACTTGGCACGGATTTTGCAATATATATTAATGAGGATTAAAAATAACTCGGAGGTGGCTTATGAGAAAAGAAAATGTAAAGGTAATTATTTGGGGTTTAGGAGCTATGGGTAGTGGTATGGCTGATATGCTTTTAAAGAAAAAAGGTGTTGAAATTGTAGGTGTTGTTGCAAGAGGACCAAAAGTAGGCAAGAGCATGTATGATTATATCAAGACAGAACGCGGAGACAGACCTGATGTTATTATAGGCACACCTGAGCAAGTTATTAAAGTAGGAGCTGCAGATGTGGTACTTTCCGCTACAGATTCATACACAAAAGTTGCTTTTGAAAGATTAAAATTTATTCTTGAAAGGAAGATAAATGTAATATCTTCTGCAGAAGAAATGTCTTATCCAATGGCTCAATCACCTGAAGAAGCAAAAAAACTAGATAAAATTGCTAAGGAAAATGGAGTATCAATTTTAGGTACTGGAATTAATCCTGGACTAATAATGGATTTACTTGTTGTACTTATGACTGGTGCATGTGAAGAGGTTGATCATATAGTAGCAAGAAGAGTAAATTCACTTTCTCCTTTTGGACCAGCGGTAATGGTAGAACAAGGAATAGGAATAACTAAAGAGGAGTTCCAACTTGGAGTGGAAACTGGTCATCTATCAGGACATGTAGGATTCCCTGAGTCAATTAATATGGTTGCTGACGCTATTGGTTGGAAAGTTGATAAGATAGAGCAATCAATGGAGCCAATAATGACTGATGTAGATAGAAAATCCGAATATGGATTTGCTCCAGCAGGAAATGTTGCTGGTTGTGCAATGAAAGGATTTGGATATGTTGATGGAGAATTAAAAATTGAAATGGATCATCCACAACAAATTGAACCAGAACAAGTAGGTGTTCAAACTGGTGACTATGTAATGATTAAAGGAATTCCAAATATTAACCTTGTTAACTCACCAGAAGTTCCAGGTGGAATTGGTACTATTGCAATGTGTGTCAATATGATTCCTCATATTATAAATGCAAGACCTGGACTAAAAACAATGTTAGATTTACCTGTTCCAAGAGCTATAATGGGAGATATGAGAAATTTAATTAAAGATTAAAAATTAAGCTATAGCAATATAAATATTAAGATAACTTAACAAAGTATGGGTAGACTAGTTCTACTCATACTTCTTGTAATGAGAGAGGATGAATAAAATGAATGCAAAACGCGGTGATTGGGTACGTATCCACAAAATTGTACTTAATGTAGGCGAAAGAGCAACAAATATTCCAGAAGATACACAAAATGTACCCCTAGAGATGTGGGACAAAGGATTCTTATTAACTGAAGAAGCAAAAATTGGTGATGTTGTTGAAATCGAAACTTATATTGGCAGAAAACTTGAAGGAACACTAATAGAAATTAATCCATATTGGGATCATGATTATGGAAAAGCAGTACCAGAGCTTCTTTATATAGGAAGACAGGCTAGAGCATTATTGGAAGAAGGTGAAATCAATGACTAAAGATAATAGTCTAAATGCAGTAATGAGCAGAAAATCAGAAATAATGAAGCAATCTGTGGGAATCGACTATGCTGAATTTGAGTCAGGTTCAATCGCATTTGATTTTGAGAGAATGATGAAAGAGACTGGATACAGTCTTCAAGAAATCGAAGAAATTCAAAAACAAACATCTGTTGGGAATACTCCTCTTTATGAGTTGAAAAATATAACGAAATTAGCAAGATTATATGCAAAAGAAGGTAAAGGTGCAAGAATATTTATAAAAGATGAAGCAAGTAATCCATCTGGAAGTTTTAAGGCTAGAAGAGCTGCAACTGCAGTATATCATGCCCAAAGATTAGGATATAAAGGCGTAATAGCTGCCACAAGTGGAAACTATGGTGCTGCTGTAGCTTCTCAAGCTGCTATGAGAGGCTTAAAGTGTATTATCGTTCAAGAGTGCTATGATTCAAAGGGAAAAGGACAACCAGAGATAATAGAAAAGGCAAGAGCATGTGAAGCCTATGGAGCTGAAGTTGTTCAACTTTCTGTTGGACCAGAATTATTCTATTCTTTCCTTCTTCTACTGGAAGAAACAGGATACTTTAATGCATCATTATATAGTCCATTTGGAATAGCAGGCGTAGAAACTCTTGGATATGAACTATCCATGGAATTTAGGGAAAAAGAAGGAAAAGATCCAGATGTAGTTGTCATCACTAATGCTGGTGGTGGAAACTTAACTGGAACTGCCAGAGGCTTAATAAAGGCAGGAGCTTTGAATTCAAAAATAGTAGGTGCATCTGTTTCACTTGCTGGTCTTCACATGGCAAGCGATGAACAATTTAACAAAAAATCATTTACCACGGGACACACAGGATTTGGAATTCCCTTTGCCACATGGCCAGATAGATCAGATGTTCCAAGATCTGCAGCTAGACCACTAAGATATATAGATAGATATGTTACTGTAAACCAAGGGTCTGTATTCTATATGACCGAATTATTAGCTCAAGTTGAAGGCTTAGAAAGAGGACCTGCTGGAAATACTGCTTTGGCAGCTGCTTTTGTTATTGCTCAGGAATTAGATCAAGATCAAATAGTAGTTGTCCAAGAAACTGAATATACAGGAGCAGGAAAACATATTTTACCACAATTAACATTTGCTAAGGAAAATGGAGTTGAAATTCTTAAAGGTGATCCAAAAGAGGAAGTACCTGGAAAGAATATAATTCTTCCTGAAGACCCATCTAAACTTTGTATTGATGAATTAGACTTATTAAAGATTAAGAAGTCATATATAAGAAATTGTATAACCAATACAGGAGTAAAAGAAGTTAGCAAAAAAGACTTAGAGTTTTTAGTGATAGACACTAAGTCAAATGAAGAATTTGTAAGAGAAACCCTACTTGAACTGGATTTAAATTTAAAATTGGAGGAAAAATAATGAAAAGAGAAGATGATTTTCTAGTTAGGCGAGAGCATTTAGCCCAAATGACTGAAGAACAATTGGAAACTCGATTTTGGGAATTAGCAGAAAAGCTAATTGATCCAATTATTGACTTAGGATATAAAAACACCAGCCCATCAATAGAAAGAAGTGTCCTACTTAGAATGGGATTCTCAAGTGTTGAAGCAAAATCAATAGTTGACAATGCTATTGACCGTGGTTTAATTGGCAAAGGTGCAGGTCACATAGTATATAGATTGTCAAAGGAAAAAAATGTGGGAATAAGAGAAGCTGGTTTGATGCTTGTTGATAATACCCATTGGGATGATGTAAAAGCTATGTTTAAGGGAGGTTCAAAATAATGGAACTTAAACCAAACGAAAAACTGGATATACAAGAACTGTTAAAGGATCTGGAAAACTATAGACCTAAAAGAAGAGGTTGGCACTGGAGAGACGGAGCAGGAGAAAACAGACAAATAGGTAAATTTCAGTATTATGATACCACAGAAAATCTTAAACAATCTCAACCACTACCAGCTGCAAAGTATTTTGGAAATATAGATCCACAACCACAACCAATAATAACAACTGAAATTGCTTCTGGAAGGTTTGAGGATGATATAAGAAGAATGAGAATGGCAGCTTGGCATGGTGCCGATCATATAATGGTAATTAGAACTGCTGGTCAATCTCACTTTGAAAGTTTAATTGAAGGAACTCCCCAAGGCGTTGGTGGAATTCCAATTACTAGAAAACAAGTTAGAGCTCAAAGAAAAGCACTTGATTTAATTGAAGAAGAGGTAGGAAGACCGATAAATTACCATTCATATGTATCTGGAGTTGCTGGTCCTGAAATCGCTGTAATGTTTGCAGAAGAAGGAGTAAATGGAGCTCACCAAGATCCTCAATACAATGTACTTTACAGAAACATCAATATGATTCGTTCATTTGTTGATGCTGCTGAAGCAAAAAAAGTTATGACTTGGGCAGATATTGCACAAATAGATGGAGCACATAACGCAAATGCTACTGCAAGAGAAGCTTGGAAAGTAATGCCTGAACTAATGGTTCAACATGCTATAAACTCAATTTTCTCAGTTAAGGTTGGAATGAAGAAAGGAAATATTTGCCTATCAACAGTTCCACCAACAGCACCACCAGCACCAAGCATGAGGTTGGACTTGCCATATGCTGTTGCATTGAGAGATCTGTTTAGAGAATACAGAATGAGAGCACAAATGAATACAAAGTATATGGAGTCTTCAACTAGAGAAGCTACAGTTACTCATGTATTAAATCTTCTTATTTCTCAATTAACATCTGCTGACATTCAATCTACAATAACCCCTGATGAAGGAAGAAATGTACCTTGGCACATTTACAACATAGAAGCTGTTGACACGGCGAAACAAGCTTTCAACGGTATGGACGGACTTATGTCTATGCTTGAATTAAAGCGTGATGGAAGCGAGTTGGGAGATAAGGTAAGAGAACTAAAAGAAAGAGCTATCCTGTTTATGGAAGAGATGCTTGAAATTGGTGGTTACTTTGAAGCTGTTCAAGCTGGATTCTTTGTTGATTCTGGTTATTATCCAGAGAGAAATGGTGATGGTATAATCAGAAAAATAAATTCTGGAGTTGGAGAAGGCACTGTATATGAAAGAGATGAAGACTACTTAGCTCCTGTAACAGCTCATTTTGGATACAACAATGTTGCTCAATACGGAGAAGAGTATGTTGAAAATCCAGTTGCTTTAATTGGTACAGGAACTTTTGAGGATCCATCTAAGATCATATATATAGATGAGTTGGATGAAACTGATAATGTTAATGTACGACTTGATGAGGTAAAAGATTTAGTTGGTACAACTCACATAAAACCTGAAATGGAATGGAGAGGTGATGGAATAATTCACATCACAATGTTTTTACCTACAGACATACGAACTGCTGAGTTTGCTGGTCTTGAAGTTGCAAGACACATGAACCTAAGAGACTGTGAAGTTATTCATAAGGAAGTTATGCAAGAATCTGAAGGGACTAGAATTGAGATTAAAGGTAAACTTGATTATACAATTGACACTTCAAAATTAGTAATACCTCCAAAACCAGAAGAATTATCTGAAGATGCAATAAGAAGTGATATAGCAAACAAACCAATGAAGATAGTTGCTGCAACAGTTGGAGAAGATGAGCATTCTGTTGGTATGAGAGAAATAGTTGACATTAAACACGGTGGTATTGAAAAGTATGGTATTGAATGTCATATTCTTGGAACTTCAATATCCGTTGAAAAACTAGTAGATGCAGCGATTGAAATGGATGCAGATGCTATTTTAACTTCAACAATAATTTCCCATGATGATATGCATTACAAAAATATGAAAAAACTACATGAATATGCAATTGAAAAGGGAATAAGAGATAAAGTTATAATAATTGCAGGTGGTACTCAAGTATCAAATGAATTGGCAGTAGAATATGGCATGGATGCAGGATTTGGTCGTGGAACAAAAGGTTCCCATGTAGCTACATTCCTAGTTAAGAAAAGACGTGAAATGGCCAATGAAGATTAATCTACTGGTTGCTGAAATTGGAAGTACTACTACAGTTGTAAATGCATTCCAAGATATTGATCATGATCCAAAATTTATTGGTCAAGGTCAAGGGGCAACAACTGTACTAGAAGGTGATGTTAACCTTGGACTTAAAACTGCAATTGATGATTTATGTAAATTTTTAAAGGTTTCATCCATAGAATATGATGAACTCATAGCCACCAGCTCAGCCGCTGGTGGACTAAGAATGAGCGTTCATGGATTGGTATACGATATGACAGTAAGAGCCGCTAAAGAGGCAGCATTAGGCGCTGGTGCTAACATAAAGTATGTCACTGCTGGAAAACTTAGAAAGTCAGATCTTAGAAAGATAAAAGAAGTAAATCCAAATATAATTTTAATAGCTGGCGGTGTAGATTATGGGGAAAGAGACACTGCATTATACAACAGTGAACTGATTGCTGGGATGGACCTTAACATACCGGTAATTTATGCTGGAAATGTTGAAAATCATGAAGATGTTAAAGATATTTTCCAAGGAACCAATATTGAATTATATTTAGTTGAAAATGTGTATCCTAAAATTGATGAGTTGAATATTGAACCTACTAGAAAAGTTATTCAGTCGGTATTTGAAAAACATATAATTCATGCACCAGGGATGGAAAAAATAAGAGATATGGTCACAGGAAACATTATGCCCACACCTGGAGCTGTAATGGAGGCTAGTCAGCTTTTATATGATGAAATCGGGGACCTACTCACCATAGATGTTGGTGGTGCAACAACTGATGTTCACTCTGTAACAGAAGATAGTGAAGAAATATCTAGAATAATTCTAAGTCCAGAGCCTAAAGCTAAAAGAACAGTTGAAGGTGATTTAGGAGTATATGTAAATATGAGAAATATTGTTGAGATGGTAGGAGAAGATGTATTGATGAAAGAGTTAGATTTAGATGAATCAGGACTTTCAAATCTAATCCATCACCACAAGCCAATACCTACAACACCTCTTGAAATGAGATTTGTTGAGGTTTTAGCCCAGCATGCTACAATTACTGGTGTTAAAAGACATGGTGGCAGACTAAGAAACCTTTATGGACCCAGTGGCAAGAAGACCATAGCTGAAGGAAAGGACTTAACTTCTGTGAAATACCTAATTGGTACTGGAGGAGCTTTAACCAGACTACCTGGTAGAGTTGATATCTTAAAGATGATTCCTCTATCTAACACAGGAACTGATTTACTTCCAAATAGTGAAGTTGAAATATTAATAGACAATGACTATATAATGGCATCCCTTGGTGTTATGAGTAAAAAGTACCCCAATGTTGCATTGGATCTATTGTTAAAAAGTTTTAGGCTTAAAGATTAAGGAGGTTTTTCATGGGTTATCCAAGAGTTGTTGTTGATTTAAATATAATTAAAGATAATGTTAAATGTATCTTGGAAAAAACAAAAGACAAGAATATTACAATATCTGGTGTTACAAAAGGATTTTGTGCCATGCCTGAAATTGCCCAAGCTTACATTGACGGTGGTGTGGACTATTTAGCTGATTCTAGAATTCAAAATCTAATTAAGCTTAAAGATCTTCAAATACCAAAAATGATGCTTAGACTTCCAATGATTTCAGAGGCTGATAAGGTAGTAAAATATTCTGATATATCTTTAAATTCTGAAGTTGATACCATAAGAGCATTGGATAGAGCTGCCTTTAATAATAACAAAGTTCATGAAATAATTCTTATGGTGGATTTAGGGGACTTAAGAGAAGGATACTTCAAAGAAGAAGATCTTTTTAATGCAATAGAAGAGATTATGGAATTATCATGGATTAAAATTAAAGGAATTGGAGTAAATCTTACTTGTTATGGTGGTGTTATACCAAATGAGAGGATATTATCTAGATTAACTGATCTTTCAAAGGAGATTCTTGACAAGTATTCACTCCACCTTGAGATGATTTCTGGAGGAAATTCCAGTAGTATTTATCTATTAGATGGTGGATTACCAAAAAAGATTAACAATCTTAGACTGGGTGAGGCTATAATATTTGGCACTGAATCTGCATATGGAAAAAATATACCTGGATCAAACTCTAATGCATTCAAACTTGAAGCTGAAATAATAGAAATTAAGGATAAACCGTCTGTACCAACGGAGGAAATTGGTAGGGATGCCTTTGGACAGATACCTACATTTGTAGATAGAGGAGTCAGAAAGAGAATACTCTGTGCTGTAGGAAAACAAGATGTTGATATCCAAACCCTTTATCCAATAGATAAAGACTTGATTGTTCTTGGGGGAAGTTCGGACCACTTAATTTTAGATGGTTCCGACTCTAAGCTTGATTATAAGATTGGGGACATAGTTTCCTTTAATATCCACTATGTATCCATGCTTAGACTTATGACTTC
>Ga0208490_101084_pt1 | contig 11498 bp, 13 predicted proteins | sample SubbioAug_CSWold_FD_184818 | JGI IMG/M metagenome (GOLD analysis project Ga0208490, IMG submission 184818) | Serpentinite rock and fluid subsurface biosphere microbial communities from McLaughlin Reserve, California, USA - CR11Aug_CSWold (SPAdes) | ecosystem: Environmental > Terrestrial > Deep...
AATGACACAGCAACTCTTAGATTCTTCCAAGGTAAGGCTTTCGAAGTTTTACCATCAAATTTTGTTGAATTGGAAATAACCGAAACAGAACCTAGTATTAAAGGTGATACAGCACAAGGCGCAACTAAAATTGCCATTGTTGAAACTGGTGTATCAATTAATGTTCCACTATTTGTGAACATTGGTGATAGAATAAAAATAGACACGAGAACTGGTGAGTATCTATCCAGAGTTTAGAGGAGGGGAAAAAATGGAATATTTATTTCAGAAAGTAGCATACCTTAAAGGTCTAGCAGATGGTCTAGGCATTGACGATTCCACTAAGGAAGGCAAATTATTACTTCATATTGTGGAAACTTTGGAAGAGTTTGCTGATGTGATGGAAGAAATAGTTGAGGATCAAATCGATTTAGAAGAGTATGTAAACTTTATTGATGAAGACTTAGCTGATGTAGAAGATGATATCTACAGTGATGAAGATGACTTCGACTTTGATGATGATGATTTTGACTTCGATGATTACGATGATTGTTGTGATGACGAGGGTTGTGACTGTTATAAAGGTCACAAAATCGAAGAGCTTGAAGATGACGATGAGGGTGAAGAATAATTAATAATCAATTAGATGGCCTAAAGTAAATGCTTTAGGCTATTTAATCGTTCTATGTTATTGTAAAGGACATGCTACTTTGATATAATGAATCTAGAATTTACTAAAGAGGTGTTATTATGAATGAGAAAGAAAACATAGATTATATGGACAATGGAAGTGTTAAAATATCCAATGATGTATTAGCAACTATAGCAACCACTGCTGCAAATGAAGTAGAGGGAGTTGTAAGCATTAATTCTACATTAACCAGCGGTTTGACAGAATTATTAGGGAAAAAAGGCTCTGGGAAAAAAGTAAAAGTGGAATTAAAGGAAACCGATGTTTACCTTGAAATGCATTTAACACTGGCATATGGTACAAAGATCAATGAAGTTGGATCAAAGGTTCAGAAAAAGGTAAAAGAAGCAATTGAAAATATGACAGATTTAAAAGTTAAAGAGGTTAATATTCATATTGTTGGAATAAGTAGGGTTAGAGAATCAAAGGAAGAATAGTAAATAAATTTAGGAGTTGTATATGAGCAGAAAACAGGCAAGAGAAGGAACGATGCAGTTATTATTTCAAATGGAAAGCAATAATGACTTTTCTCAGGAAGCATTAGACTTATACCTAGATAATTTTGAGTTTGAAAAGGATGAAAGAGAATTTATCATTGGTACAGTTCATGGTGTAATGGAAAAAATGGACATTATAGATGACCACATTAAAAAACATATTGAAGGATGGTCATTGGAAAGACTGGCAAAGGTTGATTTGTCAACTTTAAGACTTGCCATTTATGAAATATTATTTAGAGATGATATACCAGTTGAAGTATCCATAAATGAAGCCATTGAGTTAGTGAAAAAATACAGTGCTTTTGATTCATACAAATATGTTAATGGTGTATTAGGAGGGTTTGTCAGAACCCTAGATAAAAATGAGTAAATTATTTTTAGGTATAGATACAAGTAATTATACTACCTCAATTGGAGTAATAGACGAGGAACTAAATATTATCCAGGATAGAAGAATCATACTATCAGTTGATAAAGGCAATAAGGGGCTCAGACAACAGGAGGCCCTGTTTCAACATTTAAAGAATTTACCATTTTTAGTTGATAGTTTAGAAGTTGATTTTAAGGAGATTGTAGGGATTGGAGTTAGCACAAAGCCCAGAAACCAAACTGGGTCTTATATGCCAGTATTTTTGGCAGGAGAAGGTCTTGGAAGATCTTTATCCAAAGTTTTAAATGTACCGCTAAAAAGATTTTCTCACCAAGAAGGCCATATAGGAGCATCCTTAATTCACAATAATATAGATGGTAGCTTTATATCTTTTCATCTGTCAGGAGGCACTACAGAGGTCTTAAAATGCAAGAATCTAAAGGATAATATCAATCTTGAATTAGTTGGAGGGACACTAGATATTAGTGTTGGTCAATTGATTGACAGAATTGGAGTATATATAGGATTTAATTTTCCTTGTGGCAAGGAAATGGACAATTTTGCTCAACACGGAAATCCTATAAATCTTGATATAATTCCTAAAATCAAAAATGGATATGTAAATTTATCTGGAATTGAAAATAAGTTTATATCACTAATAAACACTAATATATATAAGAAAGAAGACATAATATATACACTTTTTTATCAAATAGCTTATATTATTAATAATCTTATTGAATATACTCTTAAGGATTCAGAAGAAAAAGTAGTTTTAGTTGGAGGAGTTGTATCCAATAGCATAATTAGGGATATTTTAAATAAATCTAAGCATAATGAGCAAATTGTATTTACAGATATGGGTCTATCTGTGGATAATGCAGTTGGTATTGCTTATTTAACTTTGAAAAAATTAGGATGGGAGGAATAATTATGAGAGCGTTAATGGTACATGAAGTAAATGGATATATAAAGAAGTTACTTACCAATGATCTATTGCTTTCATACCTGTCCATAGAGGGAGAAATATCTAATTATACACATCATTATAGTGGACACATGTATTTTAGTCTAAAAGATGATAAAAGTAGAATTAAGTGTGTGATGTTTAAAGGTGACAACAGTGATTTAAATTTTAAACCAAAAGACGGAAGCAAGGTAATAGTTACAGGAGCTGTATCTCTTTATGAAAAAGATGGAAGTTATCAAGTGTATGTAAAAAAGATGGAACCAATTGGAAAGGGAGATTTACATAAAGCTTTTGAGGAATTAAAGACTAAACTTGAAAAAGAGGGCTTATTCTCTCAAGACAGCAAAAAAGAATTACCTCTTTTACCAAAAAAAATTGGAGTTGTAACATCTTCTACTGGAGCAGCAATAAGAGATATTGTAAGTATAATAAAAAGAAGATATCCACCTTGTAAAATACTCATATATCCCGCTCTTGTTCAAGGAGAGCAAGCCCCTTTAGAGATAATTAATGGATTGAAGTATATGGATTCAAGAGATGATATTGATCTTATAATCACTGGTCGTGGTGGTGGTTCATTTGAAGAATTATTTGCTTTTAGCAACGAAGACCTTGCAAGATGTATATTTTCTCTTAAAACACCTGTGATTTCTGCTGTAGGTCATGAAACAGATTTTGCCATCTCTGATTTTGTTGCAGATAAGAGAGCAGCAACTCCTTCTATGGCAGCAGAATTAGCTGTTCCAGATATTAGAAACCTTAAGGATGAATTAGACTCCATTAAGAATAATATAGAAAAAACCATAGACCATAAAATATTAGAAAAAAACAGAAATCTATTATCTCATTACAGGACTTTAAAATATCTAAATCCTGAAAGTATTTTAAAAGATAAGAAAATGGAAATTGATAATATATTAAGACATATCCAATATAATCTAACTACTAGGATTATAAGAAAAGATAAACTCTTATCAGAATTTAAAAATAGATTAAATTTATTAGATCCAATGATCCCATTGGAAAAGGGATTCGGCTTATTGACAGATGAAGATGGAAATATTGTGAAATCTATAAAAAGTCTGAACTTAAACGATAAACTAAATATTAGAATGTTGGATGGAAAGTTAAAAACTGTTATTGTTGAGAAGGAGGAGAATTAATGGAAATAAAAGATTTAAGTTATGAGCAAGCTTTAAAAGAATTGGAAGCACTTCTTTCTCAAATGGAAGAGGATGACCTTAATTTAAATGATACTATTGATAAATTTAAAAGATCAATGGAGCTTTATGAGTTTTGTAGAAATATTTTAGATAAAGCAGAAGGAGAAGTTAAACTTATTCTTAAAAAAGGAGATACTCACGAAGAAATTGATTTTAAAGATGTATCCAGGGAGGCAATTGATGAAGACAACTAATATCTATGAGGAGTACATAAAACTTATAGATGAACATTTATTAAGTAGCGTTAAGGAAACAAATATCTACGACAAAACTATTTGTCAATCAATGGAGTATAGTTTGTTTACAGGTGGAAAAAGATTAAGACCGTTGATGACATTGATGTCATATGAAATGTTTGATGATTATATTCACAATGCAATTCCTTTTGCATTAGCCGTAGAAATGATTCATACTTATTCTCTAATCCATGATGATCTTCCTGCTATGGACAATGATGAATACAGAAGGGGTAAACTTACAAATCACAAGAAATATGGTGAAGCTATTGCTATTTTAACTGGAGATGCGCTTTTGAATCTATCATTTGAAACCATGTTAAAAGCTACTTTAAAACAACCTAAAGAAACCTTTATACTAGCAATGAGTGAAATTGCCAAGGCATCAGGATACAAGGGAATGATTGGTGGTCAAGTTATAGACATACAAGGTGAAGGAAAGAGTATTACAGAAGAAGCTTTATTGACAATGTACAAAGGGAAAACTGCTGCCTTAATCGTTGCTTCAATTTTAGCAGGTGCTATAGTTGCAGGAGCAAATAAGGATGAAATTAATAGCTTAAGATCATTTGGTGAAAAACTTGGAATGGCTTATCAAATTCAAGATGATCTACTTGATAGGACTGAAGATGAAAGAATAGAAAAATCAACCTATTTAGCATACTATTCAAAAGAAGTAGCCATGGAAACCATAAATCGATTAAGTGATGAAGCTATCAATATTCTAAAGGAGAATTTACCAACTCGTAATACAGAGTTCTTTCAATCATTAACAAGAGAACTTATCCATAGACAAGTGTAGAAATATTGAAATTTTAATGGATTTATGATATAATTCTTATAGTCAATAGTGGTACAGTATTCTAGTCAGCACAACTATTCTTGAAGGCGGGGCTAAAAATCCGTCAAAGGGCATATCGATGAAGTTCTTTATGTTTGGCTTGCGACGCCCAGTCGTGGGCTTTCATAAGGAGTAAGAAAGATGGGGCGATCTACAACGGCATGTAGGCGTTGACCCTGCTTTCGTGGAGACTCAATATAGTGATAAATAGTACTATATCGTGATAAACCTGCAGGACACAATATTATAAATTAAAAGTGCAGAGTAGCCTGCCTTGAGTGAAGTAGCGCGGATGATAAGTTCAGTCTGATTAGACAAGAGCTCTGTCTATTTAGATTCTGTTATCGAAATCTAATTTGCAAAAGAGGCTAGGGAATAGAATGGCTGTAGAGGAAAACTCCTAGACTGTTCAGATTAAGAGGTAGAAAGAGGATTACAGTGCGGACTAAGTGGCAATCCAGTTCCGTTTTTGGCAACAGAACGGTGATAAGATTAAAGGGAAACCGCTGTACTGGCGACAGGCAGTTCATATTAGGGAAATCCTGCTGGACCTAAAGCCGTAAGATTTACTCTTTTTACTACCACTTTATAAGACTGATAGCAGTGCTATCAGTCTTTATTACATATTGGAGGTTAATAATGGGTAAGGTAGAAGAAGACAGTTTTTTTAGTAAGTATAATATGAAATGGGTTTTAATAATTACATTTTGGACATTTCTTCTTGCAATAGCTTTTTCAGTCATTGCAGAGAACTTAGTAAATAGTTTGGATGTAATTTTTGCATTTGTAATATTATTACTATTTATCGCAATAGGAATTATATTTGATATAATAGGAATAGCCGTAACTGCAGCCAGTGAAAAGCCTTTTCATGCCATGGCAGCAAACAGAGTTGAAGAAGCAAAAACTGCGATTAAATTAGTCAGAAATTCTAGCCAAGTATCAAACTTTTGTAATGATGTAATTGGTGATATTAGTGGGATCATTTCTGGAGCTACTGCAACAAGTATAATATTCAAGCTTGTTTTAGTATTCGATATGCTAAATGTTACTATCCTTACTATTTTGCTTACTGCTTTTACTGCCTCACTGACAGTAGGTGGAAAAGGAATTGGTAAAGCTATAGCACAATACCATCATGAAAAAATTATTTACCAAGTGGCTAAGTTTATAAGATTTTTTGAAAAACTTTTTAACACTGAATTCTTTCCAGTAAAGAAAAAATCAATAAAAGAGAATGGAAAGAAAAGTAAGGGAGAATCATCAAATGGAAAAGAAAAGAGCTGATGTAATACTTTTTGAAAAAGGATTGGTTGACTCAAGAGAAAAAGGAAAACGAGTTATAATGGAAGGCTCTGTTTTTATAGGAGATCAACGAGTTGATAAACCAGGAGAGTATTACCAAGACAGCGTTGAAATATATATAAAGAAGAATCCATTAAATTATGTAAGTCGTGGTGGTTTAAAGCTTGAAAAATCCATAAAAGAATTCCAATTAACTCTTAGTGATAAAATATCCATGGATATGGGTGCTTCTACAGGTGGATTTACAGATTGTATGCTTCAAAATGGAGCTACAAAGGTGTATGCTGTAGATGTTGGATATGGACAATTGGATTGGAAATTAAGAAATGACCCCCGAGTTATTGTAATGGAAAGAACAAATATTAGATATTTAAAAAGAGATGACATACAAGATGAACTTGATTTTGTTTCTATAGATGTAAGCTTTATTAGTTTAAGACTAATGCTTCCAGTAGCAAAGGATTTAACACGGGAAACTGGAGAAATTGTAGCATTAATTAAACCTCAGTTTGAAGCTGGAAGAGATAAAGTTGGTAAAAAGGGAATTGTCAAAGAAAAAGAAACCCACGAAGAAGTAATCTTAAAGGTTATTGAATTCTCTAAAGACATTGGACTATTTACCCACGGACTAACTTATTCACCTATAACTGGTGGGACAGGAAATATTGAATTTTTAATATACTTAAAAAAAGAAAGTGTAAACTTTGATGAAGGAAATGTCATAAAAGTTATAGATGAAGCACACGAACAATTGAAATAGTGGGGGAGTGCCTATGCTAAAAGAACTTCGTATAAAAAACTTTGCAATCATCGACGAATTGACAATTGATTTTACAAGTGGACTAAACCTTTTAACCGGTGAAACAGGTTCAGGTAAATCTATAATCATTGAAGCTCTTGAAATGGTATTAGGCGCTAGAGGAAGTAAGGATATTATAAAGACTGGCCATGAAAGAGCACTAGTTGAAGCCATCTTTTTCGTAGACGAAAATATGAAAAAAAAGATAATTGACCTAGGATATGACTGTGAAGATATTTTAATAATTTCTAAGGAAGTATCAGATAAGTTTCCAAGTATTTCAAGACTTAATAATAGACCAATTACTTTAAATGCACTTTCTCAAATTACTAGTTCTATGGTGGATATATTTGGCCAACATGAACATCAGTCATTACTGGATATTAAAAATCACATGGAAATAATTGATTCACTTTTAAGTAAAGAAGGTAAAGAATTATTAAAATCTCTGAAAACACAGTATGACGAGTATAGAGATTTAAATAAATATTTGGAAGAATTAAACTTTTCAAGTTATGAAAGGGAAAGAGAATTAGATATTTTAGAATTCCAAATCAATGAAATCGACCAGGCAAGCTTGGAAGAAAAAGATGAAGATGACATTGAACAAGAATTCAAGAAATTTGATAATATAAAATATATAATTCAAAACACCAGTGAAGTAAATGCAATACTTAAAGAAAATTATGAAGAAAGTAGCATTCTTTCTTTAATGGATCATGGGATTGGAAAAATAAGTGAAATAAAGAAATATGATGGATTACTGGAAACTATATATAGTAGATTTGTTGATTTAAGATATGAACTAGATGATTTATACAAGGAACTTGAAGCATATAGCCAATCATTAGAACTGGATGACGAAAGACTATTCTTTTTAAGAGAAAGGCTAGATATAATTAATACGCTAAAGAAAAAATATGGAAAGACCATTGGTGATATTTACAAATATCGGGAAGAAATTGGACTAAAGCACCATAAATTACTAAATATAGATAAAGAAATAGCTCGAGTAAAGACTAAAATCAGCGACATAAAAGAAAAAGCTCTTCAAGAGTCCATGAAATTAAGTGAATTGAGAAAATTAGTAGCAAAGGATCTTGAGTCAAGAATGGCAACGGAATTAATGTCGTTGAATATGAATAATGTTAATTTTAAAGTTGAATTTAGTCAAAAAAAAGACATAACATACAATGGAATTGATCAGATAGAATTTTTGATTTCTACAAATTTAGGTGAAGAACTTAAATCATTATCAAAGATAGTATCAGGTGGTGAAATGTCTAGGATAATGCTTGCATTTAAAGGTATTATTGCAGATAAAGACAATACACCTACATTAATATTTGATGAAATAGATACTGGAATAAGTGGTAGGACAGCTCAAATAGTAGGTGAAAAAATAAAGAAGATTGCTCAAAATCATCAAGTTATTTCAATTTCTCATTTACCACAAATAGCTGCTTTGGCTGATACTCACTTTGTTATAATTAAAGATTCAATAAATAATACCACAATAACAAAGGTTGAAAGATTAAGTGAAGATGAGAGAATAGAAGAATTAGCAAGGTTACTTGGTGGAGTTGATGTAACCCAAACTACAAGAAATCATGCCAGAGAGATGCTGAAAATGTCAAGTAGAATAAATAATTAACTAAGTAGGAGGAGAATCATGACTTACGAAGAAAAAACCATGAAGTGTGATAAAATCTATGAGGGAAAAATTGTCAGTTTAAGAATAGATACTGTGGAGCTTCCAGATAAAAAATACTCCAAGAGAGAAATTGTAGAACATCCAGGTGGAGTGGGGGTAGTTGCTTTCACTGATGAGGGTAAGATGCTTTTAGTTAAACAATATAGAAAAGCAATTGATAGAGTTATTTTAGAATTACCTGCAGGTAAATTGGAAGTTAATGAAGAACCTAGAGAAACTGCTCTAAGGGAACTAAGAGAAGAAACTGGTTACACTGCAGATAAACTAGAGTATCTTTTAGAATTTTACACTTCACCAGGTTTTAGTACTGAAAAAATATATCTGTTTCTAGCTAAAGGATTAACAAAAGGAGAGCAAGAATTAGAATCAGGTGAGTTTATTCAAGTTGAGGATTATTCTATTGAAGAATTAAACAAGATGATTGATCGTGGAGAAATAATGGACTCAAAAACTTTAATTGGGATAAACATGGCTAAAGATATTATAAAAAAGAAATAAGGTAAACCTATGATAATAGAATTTTTAGATGATTATAAAAGATATATAAAGAATGACAAGAAATTAAAAAAGAATTCAATAGAAGCATATATAAGAGATGTGGAGAGTTTCAATGAATATGTTCATACAATAGATCTTGAAAAAATCAATGAGATTAATAATACTCATATAATCAGGTATTTATTGAATCTACAAAGAGAAGGAAAGTCCACATCTACTATATCAAGACATTTGGCAAGCATAAGGTGTTTGTTTGAGTATCTATTAAATCATTCAAAGATAAAGGTAGACCCTACTTTAAATCTAAGACCACCTAGGAAAGAGAAAAAAAGTCCTCTAATATTAACAGAAGAAGAGATAAATAAACTGTTAACTCTTCCAAATGAAGATACTCAAAAAGGTGTTCGTGATAAAGCTTTACTAGAAGTATTGTATGCATCTGGTTTAAGGGTTTCGGAAATTAACTCTCTAAATATTGAAGATATAGATCTAAAAAAGGGTACAATAAAATTGGTACAAGAAGATCAGTTTAGGGAAGTGCCAATGGGTAAAATTGCTAGAGAAAGTGTTAAAAACTACTTGCTAAAATATAGAAGTGATAGTTTGGTCAATGAACCATTATTTATAAATTACACAGGAGAAAGACTTACAAGACAAGGATTATGGAAGATAATAAAAGGATATGCAAAAGAAATATCTCAAAAGAAATCCATAACTCCTCAAGTTTTAAGAAACTCATTTGCAGTCCATCTTCTTCGAAACGGAGCAGATATTAAGACTGTTCAAGAGATTTTAGGACATTCTGATGTTGCTTCTACTCAAGTATATACATTTTTAGCTGAAGACACTAATTTAAGAGAGGTATATAACAAAGCGCATCCACGGGCTTAGGAGAGGATAATATGAGAGCAGTAGATATTATAGAAAAGAAAAAACATAATTTAGAATTAACCAAAGAAGAAATCGAATTTTTTATAAATGGATATACAAAAGGTGAAATTCCTGACTACCAAATGTCAGCTTTTTTGATGACTATATATTTTAACGGTATGAACTCTCAAGAAATATCTGACTTAACTCAGAGTTTTGTCCAATCAGGAGATCAGGTAGATCTATCTAAAATAGAAGGAATAAAAGTTGATAAGCATTCAACAGGTGGTGTTGGAGACAAAATAAGTTTAATTGTTATCCCCTTAGTTGCTTCATTTAATGTTCCAGTAGCAAAAATGAGTGGTAGAGGTTTAGGACATACAGGAGGAACAATTGATAAGTTAGAATCCATACCTGGCTTTAGAGTTGACTTAAGCCCAGAAGAATTTATTGAGAATGTTAACAAATATAAAATGGCAATTGTAGGACAAACTGCAAATTTAACACCTGCTGATAAAAAAATATATGCCTTAAGAGATGTCACTTCAACAATTGATAGTATTCCTTTAATTGCAAGTTCAATAATGAGCAAAAAGATTGCATCTGGTGCCCAAGCCATTGTTCTGGATGTAAAAGTAGGATCAGGTGCATTTATGAAAACCATAGAACAAGCAGAAGATCTTGCAAAGACAATGGTCTCAATAGGAAAAAACTTGGGAAGAAAAACTATTGCAGTGATAACAAATATGGATCAACCACTTGGGTATGAGATTGGAAATAGCAACGAAGTTATTGAAGCCATTAAAGTGCTAAAAGGAGAAGGTTCAGTTGATGAGACTGAAATTGCCTTGGTGATTTCTGCTAACATGTGTTTGTTAGGTGGTGCTTTTGAAGACATTGAAACAGCATATAAAGAGTTAAAAGAACTTATTGCTTCTGGAAGAGCTATAGAGAAGCTTAAAGAATTAATAAGAGTTCAAGGTGGTAATCCAGAGGTAATAGATAACTGGGATCTTTTACCAAAAGCAAAAAATATTCACCAGATAATATCCCAATCTGAAGGATATATATATTCAATTGATGCAGAAGATATAGGTTTAGGGGCAATGCTTTTAGGTGCAGGCAGAATGAAGAAGGAAGATCCAATTGATTATGCTGCAGGAATATCTTTAAAGAAAAAAATTGGAGACAAGGTCAACCTTGGAGAAGTTATTTGTGAATTAAAAACAAATCTTGAACAGTTTGATGATGCAATTATGAAAGTAAAAAATGCTTTTGTCATAAAGGATGAAAAACCCGAGACAAAACCATACATTTATAATATAATAAGGTAGTAGATACCTCGACTTATATGTCGAGGTTATCTATTATATAAGAAGGAGTTAATAGAATGGACTATTTGATTAGTTTACCAGGATTATTGGTTGCAATAGTATTTCACGAATTTGCTCATGGATATAGTGCTTTTCTTTTGGGAGATCCAACAGCAAAAAATGCTGGAA
>Ga0208490_101085_pt1 | contig 11491 bp, 14 predicted proteins | sample SubbioAug_CSWold_FD_184818 | JGI IMG/M metagenome (GOLD analysis project Ga0208490, IMG submission 184818) | Serpentinite rock and fluid subsurface biosphere microbial communities from McLaughlin Reserve, California, USA - CR11Aug_CSWold (SPAdes) | ecosystem: Environmental > Terrestrial > Deep...
TCGCTGCTGGGAACAGTGCCGTCAAGAGCAGCGCGTACGTCACCAACCTGATCCGGGGCGACATCCCACCACTGACGCTGCTGCACGAACGCACCGAAGTGCCGGCGTTGCCATGGTCGGTCTGCGACTTCCGCGAGCTCTACACCGTGGACCGCGCCCACCTGGACCACTTCACGACGCAACCCGGTTCTCGTCAGCGGCTCAGGATGCGCTCGCCGTACAAGGAGCACTTCGCGCAGGCGTTCGCCCGCTTCTTCATGCGTGTCGGGCTACCGCATGACGCCGGCGCGTTCGCGGCGGCGGGCAAGGCCGAGGTCGCCGACCTAAAGTGACCCATCAGCCACCGCTACTTCGGGGTAGCTAACGGGTGGTTCACGCACCTCACAGCTACCAGTCCCGCCGTCTCCCCATCCGTTCCGGCTACCCGGATGCCACCCGTTGGACCCGCCCGAGTAGTTGGCGGACACCAGCTGGCCGTCGCGGGGTCGGCCGACGAGTCGATGGTCGCCGCGTCGCTTTGCTGAGATGCGCGCAGCGTCCTGCGCCACGACAAGCCCTTGCCGTACCACGGGCGCGTGGTACAGTCTGGCCCATGACTGAACTCAGCGTTCTCGACGAGATCAACCGTCTGCTCGACGCGGACGGCGATGCGACCGTGAACACATCGATGCGTCTGCCCGCAGCGCTTCGGGATGCGGCCGCGCTCGCGGTGCAACATCTTGGCATTGCAGGGAGCACGACGAGCCTGACGGCGACGGCGTTGCGGCGCGCACTGGAGACGGCCGTCACCGAAGCCGCGCTCGAGGGCCACTTCGTCGCCCACCCACACGCACGGCCTTCCTTGGCCGAGGTCGCCCTCGCGCTCGCAGCCCAGGACGGATCGCCCTTGGTGGACCGTCCCGAGGTTGTCGAGCGCGCCGCGGCGCAGGTCGTGGCCAGCCATCCCGAGGCCGACGCTGACGACGTGCTGCTGTGGGCTGAGGCGCAGCTGGCCGTGCCCGCATGAGGGCGCTGGTCCTCGACAACGAGGCCGTGCAGGCGCTGCGAGATGAGCGCCATCCGAAGCACCGGCAGGTGCTGGCTCACCTCGCCGGTGTTCTCGTGCGGCGTCGGCGCGGACGCGAGGTAGCGGTCGTGGTCCCGACGTCGGTTCGGGTGGAGGCTGGATGGGACCGCACCCGGCCAGCAGCCTCAGCGATCAACCGGTTGCGAGTCGCCGACCACACGCTCGATGCGGGGGCGGCGAACGTGGCGGCGTCCATCGCTGATGAGCTGGCGGTCAGCGTCGCCGACGCCCACGTCGGCGCCGCGGTCCGGTCGCTGCCACACGACGAGGTGGTGGTCCTCACCAGCGACCCCGGCGACATCACGCGGGTTGCAGGCGACCGACCCGTGTGGCCCGTTCGCGTCTGAAGCGGCAGCCACGCCAACCTCACCATCCGCGCGCACCCAGCAACACCCGCTGCCGAACTCATGTCGTGCTGAGGCCGGAGGTCCCCCTTTTTCGGCTCGCTCCCTTGTCGGCGCTGATGTGGGGCTGATGCTGCGCTGGAATGACGTGATGTCGCGTCTGGCATGCATGGTTACATCCGACATTGCGACGCTTGAATGGCTACGCGAGCGATGCGGCTACGGCGAAGACGCTCTTGAACACGAGTTCGACAGACGCGCAGCCCAGAGTTGCAACAACCCCCGCCGCCCCGTCAGTCGCCGCACGTGACCGGTGCAGCTGTCGACGGGCTTGTCTCCACCCGGCCGATTGCCGTCGTTGGGGAGCGACGGACGGTCGCGACCATGGACTACATCCGTCTGCCGACTGCCCCCCTGTGGAGCGCAGAGGCCATCGACCGCATCGACCGTCTGCCCGACACCCACACGCCAGACGACTCCAGCATTCTCGGTGAAGTCGTCACCGAACTCGCTCCGCTGCTCGAGCGTCTGCCAATGCCCACGGCCGTGGACCACCTGCTCGCACGAGCAGCCTGCTTCGTGCGGCGAGCCGAGCTCTACGCTGCCGTGGCCACCCTGGCGTACCTGGGAATGCTGCGGTTGGAGCGGCTGGCCTGGCCGGGCTGGCAACACGACGACGGCACCGTCAAGCGGCGGTTGCGTCCGTTGGAGATGGCGTTGGTCCGCTTGGTCGCGTTGCCGCGGCCGGTCGCCGCTCTGCAGGTCGGGCTGCTCGAGGCGGGATGCTCCAGCGGTGAGCTTGCCTTGGTGGCTCACGCCGATGTCACGGTCGCCGCTGGCGGCGAGGTGTTGGTGCAGTTGCCGGGGTGCGGCCTGGCCACGCCCCGCCGTGTTCGACTTGGGTCCTGGGTGGCCGGCGCGATGGCTGTCTATCTCGTGCGCGGTTCGACGGCGCCCCTGGTGTACACCGGCCAGTCCAGCGAGGACGCCAAGCAACAGTCCTGTGTGCTGATGTCGGTGCGAAAGACGTTGGTGTCGGCCGGGCTCGGCGCGGACCGCAGCGTCACGCCCGAGTCGATCCGGCGAGCCGGCGCCCGCGCCGTCTACGACAACACACCACGCGACCGCCGGCTGCTCGCCGCAGCAGCCATGCTCGGGACGTCCGACTTCAACCGCGTCGCCGTCCTGGTCGGCCACGTACCGCAAACAAACTTCTTCGTCCCGCCGGTGCAGTGGGAGGCCGCCAACCCCTAACCGAAACCCGGATGTCCGCCTCGCGTCGGTGTCGAGGGCCACGCCCAACGCGCTACTCGATGTGGGGACGCTCTCGCCCGACATCGAGTAGTGCCACCAGCAGCAGTTCCCCCGCCCACCGCTCCCCAAGCACCATGCGCGACCAGGTCTGGCGCGAACAGCCCCACTGTCGTGCCATCTCGGCGCCAGACGTGGCGGTCCGCCGCCAGCGCAGCACCAGCTGATGTTCGAGCTCGGCCACCTGCGCCCAGCGCAGATCGCCTCCGTCTGGGACCACGAACCGGGCGTCGGGATCCAGCCCGTAACCGTGGGGGCCGCCTTGCACGTAGTCGCAAGGACGCAATCGACGTTGCCGATCGAGATGGTTTCCGCCAGGCACTCTCATGGTTGGACGGTGCGCGACGGCCCCGGCGTTGCATTCGCCGCACCGTCGGCAGCCGGCGGCGGGAACAACAAGACTGTGGGGCCCTGATGGGCCCCACAGTGACGGTTCGGCTGTGTCAGAGCGCGACAGGGTCGATGGCGGTACGTCGTGGCTTGGCCGGCAGTCCCGGCGTCCAGCTCATCGCCAGGGGTTCATCCAGTTCGAAGATCATCCAGCCGCTCCCGGCGTCGCTTTCATATCCGTCGAGCCGGTCGGCCATGCCCAGCTCCGCACGGCGGTGGTACATCGCGAGCGCTCGCATGGCCGAGGCACCGTCGAGGTAGACGCTGACGTCCCTAGCTGCGTAGTGCAGGGTCAGTACTCCAATCGTGACGGCGTTGCGGGCCCGGACACTGAGCCGCGATCGCGGCTCCGGCTGATCCTGTTCGGGGCTGTCGGCAAGGTCATCGTCGGTCACCGGGTCTTGATCCAGATCGTCGGACTCCGCCGTGGGTGACGTCGGATCGTTCTCGGCGGCGGGTCCGGTGGTCTGTTCGGCCTCGTCGTCCATCTTGTTCTCCTCCTCGGCTTGTGCCGGCTACGGTTGCCGACGACGGCACGATGAGGCACCCACGGTCCGTCCGCGCGTGATCGGGCCGGATGTCACCGCCTCGCTGGGACATCCGCCGTGCACGCCGACAAGGGTGGCTGCAGCGAGCCACGCTGCGCCCATGACCGGACCGACGGCGCTTTGTCAGCTGCCCGGAGAGCCCATCGACTTCGATGAGCTCGAGGCGGCCTTCCGTGATGCGCTACAGCTCGACCTGCTCGCTCAGGCGAGGGTCATCTGGTGGGCACTTCGCCACGACCCACAGCTCGAGCGTTCCACGGCTGACCGGATCGGTCCGGTCATCGCCCGATTCGCGGCACGCCAGCGCACCCTCGGACGCACCCGGCTGACCGACACGGATGTCGACGACGTCGTCGGTTTCGTGTGGGCCAGAACCCGGCGAGGCAGCGACCCTGCAATCGCGACCGTCCACCTCCGCCGCACCGCCCTGCGCATGCTCAACCGGGCCCTGCTGCAGCTCGGTATCGAGGTCGACGACCCGAGCCGTCACCTGCTCGTGCCACCCAAGACCCGTGCCGAGCTGCGGCCCCTTGACGATGACGAGATCGGCCTGCTGCGGATCGCCGCCGCCGGACGACAGCGCGGCCAGCGCCTGGCCATGGCCACGGTCGCGCTGGCTGAGGCCACCGCCACCACCGGTGAGATCGCGAAGCTGCGCTGGCGCGACCTCGACGGGCCCGAGCTGTGCCTGCCCGGCACCGGCCGCATCCGTCCCCGCACCGCGACGCTGACGCCGTGGGGACAACGAGCGCTGGACCGGCTGGCCAAGCACGCCCGCCCCGGCTCCGACGAGATGATCGCCTACCACGGCAACGAAGCTCCCGACAGCCAGGCCGGCCAAGCCGCCATCGTCAACCGGCTCGCACGCCTGCTCACGCTGGCCCCCCTGGACGCCCCCGACATCCGTCCCACCTCGATCCGTCTGTGGCAACCGGCAAGACAACTCGCCGCCGGGATGCGGATCGAACAGCTCGCACGGCAACTCGGGCACACCAGCCTGGACGTCACCGCAACCCAGCTCGGCTTCGACTGGCTGGCCGAGTGATGGCACGCCACTTGCCCCCGACGTTCTCCCAAGACGTCAACGACGTGCTTGCCGGCCCGCTGATCCACAAGCTCGCCGCCGACCTCGCCGGACACTTCATGCGACGTCGACGCCACCCCCTTGCGATGCACCTGGGCTACCTCGCCCTGCAGCGCTCCATCGGCTCGGGCAACCGCCTCGACGCCGAACTCGGCGCCGGCGGCGCCTGGCCAAGAATCGTGGCCGCCTACAACCAAGGCACGACCAGCTTCGGTGACGGACGCACCATCGGCGCACACCTGCCGCCGCTGACCGCGGACACCTTCCGTCACGTGCGCAACACCCTCACCGACGACAGCTGTCTGCCCCGTCTGCTCGACAGCCTGACCGAACGAAGCATCGAAACCGCCATCGGGATAGGACTGCTGCCCGCCACCGGCGGGTCGCTCACCCACCCCCACCCGTCGCGGACCGTCTACGGCGACGGGACCATCGTCCGGCCCCTGTACCGCCCCGACACCCCCGGGCGGACCGACCCCGACAGTGCACAACACCACAACCACGAAGGTGCGCACTGGGGCACCAACATCGTGCTGGCCTGCGTCCGCGGACCCCAGCCACACCGGCGCGTCATTCTCGGCATCGACCGCGTCGAACAGCCCGGCCGGGAGGCCGACACCGCCGTGGGGCTGTTCCGCTCGATCGTGCCCCGAACCGATGGCCGCGTTCAAGCCATCGTCTACGACGGCGCGTTCCGAGGCGTGCACCACAACCAACTCATGCGCGAGCTCGGCGTCGTTGTCATCACCAAAGTCCACGCCGCCTCACGCCGGACCACGAGAAACTCGTACGCACCATCCCGATCGGCATCCGCCACCATCAGCCCGACAACCGCCCCTGCCGCCACACGCTGGTCATCCATGACGGCGCCATCCACGAGGCCATCATCGACGCCGCCGGCGAACACCACCTGTCAGCACCGCTGCTGCGCAAACAGATCCGGCGCACCCGCTCAGCCCGAAACGGCTACCGGTTCACGCTCGGCGTCGTCGTCGAGTGCCCCCGCGGCTCCTTCACCACATGGATCGCCCCCCACGCCCACGCCGACCAGCTCCGCCTGCTGCCCGAAACCGACCCCGACTTCGCCCACCTCTACGGCCTGCGAAACGACTCCGAGTCGGGCAACGCCGCCTACAAGGCCACCCTCCCCTTCCGCCGCGCGGCCGCGCTGGGATGGCGACGGCAACTCATCGACGCCGCCGGATGGGCGATCCTGGTCAACAGCCGGGCCCACGGACGTCACGGCCCCCAGCTGGCACCCCCCGCCAACGAGACCAGCGGACCCTGCGCCGCCACCCTGGACGCGCTGCTTGGACCCGCTCAAGCACCCCCACCCACCGTGTCGGCAGACGCAGCTCGAGCGGGCGACACCTCCGCAACCGTGCTCGGCCACCCCTTGATCAAACTGCTTGCATGGGTCCTCGATCGGGCCACCACCGGCGCGGTCCAACGCGTCTACGTGCCCTTGATGGACCGAGCGCGCAGGGGAGCGGACGCACGGCCCTGACCGCTGCGATGAGGTGAGGGCCCGGGCCAGCACGATGGGCTGGCCGAGGATGCTGGCCCGGTGTCATAGGGATCAGGCGGCTTGGCCCAGCGCGTCTCGGCCGGTGGCGCCATGCCACAACACGGTGACTGCCAGCCGCTGGGATGCCGTGACGACGACAGCCAGGTCGTCCGCGACACGAACTTCGCGTGGGCGACCCCACTTGTCGGGATGTCCGGGATAGGTCAACGTTGGCGATAGGACCGCTTCGAACAGACGAGCTGCGGTGAGTCCCATCTCATCGAGACGTTGCTGCACGTGAACGCCGAGGGTCCAACCGTTGGCATACGTGACCCGTTCGTAGGTCATCGGTCTGCCCTCACCGCTGCGCCAGCCTCGCTACCCCCTGCCTGATCGATCATCACCTTCAACCAAGGGCTGGCTTCGGTGAAGATGACGATCGGCCTCGTCTGGCGCAGTGGCAGCTCGGCGGGCAGGTGCAGCAGATCGTGACGGCGCAGCAGGTCCTCGATCAGGGCGACAAGCGGCTTCGACAGCCGGACCGCGCCGCACATGTCTCGGAGCTCGTGCATCAGCAGCAGGTCCGACTGGAACGATGATTCGTGGATCCGCTGCGAAAGTTCGAAGAACTTCTCCTCGACAATCTGCGGATTTGTTCGGTAGAACTTCATCGGAATCTCCTCAGAAAATGGAAAAGCCGCCCAGATGGGCGGATCCGCTTTGCAAGTTCTGTCAGAAATCAGAACCGCTAGTTTCTACTTCTTCATGGACTTCTCCGGGAATAGTCTGGCGCTGTTAGGTGACGGGTGTGGCACGCAGTTGGACGCTACATACATCCTGCGGTTGCGTCAACGGATCCGCCCATTGACAGCGGCTCCACCCGTGTGTGCGTTGGGAGGAAGTCGCCGATTGTGGCTGCGCGCGCGATACCTGTGTCCACGCTGGGCGAGTCGAACAGCGTGGCCTGGGACAGGTTCCGGTGACAACCACCGCTTGCGCTTCGAGTTCACGCGCACCGCGATGGTGTAAGTGCCACGTCGGCCGCAGCATGTCCGCCGCGCTCTCCCCGACGAACTACTGCCCGCCTCGTCGCGCGTGAGCCCTACGATTCGGCCCTGCTGCCCGAGTCGAGCGTGGAGCGTGGACCGTGTACCGGGTTCGGGACTACCAACTGCCAGGTGCGAAGCTTGGGACGGCTGGCGCGATCCTGGAGTTCAGTCGGCTCGGCACCAGGTGTCCGCGGTGCGGCGGATCGTCGTGGTTCCAGTTCGACCCGGCGGTGACGAGGACGGACATGCTCGGCGGCCCCCGTCGGGCCGACTGTGGCGGCTGCAACGGCCTTGTGTACTTCTACATCCTGGAGCAACCGACCAAGAAGTCGAGACGCTGGCTGTGGGCGCACCCCTCGCCAGACGCACTGCACGCGACCAACGATGCGGTCGCGGAAGCTCTCGCCGGCCTCCACCCCGCTCTCGGCCAGGCATACACCGATGCAGCCGGCAGTCTGCGCGACGGTCGCTGGAGCGCCGCCGTTTCCGAAGCACGACGGACCCTGGAGGGGCTGGTCAAGCAACAACTCAGCAGTCGCGGTGTCTCATCGTCCGGGACGCTGCAGCAGCTAATCGAGCAACTGGCTGAAAGGGTGGACCTAACGCGGCCTCTGATGGACACCGCGCACACCGTCCGGCAGGGCGGCAACGTTGGAGCCCACTTCGACACCGAGATCATGGCCGACGAGCCGCTAGCGAATGAACTGCTCTCACTCGTAGAAGCATTCGTCGAGTACCTGGTCCTCCTGCCGAGCCGCGTTTCGAATCTCCGCGAGCATCTCGATCGTCCCCCCGACGGCGTCGCGGACGGCCCCAGGACTGCGGCGAATGAGTAGCGCCAGCGAGCCCGTGGCAACTTCCAGCCGTGCCCCGGGCCACCGACCCGGCCGACGCCGACAGAGCTTTCGGCGACGTATCGACGAGGCGTTGCACGCGGAACTTGCCCGCCATGGTGTGGAAGCCCTCGCGGACGGTCATCCAATCTTCGACGAGCTGCCCCAGGCCATGGAGAGGGCGGCCGAAGCGTCCGCCAATCGGATCGTCCCTGTACTCCTCAACACCACCCGCAGGGCTGCCGCCCGCGAGGCCAGATGGTGGCGCCGGTACAGCCGATCGCTGCGCAAGCCATGGGGCCGCACCTTCGATCTGTATGCCTGCTATGTCCGCGGCTGTGAGGAGATTTGCGAGGAACTGCTGGAGGACGAAACCGAATCCCGGGACGACCTGACGCTGGCCGTCGTCGGGCAGTTGGCCCTCTTGGCCATGCGCGCCGGCTGGGAAGTCCATCGCCTCATCACCGCCGGCCTACCCGAAGGCGCCGGTGCACGAGCTCGGACCATCCATGAAGTCGTGGTGATCGTCACACTGTTGCTCGAGGACGAAACCGGGACTCTTGTCGAGCGTTTCGACGATCACCGCGTCATCAGACAGCTTCACTGGGCAGAGCAGCTCACACGCCTTACCGCCGACGGCCGGCTCTCGGCTGACCGTGCCCTGGATCCGGATCAACTCACCTTCTTGCGTCTCGAACGCGACCGACTGATCGGCAAGCACGGCCGTCGCTTCGACTCGCTGTACGGCTGGGCCACGCCCCTCACCCGTGACCCGACCTTCGAGCGGCTTGAACACCTCGCCGGGTTCGGCCACATGAGACCCACCTACGCGGAGAACAGCCTCCCGGTGCATCCGCAGTCGTGGGCTCTCGACCTCGCGCTCGTGGACGGGGTTGCCGTCAGCAGAGGCCGGCACGTGCACCTTGCCGAGCCGATCACGGCAGCCACGGTCTCGATGATGCATATGGTCACCGCGCTCCTGGCAGCCCTCCCCCACGACCCGAGCCCCGCTGACGCCATGTACATGAAGGTGCTCATGAAGCTGTCTGCCGAGACGCAGGCAGCTGCGATTGCCGCGACCGAGGACACGGCAATCGGCGAGTAGCAGGGCCGCCCCGATCCCGCCCTGGAGCGACCCGCGGCCCACCCTCGAGTTCTTCCCAGCCGGAATGGGAGCTGGCACCGGGCGGCCATCCGCGTGTGTGCACGACGGGTTGCACGGTCCGTGAGCAGTGTCTCGACCACGCCGCAACCAACGTCTTCGACTTCGGCGGCCGCGACCTGCCCGCCGCCCCACGCGCTGCCCCGACCATCCAGAGCGGCCCATCGTCGCCCGTCCGCATCTGCCCAACCGCTACGGCCGCTGGCGCCGACGGCGAAGCCCCCGAAGCCCCCGACGAGACCTTCCGGCGCGTCCTCCGGGACTACTGACTGTCGGTGCTGACCCCAAGACGCGAGATCGCCTACGGCAGTGCGCTGGTCTGCTGGCCGACGAGTGAAGCGGCCGCCCAAGGCGGGCCTGTCCCCTGACAGCGTCGGCGGGCACGGACACGGCTCGTCAACCCAGAAGCCGCTCGTGGCTCGCTACAGCAGATGCATGGCGGGACTGATGCCCGCGGCTGCTGAAGGCCAGATTGCAAACCGTCATCGCTCATGAGCCCCTGCACAGTCGAGCAATGCAAACTGGGTCTTGAGCGAGAGCCCCATCAACGCTTTGGAAATCCTGAGTTTGCATTCGCCGGCCTGGCAGCGCGAAAACCCCGTTCCGGGGATCGGTGCACGAGGCGAGGATCGGCCGCTGGCGAATCCAGGCGAGAGCGCCGGTCAACCCGCTAACGCGGAGGTCCCACGGGGGCGGGAAAGTGCGGCGCAGCGTACCGACGGCAAGCGCGGGCTCGCGTTGGTCGTCGGTGCCGAGGTCACCGACGCCAGGAGCTGGCCGATGCCCAGGGGGTTGATCGCTGAGACCCTCACGGTCGGCGGTCTGTTTGGGAGGACCCAACGAGCAGAGGGCGGGCGCTTCGCAGAACAGGTGAGGTTCGTCGAGGGCGCAGCGAACCCGGCCGCCGCAACAATGCTGTTGCAGACGATGGCTGTCCAGATGCAGCTCAAGCAGATCCAAGAGACGCTGGAGGACATCGACGAAAAGCTCGACACGCTGTTGAAGCCGGAGCAACACGGTGTCCTCGCGGAGGTCATCGCGACCGGCCAGGCCGTGGAGGAGCTCGACGAGAAGGTCTGGGCCGGTCATCGGCTCACGGACGCGGACGAAGTGAAGCTCCGCGACTACCAGGACGTCGTGCGGACCCAGCGTCTCGTCCGCTGCTCCCGAAGGTGAAGCCGCGTCGATCCTGAGCCGACCGGGACACGGCCATGAGTGGGACGAGTGTGCGCAGCAGGCGCGGCGTGGCAGGAAGCACGGCCTGCACCGGCGAATGGGGGTGGCACGGGTGACCTCTCCGCGTCTCCCGTCGGAGAGGGAACCATGCGCACCGCGTCGCCGACCACCGCCACAATCGTCTCGCTCGTCACGGCGCTCGCGCTCGTGCTGGCGCTCCTGGCGGCACCGCCACCGGCCGCGAACGCCACCACGTCCACCGCCTCGCCGCGGCCGACCGTGGTGGACCCGGCGCTGGCGTCCGAACTGCTGTCGTCGGGCGGGACGCCACTCGGGACCAGGGCGACCGCCATCGTGAGCGCGCACGGACCGTCCGGCCTGGCCGCGATCGAGGCGGCCGGCGTGACCGGCGCCCGCCTCGAGGCGCTGTCGATGCTGCTCGTCGACCGCCTCAGCGGGGCGCAGTTGGTGACCCTGCGCGACATGCCCGAGGTCCGCAGCGTCTGGGGGCAGGAGGAACTCCAACTGCACATGCAGGAGTCGACGTGGATGACCGGTGCCCGTGAGGTCTGGGAGGACCACGGCTACACCGGTGCGGGCGTCGAACTCGGCGTGGTGGACACCGGCGCGGACGGGACCCACTTCGACTTCGCCAACCTGCTCGAGTTCTGCAACGCCAGCGCGACCGGGACGCTCGGCCTGGTGGTGTGCACCACCGATGCGGCGTCCGCGGTCGACGACAACGGCCACGGCACCCACGTCGCCGGCACCATGGCCGGCACCGGCGCGGCGAGCGGTGGTCGCGAGGACGCCCACGCCACGATCGGCATGGCCCCCGACGCCCGCATCCGCAGCTACGCGGCGAACGTCGCCGCGTCGCTGCTCAACACCGACATCCTGGCCGCCTACGACGACCTCATCGCCAAGAAGGAGGCCGGCGAGAACGACATCGTGGCGATCAACAACAGCTTCGGCGGTGGCATCGGCAGCGACTACAACCCCGACGACCCGCAGGCGATCG
>Ga0208490_101087_pt1 | contig 11476 bp, 7 predicted proteins | sample SubbioAug_CSWold_FD_184818 | JGI IMG/M metagenome (GOLD analysis project Ga0208490, IMG submission 184818) | Serpentinite rock and fluid subsurface biosphere microbial communities from McLaughlin Reserve, California, USA - CR11Aug_CSWold (SPAdes) | ecosystem: Environmental > Terrestrial > Deep...
CCCGCCGCAGGTGCCGGCCGGCCAGGCCGCCGCGTGGGAGGCGGCGGTGGTCCTCCCGACGGGCGGGGACGACGAACCGGCCCTCAGGGTGGTGGCCACCGTGGCCTGGTCCGAGCATGCGGGGCCCAGCGGCTGCCCGGACCCGGTGGTCGTCGGGGTCTGAGCCGTCGGTCCCGACGACGGCGCCAGTGGGTACCGTGCGCCCATGGGTGACCGGAGCGGGCAGGCCACTGGATCCCGCTCCCGGAGCTGGTTGGGCACTGGGCTCCGGCGACCGCACGGCTGGACCTGGTCCGAGGTTCGCTGCGACATCCTCGCCGGCGTGGTGCTCAGCGCCCTCCTCATCCCGGTGGGGATGGGCTACGCCGAGGTGTCCGGTCTGCCTCCCGTCACCGGGCTGCACGCCACCATCGCGGGGCTCGTCGCCTACGCGCTCCTGGGGCCGTCGAGGGTGCTCGTGCTGGGGCCGGACTCGTCGCTGGCCCCGATGATCGGCGCCGCCATCGGCGCGACGGCCGTGGCGGACCCGGACCGGGCGGTCGCGCTGGCCGGCGTGCTCGCGCTGCTGGTCGGCGGATGGCTGGTCCTGGGGGCTCTGGCCCGCCTGGCCCGCCTCACAGACCTCCTCTCCACCCCGATCCGCATCGGCTACCTGAACGGGCTGGCCATCGTCGTGCTGGTCGACCAGGTGCCCACGCTGCTCGGCTTCGACGTGGACGAGGAGAGCCTGGGGGCGGCGGCCGGCGGGGTGGTCCGCGGCCTGCGAGACGGCGCGCTGGAGAGCGAGGCGGCGGCCCTCGGCATCGGCGCCCTCGCCCTGGTCGTGGTCACCCGTACCTGGTTCGCCCGGGTGCCGGGGCTGTTCCTCGCGCTGGCCGGAGCCGGGCTCGCCGTGTGGTGGCTCGATCTCGACGTGCCCGTCGTGGGCGCGCTCCCGCGGGGCCTGCCGGCCCCGGCGCTCGGCGGCCTGGGCCTCGGTGACGTGCTTGGCCTCGTCCCGGCCGCCGGTGCGATCGCCCTCGTCGCCCTCGCCGACACCGCCGCGCTGAGCCGATCCATGGCCGACGAGGTGCACGAGGTGGCCGACGACCGCCGCGAGATGATCGGGCTGGGAGCCGCCAACCTCGCCTGCGGAGCGCTCGGCGGGTTCCCCGTCTCGGGCAGCTTCTCCCGGACGCCAGCCGCGCTCGAGAGCGGAGCCCGGACGCAGCTGGCCGGCCTCGTGGGTGCGGGCGTGGTGGCGCTGCTGGTGGTCGCCGCCCCGGGGCTCACCCGTCACGTGCCGTCCGCGGTGCTCGCCGCGGTGGTCATCGCTGCGGTGACCCGCCTGGTCGACGTCCCCGGCGTCGTGCGCCTGGCCACCGTCAGCTGGACCGAGCTCGCCCTGTGCCTGGCGGCCACGCTCGGGGTGGCGCTCGTCGGGGTGATCGAGGGCATCGGCATCGCCGTGCTGCTGTCCCTCGTGGCCTTCGTGGCCAAGGCCTGGAACCCCCACACCGCCCAGCTCGGTCGGGTCGACGAGCGGAAGGGGTACCACGACCTGGCCCGCCACCCGCACGGGAGCCAGATCCCGGGGCTGCTCATCCTGCGCTTCGACGCCGCCCTCTTCTTCGCCAACGGTCCGGCGTTCAGCCGGTTCGTGCGCGCGAGCGTGGCGGCCGCCGACCAGCCGGTCCGGTGGGTGGCCATCGCCGCCGAGCCGATCACCGACCTGGACACCACCGCCGCCGAGGAGCTGGTGCGCCTGGACGACGAGCTGGCCGACGCGGGGATCCGCCTCGTGTTCGCCGAGATGAAGGGGCCGGTGAAGGACCGTCTGGTCCGCTACGGCCTGGGGGAGCGCTTCGCCGGTCGCCACCACCCGACGATCGGCACGACGGTCACCGCCTACCTCGCCGCCACCGGCACCGAGTACGAGGACTGGACCGACCAGCCCGGCTGACCCCGCTCCGCTGTCCTGCCGACGGCCGGCCTCAGGTGCGGTCGACCATCCCCAGGGCGTCGAGGATGAAGGCGAACACGAACGCCTCGTCCTTCCAGGTGTCGTAGCGGCCGGACGGCCCCTGGTGGCCAGCGCCCAGCTCGGTCTTGAGGAGGATCGGGCGGTCGCTGGTCGTGGCCGCCCGCAGCTTCTGCACCCACTTGGCCGGCTCCCAGTACGACACCCGGGGGTCGTTCAGCCCGGCAGTGGCCAGGATGGCCGGGTAGGGCTGGGGCCGCACGTTGTCGTAGGGGCTGTAGGCCTTCATGTAGGCGTACACCTCGGGATCGGCGACGGGGTTGCCCCACTCCTCCCACTCCGTGACCGTGAGGGGAAGGGTCTCGTCGAGGATGGTCGTGAGGCAGTCCACGAACGGGACCTCGGCCACCACGGCGGCGAAGAGGTCGGGGCGGAGGTTGGTGACCGCCCCCATGAGCATCCCGCCGGCCGAGCCGCCGCGGGCCACGAGCCGGTCGGGCCGGGTGAGGCCCCCAGCCACCAGGTGCTCGGCGCAGGCGATGAAGTCGGAGAACGTGTTGGTCTTGTGCAGCGCCTTGCCGTCCTCGTACCACGGGCGGCCGAGCTCGCCGCCACCGCGCACGTGGGCGATGGCGAACACGAACCCGCGGTCGAGCAGCGACAGCCGCAGGATGGAGAACGTCGGGTCCATGCTGGCCTCGTAGGAGCCGTACCCGTAGAGCAGGCACGGGGCGCTCCCGTCGTGCTCGACCCCCGCCCGGTGGACGTAGGAGATGGGGACCTGCGCACCGTCGGGCGCGGTGGCCCAGAGCCGCCCCGTCTCGTAGGCGGACGGGTCGTGGCCGCCCACCACCTCGGTCTGCTTCAGCAGCGTCCGTGCGCCCGAGGCCAGGTCCTCCTCGTAGACGGTCGCCGGCGTGACCAGGGAGGTGTAGGTGAAGCGCAGCGAGGCCGTGTCGAACTCGGCGTTGGTGGCCGGGGCGGTGTCGTACACGGGCTCGGGCATCTCGAGCTCGCGCTCGGTGCCGTCGGCGTAGGACGTGACGACGATTCGGCGCACGCCCTCCCGCCGCTCGTAGCGCACGACGTGGCCGGCGAAGGCCGAGACGCCCTCGAGCTTCACGTCGGGACGGTGGGGAACCACGGTCGTCCAGTGCTCGCGACCGGGGGTGGCCACCGGGGCGCTGACCAGCTCGAAGTTCACGGCGCCGGCCGCGTTGGTGAGGATGAGGAAGCGGTCCTCATCAGGGGTGGGGGCGTGGGTCACGTCGTACTCGACGTCCTGCTCGCGGGGCTGGATGCAGCGAGGCTCGGCCGTGGGGTCGGCGGCGGGGATGACGTGCTCCTCGCTCGTGACCTTGGAGGCGGAGGTGATCTGCACCCACTGCTCGGTGAGGCTCAGGCCGACCGAGACGAAGAAGCGGTCGTCGGGGTCCTCGTACACGAGCACGTCGTCGGCCGGGTCGGTGCCCACGGTGTGGCGCCACACCTGGTGGGGGCGCATGGCCTCGTCCTGGCGGACGTAGAAGAACGTCGAGTCACCCGCCCAGGCGGTGCCGTAGGTCGTCTCCGGGATGACGTCGGGTCGGTCCTCGCCGGTGCGGAGGTCCCGGAGCCGCATCACGTAGCGCTCCGAGCCGTCGTGGTCGGTCGAGTAGAGGGCGAGCTCCTGGGCCGGCGACACGTCGTAGGCGCCCATGGCGAAGTAGTCGCTGTCGCCGGCCAGCTCGTTCAGGTCGAGCAGCACCTCCTCGCCGGGCACCGGCTCGGTGGCGGGCAGCTCGGCCGGGGGCTCGACGGCGGTGCGGCACAGGATCGGGTACTGCTGACCCTCGACCGTGCGGCTGAAGTACCACCACCGACCCTTGCGGAACGGCACCGAGAGGTCGGTCTCCTTGATCCGGGCCTTCATCTCCGCGAACAGCTCCGCCTGCAGCGCCTCGGTGTGGTCGAGCGCCGCCTTCACGTAGGCGTTCTCCGCCTCCAGGAGGGCGAGCACCTCAGGGTCGGATCGGTCGTCGCTGCGCAGCCAGTGCCAGTCGTCGACCCGCTCGTCGCCGTGCGCGACGAGCGGGAGCGGGCGACGGGGGGCGACGGGGGGCGTGGGGGACATGGGTGGGCAGCGTAGGGGAGCGGTGTAGGTTCGCCGGATGCCCGCAGACGACAAGCCCCACGTGTACGTGCCCGCCGGCGAGACCCCTCCGGCGGAGCTGGTCACCGAGGACCTGGAGGTGGGCGACGGGCCGGAGGCCGCCCCGGGGAGCGAGGTCGAGGTGCACTACGTCGGGGTGTCCTGGCGGACCCGCCAGCAGTTCGACGCCTCCTGGGACCGGGGCGAGACGTTCTCCTTCGGGCTGGGCGCCGGCCAGGTCATCAACGGCTGGGATCAAGGGGTCGCCGGGATGAAGGTGGGTGGCCGCCGACGGATCGTGATCCCGCCGAACCTGGCCTACGGCCGCCAGGGCGCCGGGGGCGTCATCGGCCCTGACGAGACCCTCGTCTTCGTCGTCGACCTGCTCGGCGTCCGGTAGCCGGCTCGGGTCAGCGGTCGCTCGAGCGACGCCCGTACGCCTCGAGGAGGCGTGGCCCGTCGAGGTCGGCCACGTAGGCGAGCGGGTCCAGCCCGGCGTCGAGCACCGCGTCGGTCAGCGAGGCCCGGGTGACGGCGAGGAGCTCCTCCGGGTCCCAGGGCTTGGCGATGTAGTGGTCGAGCCCGGCCTCGTTGACCGCTCGGATGGTGTCGGCGTGGTCCGCCTGCCCCGTCACCAGGACCTTGCGGGTCACGCCCCGGTGCGCCGGGTCCTCCTCGAGCTCGACGAGCAGGTCGACCCCGGAGCGCCCGGGGAGCCGATGGTCGGCGAGGACGAGGCCGAGCACGTCGCCGGCCTCGGCGACCTCCTCGACGACGGCGGCGGCGTCCTCGGCGTCCTCGGCCGCCTCGATGCGGACGGAACCGGCGAGCGGAGCGAGGTCGCGGACCAGGGCGTCCCGGACCTCCGGTTCGTCCTCGACCACGAGGGCCACGAGCTCGGTCACCGGGCCTCCGAGGCGGCCGGCGGCGTGACGGGGAGGAGCACGGTGAACACCGTACGCCCGGGACCTGAGGTCACCGAGATGATCCCGCCGTGCTCCTCCACGATGCGACGGCTGAGGCTGAGCCCGAGCCCGACGCCGAAGGTGACCTGGCCGTGCTTGGTGGTGAAGCGGGGCTCGAAGACCCGCTCCAGCAGGGCGGGCTCGATGCCGGGGCCGTCGTCGATGATCGACACCGAGACGGCCGGCGCGCCGGCGGCGGTGGTGGCGGTGGCCACGTGCAGTCGCAGGTGCACCTCAGGACCTGCGGCGTCGAGCGCGTTGGCGAGGAGGTTGGTCCACACCTGCTGGAGGGCGCCGGGCCGTCCCGTGATGGTCGGGACCTCGTCGAAGTCGCGCTCGACCGTCGCGTCGTGGAGCCGGTGCCCGAGGAGGCGCAGCGCGTCGTCGACCCCGGCCGCGACGTCGACGTCCTCGGTGAACGGCTCGTCGCCGGAGCCGCCTCGCAGGTAGGCCCGCAACCCGGCCACGAGGCTGCCGATGCGCTCGGTGGCCTGGCCGATGCCGCGCACGGCGGCGCCGGCACGGGCGCCGGCCTCGACCCGCTGGAGACGGGCCTCGGCACCTCCGTCGGGGGCGCTCGCCCGACCCGCCGTCCGATCTGAGCCGGCCGGAGGTCGCTGCAGCAGCGCTCGGGCGGCCGCGAGGTCACGGACCCCCGCCCCCCAGAGCCGGTCGGCCAGCGCGCGGTCTCCGAGGCCAGCTTCGCGCAGGGCGGCGGCCAGCGCCTGGCGGGCGGCGCGCGCTTCGGCGGTGCCCATCGGCGCTTCCATCCGAGCGGCCTCGAGGGCCCGGCCCTCCGGCGAGGCGGGGTCGACGATGGTGCTGAGGGCCTCGGCCAGGTGGTCCGCCGCCCGCTGCAGCGCCGCGCTCGGGTTGTTGAGCTCGTGGGCGACCCCGGCGGCCAGCTCCCCGATGGTGGCGAGGCGGGCCTGGTTGACCAGCTGGGCGTCGGCCTCGGCGAGGGCCCCGACGGTACGGGACAGCTCGTCACGCTCGGCCGCCAGGGCCCGGTTGAGGCGGTCCACCTCGAGCTGCAGCTCGTCGGCCCGGCGGAGCCGGCGGGCGAGAGACGAGACGAGCACCCGGGTGAGCAGCGCGCTGAGCCGCGGCTCGCTGGCCAGCGCCCGTCCCAGCTGCTCCAGCGGGACGGGGATGACGAGGACGTCGCTGACCGCTCGGCACTGGAGGAACGCCCTGCTGTGCCCGGTCAGCGACAGCAGGCCGATGATGGGCCCGGTCGAGCGGCTGTGGAGCAGGTGGGCGCCGCCGTCGGCGTGGCGGCTGAGGGCCACCTCGCCGTCCAGGACGACGTAGATGCCCCCGACGTCGTCGCCCTCCTCGATCAGCACGGTGCCGGGGGCGACCCGGAGCCGGGGCGGGCGGCCGAGGGCCGCGTCGAGCGCCTCGACCATGAGCCGTTCGACCTGGCGGTCGTCGATGGCGGGGTCGAGCAGGAGGGCACCGGGGTCGGGGAGCGCCTCCTCGTCCAGGTGCCGCTCCTCGGGTGGGACGGCGGCGAGGAGGTCCCCGAACCGTGCCTGCAGGTCCGGGTGGTCGGACAAGAAGGGGCCGAGGTGGGCGCCCAGGTGCTCCCGGAGGCCCGATCGGGTCCAGGGCCGGTTGAGCATGCCGTGGACGGCGCCCTGCTTGAGGGCGTCGTCGACGTCGTGCAGCGAGGGCCGGCTCGTCAAGAGCACCTTTCGGGTGGCCCGGAGGGTCGGGTCGTCGTGCAGCGCCTGCAGCAGCGCCCCGCCGCCCCCGCCCGGCAGGGTCCGCTCGGCGATGACGAGCGCGAGCAGGGCCCCGTCGCCGACCGCGGCGCGGGCCCGGGCCGTGCCCTGGTCGACGTCGGTCGCGACCTCGACCTCCGCCCTCCCGTCGAGGAGCGCCTCGAGGTCGGCCACGAGCTGGGCGCGCACGTCGTCGTCGCCCTCCACGGCGAGCACGCGCACCACGGGCGGGGTCACGGCACGAGACCCAGCAGGTCCCAGAGCGGCGGTGCGGCGACGACCAGCAGGACGAGGCCGACCGCCCCCACCACGAGGCCGACTGCGGCCATCTGCCCGGTGGCGACCATGCCCGTGGCGTAGGCCACCGCGTTGGGGGGCGTGCTGACCGGCAGCGCCATGGCGAGGGAGCAGGCGACCGCCACGACGGCCCCGACCAGCAGCGGCTCGGAGGTGACGGCGCCGGATGCGGCGAGCGACACCCCGATGGGCAGGAGCAGGTTGGCGGTGGCCGAGTTCGAGATGACGGTGGACAGCGTGACGGCCACCCCCGCCAGGCCGGCCAGGAGGACGACCGAGGAGAGGGACGACCAGTCCACGAGGTCGATCACCCAGTCGTCGAGCCCGGTGGCGGCCACGCCGGAGCCGAGCGCCAAGCCACCGGCCACCAGCCAGAGCACGTCCCAGCTGATCGAGCGCAGGTCGTCGGTGCTGAACACCCCGGTGGACAGGAGGACGACGACGGGCACGAAGCCGGTGATGCTCGTGTCGATCCCGTGCAGGGGCTCGGTGAGCCACAGGCCGACGGTCGCCGCGAACGTGACGTAGAGGATCACCGCGGGACGGGAGCGGTCGAAGGCGCCTCCGACCGAGAGCTCGACCTCCTCGACGGCAGCGGGGAATCGGCGGAGCAGCACGAACCAGGCCACCAGCAGGAGCACCAGCACCAGCGGGACGGCGATCGCCATCCACTGCACGAAGTCGACCTCAACGCCCTCGTTGGCGAGGAGGCCGATGGCGATGGCGTTGGGTGGGGTGCCGACCGGGGTGCCGATGCCGCCGACGTTGGCAGCCAGCGGCACGGACAGGGCGAGCCCGGCTCGTAGCGGGTCGCTGGGGGAGAGCGCGGCGGCCACCGGGAGGACGACCGCCATCATCGCGGCCGTCGTCGCCGTGTTGGACATGAACATCGAGAGCAGCGCCGTGATGCCCATCAGGCCGGCCAGGAGCGCGGCGGGGGACCGCCCGAACGGGCGGAGGAGCACCCCGGCCAGGTTCCGGTCGAGGCCGTACACGGAAGCCGCCTGCGCCAGGACGAAGCCGCCGAGGAACAGCATCAGGACGGGGTGGGCCAGCGCGGCGTAGAAGTCGGCGAAGGGCGGTGCCTCGTAGCTGTCCGGCAGCCCGACCAGCGCCTGGTCCGAGACGAGGAGGATCTCGGCGAAGATGATCCCCACCGCGGTGGCGTGCAGCGGGATGGCTTCGGTCACCCAGAGCACGACGGCAGCGCCGAACACGGCCAGCATCCGGTGGCCCTGGGGCGACAGCCCGTCGAAGTCCACCAGCAGCGGCACGAGCACCCAGAGCGCGGCCAGCGCGAGGCCGAGGGGCCGTCGACGGCTCCCGGCGGGGAACCGAGGCCGCCGGGCCGGGCCGGCACCACCACGAGGGCTCGGTCGGCGGGCCACGTGGTCGAACCTAGCGGCGGCCGGTCCCGGCCGGACCGGAAGGTCGGACCGGCGTCGGTCAGGGCTCCGGTAGCCTCGCCCTCGTGTCGGGCCGATCAGACTTCCGTGCGCCCAAGGGCACCCAAGACGTGCTGCCTCCCGAGTCGGCCCGGTGGGAGGCGCTGATCGGCGTCTTCGCCGACGTCGCCCGGCGTCACGGCTACGGCCTGGTCCAGTCCCCGATGTTCGAGGACATCGGCGTGTTCCAGCGCCTGGGTGAGGGCACCGACGTCGTCACCAAGGAGATGTACGACTTCGAGGACAAGGGCGGTCGGCACGTCGCCCTTCGCCCCGAGGGCACCGCCCCCGTGGCCCGCGCCTTCGTCGAGCACCGGCCCGACGTGCCCTGGAAGATCTGGTACGCCACCCCGGCGTTCCGGTACGAGCGCCCCCAGGCTGGCCGCCTCCGCCAGCACCACCAGGTGGGGGTGGAGTGCATCGGGTCAGGCGACCCCGACGTCGACGTCGAGGTCATCGCCCTCGGCCACGCCTACCTGCGGGCGCTCGGTCTTCGGCAGTGGCGCCTGGTCGTCAACTTCATGGGGACGCCGGAGGATCGCAGCACCTACGCCGGCGTGCTCCAGGCCTGGCTGCGGGAGCGAGCCGGGGAGCTCGCCCCCGACGACGCCGTGAAGATCGATCTGCACCCTCTCCGGGTGCTCGACTCGAAGCGGGACGAGACCCGCGCTGTGCTGGCCGACGCCCCCCGCATGGCCGAGGCCCTCGACGCCGCGTCGATCGCCCACGCCGAGCGGGTCCAGGCCGGTCTGCGCTCGCTCGGCATCGACTTCGAGGTCGACGAGACCCTCGTGCGGGGCCTCGACTACTACACGCACACGCTCTTCGAGTTCCAGAGCTCGGCCCTCGGCAACGCCCAGTCCACGATCCTGGGCGGCGGCCGCTACGACGGCCTGATCGAGCAGCTCGGTGGCCCGCCCACCCCCGGCATCGGCTTCGGGTCCGGCATCGAGCGGGTCCTGCTGACGTGCGACGCCGAGGGGGTCTTCGGCGCTCCCGAGCGCCGGCTGGAGGCGTTCGTGGTCGATGTCACCGACGGCTCGGTGGCCGTCACCCTGACCCACGAGCTGCGGGCCGCCGGCCTGGCCGCCGATCGGGCCTTCGATGGCCGCTCCATGAAGGCCCAGATGAAGGCGGCGTCCAAGCGGGGCGCCCGGATCGCGGTGATCGTCGGCGAGGACGAGCGGGCCGCCGGCACCGCGACCGTCCGCGACCTCGACACCGGCGAGCAGACGACCGCTCCCCTCGACGGCGTGGTCGCCCACGTCCAGCGCCTCCTCGGCGCCTGACCGCTCACACCGGCATCACGTTGGGAGCCGGCCGCGCCGCGTGGGATCGTGGTGGACCCGCCCCCGAACCCGAGGACCCGTGATGCCCGACCAGACCGAGCCGATGCGCACCCACCGCTGCGGGGAGCTGCGGGCGGCCGACGCGGGCGAGCAGGTGGCCCTGTGCGGCTGGGTCGGCCGGCGGCGGGAGCACGGCGAGCACCTCGCCTTCATCGACCTGCGGGACCACACGGGCGTCGTGCAGTGCGTCGTCGACGGCGCTGCCGACCTGCGCAGCGAGTACGTCGTGCGCATCACCGGCACCGTCCGGATCCGTCCCGAGGGCACCGCCAACGACGCCTTGGCCACCGGGGAGATCGAGGTGGGGGACTGCACCGTCGAGGTCCTCTCGGCCGCCGAGCCGCCCCCGTTCCCGATCGACGCCCGCGCCGACGACGTCGACGAGATGATCCGCCTCCGCCACCGCTACCTCGACCTGCGGCGCGAGCGCATGCAGCGGAACCTGCGCATCCGCGCCAAGGTCAACTCGGCCATCCGCGGGGCCATGGAGCGCCAGGACTTCGTCGAGGTCGAGACCCCGATGCTCATGCCCTCCACCCCGGAGGGGGCCCGGGAGTTCCTCGTGCCCTCCCGCCAGGTGCCAGGCTCGTTCTACGCGCTCCCGCAGTCTCCCCAGCTGTTCAAGCAGCTGCTCATGGTCGGCGGCACCGATCGCTACTACCAGATCGCCCGCTGCCTTCGAGACGAGGACCTCCGGGCCGACCGGCAGTACGAGTTCATGCAGCTCGACGCCGAGGCCTCCTTCGTCACCCAGGACGAGGTCCTCGACTTCATCTCCGAGGCGGTGCTCGACGCGGCCGAGGCCGTCACCGGCGAGCGCCCCGACCCGATCCCGCACATGACCTGGCACGAAGCCATGGACCGGTACGGCTCCGACAAGCCCGACCTGCGCTTCGCCATGGAGCTCGTCGAGCTGACTCCCGTGTTCTCGTCCACCGAGTTCAAGGCGTTCGCCTCGGCCGAGGCCATCAAGGGCCTGCGGGTCCCCGGCGCGTCCGACGACTTCGGCCGCAACAAGCTCGACGCCCTCACCGACCGGGCCAAGAAGCTCGGCGCCAAGGGCCTCGTCTGGATGCGGGTGACCGAGGACGGCGCCCTCGACAGCCCGGTGGCCAAGTTCCTCTCGGCCGACGAGCAGTCCGCCCTCGTCGAGGCCTTCGCCGCCGAGGCCGGCGACCTGCTCCTCCTGGTGGCCGACGACTGGCACACCACCTGCGAGGTGCTCGGCACCCTCCGCAACGACCTCGGCCGGCCGCCCGTCCACGAGGGCCCGTACCGGTACGTGTGGGTCGTCGACTTCCCGATGTTCGTGGGGCGGTCCGAGGACGGCACCCCCAAGCCGGCCCACCACCCGTTCACCCGCCCCCATGACGACGACCTCGACAAGCTCGAGGTCGACCCGATGTCGGTGCGGTCCCGGGCGTACGACCTCGTCCTCAACGGCTGGGAGCTCGGCTCCGGCTCCATCCGGATCCACGAGCCCGACCTGCAGCAGCGGATCTTCGACCTGCTCGGGATCGGTGAGGAGGAGGCGCACGAGCGCTTCGGCTTCTTCCTCACCCCGTTCCGCTACGGCGCCCCGCCCCACGGCGGCTTCGC
>Ga0208490_101088_pt1 | contig 11474 bp, 9 predicted proteins | sample SubbioAug_CSWold_FD_184818 | JGI IMG/M metagenome (GOLD analysis project Ga0208490, IMG submission 184818) | Serpentinite rock and fluid subsurface biosphere microbial communities from McLaughlin Reserve, California, USA - CR11Aug_CSWold (SPAdes) | ecosystem: Environmental > Terrestrial > Deep...
ATACATTTTCACACCCATAAATGGAAACACATGGATTTAGTCCTGTGGATAAGTTATCCACAGGCGCAAGTTATTCACAATTCGAAATCTAGGTTAATAATTTGTTTAAGAGAAGGAGGGATGAATAGAGTTTAGAAGATAGGGTAGGGTGGCTCTCTATAAAAGATGAGCGAAAAATTTATTATTTAAAAGGAGTGTATTTAATGGCTATTAATATCGTAAACACTGAGTTTCCTTTAAAAATTTTTCATGCGACACCTAAAGCCACTATCGGTTGGGGAGCATATCAGATGGCAGGGGAAGACGCCAAAAAAATCGGAATCAAACATGCACTACTAATTACTACTGGTCTAGAAAGCACCGGTATAATTGACGAGATTAAAGGAGTGCTCAATTACGCTGGAGTAGAGACAACTATTTTTAGTCAAGTTTCTCCAAACCCAAAAGATCATGAAGTCCATGCTGCCCACAAGGCCTATAAAGAAGCTCAGTGTGACGGGGTTGTTTCCGTGGGTGGGGGTAGTTCCCATGATTGCGCTAAGGCCATGAGAATTGTAGAAAGTCAAAATGGCCGGTCCATCAGAGATTTTAATGGGGTTAACGAATTTGAAACTTCAATCAATATTCCTCACTTGGCCATTACCACCACCAGCGGGACCGGATCAGAGACTACCTATGCCTGTGTAATTACTGATACGGAGAAATTATTTAAAATGTTGATTTTTGAGCCCAGTGCCCATGCTACTCGAGCCATCATCGACCCTGCTTTAATGCGCAATCTGCCCCAAAAACTGACTGCGTACACAGGGCTGGACGCACTGGTTCATGCAGTGGAAGCATATACCTCCAGATTAAATGTGGTTACTTCTTGGGGAATAGCCCTCCATGCCATTGAATTGATTGGCAAGCACCTGAGGGATGCCTATGGGAACGGAAATAACGCAGAAGCCAGGGAAGGCATGGCCTGGGCCCAGTATTGCGGTGGTCACGCTATCAATAGTGGGGCTGCTTGTGTAGTCCATTCTATTGCTCATTCTCTCGGCGGGCTTTTAGATGCTCCTCATGGCTTGTGTAACTCTATTGCATTTATTCCTGTCCAGCGATTTAACATGGTGGCATGTCCAGAAAAGTTTGCTAACATCGGGCGAGCCCTAGGTGTTAATACTGCGGGTATGACAACCATCCAGGCAGCGGAGCGAGCAGTGGATGAAATGGAAAGGCTGATAAATGATTTAGATATTACAGAGCGATTTGCTGACATAGGTCTGAAGGAAGAAAACATTGATCAGGTGGCTGAATATGCTTTCAAGGATTTTGCCTGTATGGTAAATCCCCGAGAAGTCAACACAGATACTATTAAAATGTTTTTGCGGCAGTGTATGTAAGGGAGAGATTGGATTATGAGCCAAAAACTTTTTGAGCAACTAAAATTAAACAACCTGACTATACCTAATAGGATAGTTTTTGGCTCCCACCGGACCAATTTTTCCTTAAATAATTTGCCGGTAAAGCGCCATGTTGAATATTATGAAGAACGAGCCAAGGGGGGAGTCGGATTAATTATTCTTGAGGAAGGAGTAGTTCATAAATCAGACTACCCTTATGAGAAGGCCATTTTTCCTTTTCTGCCGGCAACAATAGAGAGGTATGAACAAATTGCTCGAGCCGTTCACTGTTACGGGACAAAAATTTTTGCTAGGTTAAATCATTGGGGCAGTCAAGGGACCGGGATGATTCACCGGAGGGAAATATGGGGTCCTTCCACTTTTTTTGCCGCTAATGAACTGCCTAAGGAAATGGAGTTAGCAGATATTCAAGAAGTAATTGCTGGATTTGCACAGTCGGCAATAAATTTAAAAAAAGCCGGTCTGGATGGGGTAGAAATTAATGCGGGACAGCAGTCTTTAATCCGCCAATTTTTATCCCCGTTAACTAACCTTCGCAATGATGAGTACGGGGGAACTTTGCAAAACAGGAACCGGTTCTGCCACGAAGTTCTTGATGCAGTCCGGCGAGCTGTGGGCAGTGATTTCGTAGTGGGTTTAAGATTGACCATGGATGAATATGCTCCTTGGGGGGGAATAACACCGGAATCAGGCTGTGAGCTAGCGGAGTACCTGGAAACTGTCAACAACCTTGATTTTTTTAGTATTAGTGTGGGTAGTATCTACAGTTTGCATATGACCGAACCATCTATGGCTATCCCTGCCGGCTATACTTTGCCCTATGGTCAAAAACTAAAACAAGTGACTAAATTACCGGTTATGGTGGGCGGGAGGATTAATGATTATAACCTGGCAGTAGAAGCTTTAACAGATGGGAAAGCTGATTTAGTTGAGCTGACCAGGAGCCTCATTGCAGACCCCCAGTTTCCCGCCAAGCTTGGGAAAAAGTCAGTAGGGCAGATAACTCCTTGCATAGACTGCAATCAAGGCTGCTGGATTGACGGTTATGATAACCGACAGCTAAAATGCCTGGTTAACTACAAGGCAGGGAGAGAAGAGGAAAACGCCAGGGAAAGAAATTATTTTCAAACAGTTAAAACAAAAAGAATTGCAGTGGTGGGTGGAGGGCCTGCCGGGATGACCGCCGCTATTCAGGCTAAGTTAGCAGGCCATGAAACCCACCTGTTTGAAGAACAGACCAGCCTGGGGGGCAGACTGTTACTTGCCCAGCAGGTCCCGGGACGGGAAGGCTTGGCAGAGTTGATTAGATACTATGAAAGGGAGCTAGATGCAGCGGGGGTTAAGCTATTTCTAGGCTGGGAAGTTAGCGAGGAGACAGATATATCTTCCTACCAGGGGGTTATTATTGCCACGGGTTCAAAGGCATTAATAACCTTGATACCAGGGAGCTTTACCGGGCAGGTGGTATCTGGGGAAGAAGTGTGGCAAGGGGTTAAGGTGGGAGAGCGGGTCCTAGTAATAGATGAAGACGGCTTTCACCCTGCTACTGGGTTAGTTGAGCTCTTAGCTGCAAGTAACAAGTCAGTGTACGTGACCACTTCAGAGTTGTTTGTTGGCTATAAATTAACTGAGACCGGTGAACTGCCCTTGTGGAACCAGCGGGTAAAAAGAATGCCAGTGACTTTTTTCCCCCATCATAAACTGAAGGAGGCAAAGGAACAATCAGTTATCTTGAGAGAGCGCTATAGTGGAGTTGAAAAAGTAATTGAGGCTCTGGATACTATCGTTTGCTGTTATCCTGGACTGCCCCGGGAAGATGTCTTCCTAAAGCTTAAGCAAAAACATAACAGAGTTGTTCGGATTGGTGATTGTGTTGCTCCAAGGACGGCATTAGCAGCTATCCATGAAGGATATAAGGCGGGTAGAAGGATATGAGCTTTTTTAATTACTTATTTACACCTTGTCAAATTGGCAATCTAAGTATAAAAAACCGACTTCTCTTCCCTGGGCATATGACTAATTTTGGGAAGGAAGGAAAGCTAACAGAAGGGCATATCAGCTATTATACACGGCGGGCTGAGGGTGGGGTAGGCTTAATTATTACCGAAGAACAATCTGTTCACTCTGGTGACCATCCCTATGAAAAGCTCATCCAGGCTTACAAGCCTGAAGCAATTAAAAATTATCGCAAGCTGGCTACTTCTGTTCATCATTACGGGGCGAAGATATTTGCCCAGTTAAATCACAATGGCAGCCAAGGCTCAGGCCTGTATACAGGAAAACCTGTCTGGGCCCCTTCTCCTATTCCTGATCCGATCTTCAAAGAGGTGCCAAAAATAATGGAAGAAGAAGAGATACAGGAAGTGGTGCGAGGCTTTGCCAAAGTTGCCAGTTATGTTAGGGGAGGCGGTTTTGACGGGATAGAGATACAAGCTTCCCACAGTTCGTTAATAAGGCAGTTTTTATCACCCGCCACTAACTGGCGGGAAGACGAATACGGGGGAGACTTAAATAATCGCTTAAGGTTTTTCTTAGAAGTACTTATGGCAATAAGGCGAGAAATTGGTATGGATTATTGCCTAGGAGTACGACTTTGTGTTGACGAGTTTGTCAAGGATGGGTTAACCGTAGCTGATATGCAGCAGGTGGCAGTTAGGCTGGAGGAGTCTGGTACAATAGATTTTATTAATACCAGTCTGGCGAACTTCCATAACCTATTTTTAGTAGAAGGATCTATGAGAATGCCATTAGGCTATGCTGTTTATATGGCATCAGCATTAAGAAAAGTTGTTTCCCTGCCTGTCTTTGCTGTGGGTAGAATTAATGACCCGATTCAGGCAGACCAAATTCTAGCTGATGGCCATGCTGATATGATCGGGATTGTCCGGGGGCAGATATGTGACCCTGACTTCGCTATTAAAGCAAGCCAGGGGCTATTAGATGATATACGTAAGTGTATTGGCTGCAACCAGGCCTGTGCCGGACGGATGGGGCTTAACTTTACTATAAGCTGTATACAAAACCCCCAGGTAGAACAAAGAGAAAATAGTTTATCTGCTAGAGGCAAAGCTTTGCGGATAAGAGAAAAACCGGTAGTCGTCGTAGGGGGAGGACCAGCTGGGCTTGAAGCAGCTAAAACAGTTGCTCAACAGGGTATTCCGGTCAAGTTGTACGAAAAAAGTTCAGTCTTAGGAGGACTGGTCAATTTATTTTCTAGGATATCTGGACGACATGAGTTTGCTGACTTAATCAGAAACCAACTATGGCAGTTGGAGAAACACCAGGTAGAAATAGAATTAAATAAGCCGATAGATGAAGAAAAAATTTTTTCTTGGAATGCAGAGACTGTTATCTTAGCAAATGGCTCTATGGTAGCACCTTTTCCCTTTCCTATTGTAGGGACAGATAACGTCTTTCATATGAGAACAGTTTTACAAAATGAAATCCAGTTGGGGCAAAAAGTGGTGGTAGTAGATTTTCTACATTCTCATCCTGCCCCAAGCATGGCGGAGTGGCTCTTAGACCATGGAAAAGAGGTCTTCTTGGTTAGTCCTGCTCTCTACGTGGGCAGTGGCTTAGGTCCTACTCAGGATTTACCTTTATGGTATATGCAGGTAGTTACTAAAGGAATTACTTTAATAACCGATGTGATAGTAAAAGAAGTCAGTGGAAATCGGGTGGTCTTAATGGATCATTATTCAGGACGAGAATTTACAGTAGCGAATATTGACAGTGTGGTCGTTGTTGATCATGCACTTCCCGATAACCGACTATACTGCGGGCTGAAAGGCAAAATCAAATCTCTTTACCGGATTGGGGATTGCCTTGTGCCAAGAAAGGTGGAGAACGCCGTCCTTGATGGTTGGCGGGTAGGAAACTTGGTGGGGCAAGGTGAAGAAAGGTGAAAAAGGAAATTGTTATTATTTGCGCCTGTTTTTCGAGAAAAATAGTAGAGACAATTCCCCAATTAATTAACTTTGCCATGGGGCTAGGGGAAAAGGCAAAACGAGAGCTTAAAGTAATCTTGTTAGGACCTGAAAAGAACTTAGTCTTGGGATTAGTTAACCGTAAATCGGTGCAAAAAATTATTATGGTGGAGCATGATTTACTCGATATATACTTGGCGGACAAGTATGTATCAGCTGTTATCAGGGTGTTGGCAACAAGTGAATTGGAGATAGCACCGGAAAAATTACCGGTAATTATACTGGCCGGTGACGATTATGGGAAAGACTTAGCCCCCCGACTGGCAGCTAGGTTGGAGCTTGATTATGTCGCTAATGTAGTGGATATCAATCTTGGTGAGGGTAAGACATTGGGCTTATGTGAAGAGCCAGCATTAGCAGATGGTATGCTTGAAATAAGAAAGATTAAAAGTAATGATCGAGTGGAAGAGGTGCTGGAGATAGGCATTGAATACGGTTTTGTTGCCACAATACGACGGTCTAAAAGCAATGTTCAGGTAGATTGTCAGGGTCGGCTGGAGGTACCCGTGGAGGTAATAGAGCTAAATGAGGGAGTGTTAGACGACCACCATGGCGCCTCGGTAACCATGGTAAGGAAGCGAAAAATCCCTGAAAGTGAGAGGGGGATTGAGTGGGCTAAGCTGTTGGTAGGGATAGGAAGAGGGGTAGGTGACCTAGAAGGTGCCGATATGGTCAGGGAGCTTGCCGGATTACTTGGGGCAAGCGTGGGGGGCTCCCGGGCTGCCGTTGATGAGGGGTGGCTGGACTTTGACAGCCAAATAGGTCAAACAGGCAAAGTGGTATCGCCCCAGTTGTATCTTGCCTGTGGTATTTCAGGTTCTATTTATCATATGCTTGGTTTGCGGGATAGCCAGTCAATAATAGCCGTGAATAAGTCCCAGGGAGCAGAAATTTTTTATTATAGCGATATTGGCTTTGTGGCAGATATCAAAGAATTCGTACCGGTACTGGTAAAAAAACTGGCTGAGCTTAAGCAAAGGGAGGAAAGCGTCAGGAATAAGCAATTGTAATAAGGAGTTGGTGCTATGCTTAAGGGAGATGTAGTAATTGTTGGTGCCGGTCCGGCGGGAACTGCCGCTGCCTATGTATTAGCCCGGGAGGGTGCCCAGGTGTATTTGTTGGAGAGAGGAAGGCAGCCTGGCAACAAGAATTTGTTTGGCGGGGCTTTTTATTGTCAAGAGTTTGCTGAACTGATACCTGATTTTTTAGATGAAGCGCCTATTGAAAGGATTATCACCAAGAGAACCCTGACTGTGTTGGGGGAAAGGAATTGGGTAGACTATGAGCTAAATAGTACCAACTTTGCTAATCAGCCATATAATGCTGTCACTGTTTTGCGCCCTAAGTTTGATGCTTGGTTTGCTAAAAAAGCCTGCCAGCAGGGAGCTTGCCTATTGAATAATACGGTGGCGGTGGATTTGCTTTGGGAAAATGGTAAAGTAGTTGGTGTGGAAACCGATCGTCCTGACGGAAAAATTTATGCGGATGTGGTGATTGGAGCAGATGGAGCAACTTCTTTGATGGCCAGGCAGGGAGGACTGGCAAACCCGAAAGCTCATCAATACATGGCTCTGGGTATAAAGCAAGTCTTTTATTTGCAGGAAGAAGAAATTAATAAGCGGTTTAGGTTAACGCCAGGGGAAGGGTTAGCCAGGGAATTTTTAGGTGGACTTCCCGTTATAGGTGGAGGTTTTCTCTATACAAACAAAAGCTCTCTGTCTGTAGGAGTGGTAATCCAACTTGAATCACTACAAGACAAAATGGTTCAGGTAGTAGAGGTAATGGAAGATTTTTGCAGGAATCCGGCCATCAAAGAACTGGTAGCAGGAAGTATACCGGTAGAATATGGAGCCCATTTAATTCCTGAGGGAGGCTATCACCTGCTGCCTAAACTGTATACCGATGGGATGCTGCTGGTTGGGGACGCTGCCGGCCTGGTACTGGCTACCGGATTTACCTTTGAAGGAATGAATTATGCTATCACCAGTGGGATAATGGCGGCAAAAGCTATCTTGAAAGCTTCTAGGAATAAGGATTATTCTGCCTCTTCCCTAAAAGAATACAAAAGCTTGTTGGAAGAGAGTTATGTACTTCCCAATTTCCGTAAATGTCGGCATATACCTGAATTATTGGCCAATCACCGGGTTCACTTTGCCTACCCTGAAATACTTACCAAGTTAGCGGAGAACAACTTTAAGTCAGATGCAAAAGTACGACAAGCCCTCTTAGGACAGATAAACCGGGAGTTAACAGGTAAAGTAGGTAAGAAAGTGGTGTTAGTTGATTTATACAAGGCATGGAGATTTCTTTAATGAATGACTCCACCTAGTAAGGCTGAAACCAGAATCAAATATAACTAGGCGGGTGAATGTAGGTGAAGGAAATAGATTATTCAAAATATGTGAAACAATTAATTGATGGCAAGTTGCTTCAGGTAAAAACCAGGGTAAATAATAAATCTCATATTAAAGTAGACCAGGAAGTTTGTAGGGGCTGTGTGGAAAAAATATGCGTGTTTGCCTGCCCGGCTGGCTGCTATCAGGTTGTGGTAGGAGTATTGAAGTTTAGCCATGATGGCTGCCTGGAATGTGGTACTTGTCAGGTGGTATGTGCCAGGGGTGCGGTTAAATGGGGTTACCCTCAAGGTGGATTTGGGATTAACTATAGATTTTCATAACTGGAGGTGTCGACCCGTTGATTTCTATCGCCATTTGCTTAAAGATTGTTCCTGGTATTAACCTGTCTCAGACTTTTGAGCCTGTTAATACCAAGGTTGATGCCGGCTATCCGGCTTTTGAGCTTGTTGAAAGCTGCCAGCAGGGGATAAGTTTGGCTTTGGCTATCAAAGAAAGGACAGGTGCCAGAATTACAGGGGTAACTGTAGCTCATCCGGAGTCGGTTGATTGCCTAGAACAGTTGAATTCAATGGGAGTAGATCAGTCTGTCAGGATTTGGGGAGAAGGGATGGAAGATAGTGGAGGATTAGTAGTATCAAGGCTTTTAAGTAAGTATTTCCAGGCATATCCTCAGCAATTGGTTATTTGTGGGCGACATAGCGGCCCAGGAGGGAGCGGTCAGGTAGGTCCATATCTGGCTGAACTAATGAAGCTTTCTCATATTGCAGGAGTAGTGGACTGCCATGTTGACCTGGGGAAAAGCAGTATTTTGATTGAGAGAAATATTAACGATGAATGGGTGGAGATGTTGGGGGTTTCTTTTCCTGTGTTATTGACGGTAAGCCCTAATAAGTACGAACTTCCTTATGCGCCCTTACCCGCTTATGTTAATGCTCAAAAAAGACATATTACGGAAATAGATTTGACATGCCAGGATATAGAATGGTTAATGGCAGCGGATAAAAGAAAAATAAAATATGTAAAGTCCCGTCCGGCAAGTCCCAGTCCCCAGGAAATATTTACGCCTAATTCACCGGAGCCGGTGGAACGTATCAGACAAATGTCTACTTCCGGGCTGCAGCATAAAAGCAGCAAGCTTATTACTGGTCCGGTAGAAAATCAGGTTGATGATTTAATAGACTATTTCCGGGAAAAGGGCTGGCTAGCAGGAGGAAATTATGAGTAAACATTTGCTATGGGACTACCGTTTAGCAGAGGATGTTTGCTTTGTGGATAAGCAGATGCTGGTAAAAAAATTTCCATTAAGAGTATATCAGCTCAACAAAAATATGGCTAAAGTTCTTGAATTACTGCAAGAAGGCTCAACCATCCCAGCAGAGTTAATACCCAAAGTGGCAAATTTTGCTGAGAAATTGGCTGATAACCACGTCTTAGTCCGGAAGATCCCGGATGATGTTCTTAAAGACATCTCGGAGACCCTCGAAGAAACCCCTGCAGGCGCACGAGAAAGTGCCCATGCTGGTAGCGAAGGCAATAATCTTTTTATTTCAATAGTAATACCCATTAGAGATAGACCAAGGGAAATTGAACTTTGTTTAAAATCAATTTTTAATTGCCAATATCCGAAGGATAAATTAGAGGTAATTGTTGTAGATGACGCCAGTACAGACGGAGAAACGGTCAAGGCAATTAAAAAATACCCAGTCACCTTGATAGAGCTGCCGGAAAATAAGGGGCAGTCAGCGTGCCGGAACCTGGGGGTCTCTAGGGCAAAAGGAGATATTATTGCTTTTACCGATAGCGACTGTGAGGTCAGTAAAAATTGGCTGTGGGTTATGTCCAGGTGCTTTCAAGACCCTGAGGTTGCTTTTGTGGGGGGAGGGGTCTACACTAACCGCTTTGAAACAAGCCTTGATTATTATGAAGAGGGGCGATCACCTCTATTAATGGGGGAGCAGGTTCAGCCGGTGAAAAAAAAGGGTGTGATTTCATATGTGCCTACCTGCAATCTGTTAATTCGCAAATATATTTTTACCAGTGTCGGTGGTTTTAACCAGGATCTACGAGTGGGAGAGGATGTGGATTTACTGTGGAGAGTTCTGGAAGGGGAACATAAGGGGTGGTATGTCCCGGAGGGTTATATCTGGCATCATCATCGGAATCAATTATATCCCTTTTTGAAAAGAAGGGCTCAATATGCCGGTTCAGAAGCTATGCTTAATAAGAATCACGGTGGCAACTTGAAAAAAATTCTGTTCATTCCTACTTGGCAACTGCCTTTTATCCTTGGAGTGGGATTAAGTGTATTATTTAGCAACCTATGGCTTGCTGTTTGCTTATTAGTTTTAATGTTCATACTGGAATTTGCTTTGAAATCGGTCAGATTAAAAAGCAACAAGCTTGACTTAAGTTCAAAGTTATTAATCAACTCTATCTGGCAAAGCTATGGTACTACCTTTCGCTTTGCCACAGGACTGTTGACGAGGTACTACTTATGGTTACTATTAACTATTGCCGTTATTTTCCCCACGAATGGCTGGTGGATCCTAATGATACCGGTAATATCGACTATGCTGGAATACCGGAAAGAATACAGACTTTCTTTTTCAGTGTTTACCACCTGTTACCTATTGGAGATGTTTGCCTATAGTGTGGGATTCCTCTACGGATGTCTAAAGCAAAAGCAATATAGGCTCTTAATCTTTTCGGTGAATTTTAGGTAAACTAAGCCCAAAAAAGCTGCTGCTAGTCTAGAAATTACCAGTGATGAGGATGGATGGATGAAGGATGAATAACATGGATTTTGCCATGTTTACCTGGCAGGATATAAAAAAGTACCTGGTGCAAAAAGATATAATCCTCTTGGTAACCGGAAGCTATGAGCAGCACGGCCCTTTATTACCCTTAACAACAGACACAGTTATTGCCCAATACATCGCAGGTGAAGTTGGGAGGTTGGCAGCGATTTTGGTTGCACCACCTGTGTCCTTCGGTCTTTCTGAATTACATATGGCTTTCCCTGGGACCATTTCCTTAACAGAAACAGTTTATAAGCGCTTGATAAAAGAACTGGTTATTAGCTTGTATTCCCACGGTTTTAACAAGTATGTCATTGTCAACGGTCATGGTGGGAATACCGGGTGCCTTGCTAGCGTTGCTGTTGAACTGGCAGCAGAGCTTAAGATAAAAAGGCCTAAAATTTTCGAGTGGTGGCAGATTGCTCAGGTTCAGGATATGATAGCCAAACATTTTAGCTGTTTTGAGCTACACGCGTCAGGCCCAGAAGCCTCAGTATATTTTGCTATCGAAGGTATCCAGGGAAAGCTGCCGACTGATTTATGCTCATCTTATTTGATGCCGATGGAGCAGGTAACCAGGCTTACACCGGAGGGTTTACGAGAGATTTCACCAAGCGGTATTCTAGGTTCCTCGCCAGACAAATATTCTGTGAGAATAGGAAAAAAAATTCTTAGGATGGCTATTGATGCGTGCCTAGGAGAGCTGGAAGACTTTTAATCATTTCCCAGTAATTTTGATAAATCAGGAGTCATGAGTCATGAGTCAGGAATCAGGAGTCAGGAGTCAGGAATCAGGAATCAAAAGTCAAAATAGAAAACGGTTTATCGACTTAGTGCTCGTATCGAAATAACTTACGCATAACAATTGGGTAATATTGTATAATTCCATTTGCCCTGAAAGTCCTCCTGCTTCAAGTTGACCTGGGC
>Ga0208490_101089_pt1 | contig 11461 bp, 11 predicted proteins | sample SubbioAug_CSWold_FD_184818 | JGI IMG/M metagenome (GOLD analysis project Ga0208490, IMG submission 184818) | Serpentinite rock and fluid subsurface biosphere microbial communities from McLaughlin Reserve, California, USA - CR11Aug_CSWold (SPAdes) | ecosystem: Environmental > Terrestrial > Deep...
CTGCGCGCCGCCGGGGATGACACAGACGGGGGTGCACCTGATTTCTCTGAAAATTCCCCCGGGAGCCTCTCATGACGCATCCTGACAACTTCGCGCGGGACAACCTGCCGCCGCGAGAGCAGTGGCCTGAATTCCCGCTCACCCTCCCCGAGCTGCATTATCCCGAGCGGCTGAACTGCATCGACGCCTTCCTCGACAGCCATGTGCGCGAGGGGAACGGCGATCTCCCCTGCATCTTCAGCCCCACCGAGAACCTCACCTATGCTGCGCTGCAGGATCGCGTGAACCGCATCTGCAACGTTCTCACGCAAAGGCTCGGCCTTGTTCCCGGCACCCGCGTGCTGCTGCGCTCCGCCAACAATCCGATGATGGTCGCGTGCTATCTGGCGGTGATCAAGGCGGGCGGGATCGTGGTGGCGACGATGCCGATGCTGCGGGCCCGCGAGATCGCCTGGCCGCTGAAGAAGGCGAGGATCGCCATCGCGCTCTGCGATCACAGGCTGGCGGACGAGATGGAAAGGGCGCGCCCGCTCGCGGACGATCTCGCGCATGTGGTCTATTGGGGCAACGGCGAGCTGGAGGCGATGATCGCCGAGGCCTCGCCCGATTTCACGGCTGTGGACACTGCCGCCGACGATGTCTGCCTGATCGGCTTCACCTCGGGCACCACGGGCGAGCCCAAGGGCACGATGCATTTCCATCGCGACATGCTCGCCGTCTGCGACACCTATGCCCGCCACGTCCTGCGCGCCGTGCCCGACGATCGCTTTATCGGCTCGCCCCCGCTCGCCTTCACCTTCGGGCTCGGCGGGATCGTGCTGTTTCCCATGCGCATCGGCGCGTCCACGATCCTGCTGGAGAAGGCGGGGCCGCACGAGATGCTGCCGGCGATCGCGGAGCATAGGGCGAGCGTCAGCTTCACCGCCCCCACCTCCTACCGCGCCATGCTCGCAAGGCTCGACGAGTTCGACATCTCGAGCCTGCGCAAATGCGTCTCTGCGGGCGAGATGCTCCCCAAGGCGACGTTCGACGCCTGGGAGGCGGCGACGGGGATCAAGCTGATGGACGGGATCGGCGCAACGGAAATGCTGCACATCTTCATCTCCGCGCGCGAGGACGAGATCCGCCCGGGCGCGACGGGCAAGGCGGTGCCGGGATACGAGGCGAAGATCATCGATTCGGAGGGCAACGACATGCCCCCGGGTGCGATCGGGCGGCTCGCCGTGCGCGGTCCCACCGGCTGCCGCTACCTCGCGGACGAGCGCCAGAAAACCTACGTGCGAGACGGCTGGAACGTCACGGGCGACACCTACCTCATGGACGAGGACGGCTATTTCCACTACCAGGCCCGCTCCGACGACATGATCGTCTCTTCGGGCTACAACATCGCCGGGCCGGAAGTCGAGGCGGCCTTGCTCACGCACGACGCCGTTTTCGAGGTCGGGGTGGTCGGTGCACCGGATGCGGATCGCGGCATGATCGTGAAGGCGTTCGTGGTGCTGCGGGAGGGCCATGAGCCCGGGCCGGACCTTGCGGAGACGCTGCAGAAGCACGTCAAGGCGGAAATTGCCCCCTACAAGTATCCCCGCGCCATTGAATTCGTGGACGCCTTGCCGAAAACACAGACCGGCAAGCTGCAGAGGTTCGCGTTGCGGCAGATGGCGCAGGGAGAGAATGCGTGACGGGAACTTGGGAGAGACGGCCATGACGGGCGTGCGCGAAGGATTGATTGCCGTAGCCGAGGGGCGCCCGACGGTGCTCCAGCCGGAGGGCTGGCCGGTGCCGCGCGGTTATTCGAACGGCATGATGGCCGATGGCCGGATCATCGTCACGGGCGGCGTCGTCGGCTGGAACGAGCGCGAGGAATTCCCGGACGGCTTCGTCGCGCAGGCGCGGCAGACGCTGGAGAACATCCGCGCCATCCTGACAGCCGGGGGCGCGGGGCCCGAGCATCTCGTGCGGCTGACCTGGTATGTCACGGATATCGACGAGTACAGCGCCAATCTGCGTGAGCTAGGACGGGCCTATCGCGAAGTGATCGGGCCGCATTATCCGGCCATGGCGCTCGTTCAGGTGGTGCGGCTGGTGGAAAAGGAGGCGGTTGTCGAGATCGAGGCGATGGCGGTCGCGCCGCGGTGATTCAAGCGGTCGCCGCCATTTCCGGGCTCTCGGCAATCAAGGCCTTCTTCAGCTTCTCCAGCGCTCGGCTCTCGATCTGGCGTACGCGCTCCTTCGAGATCCCGAGCCTGTCGCCGAGCGATTCCAGCGTCGCCTGATCGTCGGTCAGACGCCGCGCCTGGAGGATGCTCAGCTCGCGCTCGTTGAGGCAGCCGAGCGCCCCGCGCAGCCAACGGGCGCGCCGCTCCGCATCGATGACCTCGCTGACCGTCTCGTCCTGGAGCGGGCTGTCGTCGACGAGGAAATCCTGGCGCTCGGCGGTGCCTGATTCGCCCTCCGCCACGGGGGCATTCAGTGACGAATCATAGCCGGAGAGCCGGACATCCATATTCATCACGTCCTTGCGCGAGACGCCGATCGCCTCGGCGATTTCCGCATAGACCTCTTCGTCCATCCGCTCCTCGCCGCCGCGGGTGAGCTTGGCGCGCAGGCGGCGCAGGTTGAAGAACAGCGCCTTCTGCGCCGAGCTGGTACCGCCGCGCACGATCGACCAGTTGCGCAGGATGTAATCCTGCATCGAGGCGCGGATCCACCAGGTGGCATAGGTCGAGAAGCGCACTTCACGATCCGGCTCGAAACGCGCCGCCGCCTCAAGCAGGCCGACATGCCCCTCCTGGATGAGATCGGACATGGGCAGGCCGTAATTTCGGAAGCGGGCGGCGATGGAAATTACCAGGCGCATATGCGCGGAGGTCAGTTGATGCAGCGCGGCCTGATCCTGGCTGTCGCGCCAGCGCACGGCGAGTTGCTTCTCCTCGTCACGCTCGAGGAACGGCGCATTCATGGCGGCGCGAACAAAACCGCGCCCGACTCCGGACAGATCGCTCATGGCCTTCTCCCGTGTTTACAGGGAGATTACGCACCGGCGAGGGCTGCAGATCAGTGGTGCGCGCAACGGGCTGCTTGCAGCGATGCAAGGGGGGCCGATCCGCGAGTCTGGAACGGGCTCATAAAAAAGGGCCCCGCGTCGCCGCAGGGCCCCGATTTATCGCAGTCTCGCTTGCGGTGGAGGCTGGCTCAGGCCGCCTCTTCCTGCAGATCTTCGCCGTCGTTGTCGGCTTCGACGGTCTCGGCCTCGGCACCCTTGGCGCGGCGCGGAGACTTGGCGAGGCTCTGCTCGATGAGCTTGAGGGCCTCGGTCTCCGTGATCTCGTTGACGGACGAAATCTCGCGGACGATGCGCTCGAGAGCAGCCTCGTAGAGCTGACGCTCGCTGTAGGACTGCTCGGGCTGCGCATCCGAACGGTAGAGATCGCGCACGACCTCCGCGATCGAGATCAGATCGCCCGAATTGATCTTGGCCTCGTATTCCTGGGCGCGGCGCGACCACATGGTGCGCTTGACGCGCGCGCGGCCGGTCATGGTGTCGAGGGCCTTCTGGACGAGATCGGTCTCGGCGAGCTTGCGCATGCCGACGCTCTCGGCCTTTGCGGTCGGAACGCGCAGGACCATCTTGTCCTTCTCGAAACTGACGACATAAAGTTCAAGCTTGAAACCGGCGATCTCCTGCTCCTCGATCGCCGTGATGCGACCCACGCCATGGGCGGGGTATACGATTGCCTCACCGGACTTGAAACCTAGTTGCTTGCCGTTCTTCTTGGCGGTCGTCATGCGATGAAGGCCTCCTGGATTGATGCCCGGAACTGTATCTTAAAGGGCAACGTGTGGCGTCGTCGGCAGGGGTCCGACGATGCAATGAATAGCGCGATGAAACCCGAGCTTTCGCCCGGCTCGCGCCCCCTTGATTTTCAGGCGATCGATAAAGCGCCCTGACGCCATCGGAGGAATGAATCATCAAATTCCGTTCCGACGGATGGCTGAACAATTCCCATGTCTGCTTGCGGGCTCACGTGAGAGTGGGTTCGCCGGACGCTGTCGACGACAAAAACAACCTAACACAAGCCGGCTCAAAAATCAAAAGGTTTAGGAAAAAGTGCGATTCAGGGGCGATTCAGTCGCCCTCGCCCGGCTCGGGGGAGAAGAACTTCTCGTATTTCCCCGGCATTCCGTCGAATTCCTTGGCGTCGCCGGGCGCATCCTTCTTTTGAGTGATGTTGGGCCAGGTCTTCGACAGGTCGGCGTTGATCTTGAGCCACTGCTCGAGTCCCGGCTCGGTATCGGGCTTGATCGCCTCCGCCGGGCATTCCGGCTCGCAGACGCCGCAATCGATGCACTCGTCCGGGTGGATGATGAGCATGTTCTCGCCTTCATAGAAGCAATCGACGGGACAAACCTCGACGCAATCCATGTACTTGCACTTGATGCAGTTCTCGGTCACGACATAGGTCATCGGCAATATCCCGGAAGATTGGCGTTCAGGCGGAGGTCCGTCGCGGAGCTGGCGCAGCCGCCGCTCCTGATCATGCCTCTAGCGCGCCGAGCAGCCCAAGGCAAGCGAGCCTAGGCGTTCCCATCGGGGTTTGCGATATCTTCATAGAGCATGCGCGCCTCGGTCGCAGGGCCCCGCCGCTCCCCCAGATCCAGGATGCGCACGACCATCGTCGTGCGCTCGAAGGCGAGGGTGATGACGTCGCCCACCGCGAGCGCTTTCGCGGGCTGCTTCACGCGCTCGCCGTTGACCCGCACATGGCCGCTTTCGACAAAGCGGGCGGACGCCGAACGCGTGCGCGCGAACCGCGCAAACCAGAGCCACTTGTCGAGCCTCCGGCGATCCTCCCGCATGCGTCAGCCGTCTGCGCTCAACGATCCTTGCCCTCCAGCTGAGCCTTGAGGGCCGCCAGCTTGGCGAAGGGCGAATCGGGATCCGCCTGCTTTTCGCGCCGGGGCTCGCGAGGGCGATCGGCCTGGCTCGCCGGACGCGGTCCGTTGCCGCGATGCTGATCGCGGCCGGGACCTTTGCCGCGCCCTTCGCTTCGTCCTTCGCCTCTCCCCTCGCCTCTTCCTTCACCCGCGCCGCCAGGGCCCTTGCCGAAATGCTTGGCGAAATCCTTGCCGCGCCTGGGGCGATCCTGACCAGCACGCTCCTGACCGGAACGCTCGCCACGAGGCGCATCGCCAGCGGCAGCGGCATCCTGTCGCGATTCGGGCTGGCGCTGACGCCCGCCGCCGCGCTCGCCCTTCGCATCCTCGCCACGACGGCGGAAGCGCTCGCGCCCGCCCTCGCGCGCCTGACGGCTCTGCCGCCAGATCTCGACGAGCTCGACTTCCGGTGCAGCTTCGGTCGCCTCGTCAGACGCTGTCTCGGCAGCGGCCTCGGTTGTCGCAACGGCATCGGGCTGCGGTTCTGTAGAACTTTCTGCAGGCGATTCTTCCGGCGTTTCGGAAGCGGCCTCGGCAACAGCCTCGGGTTCCTCCGTAACCACCTCGTTCGAAGCGGCGCCATCGGCCGGCGTTTCGGAAGCGGCCTCGACGGGAGCTTCGGCGGCAACCTGGGTTTCAGCCAAATCAGCGGCCGTTTCCGCCGGCTCCTGCGGTGCAGCGTCAGCGACAGCAGCAGGCTCTTCAGCCGCAACCGCATCCTGCGACGCTGTCTCCTGCGACGCCACCTCCGGCGCTCCCTCGGAGACGGCCTCGACCACCGGCTCAGCGGCGCGCACGGGAACGGTCGCGGCCGGCATCCGGATCTCGGCGGTGATGGCGGGGCCGGGGCGCGTCTGCGACGCATAGCCGAGCGATTTCAGGATGGACGCGAAATCCTCGCCCGCGCAGCCGACGAGCGAGGTCATCGCCACCGTCGCAACGAACCCGTCCGCATCGGCCGCGCCGGGGGGAGGCTCGCCGACGCTGACGCCGGGCTGGTAGCTGATCGCGGGGCGAATGAGGTCGGCCAGCCGCTCCAGGATATCGACGCGCACGGCGCGGCCCCCGCAGACGCGAAAGCCTGCCGCGCGGTAGAGCCCCTTCGACACGTCCGGATCCACCGGGATCGAGGTGCGCCCGGAGCTCGCCAGATGCGCGATCTCGTCGATGCCCTTCTGGTCCAGCCCGCCGTTCTTCAAGGCCCAGAGCTGCGTCGCGAGCGTGCGTGGCGCGGGCTTGAGCATGGCGGGCATGTAGATGTGATAGGCGCCGAAACGCACGCCCTTCTGGCGGAGCGCAGAGCGGCCCTCCTGCTCCAGCGAGCGGACTTCCTGCAGCACCTTGGCGCGCTCCAGCACGCCGAGCGCCTCGGAGATCTGGAAGGCGATGCCACGCGCGATGCCCGTGACGTCCTCCGCGTTCTCCAGTTCGAGCACCGGGGCGAGCGTGCGCACGATATGCGCCTTGAGCCAGGCCTTGAGTCGGTTCTCGACCTTGCCCCGCGCCGGACCCGTCAGCTGCTCGTCGGCGAGGATCCTGATCGAGGGGTCGAACAGTTTCTCGCCGGGCTCCAGCTTCGCTACGGGATCGCCCGTCCAGCGGATCGTGCCGTCGTTCGAGAGCACGAACGAGACGTCCGCCGCGCTGGCGAAACGCTCCGCGCGTGCCTCGATCTCGCCCGCCAGCGCCTTTTGCGCGGCGTTGCGCAGCGTCTTGGCTTCCTCGCTATCCGCGCCCGGGTCTGGCACGAATGCGAATCCGTGCAGCTGCCCCACGTGCTGACCCTCGACGGTTACGTCGCCGGTGGTCGATATTTCCGCATCCAACATCGCGTTCTCTCTCAAGCGCCGCATCAAAACGCTGGTCCGCCGATCGACGAAACGGCTGGCTAGCCGTTCGTGCAGCGCGTCGGACAATCTGTCCTCTACCTTACGGGTGGCGCTCTGCCAATGCTCTGGATTCCTCAACCAGTCGGGTCGGTTGGCGACGAAGGTCCATGTTCGCACCTGGGCGATGCGATTCGAGAGCGTGTCGATGTCCCCGTCCATGCGGTCCAGAGCACCAATTTGCCTTGCGTACCAATCGTCCGGGACGAATCCATCGCGCATGAGGAAGCGAACGAGCGTGCCCACGAGGTCGGCGTGGCTCATGGGCGACACTTTTCGATAATCGGGCACCTGGCAGACCTGCCAGAGCCGCTCGACGGCCTCTTTTCCCCGCGCATAGCCGCGCAATTCGGGATCTCGGGCGCAGATATCGAGCGCAGCGATGTCCTCGCCGATCGGCGCGCGGGTCAATCCGGTCTCGCGCGGCACGGCCTCGAGGCTGTGCTGCAGCGCCTCGATGCTGGAGAATTCGAGATCGGGATTGCGCCACTGGATGATGCGCACCGGCTCGAAGGCATGCGCCTCCACGGCCGCCACGAGTTCCGTCTCGAACGGATCGCAGCGCCCTGTCGTGCCGAAGGTCCCGTCGTTCATGTGCCGGCCTGCCCGCCCCGCGATCTGCCCCACCTCGGCGGGAAACAAATTGCGGAAGCGGAAACCGTCGAATTTGCGATCGGCCGCGAAGGCGACATGGTCGACGTCGAGATTGAGCCCCATCCCGATGGCGTCGGTGGCCACGAGGTAATCGACGTCGCCCGACTGGTACATCGCGACCTGCGCGTTTCGCGTACGCGGCGAGAGCGCCCCCAGCACCACGGCGGCCCCTCCCCGCTGGCGGCGGATCAGCTCGGCGATCGCATAGACCTCTTCCGCCGAGAACGCCACGATCGCCGAGCGCGGGGGCAGGCGCGAGACCTTCTTCTCGCCGGAGAACGTCAGCTGCGAGAGGCGCGGGCGGCTCGTCACGTGAACGCCAGGCATCAGCTGCTCGATCAGCGGCTTCATGGTGCCCGCCCCGATGAGCAGCGTCTCGTCGCGCCCGCGCTGGTTCAGCAGGCGATCGGTAAAGACGTGGCCGCGGTCGAGATCGGCTGCGAGCTGGACCTCGTCGAGGGCCACGAATGCGAGATCGAGATCGCGCGGCATCGCCTCGACGGTACAGATCCAGTAGCGCGCATGCTTCGGCTTGATCTTCTCCTCGCCCGTGATCAGCGCCACCGCCTGCGGCCCCACGCGATCGACCACGCGTCCGTAGACTTCCCGGGCGAGAAGCCGCAGCGGCAGGCCGATCATGCCGGAGGAGTGGCCGAGCATCCGCTCGATGGCGAGATGCGTCTTGCCCGTATTAGTCGGGCCCAGAACAGCGGTGACGCCACGCGATCGCGCTTGTGGGGGAAGTGAGAGGCGAGCCATCGGTTGTACGGAGTACCAATCAGGGATGAGGCCAGGCTGCCCGTTACGGCAAAAGACCGTGAACACAAAACGAACGTACGGGGAGCGAATCGGCGACAAGCGAGAATCCGGATTCGTTCTCTGCGTAGAAGTAGGGACCCCGCCCTCCTTTTCCTAGCGGCCGGTGCGGGAAATTGCGGCGACGATGCTTGAGAGCGCCGATGGCGTATCGGATTCGAACAAAAACCGGCTTCAAGGGTTGAACCGTCGTGCTTGCCTCTCCTATGTCAGGGGCGACGGGATTTGCACCAAGGAGCAACAAATGCGGTTCATCAAGGCGATGCCGATCCTCGCGATTCTCGCGCTGGCAGCCTGCGGCGACGATCAGCAGGCGGCGCAGACCGAGCCCGCGCAGACGGAGACGGCTCCCGCTCCCGCGACCGGGACGCCCGAAGCTCCCGTGACAGGCGAAGCCCCGCGAGCTGATGCCGATGCCCAGGCGGCGGCTCCGACGACGCCGGGTACCGCTCCCGACACGGTGGCGGCAGCGCCCGCCGATACCGCGCCCACAGCGCCCCTCGATTCCCCCACAGGCTTGCCGCAGACGACCCTTGCGCCGCCGCCCACCCCCTCGAGCAGCTTCGCCGGGACAGACGCCATGGCGCCTCCCGAGGCCGGAGCCGCAGGAGCGGTTCTCGCGGACGCCCCCTTCGATGCCGGCACATATATCGTCGGCGATCTGACGCTGGAACTCACCGCGAACGGGGACTTCACGCTCGTTCGCGGCGATACCGGCGAAACCGTATCCGGCGATTTCCGGGTCTACGGCGACATGATGACGTTCTCGAATGTCGGGCCCGACGTGCCGCCGGGCATTTTTCCCATGACCTGCCGCATCCAGCCCGCGGCGGAAGGCTTCCAGCTCACTGCCGACGGTCCTTCGTGCAGCCTGTTCGATGGCCAGACCTTCGTGCGGAGCTGAGATCACTCGCCCGGCGCTTTCGCCTTGATGGCCAAAGCGTGGAGCCCTCGATCGAAGGCGTCCACGAGCGCGACGTTGACGAGACGATGGCGATCGACGCGGCTCTTGCCGGAAAAGAGTGGCGACACCACCTCTATCCGGTAATGTGTCTCGCCCCCTTCGCGCCAGCCCGTGTGCCCGGCATGGAGGTGTGATTCGTCGATGACGGCAAGTTCGATCGGGTCGAGCGTTTCGCGCAAGCGAGCCTCGATCAGTTCATTCATCGTCATCATCCGTTCTCCTTGATGAGCTTTCTGGTGCGGCATGTGCGTCAAGACACTTGCCGTGACGGTCGCTTATCTCATAATCCACGAGCCATGGATTCAAAATCGCCGTTGTTCGACAGCATCAGGATCAAGCCCAAGTCCAAGGACGCCAAGTCCACGGAAGCGGCCACCTGTGAATTTCCCGGCTGCAAGCAGCCGGGCCTCCATCGCGCGCCCAAGGGGCGCGGAGCCGAGGGGCAGTACTGGCGCTTCTGCATCGATCATGTGCGCCAGTACAACGCCAAGTACAATTATTTCAACGGCATGACGGACGACGCCGTCGCCGCCTTCCAGAAGGATGCGATCGTCGGCCATCGTCCGACCTGGTCGATGGGCGTCAACGGCGCGACGACGGCAGGCGGTGCGGCCTCCGCCAAGGGCAAGCGCAAGGGCGCCACGAAGGGCGTTTCGCGGGATTGGGAATATTCGGATCCGCTGGGCGTTCTGCGCTCGGAGGGTGTCGGACAGCATCGCAAAGCGGCGCCGGAGCCCGCGCGCCCGCGTTATTCCGGCCCCGTCCGGCAGGCGCTGGACGTGCTCGGCCTCGACGAGACGGCGGATGCCGCCACCATCAAGGCGACCTACAAGTCGCTGGTGAAGCGCTTCCACCCGGACGCCCATGGCGGCGACCGCTCGTTCGAGGAGCGCCTGCGCGACATCATCCGAGCCAACGACACGCTGAAGGCGGCGGGGCTTTGCTGAAGCAGCATTATCGTTATGCCCACCTAGTGAAAACGCGAAAGCGCCTTATGTCCATCGAGACATTGCGTGTTGGCGCTGTGGCGGATATCCAAGGCACTGCGCGCCGCGCGTGAGCAATTGCGCCCGGCGCCGAAGCACAGGCCGTGATCGAAGAGGCATTCATGCAGGACCACCTAGATACATCGGCGAGCGTGCCGGACACCACGATCTCCGTTCGCGAGGTCTTCGGCATCGACAGCGACCTGAAGGTCCCTGCGTATTCCGAGCCCGAAGGACATGTCCCCGAACTCGATCCGGATTATCTTTTCGACAAGCAGACCACCCTTGCGATCCTGGCGGGCTTTGCCCATAATCGCCGCGTGATGGTCTCGGGCTATCACGGCACCGGCAAATCGACCCATATCGAGCAGGTCGCCGCCCGCCTCAACTGGCCATGCGTGCGCATCAACCTCGACAGCCACGTCTCCCGCATCGATCTCGTCGGCAAGGACGCCATCGTCCTGAAGGACGGCAAGCAGGTCACGGAATTCCGCGACGGCATCCTGCCCTGGGCCTACCAGCACAACGTCGCCCTCGTCTTCGACGAATACGATGCCGGTCGCCCGGACGTGATGTTCGTGATCCAGCGCGTGCTCGAAGCTTCGGGCCGCCTGACGCTCCTCGACCAGAGCCGCGTCATACGCCCCCACCCCGCCTTTCGCCTCTTCGCCACGGCAAACACCGTCGGCCTCGGCGATACGTCGGGGCTGTATCACGGCACGCAGCAGATCAACCAGGCGCAGATGGATCGCTGGTCGATCGTGACCACGCTGAACTATCTCCCGCATGATCGCGAAGTCGATATCGTGCTCTCGAAGGTCAAATCCTTCGCCGCAACGGAAGCGGGTCGCGATTCGGTCAGCAAGATGGTGCGCGTCGCCGATCTGACCCGCAACGCCTTCATCAACGGCGATCTCTCCACCGTGATGAGCCCGCGCACCGTGATCATCTGGGCGGAGAATGCCGAGATCTTCAACGATATCGGCTTCGCCTTCCGCCTCACCTTCCTCAACAAGTGCGACGAGCTCGAGCGCACGCTGGTGGCGGAATTCTACCAGCGCTGCTTCGGCAAGGAGCTGCCGGAAAGCGCCGCGAACGTGGCGATGAGCTGAGGGGGCATGAAGGGCTCTTTTTCGCTGCCGCAAGGCGCCCCCCCTCCCGTGTCATCCCCGGCCGAAGCCGCCCTTGCGGCGCAGGGGAAGGGGATCCAGCCGTGA
>Ga0208490_101090_pt1 | contig 11454 bp, 9 predicted proteins | sample SubbioAug_CSWold_FD_184818 | JGI IMG/M metagenome (GOLD analysis project Ga0208490, IMG submission 184818) | Serpentinite rock and fluid subsurface biosphere microbial communities from McLaughlin Reserve, California, USA - CR11Aug_CSWold (SPAdes) | ecosystem: Environmental > Terrestrial > Deep...
ACCACCTGTAGTTGTTCCTCCTGTAGTTGTTCCTCCTGTAGTTGTTCCACCACCTGTAGTACCTGTTGAGCCAGTTTCCCCAATAAATCCATCAAAGCTTCCAAAAAGAACTCCTTCATTGGGATTATATGGAACTTGTACATATATTACATCAGGATCAGTTTCTGCTAAGCCTTCTAAACTATATACCTTTAAATTCATATTTCCACCAAGCTCTTCGTCAGATCTTCTGTCAAGTGTAATGGAATCAACCATCATTCTTCTTGGGCTTGTTTCAATAGATTTAACTAATTCCACTATGTCTTCATAAGGTCCACTAAATGGAACAGATATGGCCATATTCTTTACATCTATGGAATTCATATTTTCAGTGGCTGGTCTACTAAAATTCAAAGTTGAAATATCCACCTTATCCATTGGCAACATATCATTTAATAGATATATAATTTGGGTTTGATCTAATGTTGGGAAATAGTTGGCTAAAATGTCATTTCTTTCAGCTTGTAATGCCTCCCATTCTCTTTTAATCTCTGGTTCTCTTCGAAGAGTTGCATTCATTTCTATTATCTTTAGATTTAAATCTGCTTTTTCCATCTCTAAAGCTTCAATTTTTTCTGCTTGAGGTGTAAGTACAAATCTATTACCAACATATGCAACCAAGGCAATGGCCAGCAATGTCAAAAGTACCTTTTCAGAGGTTGTTAAGGGTCTGGTCTTTATTTTACCGAAAAAAGATTTTTTAGTTGGCATCAACCAGCACCTCCTTTAAAGTAAGGTTCATTGCAAATCTATAATATGACTCAACAGCTGAAATATTAGAAATAAATATTTCCTGAGCATCAGGTAGTTTTTCTAATCCTTTACCAAATTCAGCTATAGAATATTGATCTTCTGCAAATCCAGTAAGCTGAATATCTCTTCCTGTTATGCTCATATTAGTAAGGAATACTCCTCCAGGTAATCTAGAGTTTATGTCATAAAGTAAATCCTCTCCAATAACATCTCTTGCCTGGATGCTTTTATCTAAAGACTTGATGTTTTCTACTTCGCCTTTAAATTGTTCAGTTTCAGTTTCGAAAGCCTTAACCGCTTCTACCTTTTTAAGAGTTTGAGGATCATTTGCTACTGCTGATAATGAATCAACATCTTTTTGCAAAGCATTGATTTCCAATTGGTTGAGAGCTCCAAGGACCCCAAGTCCAATTACTGCAATTGCCAGCAATAAATACAAGAAAATCATCTTATTAAATTTAAGCTGCTTTTTATCCAGAAAGGGTTCAAAAAAGTTAAGATCTCTCATTTTTTCACCTCGCTCAGCCTAATTAATCCACCTATTGCATTGGCATACAAGCCTAACCTATCATTAAATCTAATTTTGTTAAGAGATTTTAAAATTCCAGCATCCAAATCAAAGAAGTCTATGCACATTTTATCAATTCCTTTAATAGCAGATAAACCACCATAAAGCAATATAAAGTTAATTTCATTACTTACTTCTCTGGTTTTGTAATATCTAAAAATCATCTCAACTCTATCTAAAACTTCATATATATTATCTCTTAAGGCTTCAATAAATTCTGCATTTGCTTCATCCATAGTAGGTTTTCTAGATATATCATCAATACTGTCAATTAGTTTTAATATATCTTCTTCATTTATTCCTGGCACCCTAAGTTTGATACTTTGAACCATAGCATCAAAACCTTTTTCAATTACTCTGGCTACTCTAACCTTTCCATCTTCAATAATTGTAAGGTCAGTGAATTTCGCTCCAAGGTCAATGCAAGCAATAGTTCTATTATTGTCGTAAGTATCGTTAATTAATCCTCCAGCAGAAATTAATTTTGCAATTGCATTTCCATGATAATCTAAGACCTCTGGTTTTAAGTTTACATTTCTTAAAAGCGTTAAATGAGATTGTATCATTGTTCTAGGAACTCCAACTAGAAGTATCAACAACTTATCAACACCCTCTTCAACGATAGACCCTAATTGTAAGTACTTAACAATATAGTCATCAGGATTAATTGGAATGTAGTCTTCTAATTGGTATGTTATAATTGCTTCAATTTCTTCTTTACTAACTTTTGGTAATGTTACTTCTCTCATTACAACTGATGTTGAGTTGATTACCGCATGGGTAGCAAGTTGATTAGCATTATTTTCTGAAAGTCCATTACGAAGTAAATAAGTCATTTGATCAAGGTCTTTAATTTCACCATCTTCATACAATCCTACTGGCAACTCAATTCTAAAACACTTTTCAACTACAATTCCCTTTTTACTATGTTTTCCAACCACTCCTTTTATAATATCACTTCCAAAGTCAAGACTAAGTGTTTTACCATTATCTAATATTCCCAAATGCTTTCCTCCTCTCCTTGTCATAAATTTATACAAATAAATGTAAAATTCTTATATAAACTAAAAATTATGAACATTATAAAGATTCGCTACTATTAATTATTATTCTACCACTTTGTAGAAAAAAAGGAATATAAAAAGATATAATCCACTTAACTTAATATTCCAAAATACCAATTTATGAGGAAATCTCCAAATAAAAGTGTAATAAAGAATGCTAATATAATAAATGGTCCAAATGGTATTGGATCTTTTCTTGTTTTAATCTTAAAACCAAGTAAAAACAATGATATTATAGATCCAAGTATAAAGGATAGAAATATGGTAATAAAAATGTCTCTTACACCAAGAACAAATCCAAGGGCACCAATAAGAGTCACATCTCCTCCACCCATACCGCCTTTACTTAGTATAACAATCAAAAGAAATAAACCACCTGCTAAAATTAGACCTAAAATGCTACCAATTATTTCAAATGGTATGTCTGATATAAAATACAACAAAGATTTGTGAATTACAGAAATTATTAAAATCGATATAACTAAACTATCCGGAATCAATTGTTCTTTTAAATCTATTCCTCCTATTGCCAATAGAACTGATGCTATTAGGGAGTAAAATATCAAATCTAAACTAAAACCAAAGAATAAGTAAATTATCAAGTAGACAAAAGCATTTAAGCTTTCAACAAACGGGTATTGAATACTAATTTTATCCTTACAGTATCTACATTTCCCACCAAGGGTTAAATATGAAAAAACCGGTATATTATCATACCAAGCTAATTTGTGATTACAGCTAGTGCAATGGCTTCCAGGAAAAGCTATGCTTTCTTCTCTAGGAAGTCGATATATTAAAACATTTAAGAACGATCCTATTAAAAGTCCATAGATCAATATAATAAGTGCCATTTTTCCCCTCGCAAATGATTAAGAATATGTATTTCCCGACATTTATAAGTAAATTATACCCTATTGAAACGAATTTGTCACACTAAATCGTTGATAAAATGTGATTATATGGTAATATTTTGACTATTTTTTATTTCCAAATTTATAAATATTAAATTGGAATTGTATATATCATTAACTCAAAATTATTGAACAAAAAAATAACCCCGAAATCCTTTAAAGGATTCAGGGCTATTTACTATATGAGGGGATAGTGAACTATTCGTTAATCCATCCTTGTTCAACAAAGTATCTCTTTGCACCTGGGTGGTATGGAAGTAGCATATCTGCTTCTTCTGCAACTAAATCAGGTGTAAATTGTTGCATAACTGCTGCAACTCCTTGCATTTCTTCAATATTTTCATATATTGATTTTGTCATTTGATAAACTAATTCTTCATCCATATCTAATCTAGTAACTATATTATCTGGAGGTGATCCAGCTGTAATTACATCATAATCTTGGTTTGGATAAACATTAGCTGGTAAAGTTCTTCTTTCATAGTAAGGACTTATTGCTTTCCATGCTTCAAAAGCTTTATCATCTATTGGAAGAATTACAACATCGCCAGTAAGCATTAATTCTGCTATAGCTGCATTACCCATTGTTAATCCAAATATTGCTCCATCAACTAATCCATGAAGTCATCTTTTTCTGCTTTTTTAAACATTTCTTTCAAAAAACCCATGTGAGTCCACCTTCCATCAATTTTCATATTATTGTCTTAAATAATTCTCAAGTAAATCTTATGGAATTATAAACCTAGCTTGTCAACCGCTTCTTTCATTCTAGTAACAGCTTTTTCTAGATTTTCCATTGAAGTTGCGTATGATATACGTACTTCATGTACTGCTCTTTTTCCAAATGCGGTTCCTGGTATTACTGCAACTCCAGCATTTTGTAGTAAGTAATGAGTAAACTCTTCACCAGTCATTCCAGTCTTTTCTACATCAACAAACAAGTAAAAAGCTCCACCTGGTGTTGGGCATGATAATCCTTTTATTTCATTTATTGCTTTTACCATAAAGTCTCTACGCTTTTGAAACTCGTTAACCATAACTGCAACTGGCTCTTGAGTTCCTTCCAATGCAGTAACTCCACCCCACTGAACCATTGAGCTTGCATTTGTAAGTACATATGCATGCATTTTTGCCATAGGAGGAATTAAAGCCATAGGAGCAGCTATGTATCCTAAACGCCAGCCAGTCATTGCATATGACTTGGCAAAACCGTTAAGTATAATAGTTCTCTCATGCATTCCAGGTAATGATGCTATACTTATATGCTCGTTTCCATCATAAATAATCTTTTCATATATCTCATCTGATATAACTAATAAATCATGCTTGATTGCAAATTCAGCAACTTTCTCAAGACACTCTCTTCTTAAAACTCCTCCAGTTGGATTGCTTGGATCTAAAACTACCAACATCTTAGTTTTATCAGTTATTCTCTTTTCTAACTCTTCCACATCGATTTGGAAATCTTTTTCTGCCACTAATGGATATCCAACTGCTACTGCATCATTAAGGGTAGGTACATGAGAATAATTCAACCATGATGGGTCTGGTACTAGTACTTCATCACCTGGATTTAAAAATGCACTTAATGCTACATAAACTCCTTCAGCTACACCTACAGTACAAATAATTTCTTCCAATTCATAACTTACATTATTATCATCTTGCAATTTTTTGATAATAGCTTTTCTTAATTGTGGTATTCCTTTGTTTGGTGTATAACGAGTTGCACCTGATCTTGTTGCATCAATCATTGCTTCAACTATATGTGATGGAGTATCAAAATCTGGTTCACCAATACCCAAACTAATAACCTCTTTACCTTCACTTCTTAGTCTTTCTACTTCAGAAAAGATATTTCTAATCGCTGAAAATGGTATTTTACTCATTTTTTGTGCTTCTTTGTTCATTATATAACCTCCTATACTATTATTTTTATACTATTTATTCTTGTAACCTAGTCTGACAAACCAATATTATAAGTAATTTATTAAATTCTACCTATGATAATTTAAAATATGAGATGAAAACGCTCATCCAAACTTTATCAAACTACTAATACATATATTGCAATTTTCATACCAAAACAAATGAATTTCTGTGTATAAAGATAGGAAAAAGTTTGCCTCACTCTCAAATATTGATTTATCAATGTTTTCATTTTGCAAATTCCAATAATTTATTATAAGTAAGTAATCCAAATACAAAAGATATCCAGTAAAATATATAATTCTAATTTATATTCTAGTAATATCTTTGGTAATTTATCATAATTTGATAAATTTATCCATGCAATGATAATTTAAGATGATATTGAAATTCCTTAACTAATCAAAACCTATATATGGATATATATTAATATCCCAGTTCTTCACCAATTATTATTACAGTCATTTCAGTCGCACTTGGCTTCTTTTCTATAATGGTAGTAATATTACAGATGCGATCCTTTGACTGACAGTTTGAACATTCTCCTGTTATGGTACATGGTGTATTTCTGTTAAGTTTCTTTGCATTAATTACAGCTGCCTCTTCCTTAGCTCTACTTAATGCATCTTCTAAAGTCCTTGTAATCTTGTTAAATCCTGCAATTATAATTACATGTTTTGGACCAAACACCATTGATGCAACCCTATTTCCTGTTCCATCAATATTTACTAGTCTACCATCTTGGGTAATTGCATTGGTACTTGTAAAGTAATAATCTGCTGTCATTGCTTGTCTTCTTAGACTTGTCTTTTCATCTAGGGGTATATTACCCATAGGATTGATAATTTGATAATTACCAAGGGTTAACTCCTCTACTAAGCCTATTTCAACTAATGTGGTAGATCCACCAAAACCAACGATCTTACCTTCTTCTACCATATCCATAACCATTTTTTTAGCTTCTTGAGCTGTTTGGGTATAAAATGCATTCATACCATTTGCATTTAAAGCTTTTACTGCCTTTAAAGCTTGTTTCTCTAAATACCATGACCTATATTCTTTCAAAATACTCCACTCCTTTTATGGGGTGTTAAAGGGCTAGTTCTTTTATCTTCTATACAATTTAAACTCGTTTGATATTCATCCTAAAAATAATGTAGTAATAATATAATTTAATGTTTAAAAATGAAAGATGAATTATCATGTGATAATTATTTCGCCGCGTCTTATTAAATAAAAGTTACTGTAATAACTTAAAAGAATTAAAACTATTTACTCATACCTTTGCAAAAACATTTAAAACTAAACTCGACTCTAATAATAAAGTTTATTGCAATTTTATAGAAGTTAAAAATACCACTGCTGGTGAGCATTCCACCAGCTGCAGTACTTTAGATAAACTCTTTAGCTTTATTTATTTATGAAAATACTCATACAAAACTTTTACACTTTGAGTTAAATAACCCTCTTCAAAATTTAAAACTACATCTCTTCCATTCCATTTAATTGATTTAGTCTTAAAGCCTTTTTCTGCAAGTAATTCTTCAACTTGAGATTTTCTATTATCATCTATTTGTTTAGTGAATAAGATGTACAATCTGTCTTGGTCTTTATCAAGAGCCATTCCTATCAATGGACCGTTTATTTCTGATCTTTCAGTTGATATTATTGTCCCCTCTTTTTCTGAAAAAGTTGAACGCACTCTTGTTAATATGTTAAAGTCTTGAGCTGTTTTAACAGCACGAGGATGGATTACTTTTGCTCCATTTAAAGAGAGCATATATATGTCATCATAGGTTAGCTTTGGCAGATACTCAGCTTCTGGAACTACTCTAGGGTCCACCTTTGCAATGCCTTCCACATCAGTATATATATCAACTATATCTGCTTTTAGATACCCTCCAATTGTTACTGCTGCTGTATCACTACCACCACGACCTAATGTGGTAACATCTCCATCAATAGTTGCGCCTTGAAAACCTGCAATTACAACTACCTTATTTTCACTTAGACTCTTTTTTATATTTTCTGTATTTATGCATATAACTTCGCTATTACCAAAAGTATCAGTTGTAAGGATACCTGCTTGTTGACCTGTTAATGGTACTGCATCTATTCCATTACTTTTTAGAAAATGTGCTACCATTGTGCAAGATATAATCTCACCACAACTCATCATTAAATCTTTTGTTCTAGCATCCACCTGAGGATTAATAGAAGTCAAAAGATTAATCAATGAATCTGTTGCGTATGGATCTCCAAATCTTCCTAAAGCAGATACTACAACTACAATTTGATTTCCTTCATCTTTGCTTTGTTTCACATGATGTAGTAATGCTTTTCGTGATTCTTCTGTGGCAACAGATGTGCCACCAAACTTCTGAACAATTAAAGCCATATTTGCAACTCCTTATATCAAGTTTCTCTTGATTAGTAACTCTCCGATTTGGATTGTATTAAGTGCAGCACCTTTTCTAAGATTATCAGCTACTACCCACATATTTAATCCATTTTCTATAGAAGGATCTCTTCTAACTCTTCCTACATATACATCATCTTTACCTTCGGCAATAATTGCCAATGGATAGGTATTTGTACTTAAGTCATCCATAAGTGTAACACCAGGAGCATTCTTTAGTAGTTCCATTACATCACTAACTTCAAAAGGCTTTACAGTTTCAATACAGATTGATTCTGAGTGAGATCTAAAAACTGGAATTCTAACTGCTGTAGGTGATACTTTAATGGTTTCATCTAAGATTTTTTTAGTTTCTTCTACCATTTTCATTTCTTCTTTAGTGTATCCATTCTCCATAAATACATCTATATGAGGAATAGCATTAAAAGCTATTTGATGTGGATATGCATTATGGACTAATTCATTTCCTTCAACATAGTCAATAACCTGTTGTGATAATTCATCTATACCTGGTTTACCAGAACCTGATACTGCTTGATAAGTAGAAACTACAATTCTTTTTATCTGGTAAGCATCATGAATTGGCTTTAAAGCAACCAACATTTGGATTGTTGAGCAATTTGGATTGGCAATTATACCTTTATGAGCGTCAACAGCTTCTGGATTAACTTCAGGTATTACCAGTGGTACTGTAGGATCCATTCTCCATGCACTACTATTATCAACAACAATAGCTCCAGCTTTTGCAGCTTTTGGTGCTAATTCTAAACTTGCATCCCCACCAGCTGAGAAAAAGGCAATATCAACACCTTCAAATGCTCCGTTTTCAGCTACTTCAACCTTAACCTTCTCATTGTTAAACATTATTTCTTTTCCTCTGTTAACAGGAACATCAAGTGGCTTTAAAGTGCCAACTGGAAAATTTCTTTTTTCTAGTGTACGAATCATTTCTTGACCTACTGCACCAATTGCGCCAACAACAGCAACTGTGTATTTTTTCATAGTTCATCTCTCCTCTTCTTACTATTAAATTATTAACTATCTACCGTTAGCTTATGCTTAAACTAACAGTAGATAGTTGTTTCTATTTCTTTCAGACTTTAAATAGTCCTTAATATAATTACTTGTACTCTCTGATTATTAGATCATGATAAATGGATCCATCAACTACTGCCTCTATAATAGATGGTCCATCTATTGCAAATGCCTTCTCTAGTGCTTCTTTCATGCTCACTTTATCAACTGCTTTAATTACTGGAATTCCAAGGAATTTATCAGCATCGAAGAATTCACTATCTTGAACGAAAGTAGCATATTGATCAACATTTTTCCACTTTTGTTTAACCTTTATTAAACTGTAGTCTTTATCAGAAAAGACAATTGTTACAACCTGTAAATCTTTTCTCTTTGCAACAATCAAATCACCACAATTCATTAAGAAGCAACCGTCTCCTGTTACACAAACAACTGGCAATTCAGGTTTAGCTATTTTTGCTCCTATAGCTGAAGGAATACCAAAGCCCATTGTTGACCAACCGTTTGTCATTATAAATGTTCCCTTTTCTTGAACATCCCAAAGTTGTCCCAATAAATGAGTATGAGCGCCCACATCACTTGTTAAAATACTCTCTGCTGGTAATACTTCCCTAATAACTGTAACAGCATCAGATGGGGTAAATGTACCAGTATTTGGAACAAGAGCTTTAAACATTTCTTCTTTAATCTCTTTAACTTGTGATAAATCCCAAGTATATTCTGGTAATTCAAGAGCATTTAGATATTCTAACCCTTGTGATAAATTACCTACAAGATCACAAACTTCAGAATATTCAACTGTTATATCAACTGCTTCACTATCAATATGAATTAGTGGTACCACTGGCATCCATGCTTCATAATTAAATTCAACAGAATCATATCCAATTCCAACAACTAAATCAGCTTGTCTATAAACCTTAGCAGTATAATCACTACGAGCATGGAATAATGTTCCACCGTAGCAGTCATCATCATGTGCAATGACGCCCTTTGCCATTGGTGTTAAAACTACTGGTATACTATTTTTATGAGCAAATTCTCTAATCTCTTCATGAAGTCCCATACGATATGCAGTTAATCCAACTGCTAAAATAGGTTTCTTTGAATTCTTTAATAATTCTGCTGCCTTTTCAAGTAACTCTGGATCCAAATGATTTAAATTACCTTTTGGAGAATATTCCAATTTCCCTACAGCATCAACTATTTCATCCACTATATCTACAGGTAAACCGATATGAACTGGACCAGGCATTTCACTGGTAGCTACTGCAAGGGCTTTTCTCAAAGTTTCAGAAAAATTATCTTTTGATAAACGAGTTGTCCATTTTGTCACAGGCTTCATAATCTCCTGGTGATCAACATACATTTGTACCTTTCTTCCACGATCTCTGTCACTCATTTCACTTGTGAAGGCTATCATAGGTGAACGATCTAAAAATGCTCCACCAACTCCAGTTGATAAATTTGTTGCTCCAGGACCGAAAGTTGCATGACATACTCCAGGAACTCCTGTAAGTCGTCCTATTACATCTGCCATCATTCCTGCACTTTGTTCATTGGCAGTTGTAATAACTTCGATACCTTGAAGACGCATTGCATCCATATATGGGATTGAAGGCCCACCTGGAATTCCAAAAGCATATTCAACACCAATTTCTTTCAAAGCTTTTGCTAATTCTATTGGCAATTTAGACATCTATTTCCACTTCCTTTCTAATTCTTTGCAAGACTATATTGGATAATTTCTCACACGCACATTCTTGTTCCTAACTAATATTATGCAAAAACAATGCCACAAGTATAAATAATTATTATATTTATCAATAAATTTTAAGATTATTGTCTATATCACATTGAGAGGGGTTAATAATTAATCATGAAAAACTCTTTCCTAGTTGTAAACTTATCATTTATCAATTATAATAGAACTGTTGATAAATATTTAAAGCCAAAGTGATAATTATTGGGAAATTGATAATTATTGTTTTCTAAAAGGAGTGTTGATTTATGATTCAGATCTCCAAATATACAGACTATATGCAAAACATCGCTGAAATTACATCAGATTTATTTAATCTTGTAACAACTATTGTAGACAGAGACTATGTAAGGGTAGCAGGTACCCACCATTTCTTTGAAACGATTGGTAAACCAGTTAAAAATCATCATGTATTTCGATATGTTATGGAAAAAGATAAAAGTGTAATCATTAACGAACCAAAAGATGACATAGCTTGCTTAGAATGTTCAAACAAGGATGAGTGTACTAAGACAGCTGCAATTTATTCAGCAATTAAGGTGAATGATCAAGTTGTTGGTGGACTGGCAGTTATTGCCTACAACCAAGACCAAAAGGAAAGAATTGTAAGCAATAAGACATTCTTCCAATTTGTACATCATCTTAGTCAATTAATTTCAGGAAAACTTGAAGCAGAAGAATCAGCTATAAAACTTGGGAATTCACTTAAGAAAAATGTTGCAATACTTAATGCTGTTCATGATGGTGTTATTGCAATTGATCAGTATGGAACTATTGAACAAATAAATCATTCTGCATCTACATATTTTGAAATTCAAGAAGAAAAATATCTTGGAAAAAATATTGCAGAATTACTTCCAACAAAAGTTGTTAATGGTATTGTTCGAAGTAACAAATCATATGTTGATAAAGCAGTGGATTTAAGATTAGGAGATAAGACACATAGTGTATTTTTAACTACAGAACCTGTTAGT
>Ga0208490_101091_pt1 | contig 11442 bp, 14 predicted proteins | sample SubbioAug_CSWold_FD_184818 | JGI IMG/M metagenome (GOLD analysis project Ga0208490, IMG submission 184818) | Serpentinite rock and fluid subsurface biosphere microbial communities from McLaughlin Reserve, California, USA - CR11Aug_CSWold (SPAdes) | ecosystem: Environmental > Terrestrial > Deep...
GCCCGATGATGCCGGGCGCCTGGATCTCCATCCGGCGGGTGGTGACGTTGGCGAGCGGGCCCTTGCCGTCGACCGGGTTTCCGAGCGCATCCACCACGCGCCCGAGCAGCCCGTCCCCGGCGGGGACCGAGAGGATCTGGCCGGAGGCCTTCACCGTGGAGCCCTCCCGGACGGCACCACCGTCGCCGAGCACCACGGCGCCGATCGAGTCCTCGTCCAGGTTGAGGGCCAGGCCCTGGACACCGCCTTCGAACTCGAGGAGCTCGTTGACGCCCACGCCCGGGAGGCCCGAGACCGTGGCGATGCCGTCGCCCACCTCGATGACCCGGCCCACCTGCGCCGCGTCGACGCTGGGCTTCCAGTCGTCGAGGTTCTTCTTGAGCGCTGCAGCGATGTCAGCGGTGTTGATGGTCAGCTCTGCCATCTTCGTCGTCTCTTCCTTGTGGAGTTCCTGCGTCAGAACGCGGTCTTGAGCTGGTCGAGCTTGCTGCGGACCGAACCGTCGATGACGGTGTCGCCGACCTGGGCGACGAGGCCGCCGAGGACGGACGGGTCGATCACGACCTTCACCTCGACCTGCTTGCCGGTGGCCTGGCCGAGCGCGTCGGCCAGGCGGGCCTTCTGGTCGTCGGACAGGGCGATGGCCGAGCGGACCTCGGCCACCTCCTTGTTGGCCTCGGCCGCGCTGAGCCTCACCAGCTCGGCGATGATCGTGGGGAGGTCGTGCGCACGGCCGTTGCCCACCACCATCGACACCAGGGAGGTGGTGATGGGGTTGGCCCGACCGCCGAGCAGGTCCTCGACGATCTGCTGGCGCCGGCTGACAGGGAGCGCGGCGTCGGTCAGCGTCGTGCGCAGCTCGTCGTTGCCCTGGAGGGTGCGGGAGAAGCGGAACAGCTCGTCCTCGACCTCGGCCAGGTTCCCCTCGCTGCGAGCGACGCCGAACAGCGCGGTGGCGTAGGCCTCGGTGCGCTCGTCCGTCGTGGTCATGACCGGTTGGCCACCTGGTTGATGTAGTCCTCGATGAGCTGCACCTGGGTGGCCTGGTCGAGGTTCTTGCCCACGACGACCTCGGCGGCGCCGACGGCCAGCTGGGCGACCTCGCCCCGCAGGTCGGCGATGGCCTGGGTCTTCGCGGCGTCGATGTCGGCCGTCGCCCGCTCGCGCATCTCGGCCAGCTCGGCCTGGAGGCGGGCCTCCTGCTCGCGCTTGAGCCCGTCGGCGGCCTGGCGGGCCTCCTCGATGATGCGAGCCGACTCGTTCTTGGCGTCAGCCAGCTGGGCCCGGTAGTCGGCGAGGAGCTGGTCGGCCTCGGACCGCTGGGCCTCGGCGGCGGCGAGGTCGGAGCGGATCCGCTCGGTGCGGGCGTCCATCCCCTTCTTGATCGCGGGGAAGCCGAACTTGCTGATGAAGAACAGCACCACCACGAAGCCGACCGTGCCCCAGATGACCTCGTTGATCTCGGGCATCAGCTGGTTGGGCGCAGCCTGGCAGTCGTCGATCGTGCCACCGGCCTCGATGGCCTCGATGCAGAGCTCCTCGGCGTGCCCGATCTCGCCCTCGGCCGAAGCCGGCGAGGCGAACCCGAGCACCACGAGGAAGCCGATGGCTGCTGCGGCCAGCAGCAGACGGAGGCGGCGCATCATGCCTGGGCGAGGAAGAAGACGACGAAGCCGATGAGGGCGAGGGCCTCGACGAAGGCGATGCCGAGGAACATGGTGGTGCGCACCATGCCGGCGGCCTCGGGCTGGCGGGCCATGGCCTGGACGGACTGGCCGACCAGGTAGCCGATGCCGATGCCGGGGCCGAGGGCGCCGATGCCGTAGGTCAGGGCAGCGAGGCCGGTGTTGGTGATGCCTTCAGCGGCAGCTTCCTGGGCCAACACGGAGAGGCTCATGTGGTTGGTGCCTTTCTTGGTGGTCTCCGCCGGGGCGGAGGCTTGCTTGGTGGATGGGTGGAGAGGGGATCAGTGCTCGTGGCTGATGGCGGCGTTGATGTACACGCCGGCCAGGAGGGTGAAGACGTAGGCCTGCAGGAGGCTGACCATGATCTCGAAGGCCACGAAGGCGATGACGCCGAAGACGGGCAGCGGCAGGATCACGGCGACGGGGCTGGCGGACCAGACGGAGGCGCTCAGCACGGCGAAGGTGACGAGCAGGATGTGGCCGGCCAGCAGGTTGGCGAAGAGACGGACGGCGTGGCTGAAGGGCTGCACCAGGAACTTCGAGATGAACTCGATGGGCAGGATCAGGATCAGCAGGGCGGCCGGGACGCCCGGCGGGATGAGGGCGTGCTTGAAGTAGCCGAGGGGGCCGTGCTCCTTGATGCCGGAGCCGTGGTACACGAAGTACGCGATCAAGGCCAGTACCAGGGGCAGGGCGATCCGGGCCGTGGCCGGCATCTGGATCACCGGGACGACCTCGAAGATGTTGCAGAAGAAGATGAAGAAGAAGAAGGACAGCAGCAGCGGGGTGTACTTGCGGCCCTCCGGCCCCATCGTGTCCATCACGATGCCCTCTTCGACGAACTCCACCGCGATCTCGGCGAAGTTCTGGGCCCCGGTGGGCACCAGCTGCTTCTTGTTGCCGAGGACGAAGACGAGCATCGTCAGGATCACGGCGAACAGGTAGACGAGGACGACCTTGTTGACGCCCCACACGTCGTTGCCGAAGAACTCCGGCCAGTTGACGATGTGGGAGAGGGGCGGGAACTCAGCGCCGAAGATCACCGGGCGTTCGTCTCCTTGGGCGAGGGCTTGAGGCCGGGGTAGGCCAGGCTGATCGATACGTAGCGGAGCTCCCACAGGAGCAGCGCCAGGTGGGTGGCGATGAGGGTCAGGCCGAGCGCCACCGGCTCGACCCAGGAGGCGTCCTTGACGGCCAGGACGGCGGCGGACACGAGCCCGAGCCGGAGCAGGAACCCGAAGAGGGCCGCTCCCATCAGGAACCCGTACGAGATGCGAGCCGCCGCCGAGAGCATGAAGGCGGCCAGCAGGAGGTTCACGAGGACGATGCCGGTGGCGTAGGCGGCCGAGGCGACGCCGTCGGTGCCCCAGAGGCCGCCGGCCAGCAGCAGTACGAGGGGGATGAACGGCAGCGACCGGCGGACCATGTCCTTGGCCACCATCGGCTCGGGGGCGGGACCGAGCTCGCCGGTGTCGCGCAGGACGGCGGCGTCGGCGCTCACGACTGCGCTCCGCGGGTCCAGGGCTTGCCCGCCTCCTCGGCCGCCATCGCCCGGTCGTAGCCGAGCTTCAGCTTGAGGAAGACGCCCACGGCGCCGAAGGTGCCGCACGAGAGGGCGAGCCACGGGTCGGTGCCGAGCCAGCCGTCGAGCAGCCAGCCGATGCCACCGAACACGACGGGCGTGAGCGCGATCTCGAGCCCGCGCGCGTTGCCGTCGCTGTAGCCACGGTTCAGCTGCTGCCTGGCACGCATGTCGGACACTGGGACGCCTTCGGGAGCCGGCGGTGAGGCCTCGAACCCCACCGCTTGTGAAACCGTTCGCAAGATAGGACCCCGGGCGCGGGAGCGGCAAATCGACGCTCGGCCGGGGCGGTGCGGCAGGTTAGCAACCCCGTGGTCCCGGTTTCGATGCGTCGCGATCTGTCGCCCGCCCGAGCTCACGCCTCGGGTCCGTCGCTGCCCCGCTGGGCCCGCACCCCGGGTGCGAACCACGTGTAGAGGAGGAGCGCGGCGACGGCGATCGCGGCGGGGATGTAGAGGTCGCCCTGGCCGCTGCGGTAGGTGGGGAAGAGCGCGATGGCGCTGAGCACGACCGTCCACGCCCAGAGGATCAGGACGCTGCGGCGCTGCCCGTGGCCGAGTCGCATGAGGCGGTGGTGGAGGTGGTCCTTGTCGGCCACCGTCACGCCCGTCCCCCGCCGGGCCCGCCGGACGATGGAGAAGGCGGTGTCGACGATCGGTACCCCGAGGATCAGCAGCGGGATGAACAGCGGGGCGAAGAAGAAGAAGGTCTGGCCGGAGAACGGGGTGTCGGTGTTGCCGCCCACGGTGATGGTCGCCGCCGCCATGAGGAGGCCCAGCAGCAGCGCGCCGGCATCGCCCATGAAGATCCGCGCCGGGTGGAAGTTGTGGGGCAGGAACCCGAGGCAGGCGCCGAGGGTGGCCGCCGCGATGATCGGGCCGGGGTTCTCGGGTCCGATGGCGCCCGCGCCAGCCAGCCGCTCGCAGTAGAGGAGGAGGGCGGCGGCGCCGATGGCGACGATGCCGGCGGCCAGGCCGTCGAGGCCGTCCACGTAGTTGATGGCCGTGGACATGCCGATCACCCAGAGGACGGTGAGCAGCGCAGACATGTCCGGCGAGAGGGACAGGAGGCCGCCGAAGGGGATGCGGAAGAAGAGGATGCTGACGCCGGCGATCGACAGGATGCTGCCGGCGAGCACGGTGCCGGCCAGCTTGGCCGGGGGCGACACCTCCCGGAGGTCGTCGACCTGCCCGACCCCGTAGATCACGAGCGCGCCGAGGGCCACGCCCAGCGGCACCGTGCTGTTGCGGAACACCTCGTGGAAGTCCTCCCGCAGCCAGGCGGCGGCGAGACCGGCGAGGGCGCCGAGCAGGATGGCCGCCCCGCCGAGGAGCGCCGTGGGCTGCGTGTGGACCCGACGCTCGTCGGGCCGCTGCACGGCTCCGACCCGGAACGACAGCCAGCGGAACAGCGGCGTGACGAGGAGCGTCACCAGCGCCGCCGCCAGCACCACCGGCCCCAGGGGCTGGAGGTAATCGGCCAAGTCAGTAGGGCTTGTGCTTCTCGCAGAGGGTCCGGACCTCGTCGCGGATCGACGCGACCTCGGTCTCGTCCTCGCGGCCGACGAGGGTGCGGTGGATGAGCGACGCGATGGTGGCCATCTCCGGCTCGGCCATGCCCTGGGTGGTGACGGCCGGGGTGCCGATGCGCAGGCCGGACGTGATGTACGGCGGGCGGGGGTCGTCGGGCACCGTGTTCTCGTTGAGGCTGATGCCGGCCCGGTCGAGCGCCAGCCGCGCCTTCTTGCCCGAGAGGTCCTCGTCGAAGGAGCGGAGGTCCACCAGCATGAGGTGGTTGTCGGTGCCGCCCGACACGAGGCGGAGCCCGTGCCCGGCCAGCCCCCCGGCGAGGGCGGCGGCGTTGCGCACCACCTGCGCGGCGTACTCCCGGAACTCAGAGGTGGCCGCCTCGGCGAAGGCGATGGCCTTGGCCGCGATGACGTGGTCGAGCGGGCCGCCCTGGAGGCCCGGGAAGATGGCCTTGTCGATGGGCTCGGCCAGCTCCTCGGTGCACACGATCGCTCCACCACGGGGGCCCCGCAGGGTCTTGTGGGTGGTGAAGGTCATGATGTCGGCCCCGTGATCCATCGGGTTCGGGTGCTGCCCGCCGGCGATGAGCCCGGCCACGTGGGCGGCGTCGAACATGAAGATGGCACCGCACTCGTCGGCGATCTGGCGGAACGGGGCCGGATCGATGATCCGGGGGTAGGCGGTGGCCCCGGTGACGATGATCTTCGGCCGGTGCTCGAGCGCCAGGTCCCGCACCTGGTCGAGGTCGATGCGCTCGTCGCTGGGCGTGACCCCGTAGGACACGAAGCGGTAGAGCTTGCCGCTGGCGTTGACCGGCGACCCGTGGGTGAGGTGGCCGCCCTGGTCGAGCCGGAGGCCGAGCACGGTGTCGCCCGGGTCGAGCAGGGCCAGGTAGACGCCCATGTTGGCGTTGGCCCCGGCGTGGGGCTGGACGTTCGCGTGGGGTGCCCGGAAGAGCGCCTTGCACCGCTCGCGGGCGACCTCCTCGACCTCGTCGATGACCTCGTTGCCCCCGTAGTACCGCTTGCCCGGGTAGCCCTCGCTGTACTTGTTCGTGAGCACCGAGCCGGTGGCCCTCAGCACGTTGGGGGAGGTGAAGTTCTCGCTGGCGATGAGCTGCACCGTGGTGTTCTGGCGCTCGACCTCCCGGTCGATCAGGCCGAAGACCTCGTCGTCGTCGATGGTGGGCCAGGGCATGGGGTCTCCTACTCCTGCAGCTGCTCGATCTCGGCGATCTGGGCGACGCGGCGCTCGTGGCGCCCGCCTTCGAAGGGGGTGGCCAGCCACAGCTCGAGGATCTCGGTGGCCAGGCCCGTCGCCACGATCCTGCCACCCATCGACAGGACGTTGGCGTCGTTGTGCTCCCGGCTCAGCCGGGCGGTGAACAGGTCGTTGCAGAGCGCGGCTCGCACGCCGTCGACCTTGTTGGCGGCGATCTGCTCGCCCTGGCCGGACCCGCCGAGGACGATGCCGCGCTCGGCCGTCCCGTCCACGACGGCGCGCCCGACGGCGGCGCAGATGGGCGGGTAGTCGACCGACTCGGTGGAGTGGGTGCCGAGGTCGAGCACCTCGTGGCCCAACCGCTCGAGCTCGCCGACGAGGTGGACCTTCAGGTCGTAGCCGGCGTGGTCAGCGCCGATCGCGATCTTCACGAGATCTGCTCCTTGGTGGGGATGAGGGCGACGAGGCGGGCGAGGAGGTCGTCGAGCTCGGAGGCGGTGGCCTCGTAGTCCTCCCGCCCCCGGCCCACGGGATCCTCGACGTCGTAGTCCGGGTCGTGCCCGACGCCCATCAGGCGCTGGCGCTCGCGGCCCCGGCCGACCCGCGCCAGCCAGTCAGCCAGGCCCTCCCCACCGGTGCGGGGGCCCGCCTGCTCGCCCAGGCGCACCAGCTCCTTCAGGGTGAAGGTCCGGTCGAGGGCGGCGGGGTCGATGACGGCCACCTCCCGGACGTGCTCCCGGGCCATCCCGAGGATGAGGTCGGCCGGCGCCACCAGCTCGGTCGCCAGCTGGCGGCTGAGGTGGCCACGGGTGTCGAGCCCCCGGGCGGCCATGACCTCGATCCCGTGCGGCGTGGCCGGCCGCCCACCGGGGTGGAGGCCCGCCGAGGAGACCCTGGCGTCGACGCCGGCCGCCGCCAGGCGGTGCCGCAGGAGGGCTTCGGCCATCGGGGAGCGGCACTGGTTGGCGGTGCAGAGGATGAGGACGTCGATGGGCGGGATTGTAGGGGCGCGCCCGGCCCTCCCTAGAGTTGACCGTGCAGTCAAGTCCGGTTGCACGCGACGGAAGGAGCCCCGTGGTCGACCCCCGCACGCCCGTCCTCATCGGTGGCGGCCAGCTGAGCCGCCGGGTCGACCGGGGGGAGGAGCCGCTCGAGCCCGTCGACCTGATGGTCGAGGCCCTGCGCCGGGCGGCCGACGCCTCCGGGGTGGGTGAGCGGGCGGTCACCGGTGCCGATGCCGTGCACGTGGTCAGCCTGCTGTCCTGGCGCTACCGGGACCCCGGCCTCCTCCTCGCGCAGCGCCTGGGGGCCGAGCCTCGGGACACGAGCCTCACCGGCATGGGGGGCAACAGCCCCCAGACGCTCGTCAACCAGACCTGCCTCGCCATCCAGGCCGGCGACGCGGACCTCGTCCTGCTGGCCGGGGCGGAGGCGTGGCGGACCCGGATGAGCTCCCGGAAGGCCGGGACCGAGCTCGAGTGGACCGAGCAGGGTGACGACGTGCCGGTCGCGCGGGCGTCCACCGACGACGTGCCCATGTCGCACCCCGGCGAGCAGGCCCGGGGCGTGATGATGCCGGTGCAGCTCTACCCGATGTTCGAGCAGGCCCACCGGCTGGCCATGGGCCGCTCCCTGGAGGACCACCTCGTCGTGGTGTCGGAGCTGTGGGCCCGGTTCAGCGAGGTCGCGGCCCGCAACCCCCACGCGTGGATCCAGCGCTCCTACACCGCCGAGGAGGTCCGCACGGCCACACCGGACAACCGCATGATCGGCTTCCCGTACACGAAGCTCATGAACTCCAACAACGCCGTGGAGCAGGGCGCCGGCGTGATCCTCTGCTCGGCCGAGCGGGCCGAGGCGCTCGGGGTGCCCCGGGACCGCTGGGTGTTCCCGCACAGCGGCACCGACGCCCACGACCACTACTTCGTGTCGCACCGCGACGACCTGGGCCGCTCCCCCGCCATCCGCCTGGCTGGCCGCGCCGCGCTCGACCTGGCCGGGGTGGGGGCGGACGACCTCGCCCACGTCGACCTCTACTCGTGCTTCCCGTCGGCGGTGCAGGTCGCCGCCCACGAGCTGGGTCTCGGCCTCGACCGGGACCTCACCGTGACCGGTGGGCTGTCCTTCGCCGGGGGACCCTGGAACAACTACGTGATGCACTCGATCGCCACGATGGCCCATGTGCTCCGCGAGGACCCTGGATCGGTCGGGCTCGTCACCGCCAACGGCGGCTTCATCACCAAGCACGCCTTCGGCGTCTACAGCACCCAGCCTCCGGCGGCCCCCTTCCGCCACGCCGACCTGCAGGCCGAGGTGGACGCGCTCCCCCCGCGCGAGCTCTGCGAGGAGCCCGACGGCGAGGGTCGGCTCGAGACGTGGACCGTCATGCACGACCGCGACGGCGAGCCCGAGCGCGCCATCTGCACGGCGCTGCTCCCCGACGGGCGTCGGGCGTGGGGGGTGTCCACCGAGCCGTCGATCACCAAGGCGATGGTCAGCGAGGACGTGGCCGGACGGCCCGTCGCGCTGCGCCCCGACGGCGACCTCGAGCTCGTCTAGGGCGCCGCCCGCGGCCGCGGCGGATCGGCCTGGCTCAGGACGGGCGGTGCCCGGCCCGGGCCTCGAGCAGCTCGTACACGTAGGCCTTGGCGTCCGGCAGGTCGTCGAGGAGCCGGTTGAAGGCAGCGATGTCGAAGGCCAGCAGCCGCATCGCCGTCTGCGCGACCACCGAGGCGTTCCGAGGCCGGTGCCCGATGAGCGCCATCTCCCCCACGATGCTCCCGGGACCGATCGTGGCCACGTGGTCGTCACCGCTGATCACGCCAGCCTCGCCCTCCAGGACGAGGAAGCACTCCGTGCCCACGTCGCCCTGCTCCATGAGGTGCGCACCGGCCTCCGCCTCCACCGGCTCCCCCAGCTTCGCGACCTCTTCGAGGTCGGCGTTGCTCATCCGAGCGAAGAGCGCGATGTGGCGCAGATCGTCGACGGTGCCGCGGACGTCGCTCTTGCGGAACGGCATGTGGTCCCCCCGTGTGCGGTGCGTGGTGCTGAGCCGGGCCCGAGCCCGTGCGTCCCGAAACCTACTGCTCGGACGCCAGGGCGGTGATCTCGTCGCCGGGGACGGGGCCCTCGCGCAGCGTGCGCCACGGCGAGGCGGTGGCGTCGACCACGGTGGAGGAGCGCCCCTCGAGCCGGCCCCCGGCGACGGCGAGGGCCAACCCGCCCCCGAGCGCGGCGACCGCCTCGCCGGCGGTGGTGGCCGTGGGCTCGCCGTGGCGGTTGGCGCTGGTGGTGGCGATCGGCCCGACCTCCGCCGCCACCGCCTGCACCAGCGGGTGGTCGGGCACTCGCAGCCCCACGGTGGCGGTGGGCTCGCCGAGGTGCAGGTCGAGCCCGGCCCGGCGGGGCAGGACGAGCGTCAGCGGGCCCGGCCACCAGCGATCGGCGACCCGCCTCGCGGCGGCCGGGTCCACGGGGTCGGCGAGAGCGAGCGCCTGGTCGGCGCCCGAGCAGAGCACGGCGATGGGCACGTCCGCGCGGCGGCCCTTCAGTGCGAAGAGCCGGTCGACGGCCGCCGCGTCGGCGGGCAGGGCCGCGACGCCGTAGACGGTGTCGGTCGGCAGCACGACCACCCCGCCCTGGCGGAGCGCCTCGACCACCCGGGCCACGACGTCAGGCGCGTCGTGGTCGAGGACCGGGACCTCGCTCATCGCCCCTCCCCGGCCGCGCCCGGACGCTGTGCCACGAGCGCACGGGGGCGCCCCGCCAGATCCGGTTCGACCGATGCCTGCTCGAAGCCGGCGGCGTCGGCGAGCGCCAGCGCGGCGTCGCCCTGCGTCTCGCCGATCTCGACCACCAGCACCCCGCCGGGCACCAGCCACCCCGGGGCGTCGGCGACGATGCGGCGGACGGCGTCGAGGCCGTCGGGCCCGGCTCGCAGGGCGCCGACGGGCTCCCAGCTGGCCACCTGCTCGGGCAGCTCCTCGCCCTCGGCCACGTAGGGAGGGTTGGACACCACCACGTCGACCCGGCCACGGAGGTCCTCCGGGAGCGCCGAGAACCAGTCGCCCTCGACCAGCCGCACCACCCCGGCCCGGCGACCGAGACCGGCCAGGTTGGCGCGGGCGACGGCGAGGGCGTCGGCGGAGGTGTCGGTGGCCCAGACCTCGACGTGGGGCCAGCGCTCGGCGGCCAGCGACAGGGCGATGGCGCCGGAGCCGGTGCCGAGGTCGACCGCCACCGGCGGCCGGTCGGCGTCCGGCGAGCCGGCCACCCGTCGGTCACGGGCGGCCAGCGCGTCGAGGGCGAGACCGGCGACCACCTCGGTCTCCGGTCTGGGGATGAGGACCCGGCGGTCGACCATGAGGTCGAGGGTGCGGAAGCCCCAGCGGCCCAGCACGTACTGCAGCGGCTCCCCGGCGGCGCGGCGGCCCACCATCTGGTCCACGAAGGTGACCTCGCGGACGGTGGCCGGCTCGTCGAGGGCGGCCTGCAGCTCGGCGGTGCTCCGGCCGCTGGCCCGCTCGGCGATCCAACGCAGCTCCTGGGCGGGATCGTCGATCCCGGCCTCCTCGAGCCGGGCGATGGCCTCGGCCCGCAGCTGGCGCCACGGCAGGGCGGGCACCGCTACTCGCTCTCGCTCAGCCGCCGGGCCTGCTCGTCGGTGACGAGCGCGTCGACGACCTCGTCGAGCTCGCCGGCCAGCACCTTCTCGAGCTTGTAGAGCGTGAGGCCGATGCGGTGGTCGCTGAGCCGGTTCTCCTTGAAGTTGTACGTCCGGATCTTCTCGGCTCGTCCACCGCCACCGACCTGGCCCTTGCGCTCGGCGGAGGCCTCGGCCGCCTGGCGGTCCTGCTCGGCCTTGAGGAGCCGGGCCCGGAGCACCCGCAGGGCCTTCGCCCGGTTCTGGATCTGGCTCTTCTCGTCCTGCATGGCCACCACGATCCCGGTGGGCAGGTGCGTGACGCGCACAGCCGAGTCGGTCGTGTTGACGCTCTGGCCGCCGGGCCCCGAGGACCGGTACACGTCGATCTTGAGGTCCTTGTCCTCGATCTGGACCTCGACCTCCTCGGCCTCGGGCATCACCGTGACGGTGGCCGACGAGGTGTGGACCCGCCCCTGGCTCTCCGTGACCGGCACCCGCTGCACCCGGTGGACACCGCCCTCGTGCTTCATCCGGGACCAGACGCTGTCGCCCCGGAGCACGAAGGTGATCTCGTTGTAGCCGCCCATGTCCGACGGGTCGGAGCCGAGGACCTCGAGCTTCCAGCCCATCCTCCCGGCGTAGCCCTGGTACATCTCGAAGAGGTCCCGTGCGAAGAGGTTGGCCTCCTCGCCGCCCTCCGCGCCGCGGATCTCGACGATGACGTCCTTGTCGTCGTTCGGGTCCCTCGGCAGAAGCAGCAGCCTCAGCTCGGCTTCGAGC
>Ga0208490_101092_pt1 | contig 11441 bp, 14 predicted proteins | sample SubbioAug_CSWold_FD_184818 | JGI IMG/M metagenome (GOLD analysis project Ga0208490, IMG submission 184818) | Serpentinite rock and fluid subsurface biosphere microbial communities from McLaughlin Reserve, California, USA - CR11Aug_CSWold (SPAdes) | ecosystem: Environmental > Terrestrial > Deep...
CCGCCTCTCGCAGCGGCTCACCGACGGCTGACGAGAGGCAGGACGACGACCGTGGCGGACTACTACGAGCTGCTCGAGGTGCGACCCGACGCCTCCCAGGACGACATCAAGCGCGCCTACCGGCGCCTCGCCCGCCAGCTCCACCCCGACACCAACCCCGACCCGGCCGCCTCGGAGCGCTTCAAGGAGGTGGCGGCCGCCTACGAGGTGCTGTCCGACCCCGAGAAGCGGGCCCGGTACGACCGCTTCGGCCCCGACGGGGTCAACGCCGGTGCCGGCGGGTTCGGGGCCACCGGCTTCGAGGACATCTTCGACGCCTTCTTCAGCGGCGGCAGACCCTTCGGCGGCGGTGGCGGCCGGCGCCCCCGGGGCAAGCCCCGCGGCCCGGACCTCGAGGTCGTCGTCGACCTGCCCTTCGAGGCCGCCGTGTTCGGCACCCGGCACCCGGTGGAGGTCCGCACCGCCGTGGTCTGCACCACCTGCGAGGCCACCGGGGCCAAGGCCGGCAGCCAGCCCCAGGCCTGCCTGGAGTGCGCGGGCACGGGCCAGGTCCAACGGGTGCGGCAGTCCTTCCTCGGCCAGATGGTCACCAACTCGGTGTGCCCCCGCTGCGGCGGCCAGGGCGAGGTCATCGCCGACCCCTGCGACGACTGCGGCGGCGAGGGCCGTCGCATCGAGGAGCGCACCTACACCGTCGACATCCCCGCCGGGGTGGACACCGGCTCGACCCTGCGGCTGACCGGCCGGGGCGCGGCCGGTGTCCGGGGCGGGCCCACCGGTGACCTCTACGTGCACATCCGGGTCCAGCCCCACGAGCGCTTCACCCGGGCGGGCACCGACCTGCACTGCGACCTGCCCATCTCGTTCACCCAGGCCGCCCTCGGCGCCCACCTCCAGTTCGAGACCCTCGACAGCACCGAGGACCTCGTGATCCCGCGGGGCACCCCGACCGGACGGGAGTTCCGCCTCCGCGGCCACGGCGTCCCGCACCTGGAGCGCCGCACCCGCGGCGACCTGGTCGTGCGGGTGGTCGTCGAGGTCCCCACCGAGCTGAGCGAGCGGGAGGAGGAGCTGCTCCGCCAGCTGGCCGAGGAGCGCGGGGACGTCGTGGCCCCCGCCGACGAGGGCTTCTTCTCGAAGATCCGCTCCGCCTTCCGGTGACCGCCGCGCCGGCTCCGCACCCCGCCGACCTCCCCGGCCCGATGGTGCTGGTGAGCGACCCGGCCCGCCCCGAGCTGCCCGACGACGCCGTCCACCACCTGACCCGCGTCCTGCGCCTCCGTGCGGGGGCTCCGATCGTGGTCGCCGACGGTCGGGGCTCGTGGGCGCCGGCCGTGCTGGGCGACGCCGGTGCAGCCGAGGCGACCGGTCCGGTGCGGTCGGCGCCCGCCCCCACGCCGGCGCTGACCGTCGCGTTCGCGCTCGTCAAGGGGGACAAGCCCGAGCTGGTCGTCCAGAAGCTGACCGAGCTGGGCATCGACCGGATCGTGCCCTTCCGGGCCGAGCGGTCGGTGGTGCGCTGGGACGACGCCAAGGCGGCCAAGGCGATCGCCCGCCTGCGGGCGGTGGCGGCCAGCGCCACGGCCCAGTGCCACCGGCCCTGGCTGCCCGAGGTGACCGACGTGGCCGACCTCGGGGCGCTCGTCGCCGGCGGCGCCGCCCTGGCCGACCGCGCCGGCGACCGGGTCTCGCTCGACCACCCGGTCGTCGCGGTGGGTCCCGAGGGCGGGTGGTCCGACGCCGAGCGCTCGCTGGGGGCGGCCACGGTGCGGCTCACCGACCACGTCCTGCGGGCCGAGACCGCCGCCGTGACGGTCGGTGCCCTTCTGACAGCGCTGCGCGCGGGAAGCGTGGCGTCGTCCTAGGTCGACCGGCCCGTCCCCGTCACGGAGGGTGGTTGATGAGCACCACGCAGTGCGCGTATCATGGGGGAGCAGCTCGTGGCCCCTGGGAGGGAGCCGGGCTGGTGGGCGATCAGGCCAACACGGCCTTTCCTGGAGGGAAACCATGAGCGAGCTCGACGACGGCGTGGACGCAGGTGCCTACGCGATCAAGGTGGGGGCCCGGCTGCGGGCGATCCGCCGCCAGAAGCACCTGTCGCTGCAGGACGTCGAGGCGGCGTCCGAGCAGGAGTTCAAGGCGTCGGTCCTCGGCGCCTACGAGCGCGGCGAGCGGGCCATCTCGGTGCCCCGGCTCCAGCGCCTGGCCCGCTTCTACCGGGTGCCGGTCGACCAGCTCCTCCCCGGTGACGACGGCCCCGACTTCGGTCGCCGCCCGGGCGACGCGGACGTGGTCATCGACCTCGACCGCCCCGCCCCTCGCGTCGACGAGAAGGTCAAGCTCGACCTCGGCGGCCTCGAGCGGCTCGACGGCCCCGAGGCCGACACGATGGGCCGCTACCTGCGGCTCATCCAGGTGCAGCGCGGCGACTTCAACGGCCGGGTGCTCACGATCCGCCGGGACGACCTGCGGGCCATCGCGGCCATCCTCGACGTCACCCCCGAGCTGGTGACGGCTCGGCTCGAGGGCCTCGGCCTCATCTTCCAGGCCGCGCCCTCCCCGGCGCCGGCCGTCGCCCTGAGCTGACGGCGACCCCCGCCCCGTTCGGGGTCTACCTGCACATCCCGTTCTGCGCGGCGCGCTGCGACTACTGCGCGTTCGCCACCTGGACGGACCGGCACCACCTCACCGACGCCTACCTGGCCGCCTGCCGGGCCGACGCCGACCGCCTCGTCGCCGAGGGCATGCCACCCGCCACCACGATCTTCGTGGGCGGCGGCACCCCCTCGATGGTCCCGGCCGCCGAGCTCGTGGCCGTGCTCGACCGGATCCCCCGGGCCGAGGGCGCGGAGGTGACCGTCGAGTGCAACCCCGACGACGTCACCGAGGAGCTCGTCGCCACCTATCGGACCGGCGGCGTCACCCGCCTGTCCTTCGGCGTCCAGTCCACCTCCGCCCACGTCCTCCAGGCCCTCGGGCGGGCCCATGACCGGGCCAACGTGGTCCGCGCCGTCGAGCTGGCCCGAGCGGCCGGGTTCGAGAGCTTCAACCTCGACGTGATCTACGGCGGCGCCGGCGAGGCCCTGGCTGACTGGCAGGCCACCCTCGACGACGTGGTGGCCCTCGACCCGCCCCACGTGTCCGCCTACGCGCTCACCATCGAGGCCGGCACGCCGTTGGCGGCCGACACCGCCCGCCACCCTGACGACGACGACCAGGCCGACAAGTACCTCGCCGCGGTCGAGACGCTGGGCGCGGCCGGCTACGAGCACTACGAGATCTCCAATTGGGCCAAGCCGGGCCACGAGTGCCGCCACAACCTCCTCTACTGGACGATGGGCGAGTACCAGGGCATCGGCTGCGCCGCCCACTCCCACCGAGCCGGCCGGAGGTTCTGGAACCTCCGCACCCCCGACCGCTACCTCGAGTCCGTCGAGAGGGGCGAGACGGTGATCGCGGCAGGGGAGGAGCTCGCCCCCGACGAGCGGGCCCTCGAGGCGCTCCAGCTCTCGCTGCGCACCCGCCACGGCGTGCCCAAGGCCGCCCTCGACGCGGACGCTCTTCCGGGCCTCGTCGAGGCGCACCCCACCGACCCGGAGCGCCTCGTCCTCACCACCGAGGGCATGCTCCTCGCCAACGAGGTGGCGCTCCGCCTGCACGTGCCCGCCGGTCGCTGACCCGACGCCTCGCTGCGGGAGGGGTACGTCGGGCGACGCCGGTCAGGTGAGGCGGTCGTCCCCGAGCTCGGCCGCGGCCGGATGGCTGCCGTCGGGGCGCGGGAGGACGTAGATGGTGCGCTCCTCCCCGTCCGGGAGCACGTGGCGGCCCACCGGCAGCCCGCCGAGTCGCAGGGCGAGGGCGCGGGCCGGTTCGTTGTCGTCGGTCATGTACGTCTGGACGGTCGGCCAGCCCCACACCTCGTAGGCGTGGCGGATCGCGGCCTGCGACGCCTCCCGCGCCACGCCGGAGCCGCGGGCGTCGGGCCGGAGCCACCACGTGAGCTCGTGGGGCCAGCCGAGGCCCTGCCAGAAGCCGCACCCGCCGAAGACCGACCCGGTGTCGAGGCTGGTGACCACCCACACCCCGAACCCGCGCAGCGCCCACGTGCCGCGGTCGGCGGCCAAGCGAGCCCACGCCTGCCCTTCGGTGAGCGGGCCGCCGTAGCTGGCCGACGCCTCGGCGTCGGTGAAGAACTCGAGGTAGTGCTCGAGGTGCACGAGCGCCGGTGCGACGAGGCCCAGCCGCTCGGTCGCCAGCTCAGGCACGTCGCCGGGGGAGGAGGGGGACTCCACGGCCCGATCCTGCCACCGCTCGCTGGCAGGCTCCCGCAGGATCTCAGCGACGAGCGGCACAAGGCTCTCGACAACTTTCAATGTGTTTCATAGTCTCGCGACGTGACTCGCGCTGCGGATGTGGTGCTCGCCGACGGGACGGCGGCCGTCGTGAAGACGGCCGAGGGGACGGCGAGGGTCGCGTTGCAGGAGGAGGGGGAGCGACTGCTGGCCGCTCAGCACCCTGGGGTGGTGGAGGTGCTCCGCTCGAGCGGAGACGGCCACCAGTGGGAGCTCTGCCTGGCCCACGGCGGCCGTCCCGCCACGCTGTTGCGAGCGGCGTCGCCCGAGCAGGTGGCTGCGATCATCGCAGAGGCGGCGGCCACCCTGGCCGACCTCCACGAGCGGGGGATCGTCCACGGACGCCTCCAGGCCCGGCACCTCCTCGTCGGCCCGGCCGGCGCCGTCCGGCTCTGCGGGTTCGGCCCCGAGGCGGCTGGGGCTCTTCCGGCGGACGACGTCGCCGCGCTGGGTGCCGTCCTGGTCGAGCTCCTCGGCGATCACGAGGTCGTCGAGCCGCTGCCGGACCAGCGCTGGCGTCGGCGGCGGCCGTGGCCCGGGGTGGCCCGCCGCTCGCTCCTCGCCGTCGCAGACCTTGCCTCTGCTGAGCCGGCGAGCCGTCGCCCCAGTGCTCGCCGACTGGCGGCGATCATCACAGAGGCAGTTCCAGGCGCTCGTCCCAGGACTGAGGCAGCGGCACCGCTCCCTCATCTCGGTCCGGCCGCCGCGGCCTCGATCAGGCCGGCGACCCCCCGGCACCGGCGACCGACCGGCCACGCTCCGAAGAGGCGGTGGGCGCCGCTCCTGGCCGCGTCCGCAGGGGTGGTCCTCCTCGTGGTCGCCTCAGAACGCATCCTCCCCGGGGGTCCGCCGCCCCCTGCGAGGCGGGCCAACGCCGGAGTGAGCGGACCGCCCTGTGCGGTGGTCGACCCAGCGGCGGGGTGCCAGCCCATCGTGATCGACGGCACGTCCGTCCGGGTCGGCACGGCCCGCTTCCAGGTCGGGCAGCAGGGCGACCAGATCATCGCCTTCGACTGGGACTGCGACGGCAGCCCCACCCCAGCCGTCCTGCGCCCGAGCACCGGGGAGGTGTTCTTGTTCCCTGCGTGGGCGGTCGCCGGGCGGCTCGAGGTGGCAGCCGTCGCAGTGGTGCCAGAGGCTCAAGCGATCCACCCGCCCTCCGGGGCCTGCGGTCCGCCCGTCGTCGAGCGGTCCGACGGAACCTCGTTCCCGATCCCTGAAGGTGCGACCACATGACCCGCCCCGCCCCGCTGCTGTCCACCACGAGCCTCACGGTGCTCGCCGGTACCGTGGTCCTCCGCGCCCTCGGGTGGGTGGGCCACCGGCTCGATCGACCCGAACGGGCGTCGCTCACCGCGCTCGGGGCCTGGTTCCAGAGCGTCGAACCAGTGGCTGCGGGCGCCACCGTGATCTGGAGCGCCGCCGTCCTGCTCACGATCTGGCTCCTGGCCGCCGCGGCGCTCCAGATCATGGCCGCGATCGCCGGAGGTCGAGGGCTCCGGACGGTGGCGGACACCATCTCCCCGCGCTCGTTGCAGCGGTTCGGCAACGGCCTGGCGGCCCTCTCCCTCTCCGCTGGGCTGGCTGCCGCTCCGAGCGCGGGGATCCCCGACCACCTGAGCCAGGATCCGGCCGCGCCCACCGCCGAGGCGGACCTGGACGCTCCGCGCGATGCTCCGTCCGGCACGGCCACGATGACGAGGCTCGACCCGCCACCAGCTGAGCCGCCTCCGCCCAGCACCGCCCCGTCCAGCACCGTCCCCACCACGATCGCTCCGACCACGACGGTGGCCCCGGAGGCGACCTCCACCTCCGCCCTCGTGCCGCCGTCGACGACCGTGCCCAGCCCCACCGCGTCCGCGGTCGAGACGGCGTCAGCGCAGGAAGCCCCCCCGGCGCAGGATGGAGGTGCCTTCTCGACGACCGGGCCCGGACCACAGCACGCGAGCGATCGGCCACCGCTGGCGCAGCCGGCTCAGCCCGTGGAGCTGCGCCCGCACCCGGAGCGGACGCCGAGGCCGGCGTCGGCGCCCGAAGCGGACGTGGAAGAGGTGATCGTGGTGCAGCCGGGCATGAGCTTCTGGTCCATCGCCGAGGAGGTGATGGCGGCCGATGGCACGAGCGGCGACGAGCGTGCCCTCGCCCGCTACTGGCGCTCGCTCATCGACCTGAACCGGGACCGCCTCGTCGCACCGGGCAACGCCGATCTCCTCCTCCCCGGCCAGGAGCTGCTGCTCCCGGAGCGGTGAGTCAACCGGCCACGGCCCGCGCGGTGGCCGTCGCCGTCACCTCGGTGCCCTCCCCCGCCCCGGGTATGGCCTTGGCGAACACGTACTCCACCCGAACCGTGGCCGTCACCTGGACCTCCGCCTCGTCCACGACCGCCACCTCGAGGTCGGCGAGGCGATCGGAGAGGTCGCTCCGCAGTGCGAGGTCCCGGCCGATCGCAGCGGCTGCCTCCGGGTCGAGGACGTACTCGCCGCTGGCGCGGAGGTGGTCCTCGTCGAGGGCCAGCGTCGCGAGGTCGTTGGCGAGGTCCGCCGCGAGGCTGCTCGCTTGTCGCTGCCTGAGGAAGAGCAGCGACAGGTCGAACGCGATCGACCCGAGCAGGAGCATGACCAGGAAGCCGGCCGGGACCAGCATCAGCGCCGAGCCCCGCCTCCCGTTCAGGCGCACCCGCCCGCCTCTCCGGGCACGCCGCTGCGGAACGGATCGACCACCTCGCTGTGGCGCGACCGCACCGGGAACGGCGACGACCCCCAACCTCCGACGAGGGGCAAGGTGATGGCTGGGATGTCGTAGGCGACCTCGATGGTCACCCGCTCGCAGCGGGCGAACCCCACGGGCCCGATCGGTGCCACCTCGGCGCGGTCACCATCACGACCATGGGCGTTGACCGACTGCCTGGCCGCAGCGTCGGCGGCCTCCAACGCCGCGGCGAGGTCCGGAGCTTCCACGAAGGCTCGGGTCGCCTCACGGGCGGCGGCGTCTGTGGCCAGCTTCGCGTCCACCACCGCCCATGCGTTGGCGAGGAGCAGACCACCGACGACGAACACGAGCAGGCCGAAGGGGAGGGCCTCGATGCCACCGACCTGGCCACGGTCGCCTTGGAGCCGGCCACGCCGCCGGAGCGTCATGGCGAGCGTTCGGCGACCGGTCGCTCCAGCCGGACCCGTGCCGTTCGGTCGACCGTTCCGAGCCCCACGCCCTCGCCGAGCGAGCGGGGGACCAGGCGGGGCGGGCTGACGACGATGCGAAGCGCGACGGTGTCGGAGGCACCGTCGCCATCCGAGTCCTCCGCGCTCCAGGTGAGCTCGGCCTCCTCGCCCATGCGGCCGAGGAGCGAGCGGGCGTCGTCGCCGATCAGCTCCCAATCACCCTCCGGGGCGCTGGCCGCCCGGGCCGCGGCATCGTGGGCCACCGCTGTGACCGTGGAGGATGCGTAGAGGGAGAAGAGGAGCTGCACCGCGAACACGAGGAAGAGCAGGAAGACCAGGACCCCGGCGGAGGTCGAGATCAGCCCGGCGCCGCGTTCGTCGTCCACGGCTACTCGCCGATCTCGGCGACCTTGTCTCGGGTGTTGTCCTCGGTGTCCTCCCACATGGCTCTGAACCCCACCCACATGAGCGCGCCGATGCCGGCCATGATCAGCACGGCGATCGCGGCGCTGATGACGCCCTCGCCGCGCTCGTCGGAGCGCATGCGGCGGGCGCTGATGGCGAGCCAGGCGGTGGCGTAGCGTTGGAGCTGGACGGGATCGGGCATGGGTTCCTCCCAGTGGTCAGGTCTCGGCGAAGAGGCGCAGCGCCTCGGCGAAGGGGATGGCGAGCAGCAGCGCACCCGGCAGGAGGGTGGCCACCGTGACCGGGATCCACACCTGCTGGGCCCGGCGTTCGATCTGCTCCAGGAGCGAGCGGTGGACGTCCCGCCGGATGGCCCGGGCCTCCTCGGAGATCAGCCGGCTGAGGTCTCCCGCCTGCCGGTTCAGACCGAGGACCCTGACGACGCGGTCGAGAGCGGGGACTCGGGCGATGGCCGCCCACTCGGCGAGCGCGGCAGCCTCGTCGAGGCCTTGACGGACGCGACTGCACACGACCCGGAGGTCCTCGGCGCACACCCCACTGCCGCGTGCGGCCAATCGGTTCAGCGCGGCTCCGAGCGAGTAGCCGGCTCCGAGGAGCATCCCCAGCTGCTCGGCGACGATGGGGAGCTCCCGGGCGAGCCGCTCCTGACGGGCCCGTGACGCGGCGCCCACGCGGTGCTCCACCAGCAGGAAGGCCAGGAGCGCTCCACCGGCGATGAAGAGCAGGGCAACCCCGAGCGGAGCATGGCTGGCGGCGGCCAACATCGAGCCGACGGTGAGCCCCAGCACCGACCATCCAAGCTGCCGCAGCCGAAACGTGGTTGCGTCGATCGGCGCATGCAGGCGGCGCAACCGCAGTCCCAGCTCTTCTTCGACACCGAGGAGCGTGGCCAGCCGTCCCCCGGCCTGGCGAGCCCACGGGCCGATCACCACCCGCCACGGCCGGCCGAGCGCAGGGCCGCCCGCACCGACCGTCGCCTTCCCGCCGGGCGCGTACGGCTCGATGCGCTCGATCAGGGTGCGTCGGCGGAACCAACGGGCCTCGCCCAGCAGGAGGACCGTGCCGACGGCGAGCGAGGCAGCGCTGGCCGTGACGAGCGCGCTCACCTCGACACCTCACCCATCGAAGACCCGTTGCTCCGCGGGTAGGGCCATGATCCGACCGGCCCAGGCCCAGCACGCCACCACCATCCCGATGGCGACGGCGACGAGCACCTGCCCGGTCGGGGTCTGGTATGCGGCCCGACCCGTGCCGATGGACATCCCGGCCAGAGCCATGCCGACGGGGACGACGAGCACGAAGCGACGAGCAAAGCGGGCGCCGGCTTGCTTGGCGCGAGCGTCCTTGCGGCCCTGCGCATCCTGCACCCGGTCCTCGATCAGTGCTGCGAGGCGCTGGTCGAGGTCACTGCCGCCGATCTCGTGGGCAACGAGGAGGGTCTCACAGGCCGCGTCGGCTGTGGGGTCGGCTAGGTGCGCCTTCAGCACCGAGGTGGTCCTGGCGAAGTCCGTGGACAACAGCCACTCGCGCTCGGCGGCGGCGAACGCCGGTCTCAGCTCGTCCGGGGCCCGCCGGCCCACCTCGATGAGCGCCTGGGGCACCGATCGGCCGAGCGACGACGTCAGCAACCGCAGCTCATCCAACAGCCGCGGCCACGCGTCCATGGCCGTCGCTCGCCGCGCCGTCCGCCGGGCCCGAAGCGCCGCAGGCGGGAAGGTCGCCCCGAACCCGCCCGCCACCAGTGCCGGCAGCGCCCCACCGAACACGGCGAAGGCGGCCAAGCCGGCGAAGGCCGTCGAGGAGCCCACGAGCAGCGCGACGTCTCGAGCGCCCGACCTGTCGCCGGCCAGGCCCGCCTGCACCAGCCAGTCGCGCCGGCGGGCGCTGGCCGAGGAGCGCTTCGTCCTCGGCGGCCTCGTCCGCAGCGAGGTCCGGCCGAGGATGGTCCCCGTCCAGAGGAGGTGCACCCCGAGAGCGCCGGCGGCCGCGACCGCCAGCGCGCTCACCAGCCCACCCCCGCTCGGTCGGCCCCGAGGAGGCTCCGCAGGTCGAAGCCGGCGTCGGCCAGGGGGCGAGCGGCTCGGCCGGGGATCGCTCCTGACCACCGGAGGGGTTCGTCGGGGCCCGTCCGCTCGAAGAGCTGGGTGACGGTGAGCTGCGGCGCATCGGGCACTCCGGTGAGGTCCTCCACCGCCACCACCTCGGTCACGCGAGGGCCGAGCCCGGTGCGGTGACAGTGCACGACGACGTCGACGCTGTCGGAGACGAGCGTGTTGAGCGCCGCGAGGGAGAGGTGGCTCCCGGCGTCGGAGAGCTGACAGATGAAGCGCAGCCGCGTGAGCGCCTGGCGGGCCGAGCCTGCGTGGATGGTCGTGAAGCCCTGGACCCCGGACGAGAGGGTGAGGAGGAGCGGCATGGCCTCCTGGTCTCGCACCTCGCCGACGACGGCCACGTCCGGGGCCATGCGCAGGAAGCCGGAGACCAGGCGCCGCAGATCCACCGCGGGACGGTCAGCGCGGGCAGCGCGGGTCTGCATGCTCGCCACGTTGGGGAGCGGCACGTCGGCTTCGAACACCTCCTCGGCCACCACCACCCGCAGCCGGGGGTCGAGCTCTGCGGTGCAGCAGGAGAGCAGCGTCGTCTTGCCCGACCCCGGGGGTCCGGCCACGACGACCGTCAGACCGGCCCTCACCGCGGCTCGAAGGAACTCCGCGACCTGCTCGGAGAGCATGTCCCGTTCGACCAGCTCGCCGAGGTGGCGAAACGGCACCCCGGTGAACTTGCGGATGTTCACCATGAGGTGGCCACCGGCGCTCACGTCCCGGTGGACGATGTGGACCCTCGCTCCGTCATCGAGCTGCGCGTCCTGCAGGCCCTCGGTCGGGTCGAGCTTGCGGTGGGACACCGAAGCGTCGTCGAGGAGCTTCGTGAGGGTGCGGATGACGTGCTCGTCGTCGTGGAAGACCTCGTCGTGGTAGCCGGACGGCCCCCGGTGGCGTCGCACGAAGACCGAGTCCGGCGCGTTCACCATGATCTCCCAGACGTCGTCGTCCTCGAGGAGGGGCTGCAGCGGCCCGTACCCTGCGAGGTTGCGGAAGGCGCGCTCAGCCACCGCCGACGGTTGCGCCAGGTCGAAGGGCCGCAGACCTCGCCGGTGCTCCTGCGCCCAGCGAGCGATCTCCTCGCCGATGAGCGCCTGCAGCTGCGCGGCCCCCTCTGGCGCTGACATGTCGAGGGCCAGATCCTTCGCCCGCTCCTGCACTGTCCGCTCGATCTCCTCCAAGGGCGACCGCACACTGGCGTTCATGTGTCATCACCGCCCTCGTCGAGCCAGGCGCCCAGGACGCCAGGGGTGACCGGCACCGGTTCGAGCTCGTAGCTGGGCTCAGCGCGCCCGGATGGCGGCAGCAGCCCGAGCGCCGCCGCCGCGACCGGGCGCACCCAGGCATCAGGCAGGTGGGCGACATCGCGGATCGTGAGGTCGAGGTTCCGGCGGTCGGGGAGG
>Ga0208490_101093_pt1 | contig 11437 bp, 12 predicted proteins | sample SubbioAug_CSWold_FD_184818 | JGI IMG/M metagenome (GOLD analysis project Ga0208490, IMG submission 184818) | Serpentinite rock and fluid subsurface biosphere microbial communities from McLaughlin Reserve, California, USA - CR11Aug_CSWold (SPAdes) | ecosystem: Environmental > Terrestrial > Deep...
ACAACAGGCACAGTACGGTTCGCCTCCCCCAAACCCCGGGGCGCCCCAAACGCGCCGGACACATCGAGTGGGACATGACCCCGAGGTGCCGGTGAGGGCGAAGGCGCCCGAAGTGCCACCGAACCGCGTCCCCGACGACTGCGGGGAGATCAAGTACGACCTCGGACTCGGCGCCCTTCGGTCACGCGTCTCTATTTGCCCGCTGGCAGCCGACTCATGTTTGACCGTGAGCATGCTCGGCCAGCTCGTCCCACAGCTCGACGGTGGAGTCCTCAGGCTCGCCGAGGTCGAGCCGGTCGAGGGCTCGCACGTGGCTTCGGTACACACGCTCGGCGGCGCCCTGATCACCTCGAGTGGCGTAGGCGCGAAGCAGGCAGTTGGTCAGCTCGGTGTTGGTCGGTGATGCAAGGAGACCGCGTTGCGCGGCCCAGATCGCACCGTCGGAGTCGTCGTTGTCGGTGTAGAGCTGCCAGAGGTCCCAGGCTGCCTTCACGACTGACGCCTCGGTCGTCGACATCCAGTGCTCGGTGTCGACCCATGCGAACGACCCTCGCCCGCGCGAGTTGTAGGAGAACGGCGCACCCGTGACCAATTCCAGCGAGCCGCGCAGGATCGGGATGGCCTCGAGAGCGGGCTTGCCGTCGGCGTATTGGATTCGCCGCTCGAAGAGATCGAGGTCGGTGCGCACGCTGTCCGCGACTCGGTAACTGCCCTCGTCCTCGAAGGGCGGCAGGTGCTGCGGGCCAATGGCGCTCCGGATCTGGGAGAGCGTGATGTGGAGCCGGTGGCGGCGGGTGGCGATTGGGTCGGGCCACAGCGCCTCCTCCACCTGCTCCGCGCTGCAACCGGGATGGGTGGCGATGTAGGTGAGGAGGCCGAGCTGCTTCGGCTTCAGCGGCTCGCGCCCGCCTTCCGCCTCGATCTGGCCCAGCAGACGGACGAGGACGTCGAAGTCGGGATCGGTGTAGGGCTCGCGGTTCGGTGACGCGTGCATCTTCGAGGAGAGTGCGTGCCCGTTGGGCTCGGGCTCCTTTGCCGTCGCCGGCCGGTCGGCGGCCTCGACGAGTTCGTCGATGTCGTCGGCGGCTTCCTCGTCGATGCCTTGCGCCTCGAGCTCGAGCCCGAGGGATGGGACGGTCAAACGCTCGTCGGCGAGCAGCACGCTGGTCCCCACCGTTCTGTCACCTGAGATGACGAGGATTGCGACAGCAGCGCCTCGGTGGGCGAGGCCGAGGAGCTCCTCGAAGCGCTCGTCGTCGGGTACCGAGTCGACGACGAGCAGCATGGGGATGGTTCCGTCGATGCTGCGGCCCGAGCCTCGGGCGATGAACGCCGAGTCGAGCTTGTGGGCCTGGAGGGCGCGAGCCGACTGCCGGGCCCAGGTCAGAACGTCGTCGGCGATCTCGTCCCAGGCGGCGGCAGTCCGGACGCGCGGGTCGTCCGGCACTGGGAGGTCGCCGACGGTGACCACCGCGACCTCGTCGGGTTGATGCACGATCTCGCGGAGGATGCTGCGGACCAGTCGGAGCGCCGTATCAGCGTCACCGGTGAGGGTCGTGCTCCCGGCCGCTTCGAGGTCGTAGAGGAGCTCGGTGTTGCCGTCGGGCCGGCCGAGCGTGGCGAGCAGCGGCGCGACGCAGGAGCTCTCGGAGTCGGCCGATTGCCCGCGTGGCGTGGCCCAGACCTCTCCGGATGCCTCGACCATCCAGCCGGTCGGCGGGTTGACGTCCGGTTCCTCGAGGAGGACGTCGATGCGATATCGGTCGACCTGCACGAGTCGAGGTCGGCAGCGGGCCCGCCGGCGTCCTGCCACGTGCCGGGCGACTTCGGCGAGTGCGGCTCGGACATCTGCGTACTGGTCGAGGTCGGCGCGTGCTGCCACCTCGCGGTGGGTGTCGAGCAGATCGTCGGGCGTGGCGGGAACGACGTGTCCGGGAGCGGCGCGAGCCTGCCGGTCCCTTCGGCGGCGGGCCAGCTTCAGAGCAATCACGGCGGCGACACCCGTGCCGGCGACGCCGAGCACACCTACGGCGATCCCGATCTCCGACTCGGTGCCGTCTTCGAACTCGGCTGCATCGGCGTCCGTCTCGCCGAGCGGTTCGGGGGTGTCGCTCGGTGTGCTCGTCGGCGGGCTCGTGGGTGGAACGGGTCGCGCAGGTGCCGGCGCCGGGCTGGGTGAGGCCGGGAGCGGTTCAGCCTCCGGTGGCGACGCAGATGGCGCGGGAGGCTGCTCTGCTGGCGCCTCGGTCTCTGTGCCGGGCACCGGCGGAAGCCGGACGGTGTTTCCGGCGAAGAGCAGGTCCGGGTTACTTGGGTCGGGCAGATCGGCCCGGTTGTGCTCGACGACCTCTCGCCAGTACGGATCGATCTCCGCATGCGTGGCCGCCCGACCGAGCGCTGTCTCGAGTGTTTCCTCGGCGATATCCCACAGGTGTTCGCCGCGCTCCACGGAGTGGGTCTTCGGGATCGGGCCCGACGGTGAGGGCGCTGCGGTCGATGAAGGAACGGTGAGGGTCCAGCCGGGATGGATGACGTCGCTCGTCGCGGTGAGCGCGCCACCGTCCGGCTGGACCTTGCCGAGGTTGAGGTCGCGGATCTCGCGCCACCGGTATCCGTCGCCGAGGAGGTCTTCGGCGATGCTCCAGAGACTGTCGTGTCGCTGGACGATGTACTCGCTCGTGGCTGGTGATGCCGGCGCGACAGGGGCCGCAGACTCCATTGTTGCGACCGGTCGACTAGGAGCAGCAGAAGGAGTGGGCTCTTCCTCGACGATCGCGGTAACCGGTGGTGGAGTCGCGGCGGCTGCGGGGGCGCCGGTGCGACCGGGACCAGAGAGGGCGGAAATGAGCACGACGCCGGCGACGAGCTGTCGGGCGATGGGCTGGAAGCCGGGGACGATCGGGAGAGACGGCGCGGGGAGGCTGCGAATCTGCCCGGTGATCTCGGCGAGCACGGCAGCGGCGATCTGGATCCAGACGAACCAGGCGAGGAGGGCGAGGATCTTGATGACGGTGCGGTCATCAATGCCGGTGCGGGTGAGCGCGTCGCCGATGCCGGCAAGGTCTGGCACCTCGGCGGGGAGCGGATTGCCGACGAAGCGGACGAGCGCTGCGGGCGGGCCGGCGAGGAGGAGCACGAGCGCGGCGAGGGACCCGAGCCCGCGAAGGACGAGGAGGATGCGTTCACGCATCGGGAAGCTCTCCCTCAAGAAGCCCGGGGACGGCGTCGGCCGAGTCGGTGGCGGAAACGTCTCGATCGGCACCGGGCAGGATGCGGAGCGTTTGGCGGACGGTGGCGGTGACCGTGACCCGGGACCCGTTGATCTCGACGGACCCGGTCGCCCCGTGGGCGGTGAGGTACTCGAGAGCGGCGGAGCCGGCCCGGTCCGGGTCGAGGACCACTTGCTGTTCGGCGCGCAGCGTGTCGAGGTCGATCTCCTGCGCGCCGGCCCGCGCAGCATTGGCGGCGAGATCGCGCACTCTCGCTTGGGCCGTGAGGATCTGCCCGCCGTCGTAGACGAGGCCGGCCACGGCGACGAGGGCGATGGCGATCACAGCCACGAACGCGCTGACGCTGCCCCGGTCGTCGTGACTCATGGCGTCCCTCCCCGGAAGCGGTCGATGACTTCGGTCGAACTCGCGATGAAGGTCCGGGTGCCTGGGACACCGAGGAGGGCGACATCGCCCATCGAGGCGCCGCAGCGGACGATGGCAGTGACCGAGCCGCCGGGGCGGAAGTCGGTGGTGTCGACCTGGATGGCGAGGTCATTGCATGGAGTCGACGTGGTTCGGAGGTTGGCGCGTGCAGCGTCGACGGCGGCCTCCTCGGCCGCTTCGGGCGTGCCTGCGAGTGTGGCGGCGCGGGAGGCCTCGGAGGCTGACCGCTGCACGGAGGCGTCGAGGTGCGAGATGCGCCCGGCGTAGACGACGAGGAGCATGAGAAACACCAGCGCCGGGGCGATGACGGCCGTCTCGACGGCCACAGAGCCGCGGTCGCCGCCGACGGCGTGCGCGGTCATCGTTCCGGCTCCGGGATGAACCGCTCGACGGGAGCGCGGGCGCTTGCGGTGACGTTCCAGGAGAAGCCGGGTACGAGTTGGGGGGCGGCGCCGGTGATGACGATTTCGACCTGCTCGAGGTCGCGCTCGACGTCAATGGTGACGTCGTCGAGGTTGCCGGAGCTGGCGAGGAACGACTGGGCAGCGCGGTGGCCGTCGGCGGCGGAGCCGGTCGGGGTCTGGGCGGCGTCGAGAGCCTCGGCGGCGGCGGTGTCGGCGACCTGCTTGGCGTGGAACCACAAGCCGTACTGGACGATGAGCATGATGAAGAACAGGAGCGCGGGGAAGACGATGGCGACCTGGCTGGTCGTCATCCCGCGGTCACTGGCTACGCGCCCGTTCTCCATCGAGTCGCCGATCCCGGTCAGCCGGCTGCCGGGGTCTCCGGGTCGGGGATGTTGTTCGCGTTGTTGGTGGCAGCCGTGTAGATGATCCCCATGACGACGATGGCGGCGCCGACGAGAAGAAAGGTGATGACAGCGACCTCGGTCGTCGTGAGTCCCCGGTCGCCATGGGGATCGACGTCGAGGCGGGCGAGGACGTAGTCGGCGCAGAGCTTGAGCCATTGGGTAGTGGTCATGGTCGGTTCCCCTCCTGGTGGGTCTCCTTGGTTGGGTCAGGGCCCGGCGGGCCCTGAGACGGTGGTGATCTGCTGGACGGCGGGGTACGCGACGAAGACCAAGAAGCCGAACAGCAGGACAGCGACGGGGATGGTCATGCGCTCGGTTGCCGATTCGGCGGCGGCTTCGGTCTCGGCGACCTGGTGGCCGCGGAGGGTGTCGGCCTTCGCGGCGAGGGACGATCGGATGCGGGCGCCGTGGGTGCCGGCGAGGGAGACCGCGGCGGCGAGCTCGGCCAGCTCGGGGACGCCGAGGTCGTCGGAGAGGTCGGCGAAGGTGTCCCAGGGTGAGCGTTGGGTGAGTCGGGCCCGGTCGAGGGAGCGGCGGATGGCGGCGAAGGCCCAGCCGTCGCCGGCCTCGGCGGCGGTGTACAGGGCGGTCTGGATGCCTCCTCCCCCGGCGATGATCACGTTGACGAGGTCGAGGTAGGAGGACAGCGCGTGGCGGAATGCCTTCCGCCGCCGGTCGGCCTGCTCGGCCAGGGCGTGGTCGGGCAGGATCCAGCCCGCGACGGCCGCGGCGACGCTCAGGCCGAGGATCCCGGCGATTGGGAGGCGGATTCCCGTCACGCCGAGGCCCGTCCAGACCAGCAGCGGCATGGCGAGCCCGCCCAGCGCGCCGACCAGCTTGTCGAGGGCATGGCGAGCGGCGGTCCGCTCGAGGACTCGCAGGTCAGGCTCGTAGCGGTCGAGGTCGGCGCCGAGGGTCCCGACGAGGCGTCGGGCGGCGCGGCCGACGTGACGCTCGAGCGAGTCGCTTTGCAGGTCGCCAGCGGCAACGTGCGGTCGGCGTTCGAGGGCGGCAAGGGCCTGGCCGAGGGGTGCTGGGCGCGGGTTGATGGCGCGGAGGGTGATCCAGATGCCGAGGCCGACTCCGCCGCCGAGAAGGGCTCCGGAGATGATCACCGGTGAGCCTCCGTCGTCGTGCGGGAGGAGAAGCGATCGGGCATCTCGAGCTCGGCCATCCGGACGAGCAGCCAGCCGCCGAGAGCGAAGATCCCCCCGACGAAGAGGAGGACGAGCTGGCCGGCGGGATCGGCGTAGACGGCGAGGTAGCCGCGATTGAGGACGGCCAGCAGCGCGATGGTGGCGGCGACGACTCCGATGATGACCTTGCTGGCGGTCCGGACCTGGGTACGGCCGACGTCGACGCGGATGCGCATGCGGGCCTCGCCGCGGATGGCGTCGGCCAGCCGGGATAGCAGACCGGTGAGGTCGCTGGCCTCGGTCCGAGCGGCGATGGAGAGCGCTGCGACGACAAGGTCGCCGGACGGGTGGGCGAGGTCGTCGCCGAAAGCGGCGAGCGCGGTGGTGAGCGGCTGGCGTTCGAGGCGGGCGACCAGCAGGCGCACCTCGGGACGGATCGGTGCCGGGGCCACGGCAGCGGTGGCGTTGATTGCTTCCTCGAGGCCGGATGCGGCGGCGATCGAGTCGCGCACCATCTCGGTCCAGGTGGCGATGGCTTCGGTCCGCTGGATGGCTTCGGCCCGGGCAGCCTTGCCGCCGATCAGCTTGGGGGCGCCGAGGACAGCGCCGGCGGCGAGGAGCGCTCCGACAGGCCAACCGGTGACGAGCAGGGCCAGCACCGCGGCGCCGGCTGCGCTCGTCGTGGACTTCGACAGCGGACCGAGACGACCCCGACTTGTGCGCTGCGACGGCCGGGGAAGGACCTGGCGGCCGGTGAGTCCGGCCAGGAAAATCCAGACGCCGAGGCCGGCGCCTCCCGCCAGCGCCGCTATGCCGATGCCGGACATCAGACGGCTCCGATCCGAGCAAGGCGGCGCGTGTCGAACCCCGCCGCCGCCAAAGCCTCCGCCGTCCGCTCCGACGGCGGCACGTTGGGGACCGCAGCGCCGCCGGGTCCCGGTGTCCACAGCTCGTTAGAAGAGATCTGGTCGCCTTCGAGGGAGCCGGTGATCTCCCGGACACTCGTGACCCTGCGGGTGCCGCCAACCCAGCCGATGTGGACGACGAGGTCGACGGCTTGGGCGACGAGCAGGTTGGTGACCGCCGGGGTGAGCCGCTCACGGGTCATCGCGGCGTACATGGCGAGGCGACCGAAGACGCCCTTGGACGAGTCGGCGTGGATCGAGCACATCGAGCCGTCGTTGCCCTGGCTCATGGCCAACAGCATGGGGAGCACCTCGGCGCCCCTCACCTCCCCCACGATCACGCGCTGTGGGTCCATCCGGAGTCCCGCCCGGACGAGCTCGGCGAGCGTGAAGGCGCCGACGCCTTCGGTGTTGGCCTCGCGAGCTTCGAGGGACTCGTAGTCGGGGTGGAGGTCCTCGAAGTGCTCCAAGCCCAGCTCGAGCGAGTCCTCGATGGTGATGAGCCGCTCATCAGGTGGGATCTCGTTGATGAGGCAGCGCAGCATCGTCGTCTTCCCGGTGCCCGTTCCTCCGGCGACGATGAGGTTCTGCTTCGCCTTCACTGCGGCTTCGAGAAAGCCGGCCAGGTCGGGATCGACAGTGCCGCGGTCGACGAGCTCGGGAAGCCGGCTGATGGTGAAGTCGTGTCGCCGGATGGTGACGACGGGCCGCCCGGTGACCGCCATGAGCGCGTGGAGACGGTCGCCGTTGGGGAGCTGCATGTTGAGCTCGGGGTGCGCGTTGTCCCAGCGCCGCTCGGAGCGGCCGAGGCGTCGGGCGGCGGTGGCGATCAGCTCGATCAGCTCGGTGTCGGAGTCTGCGATGGCGGGACCGCGGATCTTGATGCCGTCGCGCCGTTCCAGCCAGACGCGGGCATGCCCGGAGATGTGGATGTCGCGGATATCGGGATCGTCGAGGAGCGGCTGGAGGCGGCCGAGGCCGTGAAGTCGGTCGAAGACAGCCGAAGCGACCTCAGCCTCCTGTTGCTCGTCGAGGGGTCGCAGACCGGCATCGAGGGCTTGGTTGGCGAGGCGCGCGAGCTCGTCGCCGATCAGCTTGCGGGACAGAGCCCGCTCGTCCTCGACGGGCATGCGCGGCCGCCCGGCATCGGCGTCGGCGGCGTGCCGCTCGGTGAGTTGTTCGCCGACGCGGGCGTGGACTTGTGGGACGACGGCGGCGACTCCGTCGGGGGAACCGGTGGCCGGGGAGCTGGGCTTGAGGCGCTCGTGCAGGGATGTCACGCCGGTGCGACCTCCGCCTCGGCCGGTACGCCGGCATGTTCGAGAATCTGCTCGGCAACAGCACGGGCCGACCTGGCGAGGGCGGACCTCCGCAGTGTCCGACTGCTCACGGCCCGGCCGTGTCCGCTGATGGCCTCTGCAGCGCGCCGGTCGTCAGCCAGGACGCCGACGACGTCGACGCCGAGCTGGGATGCAACGTCCGCTGGCCGATAGGGGCGGTCGCCTACGAGCAAGACCGAGATCCGATCCCTGGTCGCCGTGCGAAGGTCGCCGATGCGCGTGTTCAGGGCGTGAAGTTCCTCGACTTCGGGTCGGGCCACCACGACCAGGCGATCGGCTCGCTCGACCAGGCCTCGGACCGGGCTGAGCGGGCTCAGCCGGCCAGCATCCACAAGTACCGGGCGGCGCGCGGACGAGTCCACGACGACCTCGGTCAGCCGACGACCGACCGAGGTCCAGACGCCGATGGCGCTGTCGGCCGACGCCGGACCGGGCACGACGAGGGTGCCGCCGCCGGCGATCTGGTGCCCGTGGTCAGCGAGGTCCACGTCGGGGCTGGTCCGCGCAGCAGCGGCTAGAGACGTGAGACCCGGCTCTCGGGCGATGCCCAGGCGGGTGGCCAGGACGCCGCCATCCCAGTCAGCTTCCACGACGGCGGCGCCTTCGAGGCACGACGCGATGGCGAGGATCGAGGTCGTGACACCGGGCGAGGACCGGAGGGCCCCGAAGACGACAAGCATCACGCACCCACCAGCACAAGGCGGACAGGCCCGGACTCGGCAGCGGCTGCCACGCGGTTGGCGTCGTCCTCGGTGGCCTGGAGGGAGATGAAGCGGCGGCCCTGCCCGCCGAGATCCTCGACGGAGAAGACGGTGGCGGCTTCGGCGATCACCAGCGTGTCACCGTCTCCCGGCACGACCACGTTGACGAGGTCGCCGGGCGACAGTCGACCGGCCGGGTACTGACCGGGATCGAGGGCGAGTCCGACGACACCCTCCCCGGGCATCAGCGTAGGAAGATCGACGATGTTGGAGGTCGTGACGAGCGTGCCCGCCTCGAGGTCAGCTGCGGCGACCCGCCCGATGATGTCGACGCTTCGCACCGGGTCGAGCCGGGCGACGGCGTCGTCGGTGCCGAGGTAGACGACCTCGAGGTGATCGGCGGTGATGGTCTCGCCGCGATCGACTTCGGTTGCGAGAGCCAGCGCGGCGTCGCGCTGGGTGGAGTTGGCGTGCCAGACCAGCGCGGCGAGGGCGAACCCGACGACGAGAGCGAGCCCGAGGAGGAGCTCGGGGACCTGGGCTCGGCGCGAGGTCGGGGCAGCCTCCATCGCCATGTCGCGGACCGCACCCCTGTTGGCGCGGCCGTTGCTGCTCGCATCGGTTCTCGTGTCGGTCTTCATGGTCACTCCGTTTCGACGGCCTGGATCTCGCCGACCTCGACATCCCGGGACGCCGTGCGCTCGATGGCTTCCAGGCTCCCGCCGCCGCCGATGTTCGAGGTCCAGGTGATCTCGAAGGTGACGGTGGCGCTCAGGGTGTAGGTCCCGCCGTCCTGGCCAGCGGACGAGCGGGTGTAGGTGTGCTTGCAGTAGGTGGCGTCGTCGGGCATCCCGCGCTGCCACCGGACGCCGGGGCCGCGACAGGTCGTGCCACCGCCGTCACCGGTGTCCCATTCCGCCGTGGTGGGCCTGGCCGTGACGGTGGCCGAGACCCGGCCGGCGCTGGCGGTGGCCGAGTAGGTGGTCCACCACTCCTCGTCCAGCCAGAGCCAGGTCTGGACCTGGGTGTAGAGGCGATCGTCAGCCGACGGGCTGGTGGCGATCGGCGGGGTGGCGATGCTGACCGACTCGCGAGCGCTCAGCGCCAGGGCCCTTGGGTCGACCGCGCCGCCCTCGGGGAACGGCTCCTGGGCGAAGCCATCGCAGACCCGTTCGAGCCAGCGGCCGGTCTCGCTGTAGACGCGGGTGCCGTCGACGTCGTACACACCGAAGGCGAAGTCGTCCTCGATGGCCACCCGAGTGGTGCAGTTGTCGTCGCCGCCACTGCCAGGTGACCCCGGCTGTTGCTGGGTGTCGTCGGCGATGGCGGTCGGGGCGCCGTCGTCGTCAATGAAGGCACCGCCGCCGTCGTCGGCCGCGGCCGGGGCTGCTGTCATGACCATCAGTCCGGCGGCGGCCACGACGGCCAGGGTCAGTCGGCGAGCGCGCATCCGGCGATGCCCTCCCACTGCTGGACCACGGTGGCTCGCTCGAGCTTCCACACTCCGTCGACGAGGACCATGTCGGCCGAGACACTCCGGGTGACGACGGAGTCGTCGATCACCTCGCCGGTGTCGGGCCGGTAGACGACGCCGTCGTTGACGAAGCAGTCCTGGAGCTCGGCCCGGTCATCGGTCTGGTTGATGACCGTGACGTCGTGGCTGGTGCGGGACGGGTCGGCGGCCCGGAGCGCAAGTCCGTCCTCGAGTCGCTGGCGCGTCTCGGTGATGACGTTCTCCAGCTGCGGCCCGGTGGCGAACTCAGCCAGCGCAGGGTCGTCGGGATCGGGCGGTTCCTCGTTGGCCGCGAACCGAGCGTCCCAGAAGCCGAGGTAGCGGTCGACGAGTTCTCGGTCCTCGACCTGACCGCCGTTCGGAGGGCGGGTCGAGGTCGTTGAGGAGGTCGATGTCGTCGAACTGGTGTCCACCGTCTCCGTCGTGGGCGCGCTGCTCGTGGTTGATAGCGGCTCGGCGATGTCGTCGTCGCCGGAGCACGCTACGACGAAGAACGCCGCTGCAGCCAGGAGAGCGAGTCGGCATCGAGGCCGTGCTGCGCCAGCAGGCTGGCTCGGTAGCGGAGCCAGGGGTGTCGGCGTAGCCCGCAAAACACGCAAAGCCATAGAAGTGCCTTGATCTGGCGAAACAGGACAGTATTTGACGCGGCCGGCGGCGGCAACGGGTCCTGATGGGCGAACGGACGACCTCGTATCGGTCAGGTCGTCGAGACCGGGGTGCGCCGATCCACGGAGGACGGGCTCCGGCACCCAGCGTACGCCGCGACGCGTCCTCACGCGGCCGTGGCCAGGTGCTCGCGCATGCGCTCCTCAGCTCGCTTGCGGCGCATGAGCAGGGCGTGCGGGCGCTCGTTGCGGGCTGCGGCGATGTCGACGACTCGGTGCCCGTTCACGCGGCTTGCCACGACGAGGTCGAACGAGCTGTCGCCGCCCGTGCGGGCTAGCTCGGCCTCACGCAGCTCGTCGAAGAGCATCGCCTCGAGCACGACGTCCTCGGCCGATCGCTCGACGGCGGCCGGGGCCACGATCCCCATCGGCTCGCGGTCGAAGCGCATCTGCTTGCGGACGTCGAACAGCAGGTTGGGGGCGACGTCGCCGGTGCGGTGGGCCGGGTACGAGCAGATGCGCTCCCAGGCGATGGCGATGACATCGCTCGCCGTGCTCTCCGGGTCGTCGTCCGCGTACCAGCAGGCGACGCGGACCAGTCCTGGCAGGATCGACTGGAGCACGACGCGGCCGGCCACCGGATCGGTGGGCGCGCGCTCGACGAGCGCTCGCAGCACCTCGTCGGCGCGGTGCACGTCCCGGCGCAGCGCGAGGACGTCCTCGACGCACTTCAGGTCAGCGAGCACGACGTCGCTGCGCCGCCAGCGCTC
>Ga0208490_101094_pt1 | contig 11414 bp, 9 predicted proteins | sample SubbioAug_CSWold_FD_184818 | JGI IMG/M metagenome (GOLD analysis project Ga0208490, IMG submission 184818) | Serpentinite rock and fluid subsurface biosphere microbial communities from McLaughlin Reserve, California, USA - CR11Aug_CSWold (SPAdes) | ecosystem: Environmental > Terrestrial > Deep...
CGACTACGGCATCCTCATCGCCCGGACCGACCCCGACGCGCCCAAGCACCGGGGCATCACCTACTTCGCCTTCCCGATGCTCCAGGACGGCGTGGAGGTGCGCCCCCTGCGGGAGATGACGGGGCGGGCGCTGTTCAACGAGGTGTTCATCGACGAGGCCCGCGTGCCCCACGCCAACGTCATCGGCGACGTGGGCGACGGCTGGCGGGTGGCCAACACGACCCTGATGTTCGAGCGCAGCGGCATCGGCGGCAACAACGTCGCCGCACCCAGCGCAGCCAACCCGGGCACGATCGCCGGGCACCTCGACCGCCCGGCCGGCTCGTTCCAGCACGACATCCCCACCTTGGGGGAGGGCGGCGTGGGCCCCGGCCGCGTGAAGTCGTACATCAAACTCGCCCAGGAGCTGGGCAAGCTCGAGGACCCCACCATCCGCCAGGACCTGATGCGCCTGCACACGATGGTCGAGATCACCACCTGGCACCTCGGGCGCATGAAGAGCGGCAACGCCGCGACCGGCGGTGAGGGCAACCTGGCCAAGCTCCGCAACAGCGACCTCGTCCGCCTGGGCCGCGACCTCGGCTGCCGGATCCTCGGACCCGGCGCGACGCTGATGGGGCCGGACGCTCCCTCGGGGGGATCGGTCCAGGAGATGACGATGTTCTCCCCGTCTCCCTCCATCTACGGCGGCAGCGACCAGGTGCAGCGCAACATCATCGGTGAGCGGGTGCTGGGACTACCCAAGGAGCCAGGCCCGTCCAAGGACACGCCCTTCCGCGAACTTCCGACCAACACGTCACCTTCGCGCTGAGCCGCACGCGCGAAGGCACGACCCGGGGGGTGCAGGTGCTGGACATCGAAGCCGCGGTGAGCGGCATCTTCACTGGGGGCAGCTACGCCCTGATCGGCGTGGCCATCACCTTGATGTTCCGCTCGACCGGGGTGCTCTCCTTCGCCCACGCCGCCTTCGCGGCCGTCGCGGCGTTCGTGTACGTCGACTTCGCCGAGCGGGGCTGGGCGCTGCCCCTCGCCGCCGGCGTCGCCATCGCGGCGGCGACGATCTACGGCCTCATGGTCGAGCGGGTGGCGGTACGCCCGCTGGTCGGCGCCAACCCCGCCACACGGCTCATCGCCACGCTCGGCGTCCTCACGTTCACGTCGGGGCTGCTGTTGTGGCACTACGGGTTCGCGCCGGTGGTGGCTGAGCCGCTGCTGCCCGCCGAGTCGGTCTCCGTGATGGGCGTCTCGGTCTCCTACCAGAAGGTGGCCGTGCTCGTCACCGCCGCCGTGGCCGCCGCCGTGCTGGCATGGTTCCTGGAGCGGACCCGGTTCGGCACGGCCGTGCGCGCCGTGGCCCAGGACCCCGAGGCCGCCCGGCTCCACGGCATCGCGCTGGGCACGGTGGCTCGGTTCAACTGGGGCCTCGGCGCCTTCCTGTCCGCCGTCGTCGGCATCCTCGTGGCGCCGCTCCAGATCGTCAACGTCGGCACCTTCACCCTGCTGCTCACCAAGTCCCTCGCCGGCACGCTCGTCGGGGGCATGTCGTCGCTGCCGCTCACCTTCGCCGGCGGCCTCCTCGTCGGCATCGTGGAATCCATCGCCGCGGTGCGCTTCGACCAGCCCGGCATGGTGACGGTCGGCGTGCTGGCGGTCGTGCTGGTCGTGCTCGTCACCCGCCGCACGTGGGCGACGGCACCCACCGCCTACATCGAGGACCGCCGCCGAGGGCGCCAGCTGCGGCTACCGGTGGTTCCCGGCGCCCGGTACATCACCTTCGCCGTCCTGGCCGCCGGTGCCGCGACGGCGCTCATCGTCCCCGCCGGATCCACGTACTGGTCCTTCATCGGCGGCCGCACGCTGTTCTTCGTCATCCAGGCGCTGAGCCTCGTCATGCTCGTCGGCTGGGGCGGCCAGGTCAGCCTCATGCAGGGCGCGTACGTCGGCGTCGGCGCCCTCGGCACCGGCTACCTCGTCACCGAGCACGGCATGACCCTGTGGTTGGCGCTGCTGCTCAGCGCGGTGGCCGGCACCGCCATGGGGGCCGTCGCCGGCCTCCCGGCGCTGCGGTTGTCCGGCCTGCAGTTCGCCGTCGCCTCGCTCGCCTTCTCCGCCGCGGCCGCGGCGTGGCTCTTCCAGCGTCCGGAGATCCCGTCGTCGCTGGCCCGCAGCGACCTGTTCGGCATCGACTTGTCGAGCGACACCTCCGTCTACTACGTCATGCTGGCCATCACCGCCGTGCTGCTGCTCGCGGCCGCCAACCTGCGCCGCTCGGTGCAGGGCCGGTTCCTCATCGCCGCACGCGACACGCCCGAGGCGGTCGAGCACTTCGGCGCCTCCGCCGCTCGAGCCCGCATGGGGGTGTTCCTCGTCGCCGCCTTCACCGCCACCCTCGGCGGCGGCCTGTACGCCGTGCTGGTGAGCGGTCTGTCGCCGACCGACTTCGCACCCATGCTGTCCCTCTCGCTGCTCGTCTACACCGTCGTCGGCGGCAGCCAGTCCCTCGCCGGGCCGGTGATGGCGGGACTGGCCTTCGGCCTGTTGCCCCAGATCACCCAGGGGACGGCCAGCGGCTCGGCCAACGCCGTTCCCGACATGGTCGCCGGCGCCACCGTGCTGGTGGTGCTGGTGTTCCGACCCGGTGGGCTGGCCTCGCTCCTGCCCCGCCTGCGACTGACCGGTGCGACCACCCTTGCCACGCCGACCACCTCGCCCGCCGAGGCGGCGTTGGCGGTCCGCGAGCGCCTGCAGGGCGTCGCGCCACCCACCGCAGTGGCGATGCAAGCCGCCATCCGCACACAGCTCCAGCACACGACGAACCAGGGAGACGCCAGTGCCCGAGGACCTTTCCGAGCACCCGTTGCGTGACACCGGAGACGCTGCAGCGCACGCTCGGCGTGCCCATCTGGTGGCACCGATCGCCATGGCGGTGGTCGGAGCGCTCCTGATGTTCGCCGGCTACTGGGGTGCGTCGGACTCCACGAACCCCGGCGAGCAGATCCCGCACCTGGCGTCGGGCACCATCCCGGGCGCCGTGCTCGTCATCGCCGCGGCGGTGATGTACCACCGCCTCGAGTCCACCCGGGCCCGCGAGGAGGCCGCCGGCGTCGCGGCCCGCCTCGACGCGCTCGTCGAGTGGCTGGCCGCCGGGGTCGCCGAGGAGCCGCCCGGCAACAGCGCCCGGATCTCCGACGCACCGGCTCGCCGGTGACGGTCGCGGACCCCCTCCTCTCCGTCCGGGGCATCACCGTCCGCTTCGGCGGCCTCGTCGCCAACGACGACGTCGTCCTCGACGTGCCCCGTGGAGAGGTCAGCGCCATCATCGGACCGAACGGGGCCGGCAAGACCACGCTGTTCAACGTGATCACCGGCGCCCAGCGTCCCACCTCCGGGCGGGTCGTCTACGACGGCCACGACATCACCGACCTGTCCCCGCGACGCCGCGCCGAGCACGGGATCGCCCGCACCTTCCAGAACCTGGCGCTCGTGCCCAGCCTGACGGTGCTCGAGAACGTCTCCATCGGGCTCGGTCGGTTCCGCCGCACCGGGGTGCTCGGTGCGCTCGTGCGCTCGCCAAGGACCCGGGCCGAGGATGCACTGGTCGACCAGGTCGCTCTCGGCGCGCTCGAGCTGACCGGGCTGAGGGACGACGCCCATGTGCGCGCCGGTGAGCTCTCCTACGGGGGGCGGCGGCGCGTCGAGTTCGCACGGGCCCTGGCGATGCGTCCGCAGTTCCTGCTCCTGGACGAGCCGTCGGCCGGCATGGCCGAAGACGAGACCGCAGAGTTCGTGGACGCACTGCGTCGCGCCGTGGCCACCCTCGACCTCACCGTGCTCGTGGTCGAACACGACATGACCTTCGTGCGGGCGATCGCCACCCATACCGCCGTGCTCGACTTCGGCCACGTCGTGACGTCGGGCCCGACCGCCGAGGTCCTGGCCGACGCCCGCGTGGCCGAGGCGTACCTGGGGAGTCAGGCATGATCCTCGAGGTCGAGTCCCTGCAGGTCCGCTACGGCGACGTGACCGCGGTGAGCAGCGTCGACCTCTCCGTCGATGAGGGCCAAGCCGTCGCGGTGCTCGGCCGCAACGGCGCCGGGAAGTCCTCGACGTTGCGGGGGATCGCCGGCGCGTCCATGCCGGCCGCGGGAAGCGTCCGGATCGACGGCGTCGACGTGGCCGGCATGCGAGCCGAGGAGCGGGTCCGACGCGGCATCGTCCTCGTGCCCGAGGGCCGCCGCCTGTTCCCGCAGCTGTCGGTCCGAGAGAACCTGGCCGTGGGTGCCTACCTGCACAAGCTGCGGCCATCGGCGCTCGACGCCGAGATCGACAGGGTCAGCGAGCACCTCCCCCGGGTCCGCGAGCGCCTGGACCAACGGGCCGGAAGCCTGTCCGGGGGCGAGCAGCAGCTGGTGGCCATCGCCAGGGGGCTGATGGCCCGACCGAGGGTCCTGATGGCCGACGAACCATCGCTCGGGCTCGCACCCGTCATCGTGGACAGCATCTACGAGCTGTTCCGGTCGCTCATGCGGGACGGACTGACCCTCGTGGTCGTCGAGCAGTACGTCGGCGTCGCGCTCGCGCTGGCCGACCATGCCGTCGTGATCGACCGGGGAGCCGTCGCCCTCGCCGGACCCGCGGCCGAGCTGGCCGAGTCACCAGACATCTGGCGCGTCTACCTATCCGGCTCCGAGGAGGAACCAACATGAACCGAAGGCTCTTGGCGCTCGTCGTCACCGCTGCGCTGGTCGTGGCGGCGTGCGGTGCCCGCAACGACGAGGAAGCGACATCGACAGGATCCCAGACCACCGAGGCCGAGGAGGTACCCGAGGAGGAGACCGCTCCGACCCAGTCCGACGCCGGCGTCACCGACACCGAGATCCTCGTCGGGGCCTCCGTCACCCTGTCAGGTGTCACCGGCTTCCTCGGCGAGGAGGTCGTGGCCGGCATCGACTCGGTGTTCCAGGAGGTCAACGAGGCGGGCGGCATCCAGGGCCGCGAACTGCGCCTGATCGCCTACGACGACGGCGGCGACTCCAGCCAGATGCTGGCCAACGTCCGCAAGCTCACCGAGGAGGACAAGGTGATCGCCCTGGTCACCGGCCTCGGCGACGCCGCTCTCGACTACGTCACCCAGAAGGAGATGCCCACCATCTCCTTCGGGGTCACGCCGAGCGCCTTTGCCTCCAGGTACCCGACCGTCTATCCCGTGGTCGGCAACGCCCTGCTGTGGACCCAGGAGATCATCGCCGGCCTCGACGAGAACGGCGTCATCGAGCCGGGCATGAAGGTGGCGACCATCTACGACAACGGCCTGATCGACATCAGCCCGTACGTCGGCTCGATCAAGGAGTCGTGGGAGAACTACGGCGCCGAGGTGGTCAGCACCGACGCCTTGACCCTCGAGACCGGCACGTGCGAGCCGTTGATCCTCAAGTACCGACAGCTCGGCGTCGACTGGATCGACTTCCAGTCAGCCGCCTGGTTCCTGTGTGTGCAGGCCGCGGCGGACCAGGACTGGAAGCCCACCAACGGCATGGGCGGTTGGCCGGCGAGCGTGCCGACCATCGCCTCCCTCGCCGGCCCGTTCGTGGAGGGCGTGTGGGGCGGCTCCAACGGCGACCAGCCCGACGGCGCACCGCGCGAGCTCACCGAGGCCCACACGCAGTTCACCGACTCCCTCGAGCAGCACTACCCGGCCATGCTCGACCCCCAGCACCTCGACTCGCCGGCGCTGCTCGGCTACTACGCCGGGTCGAAGCTGATGGTCGCCGCCATCGAGGCCCAGGGCGAGGTCATCACCCGGGCCGGCCTGAACGAGTGGATCCAAGGCGTCGAGGACTTCGAGACCGGCATCACCCCGCCGATCAAGTCCATGGCCCCCGACTGCAAGACCGGTTCCGAGGAGGTGTGGATCGGTCCCTGGGAGTACGACGAGACCACCAAGATCGCCAGCCGCAAGCCGGCGGGTGGCTACTTCACCAGCCCGCAGAAGGAGGACTTCGGCGGGAAGTGCTTCCTGACCAAGCTGTCGGACGAGATCCTCGGGTCGTGACCCGCACGCGCTGACTTCGTCCGGGACGAACAGAGGGGCCGGCCGCTCATGCCGCCGGCCCCCCTCGCGTCCGGACCCGGGGACCCGTTTTTCAGATGGCCTTCTCCCGGTCGGCCCAGTACTCGTCACGCAGGAGGCGCTTGTACAGCTTCCCGGTGGGGAAGCGCGGCAGCTCGTCGCGGAAGTCCACCGACCGGGGGCACTTGAAGGCTGCGAGGCGCTCGCGGCAGTGGGCGATGAGCTCCTCGGCCAGCTCCTCGCCAGCCGCCGAGGAATCCTTCGGCTGCACGATGGCCTTGACCTGCTCGCCCCACTCCTCGTCGGGTACGCCGATGACCGCGGCGTCGGCCACGGCCGGGTGCCCGAGGAGCGCCGCCTCGATCTCCGCGGGATAGATGTTCACGCCCCCGGAGATGATCATGTCGGCCTTGCGGTCGGACAGGAACAGCCAGCCGTCGGCGTCGAGGTAGCCCACGTCGCCGACGGTGAACAGGCCGCCCCGGCGGTTCGCTCGGGTCTTCTCCTCGTCCTTGAAGTACTCGAACGTGGTGTTCGGGGTGCCCATGTAGACCGTGCCGACCTCGCCCGGCCCGAGCTCATTGCCGTCCTCGTCGAAGATCTTGATGGTGGCACCAGGGAACGACTGGCCGACCGTGCCTGGATGCTCCAACCAGTCCTTGGGCTTGACGTAGGCACCCCCGCCCTCGGTGGCGGCGTAGTACTCGTAGATCACCGGCCCCCACCACTCGATCATCTTGCGCTTGACCTCCACCGGGCACGGGGCGGCGGCGTGGATGACCGACCGCAGCGACGACGTGTCGTACCGGCCGCGCTCGTCCCCGGGGAGCTGCAGCAGGCGGTGGAACATGGTCGGCACCATGTGACTGGTGGTGATGCGGTGCTCCTCGACGAGGCGCAGGGTGCCCTCCGGCGTCCACCGGTCGACCAGCACCATGGTCTGACCCAGGTGCAGCGCGCCGGTGCCGAAGGCGAGTGGGGCGGCGTGGTACAGCGGGCCGGCCACCAGGTGGGCGCCGCTCCCGGGGACGATGTCGAACAGCATCGACAGCATCGAGCCGCCGGCCGCCGCGTCGTTCGGGTCGGCATCGGGTAGCGGTCGGCGCACGCCCTTGGGCCGGCCGGTCGTGCCGGACGTGTAGAGCATGCTCGTACCGGCTGACCGCTCCTCCGGACGATCATGGCTCTGGCCGGCCGCGATCTCGTCGTAGGTGCGCCACCCGTCGATCGCCCCCACGCTGAAGCGCCGGTCGGAGGGCAGCGCCAGCTCAGACCCCGCCGCGACGGCCGCTGCCGCGTACCGCTCGTGCACGACCAGGACGTCGGCCTCGGAGTCGTTGGCGATGTACGCGATCTCGGGCCCGGTGAGGTGGAAGTTGACACAGGTGAGATAGAGGCCGGTCTGCATCGTGGCCAGGTACAGCTCGACGAACTCGATGCCGTTGGGCAACACGATGGCCACCCCGTCGCTACGGCGCAGGCCCAGCTCGTGCAGACCACGGGCCACCCGGTTGGCCCTCCTGTCCAGCTCGCCGTAGGTGTAGGTCGTGCCATCGGGGGTGATCACCGCCGGGCGGTGCGGATCGCTGTCCGCGATCGCCCAGAACCCGAGTCGTTCGTCGGCCATGTCTTGGTTCGTCCTTCAGTTCTTGAGCAGGTCGCGGAACGGGGTGTCCTTGGACGGGCCGGGCTCCTTGGGGAGGCCCAGCACCCGCTCACCGATGATGTTGCGCTGCACCTGGTCGGTGCCCCCGTAGATCGACGGCGCGGGCGAGAACAGGACCAGCTCCTGCAGCTCGCCACCGGTGGGCGCGTCGGGCCCGGCGAGGGTCGCGCCGGGCCCGACGATGGCACAGCCGATCTCGCGGGCGAGCGCCACCATCTGGCTGTTGCGGATCTTGGCCAGGTTCCCCTCGCCGCCGGTGGCCGCGTCGCCGGACTTCATCCGGCCCATGTGCCAGGTCGTGATCTCGACCAAGCTGTGCAGCCGGGCGATGCCGTCGCGCACGACCCGGTCGTCACCCCGCCCGTGCTGGCGGGCCAGGTCGGCGAGCCAGCGGACGCGTGAACGGCCCACGGCGGTGCCCCCTGAGCCCCCCATCGAGCGGCCCACGAAGCTTCCCGCCGGCTGATCGAGGTGACCGGCCACGGTGCCAGCGATGGCGGCGCTGGGCGCGGCGGCGTTGGCGCCGCCGATGCCCGCCCGCTCGACCATGAGGGTGGTGTTGGCCACCCGCCAACCGTCGTTGTGGTCGCCGATCATGTCGGCGTGGGCGACCCGGGCGTCGCTGAGGAACACCTCGTTGAACATGGCCCGCCCCGTCATCTCCCGCAGCGGGCGGATCTCCACGCCGCTCTGGCGCATCGGGAAGGCGAAGTACGTGAGGCCCCGGTGCTTGGGCTGGTCGGGGTCGGTGCGGGCGACGAGGATCCCGTGGTCGGCCCACTGACCTCCCGAGGTCCACACCTTCTGCCCGTTGACCACCCACTCGTCGCCGTCGCGCTCGGCCCGGGTCTGCAGGCCGGCCAGGTCGGACCCGGCCCCGGGCTCGGAGAACAGCTGGCACCAGGCGTGCTGGCCGTCGAGGATCCGGGGCACGTACCGCTGGACCACGTCCTCGGAGCCGTGAGCCAGGATGGTGGGTACGGCCAGCATCATGCCGATGCCGGCCGGTGGGCCCAGCGCGCCGAGGCAGACCATGGCCGAGGCCAGCGCACCGGCCTCCGCCCGGCTCCACCCCCGTCCCCACGGCTCGGGCAGCATCGGGTTCGACAGGCGGGCGTCCGCGAGCTGTTGCCACCACTCCTGCACCGTCATCTCCGGATCCCAGGTCTGCTCAACCCAGGCACCGGCGTCGGCCGGTGCAGCATCGATCGCAGTCACGTGCATCCCCCCTGTTGTGCGACAACGTCAGCGACATGTGTCGCGGCGCCTTCCCCATTCGCTACCACATGGGACCTGCCACCGCTCGCCTGCCGTGCGAGCCCCGTACCCGGTCCGAGGAGGCGGCGTTCCGGGCCGCGGGACACGTGGCACCGGTCGCAGACCGCGGCCCGGAACGGGACCTCGGCGCTCAGCACGCGTACGTCCGCCGACCGCAGGCTCGGCGCCGCCCGGTAGGTTCGGCTCGCCGACGCGACCGGCGCGGTGTCGCACCAGCGCCCCATCAAGGAGCTCCGTGTCGCCCACCGACCCTCCCCAGCCGACCTCACCACCCACCGGCGCGTCGGGTGCGCCGGCCCCCTCACCGATCCGGGCCGTACTGGTCGGGCTGCTCATCGGCTTGGTCAGCGCCGGGATGGGGATCGTGGTAGGAGCGGTCACGCTGCCGACGTCGGACCAGCTGCAGCGGGCAAGCGTCGAGGAGATCGGCCTGGACCCAGGTCTGCTCGACAACCCGCTGATCGCGCCGATCGTCGACGAGTTGAGCGGGCGCATCCAGGACCGCGTGGTCGCCGAGGCCCGCCGCTCGGTGGTGCTGGCCGTGGCCGCCAGCACCATGGGCGCCGTCGGCGGGGTACTGATCGTGATGCTGGCTTCCCGTCGGCGCCGAGGCGCCTCGACACGCGACGACACGTGTCACATGCGCTAGGCTGCCCACGCGGGGCCCTCCGTCAGGAGCAGCACCATGACCAAGGGGGGTCCATGACCATCATCGACGACGTCCTCGACTGGGCGAACGACTTCGACATCTTCCATCGCGACTACGTCGCCGAGCCGGAGCGCACGTGGGACGAGTTGCGCGGGCGCTGCCCTATCGCGTTCACCGAGCGCCGCAACCGGGCGTGGCTGCCGGTCCGCTACGACGACATCGCCGAGATCGCGCACGACGTGGAGCACTTCTCCTCCAGCGATGTGGGGGTGGTGACCATCAACCGGCCGGGTGAGGGCGCGCTCACGGCTGGGGCCCCTCCGATCAGCTCCGACCCGCCCGTGCACACCTGGGCTCGGCGCCTGCTGCTGCCGGCCTTCGGCCCGACGGCGATCGAGCAGATGACCCCGATCACCCGGCAGTTGGCCAACGAGCTCATCGACGAGTTCATCCACACCGGCCGGGGCGATGCCGCCGCCGACTACGCCCAGCACATCCCGGTGCGGATCATCGCCACCATGCTCGGGGTGCCCCTCGAGCACGAGGAGCGGTTCACCGAGTGGGTGGTGAAGATCCTCCAGGAGGGGTTCCACAACATCGAGGGCTCGCGCGCGGCGCTCGAAGAGCTGGTCGGCTACTTCGCCGAGCGGATCGCCGAGCACCGGGCCCTGCCCGTAGGTGAACGCCCGGACGACCTGCTGACGCTGCTCATCGAGTCCGACGTGGACGGCGAGCCGATCGAGGACATGCACATGCTCGGCACGTGCTTCCTGCTGCTCGTCGCCGGCATCGACACCACGTGGAGCTCCATCGGCTCGGGCCTGTGGCACCTGGCCACCCACCCCGATGACCAACGGCGCCTCCGCGAGGAGCCCGAGCTCATGGACATGGCCGTGGAGGAGATCCTGCGCATGTACAGCCCGGTCACCATGGCCCGGGCCGTCACCGAGGACATCGAGTTCAACGGCTGCCCCATGAAGGCGGGCGACAAGGTGCTATGGCCTTCCCGGCCGGCAACCGCGACCCCGAGCACTTCGAGCGGGCTGACGAGTTCGTGATCGACCGAAAGAAGAACCGGCACTTCGCCTTCGGGTCCGGCATCCACCGGTGCTTGGGCTCGAACCTGGCTCGAATGGAGTTGAAGGTCGCCATCCAGACCTTCCTCGACCGGGTCCCGACCTTCACCGTCGAAGACGCCGACAAGGTCACCTGGGTCGGTGGGCAGGTGCGCGGGCCGCGCAACGTGCCCATCGTGTTCGACGCTCCGTAGCTCCCCGCCGGCGACGCATCAGATGACCGAGAACAGTCTGCGAACAACCCCGGGAAGATCCATGGATGCTGCGATCTCGCTGCGCAACGTGACGAAGAGCTTCGGATCGCACACCGTCCTGCAGGACATCTCCTTCGACATCCCGCGCGGCAAGATCTCTGCCGTCATGGGCCCGTCCGGCACGGGCAAGTCGGTGCTCCTCAAGAACGTCATCGGCCTGCTGCGCCCCGACGGTGGCGAGATCTGGGTCGACGGCGAGGAGACCGTGTCGATGGGGGAGAAGGACCTGTACCGGGTCCGCCGCAAGTTCGGCGTCCTGTTCCAGGACGGCGCCCTGTTCGGCTCCATGAGCATGTTCGACAACATCGCCTTCCCGCTCCGCGAGCACACGAAGAAGTCGGAGAAGGAGATCAAGGAGATCGTGCTCGACAAGGCCAGCCTCGTCGGCATGCTCGACCACATGAAGAAGTACCCGGGCGAG
>Ga0208490_101095_pt1 | contig 11414 bp, 8 predicted proteins | sample SubbioAug_CSWold_FD_184818 | JGI IMG/M metagenome (GOLD analysis project Ga0208490, IMG submission 184818) | Serpentinite rock and fluid subsurface biosphere microbial communities from McLaughlin Reserve, California, USA - CR11Aug_CSWold (SPAdes) | ecosystem: Environmental > Terrestrial > Deep...
TCGGCTATTTCCAGCGCTGGATCCGAAACGGCTGGCGCATCAGCGCCGCGCGCGCCTTCCTGCGCCCCGCCCGCAGCCGCAACCTTGAGATCCGCACGAACGCCCAGGCGACGGCAATCCTTTTTGACGCGAAGCGCGCCGTCGGCATCCGCTATGTCGCGGGTTCGCGACAGGGTGCAGTGCTTCGGGAAGTGAGAGCGCGGCGGGAGGTGATCCTGTCGAGCGGCGGCGCAAACACGCCAAAGCTCCTGCAGCTCTCAGGGATAGGACCTGCGGACGTGTTGGCCGGGCTCGGCATCCCCGTCTTCCACGCGCTGCCGGGCGTCGGCGCGAATCTGCGCGATCACTACATGGTGCGCCTCGTCGCCCGCGTGAAAGGTGTCGAGACTATCAACGACATCGCGCGCGGGCCCCGCCTCTGGCGCGAGATCGCCAAATGGACGATCGGCCGCCCGAGCATCCTCGCCATCAGCCCCTCCGTCGCCTACGGCTTTGCCAATGCGCGCGATCTCTCGCTGGAGCCGGACGTACAGCTGAACTTTACGCCGGGCAGCTACATGAAGAGCGTGACCGGCATGCTCGACACCTTCCCCGGAATGACGCTCGGCAGCTACCAGCTGCGCCCGGAGAGCACGGGCTACGTGCAGGCGCGCTCCACCGACCCGTTCGAGGACCCGATCATCCAGCCGAATTACCTGGCGCATCACGAGGACCAGCAGGTGGCGGTGGCGGGGATCAAGCTGGTTCGCCGGCTGCTCAACGCGCCGGAACTCCGGACATACTACGACACCGAGGTATCGCCGGGCAGCACCGTCGTGGACGATGCCGATCTCCTCGCCTTCGCCCGCGAGAACGGCAGCACCGCCTATCATCTGATGGGCGCTTGTCGGATGGGACCGCGCGACGATGCGGCCACGGTCGTGGACGACGAGCTGCGGGTCATCGGCCTCGAGAACCTGCGCGTGGTCGATGCCTCGATCATGCCGACCATGCCGTCGGCCAATACCTGCGCCTCGACCTACATGATCGCGGAAAAAGCCGCCGACATGATCCTGGGGCGCGAGCCGCTGGAGCCCGCGATCTTCAGCGACGACGTCGAGACCCCGGATCGCCTGCGCGCCTGACGCTCCCTGTTATGCGACGCGGTGGACGAGCTCCCTGCCCTCGCGCAGGCGGTTGATGTTGTCGAGGGCGATCACGAGGCCGCGCTCCAGCGTCTCGACGGTGAAGTAGGCGAGATGCGGCACGAGCACGACGTTGTCGAGGGACAGCAGCGGGTTGTCGCGCGAGACCGGCTCCACCTCGAACACGTCGAGCCCCGCACCGCGCAGATGCCCGCCCCGCAAGGCCGCAACGAGCGCCGCCTCGTCGACGAGACCGCCGCGGGCCGTGTTGACGAGGATCGCACCCGGCTTCATCAACCCGAGCGCCTCACGATCCAGCCATTGGCTGGTCTCGTCGGTGAGCGGCATGTGGAGGGAGAGGATGTCGGACTGCGAAAGCAAGGTCGCCTTGTCCACCCGCGTCCCGACGGCTCCCGGTTTTTCGCTGCGACTCGCATAGATCACGCGCGCGCCCATGGCCACGAGGACCGGCGCGAGCAGTGTCGGGACCGTGCCGTAGCCCGCGAGACCGACGGTTCGTCCGCTCAGCTCGCCCAGGCTGTCCTGGATCGCGGGCGGCCAGTTCCAGCCCTCCCCGCGCCGTATCAGCGTCTCGAAATACGGCAGGCGGCGCAGGCAGGCGAGCATCAGGAGCAACGTCGCCTCCATGACCGCGCGGCTGTTGGATCCCGGCATGTTGCAGACGGGAATGAGACGTGCCCGCGCCGCCTCCAGATCGATCGTGTTGACGCCCACTCCGACCTTCTGGATCAAGCGCAGCGAGGGCGCATTCGCGATGTGCCGCGCCGTCACCGGCACCAGCGTGTGCAGGAGGACATCGACATCGGCGAGGGCCGCCTCGAAACCCGCGACATCGCTCTCGGCAACGACGGCGATGTCGAGATTCTCGCGCTCGGCGATTTCCGCAATGCGCGCGCCCAGCCAGGGGCCGGCCTCGAGGTGATAGACGATCTTCAGCTTCTTCTCGGGCATGTTTTTCCCCACCGCGCTCTTCCCCATGATGCTTCTTGATATTCTTGTCGTTGAAGGCTCCACGGCAAGGTGAAGCCGGCGTCCCGTTGCGATCGTCGCGCCACCGACCGCAATGCAATGCTTGCAACTAGATATATCACGCGTCCCACAGCTTCAATTCATGAATTCATTTTGCAGTGCAAATCTATCTCTAGTAGTATTTCTGGCCAGCGCGCACGTGATGTACTTCCGATGGCCGGAAAAATCATCAGCAGGCCGCCGACCAAGGGGCCGAGCAATAATCCCCGGCCGTGCTGGCGTGCGAAGTGAAAACTGTTTTAGTACACCCTGCGTTTCGATGCAGATTCGGGGGGATTATGGGAATGGAGCCTCGGCGGGACATGAACAAGCACGACGATGCGCAGATCGACGAAACGCCGTCAGAAGAAGCGTCGATCGGCGACACGCAACCGCAATCGTCACGCTCCGCACGCAAGGGCAAATATGCCCTCGACAACCAGGTGGGGTTCGTCCTGCGGAAGGCGCAGCAGCGCCACCTCAACATCTTTGCAGCCCACATGGACGAAAATCTCACGGCCCAGCAGTTCGCGGCGCTGGCCAAGCTCGCCGAGGTCGGGCCCTCGTCGCAGAACTCCCTCGGCCGGCAGACCGCCATGGACAATTCGACGATCAACGGCGTCGTGACCCGCCTGCATGATCGCGGCCTGATCGAGAAGCAGCCGCTGCCGGAAGACCGGCGCATGATCCAGATCCAGCTCACGCCGGAGGGCGAGCGCACGATCGCGCGCGTGATACCGATGGCGCAGGAGATCACCCGGATGACCCTCGCCCCGCTTTCGCGCAGCGAGCAGGCGACCCTGATTCGCCTCCTGCGGCGGATCACATAGTCATCGCGCCCTCGTCAGAGCAGCGCCAGACTGAGCTGCGGGAAGAGCGCCAGCAGGACGAGGGCAAGGCAGCTCACGAAGAAGAACGGCAGCGCCACCCAGAACACGCGCACGGCGCTCACCCCCGTGACGCTCGCCGCCACATAGAGACCGATCCCCACAGGCGGCGTCAGCAGGCCGAGGATGAGGTTGATCGAGACGACGACGCCGAAATGCAGCGGATCGATTCCGTAGACCCCGGTAGCGATCGGCAGGAGGATCGGGACCACCATGATCAGGCCCGGGATCCCATCGATCACCGTGCCCACGAGAAGCAGCATGACGAGGACGAGCAGCATGAAGGCGACGGGCGTCGTCGCCACCTCCTGGATCCACAAGGCCGCCGTCTGCGGCACCTGACCGAAGATCAGCACCCAGGAGAACACGCCCGCGGCCGCCACGAGGAACAGCACGAGCGCGGTGTTCAAACCGGTGCGCAGCAATATCTTCGGGAAGTCGGCAAGCTTGAGCGAGCGCGTGTAGAACAGCCCGATCAGCGTGGCGAGGAACGCGCCGATCGCAGCGCTTTCGGTAGGCGATGCGACGCCGCCGAGGATCGTGCCGACGATGACGGCGGGGATCAGCAGCATCGGGGCCGCCTCGCCCAGCGTCCTCAGCCGCTTGCGCCAGGAGCTGCGCTCGCCGCGAGGGTAGTTGTAGTGCAGGCCCAGCAGCGCGATCGTGCCGAAGAACAAGCCCGCGAGGAGCAGCCCGGGAATGATGCCGGCGACGAGCATGTCGCGCACGGCGACCTGCGCCAGCACCGCATAGACCACGAAGACGATGGAGGGCGGTATGATGGGGCCGAGCAGACCGCCGAAGGCCGTGATGCCGACGGAGAAGGCGCGGTCGTAACCCGCCTTCTGCATCTCGGGGACCATGACCTGGCTCATCATCGCGATCTGCGCCGTGGCCGAGCCGAGGATCGAGGCGACGAGCATGTTCGCGAGCAGATTGACGTAGGCGAGCCCGCCCTTCACCGCTCCGACGAAGGTCGCGGCGAGCCGCACGAGGCGGGTCGTGATCCCGGCGGTGTTCATCAGCTCGCCGATGAGGATGAACAGCGGGATGGCGAGGAGGCCGAAATTGTCGAGGCTGGTGAAGAGCTTGAGCGGATAGCTCTCCAGCAGCACAATGTTCCCGCTGACCACGATATAGACGATCGCCGAGAGCGACAGGACGATGCCGATGGGCACGCCGACGAGCAGCAGGATGATGAAGGCGACAGTCGTCATGCTCAGCCCTCGCCCACCATCGCGTCTTCTGCAACTTGCTCGCGCTCGAGCAAGCCGGCCTCCTCGAGGAGGTTGGTCAAGGCGTGGATCGAGATCGTCACGGCGAACCACGGCACGATCAGGAAGAAGATCATGGCGGGGAGGCCCATGACCGGGGTCATCTCGGTATAGATGAAGTTGAAGGTGCTGCCCTCGAAGCGACGGATGTCGAAGCCGGCGGCGTACAGCGCGGGAAGATTGAACCAGCGCCAGCACAGCCACACGAGCACGACGCCGAAGACGAGGGCGATGGCGGCGACGGTGCCGCGCAGACCGCGGACGATGCGCTCGGGCAGGAATTCATGCAGCAGCGTCACCGCGGGATCGGTGCGCAGGCGCAGCATCAGCGACGCGCCCACGAACCCCGCGAGGATCATGAAGTAGACGGCGAGTTCGTCGGCCCAGGAGATGGTGAAGCCGAAGAACCGCGTGCCGACATTCATCAGCACAAGGAGCACCATGGCAGCTATGAGGACGATCAGGAACATCCGATCGACCCACGCTGCGGCGTCCGATGCGGCTCTCACGATGAGCGGAAGTTTCATCGACGTTCCCCGGTTCCCCTGATGAAACGGTGCCGCGCCCGCCGAGGATCACGGCACCGCTGGTTCCGATCGAACGATCAGAACTCCGAGACGAGCTCGCGCAGGCGGCCCACATACGGCGTCTGCTCCGCCCACATCGCATCCCAGCGCTCGACGATATCGCCGAAGAATTCCGGGCCGACATCGTCGGTGACCGACAGGCCGGGCGCTGCGCGCAGCCGCTCGAGCTTGTCGTCCTCCTCCGAGACGAAACGGTCGATCGTGCTGTCGCAGTGGATCTGCACCGCCTCGCGCACGATCGCCTGATCTTCCTCCGAGAGCCCGGCCCAGACACGGCCCGAGACGAGCGCGACCATGCCGAACATGTGGTGGTTGGTCACCATCATGTTGGGGGCGTGTTCGTAGTAGCGGAAGTTGATGATGGATTCGAAATCCATGTCGATCGCGTCGATCTGGCCGTTGGCGAGGGAATCATAGACCTGCGTCAGCGGCATGGGAGCGGGGGAGGCCCCGAACATCTCGAAGAAGCTGCGGATGGCGGGGGCGGGCGTGATGCGAAAGCGCATCCCGGAGAGATCGCCGGCATCGTCGATGGGCGCGCGCGTCAGGAGCTGGCGCATTCCCGTCATCGCGTAGCAGATCCCGACGGTCCCCGTGGCGGCCGGCAGCGCATCGAGCATCTCGCGCGCCACGTCGCTGCGCAGGACCTTGGCGGCGTCTGCAATGTTGTCCACGAGGAAGGGCGCATGCAGCGCCGCGATGTCGGGCACGCGCGTGGTGACCTCTGCGGTGGTCAGCCAGGCCATGTCGAGGGCACCCGTCTGCAGCTGCTGCAGCATGGTGCTCTCGTTGCCGAGCTGGCCGGACGGGAAGATGGCGATGCTGAAGCGACCATCCGAGAGCCGCGAGAGCGTTTCGCCGAGAGCGGCCGCTTCCTGGTTCCACACATGCGCCGGGGGCGTGATGAGGCCGATCCGGAACTCCCGGTTCTGCGCCTGCGCACCCGTGGCGACGGCGAGGGCGGAGAGCCCTGCGATCAGCGATACTGACAGTTTCCACACATTCATCGGCTCATTCTCCCAGCTTCGACAAACCCCCGCGAGGGCCTCGTTCCGTGCGTTTCCGAAGACCCGATGCCTTCGCTCACGCGACGTTCCTTCCGTTCGGCGAGTCCTGACCCTCGACCAGCGATCGCTCGCCGAGGAGGGTGAATGGACCCAAACCTGCATTAATGCAACTTCTCATGCGTAAATTGCCCGAGCGCTCTTCCCGATGACCCGGAAACGCCGAATCGCGCGTCGCGCGATGCAGCGGCGGAGGCGTCCCGACAAGGCGCGCGACGTTCTTCACCACCAGCGACGCTCCGCTCGCAAGCCCTGTCCGCAAGAGCTCTTCCGCCAGCGCCTCCCCCCGCGCCAGTGCCTCGTAGATCTCGGCACGCGACAATATCCCGACCTCCACAGTAACGCATCTTTCGCCGAGATCGCTGTCGGGGGCAAGGGCTGCGGCGGGCTTGCGGATCACCGCCGGATGGCCCGGGAGATCGACGGCATTCGCGATCATCGTCGCCGCGACATCCGCCTGCGCCGCGCTCCGGTCGAAGACGGTCACGCTGTCGGCTACTCCAAGCGAAAAACTGCGCCCGCGCCAGCCGCTCGTCGCAATGCCGCGCACATCCGATGCCTCCGCGATCTCGACGGTGCCGGGAGACGCGGGGTGCTGCGGATCGACGACGATCGCAAGCCGGAACGCATCCGCCCCCGGCGACAGGTGAAGCGCGATGTCGCCGCCGTTGTTGACGTAGGCGCGCGCCAGATCCCGCCCTGCGACCATGCTCGCGAGGACGCTCTCGGCGACCGCCCCCGCCACCGCCGCCATCGGCGTGACGAAGTGGGGCGTGCGGGATACGGGCTCCACGATATCCACCGCGAAAGGCCGCACGGCGCGCCACATGCGACGCGCGATCGCCCCCCGGAGAGGGCATTCGCCGGCCTGCACGGCGGTGCGCAGCACGGGCAGCTCCGCCGTCAGCTCGCAAAGCACCGTCGCGAACCGCGCCACCGCCTGCTCGTAGGCGCGCGCAACTTCGTCCGGCGCGCCCTGCGCTTCGGCGATGATGTCGATCGGGCCATGCTGCAGGTGCAGCCGCCGGCCATCGGGGAGGAGGCGATGGCTGGCGGCCCACGTCATCGCGGCGCGTCCTTCCAGGCGAAGTTGCCCGCACGCATCGGCCAGGATTCGTCGGGTGGTCCGAGCGTCTTGCGGTGATCGAGTGCGCGCAGGCTTTCGGCGGAAACGACGCACGCCATGTGCCCGCCCAGCGCTTCGTAATCGGCGAGCCGCATGGTGAACTCGATCGGGGCGACGAGGGCCGGGGTCGGGACGTAGCCGAAGGCGTTCTCGGGCATGCGCATCACGTCCACCATGAAGGTGATGCCCCCGCCGGGCCAGACATAGACGGGCGCGCCGCCGCTCGTCACGTGGGTGAGCATGTTGCGCACCGAGCGCGTGAGATTGACGGGGTTCTCGGTCACGCCCGCCCGCAGCGATCCGCCCGCGCCGCCGATGAAGACGACCGAGCACAGCGCCGGCTCACAGTTCTCCTGCACCCGCTCGACGCTCCGGCGCAAGGCCTCCGGCATCGGCTGCGCGATGGGTGACAGCGCCTCGTCGAGCACGAAGTAGGCGGCGTGGTCGCCGGTGGTCGAGACCATCAGCAGCGACGTCCCCGCTTTTGCAGCCTTCGGATCGAACGGACCGAGGATGCTCAACGGGTCCTCGATGTTGGTCCCGCCCCAGCCCTGCCCCGGCTCGGCCACCTGGAAATACCGCCCCGGCGTGCTGCGGCGACCCTTGATGCGAATCCCGGTGGGCGGGACGTCGAGAAGGCGTCCGGCCTGGTGTTCGGAGAGCACGCCGGTGATGTGATCATCGACGACGACGACCTCGTCCACGTGATCGAACCATTGCCGCGCGAACATCCCGATCGCGGCCGACCCGCAGCCGACGCGCATCCGGTGTTCCTGCTCGCCGTCGATGATCGGGGCCTGCCCCGCCTGCACAACGATCGTCACGCCCGCGTCCACAGTGAGCTCGACGGCCTTGCGGTTGCACAGGTCGAGCAGCGCCTCGCAGGTCATGCGGCCCTCCTTCTTCGAGCCGCCGGTGAAGTGGTGCACGCCGCCGAGCGACATCATCTGCGAGCCGTATTCCCCAGTGGTGACGTGCCCGATCACCTCCCCGCCATGGCGGACGACGGCGCGCTCGGGGCCGATATGCCGATCCGTGTCGATCTTCAGCTTGACGCCGCAATAGCTGAAGATGCCCTCGGTCACGACCGTGACCATGTCGACGCCGTCCATCTCGCTCGAGACGATGAACGGCGCCGGCTTGTAATCGGGATAGGTCGTTCCCGCCCCGATCGCAGTGACGAAACGCTGCGGCCCATGGACGAGATCGCCGCTCCACTCCCCGCCAGCGTCGAGAAACGGCACGACCTCGCCCCCCGCCTCGACGGCGCGGTCGAGGATCACCAGCGGATCGACGCGCGTGAGATCGCCCCCGATATTGGCGTAGCGATCGCAGGCTCCCGTGCGCCCCTCGGCGATATAGCAGAGCACCGGGCAGGCATCGCAGCGGATCTTTTCGGGCGCGGGCGCGGGCGCGACCGCCTTCGGGTCCTCGATCATCGCGCCCCTCCGGTTCGGGCACGCTGCAGCGCCGCGTGGATCTTGTCGGGGGTCGCCGGCAGGTCGCGGATGACGATGCCGGTGGCGTCGCGCAGCGCGTTCAGGATCGCGGGGGCTGTCGGGATCAGGACCTGCTCGCCGATGCCCTTGGCACCATAGGGGCCGTGCGCGTCCGGCTCCTCGATCAGGATGCTGCGCACCCGCGGCACGTCGCCGATGGTGGGGATGAGGTAATCGTGCAGGTTCTCGGTGCGCCCGGGGATGAACTCCTCCATCAGCGCGAGGCCGAGCCCCTGCGCCGAACCGCCCTCGATCTGCCCCTCGATCAGGGTGGGGTTGATGGCGCGACCGGCATCGTGAGCGCAGACGAGATCGCGCACGCGCAGCAGGCCGAGCTCGAGATCGACCTCGATCTCCGCCAGATGCGCGCCCCAGCCGAAGGCCGCATAGGGCTCGCCCTGCCCGTTGGCATCAAGGGGCGTCGTCGGCGGATCGAACATCTCCTCGGCGGCAAAGACGTATCCATGCGCATCCGCCTCGCCAGCGAGTTCCGCGAGATCGATCGCCGATCCATCGGCGAGAAGCGTCGAGCCCTCCAGGCGAAGCGTTGCCTGCGGGCCGGCGTTGAGGCGAAGGAGCATGCGTTCGCGCAGGCGCCTGCCCGCCCGAAGCGCCGCCGCTCCGGTGACGAAGGTCTGCCGGGAGGCGCTGGTCTTTCCGGCATCGGGCGTGAGATCGGTGTCGGCTCCCAGAAGCGTGAACCGGCCCACCGGGAGCCCGAGCGCATCCGCGCAGATCTGGGCGATGACGGTGTTCGAGCCCTGGCCGATATCCACCGCGCCCTGATGCAGCACGAGCGTCCCGTCCGCCTTCAGCCCGACGCGGATGGTGGAGGGGTTCGACATCGAGGTGTTGCCGCAGCCATACCACATGCCGGCCACGCCGACGCCGCGCCGCAGCACGCCGCCCTCGCGGTTGAACGCCGCCGCAGCCTTCCGGCGAATTTCCCAGTCCGGCAAGAGCGCCTCGAGGCAGCGGCGGATGCCGACGCCCTGCGAAAAGCTCTGGCCGGTCACCGTGGCGTCGCCCGCCTCCAGCGCGTTCCTGATGCGGAAGGCGAGTCGATCCATTCCGACGGCATCGGCGAGTTCGTCGAACAAGGTCTCCTGCGCAACCGCGCTCTGCGGCACGCCGAAGCCCCGGAACGCGCCCGATGGTACGGTATGCGTATGGACGGCGGTGGCGCGCGCCTGGTAGGCGGGCATGCGATAGGGACCGCTCGCATGAACCGGCACGCGGTTGGCGACCGTCGGGCCCCAGGAGGCGTAGGCTCCCGTGTTGAAGACTCCGTCGAAAGTCATGCCGACGAGAGTCCCGTCGGACTTTGCCCCGATCCGCGCCACGATCCGCGAGGGGTGCCGCTTGGTCGTCGACATCATCGATTCCCCACGGGAATAGACGATCCCGCAGGGCTCGTTCGTCAGCCATGCGGCGAGCGCGACATAGGGCTGGAGCGACAGGTCGAGCTTCGCCCCGAAGCCGCCGCCGACCGAGGACGGAATGATCCGGATTGCCTCCTGCGGCAGCTCCATGATGGCGGCGAGATCCTCCCGGTCCATCTGCGGGGCCTGCGTGCAGGCGAAGACCTCGATGCGCCCCTCGACGCGCCGGGCGAAACCCGCCTCCGGCTCGATATAGGCATGCTCGACGAACCCCGTCGAAAAGCTGCCCTCGACGACGGCATCGGCGTTTTCGAGCGCCGCTTCGGGCTCGCCGCGACGCACGAAACCCTTGACGAGGACGTTGTCGGGGCGGTTTTCGTGCACCGGTGTTGCGTCCGGGGCGAGTGCGGCCTCGGGCTCCAGAAGTGGAGCGAGAGGCTCGAAGGCGACGGGGAACGCCGCCGGATCGAACGCCTCCACCACAGAGCGCTCCCCCACGATCGCGGCCACCGCCTCGCCCTTGAAGCGCGCGATGTTCGTCGCGAAGACCGGCTGGTCCGCCAGCGGGGGAATGACGCCGTGCAGGTTGCGACCGGGGATGTCGGCGGCCGTCAGCACCAGCCGGATGCCGGGATTGTCTCGGCGAAAGGCGTCGAGATCGCCGAACGAAAAGCGCGCATGGTGGTGCGGGCTGCGCAGGACGCGCACGAGCAGCGTGCCGGCAGGCCACGAATCCGCGCCGAAGCGATCGGTCCCCAGCACCTTCGGGCGGCCATCGAGGCGATCGAGCCGTGCGCCCACGGCAGCACCTGCCTCGGCCTCGATCGCCGGCGGCAATGCGGCGGCGCACTCGCAGACGGCCTCGACGATCTTCGCATAACCCGTGCAGCGGCAGAGCACGCCCGAAAGCGCATCCTCCACCTCCGCGATCCCGGGAGATGGCGTCCGGCGCAGCAGCGCCTCCGCCGCCATCAGCATTCCCGGCGTGCAGATCCCGCACTGCGCCGCACCCTTGCGCAGAAACGCCTCCTGCAGCCGGCTGAGATGCCCGTCTCGCGCGAGCCCCTCCACCGTCTCGATTTCGCAGCCGCCGATACGCCCGGCCGGGACAAGGCAGGCGCAGACCGGCTCGCCATCGAGGAGGACGGTGCAGGCTCCGCAATCCCCCGCATCGCAGCCGACCTTGACGCCCTCGCAGCCGAGGTCCAGGCGCAGCACGTCGCTCAGACGACGGCGCGGATCGACGTCGAGCGAGCGCGGCTGCCCGTTGAGGGTGAGATCAAGCGATACGGCGCCCGAAATCATGTGGCCTCCGGGCGTGGTTCGCGGCACGCAGCGAGGCAGCGGCGCACGAGAACGGGCACGGCTGCATCGCGGTAGGCGGCATCGGCGCGCACGTCGCTGATCGGCGAAAGCGCGTCCACGTCCTCGTCGCGTACGAG
>Ga0208490_101096_pt1 | contig 11411 bp, 10 predicted proteins | sample SubbioAug_CSWold_FD_184818 | JGI IMG/M metagenome (GOLD analysis project Ga0208490, IMG submission 184818) | Serpentinite rock and fluid subsurface biosphere microbial communities from McLaughlin Reserve, California, USA - CR11Aug_CSWold (SPAdes) | ecosystem: Environmental > Terrestrial > Deep...
TCCCCCGCCGCCTCTCTCCCGACGACACGCTGGGTGCGGCGGCAAGGCTCGCCCTCGACGAAAAGAGCTTCCGCTTCCTCATGAACGAGGACGCCATGGCGACGGAGAAGCTGTCAGAGGGCATCCGCTCCTTCGTCAAGGACCTGCGGGCGCTGCGGGATCTGGTCGGCGCGCGGCTGGGTGGGTAATCGGCATCGTCACGCAGCACACCGTCTGTGTCATCCCCCCATGCCGGCCAGGAACGCCGAGTACCGCGCAGCATCGATCGCCGCCTGACGACACGGGCTCGGGCCAAACGAAGCCTGCCCCCGTTCAATCCTTCGGGCGGTGGCGGCCGAAATCAGGTTCGGGGGTTTCCTGGCCCTCGGAGATGATGCCGCGGCGGATGGCGCGGGTGCGGGAGAAGAGGTCGTGCAGCGCGTCCCCGTCGTCCCAGCGGATGGCGCGCGCGAGCGCGGCGAGGTCTTCGTTGAAGCGCGAGAGCATTTCCAGCACGGCTTCCTTGTTGTTGAGGAAGATGTCGCGCCACATGGTCGGATCGGAGGCGGCGATGCGCGTGAAATCGCGGAAGCCGCCGGCGGAGAACTTGATCACCTCCGATTCCGTCACCCGCTCCATGTCGGCTGCGGTGCCGACGATGTTGTAGGCGATGAGATGCGGCACGTGGCTGGTGATGGCGAGCACAAGATCGTGGTGCGGTGCGGACATGATCTCGACGTTGGAGCCGAGCGCCTCCCAGAACCCCCGCAGGCGATCCACCGCCTCGGATGCGACGCCGTAGGCGGGGGTGAGAATGCACCAGCGGTTGAGAAACAGCGTCGGGAAGCCGGCATCCGGGCCGGAATGTTCCGTTCCCGCAACGGGATGAGCGGGGATGAAGTGCACGTGCTTCGGCAGATGCGGCTCCATCGCCGCGACCACCGCGCCCTTGACCGAACCCACGTCGGATACGATCGCGCCCTCGCGCAGCGACCCCGCAATCTCCTTCGCCACAGCTCCGCAAGCCCCGACGGGGACGCAGAGGATAACGAGATCGCAGCCCTTCACGCCCTCGGCTGCTGTCGAGAAGCAGGCATCGGCGAGCCCGATTTCGCGCACCCGCGCCAGCACCGCCTCGTCGCGATCGATCGCGACGATCTCGCCCGCGAGGCCGAGTTGGCGCGCGGCGCGGGCGATCGAGGAGCCGATCAGCCCCATGCCGATCAGCGCGATGCGGTCGAAGAGAGGCTTGTCGAGGGCCGGGCCGAGGCTGTCAGGCATCGATTGTCGCCTTTGCGGCCATGAATTCCTTCAGGCTCGCCACGACGAGACGGTTGGCCTCCTCCGTCCCGACGGTGAGGCGCAGCGCGTGCGGCAGGCCGTAGGAATCCATCCGCCGCAGGATCATGCCGCGCGAGGTCAGGAATTCATCCGCCGCATGCGCCGTGCGCCCGGCCTCCTTGGGGAAGTGGACGAGCAGGAAATTCGCCACGCTCGGCGTCACGCCAAGGCCGATTTCGCCCAGCTCGCGGGTGAGGATATCCACCCAGATGTCGTTGTGCGTCACGGATGCCGCCACATGCGCATCGTCGTTGATCGAGGCGATCCCGGCCTCGATCGCCGCGCCGTTGACGTTGAAGGGAGGGCGCACGCGGTTGACCGCATCGATGACGTGCTCGGGCGCGAACATCCAGCCCAGCCGCAGCTGCGCGAGGCCGTGGATCTTGGAGAAGGTGCGGGTCATCACCACGTTCTCGCTCGTCATCACCAGTTCGAGCCCCGCTGCGTAATCGTTGCGGCGCACATATTCCGCGTAAGCCGCGTCGAGCACGAGCAGCACGTGCGGCGGCAGGCCCGAATGCAGGCGCTTCACCTCCTCGAACGAGATATAGGTGCCCGTCGGATTGTTCGGATTGGCGAGGTAGACGATCTTCGTGCGCGGCGTCACGGCGGCGAGAATGGCATCGACATCCGCCGTCAGCGCACGCTCCTTGGCCACGACGGGCGTACCGCCGGCAGCCAGGATCGCGATGCGGTAGACCAGGAAGCCGTGCTCGCAGAACACGCCCTCGTCGCCCGGGCCGATATAGCACATGGTGAGGAGCGAGAGCAGCTCGTCCGAACCGTTGCCGCAGATGATGCGGGCGGGATCGAGCCCGAACTTGTGCGCGATCGCGTCCCGCAGGCGGATACTGCTGCCGTCGGGATAATAGGCGAGCTTGCCCATCGCCGTGCTCGCCGCCTCGATCGCCTTCGGAGAAGGCCCGAGCGGCGTCTCGTTCGACGACAGCTTGTGCACCTTCACACCGGATGGCGCGGCGCTCTTGCCGGGCATGTAGGCTTCGATCGACATGACGCCGTGGCGCGGGACGGGACGGGCGGACATCGCAAGGTCCTTCGTGAGTGAGACGCAACGCGCCGACGATACGACGCGGCGTCTTCCTAGCGCAGCTTGGAGATGATTTCACGCAGAAAGAATGGGATGCGGCGTTGGGGGAAGTGGGCGCTCACGCGGATTCGGGAACGGGCTCGCCCGTCTGGAACCACGCCCTCGCAATCCTGCCGTCCTCGACATGATAGATCGCGATCACATCGACGCGTCCACGGCCATCGGGGAAGTTGCGGGTGACGATCTCGCGATCGACGACCGCAAGGCCGAGCGACATGCGCGAGACGAGGGTCGCGTAGAGGTCCGGTTCCTCGAACCGGGCGACGTGCCGCGCGCGGATCTCTGCGGCCCCGTCGGCGAGAATGGTCGATGGAAAGGCGAAGATCTGCGCATCGTCCGCCCAGTACGACATGAAGGCGTCGATGTCGCGCGCATTGTAGGCGTCGAGCTGCCGCTGGACGATGTCCTCGACGTCCGTCATGCCGCGTCCCGCCGATACCGCGCCGCATGGCTGCCGACTTCCAGCAGTTCCGCCGGGGCGGCGCCCGCCTTCTCCAGCGCTGCGGTCAGCTCATCCCGCGAAACCGTCCCCGGGGCTGAGAACAGCAGCGACAATTGGCCGGCGACGCCCGTGGAGCAGACGATCTCCCCCGAAAGCGACGCGATGGTACTTGCGGCTTCCGCCCGCCATCGCTCGAACCGTGCGGCGTAGAGCACCTCGTCACGGACGGCGGCATCGGCGAGCGGCTTCGAGATGACGAAGATCGGAGTGCCGGCGGGGTGATCGGGGCGCTCGATGAAGGGCAGGCGGGCGATGATCTTCGGGCGGCCCTCGCCGATCAGCTCGTTCCACCACGCCCCCGCCGACGCGCCCTGGTCGAGGCGGAAGATGCCGAGATCGCCGCGCGCAGCCGCCACCGTCGCGATCACGTCGCGGGCGCTGGGATGGGGCTGGTAGGGGACGGTGAAGCCGAAATGGAAGCGCGCGGAATCGCGCATCTGCCCCTCGCCGCCGGAGATGTCGGCATGGACGCTGTAGGGTGCCTGCACGAAGGTGAAGGTTCCGATGATCACGCGCCAGATCGATTCGACCGTATCGAGCGGGAGCAGCCCCTTGTGACGCTCGGCCAGCGCCTTCATCATCGACGCCTCGCGGCCGGGACGGAAGGCGGAGCCGGATTGCGAGGTCTTCTTGACCGCGATCAGCGTCTCGATGATGCGGCTTCGCTCCATCAGGAGCTCGTGCATGTTCTCGTCGATGCGATCGATTTCGCGACGCAGGGCGTCGAGATCGACGGGAGGAGGTGCTGCATTCATGGCTTCTCGCGCTCCTGCGGGTTGCGCGATGTTTGAAACGTCGCGCGCCGCATGGCAAGTGGCGAAGCCGCAGAATAAAAGCCGCGTAGCTGCAGAATCACAGCAGGAGCCGCAGGTGCGGCTTTAGTCGAATAACGAGTCGATGTCGTCCTGGCTCACGCCCGCGCCTTCGTCCGCAGGCCCGTTGAGGAGGAGGAGCTCCTTGCGGGTCTGGCGGGCGGCGTCCTCGAAATCGGGAGCCACGTCGCCGTCGCGTGCGTTCACCGCAGCGGCGAAGTGCGACAAGCGCTTCTCGACCTGCCCGAGATGCTCCACGACCTTCGAGATGCGCTGGCCGGTGATGTCCTGGAAGGAGCAGGCCTCGAAGATCTCGAGGACCTTGGTCTGGACCTGGTTGCGGTAGGTCTCGAAATCCTCCTCGGTATAGCCGAGGATCTCTTCCGCCGCCGACATGATGGTGTTCGTCGCCGACGCCGTGGCGTTGACCACGTTGCCGAGCTCGTCGTGCGCGCCCGGAAGGCGTGTGCGGTAGAGTTCGTTGGCGCGCAGCGCCCCGATCTCCTTCTTGATGTGCGAAACGTAGTCGGCCACAGCGCCGAGCTCGCGCACGATCTGGCCGATATCGGTCATCGGCTCCACCGGGCCCGCCTGATCGGCGCTGGCGGAATTCGGTTGCACGGGTTTTTTCGCACGCAGGCGTGCGGGCGACCGTGTCTTCTGGGCGGCTGCCGCTGCCATTTCCTGCCCCCTTGCCCTTTTCATGATGCGAGATGCCCCTTTCTGGAGCCGCCGGATCGCCATCGATCCCGAAGCGGGGCCCCGCGCCCGAACCGGACGCACGGGCCCGCTCACGGGCGATCGGATCAGGCGCCGCAGACGGCCTCGATCTTCGACTTCAGCGTCTGGGCGTTGAAGGGCTTCACGATGTAGTTGTTCACACCGGCCTTCTTCGCCGCAATGACGTTCTCGGTCTTGGATTCGGCCGTCACCATGATGAAGGGCGTGACGCGCAGATTCTCGTCCGAGCGCACGTGGCGCAGGAGTTCGTAGCCCGTCATCGGCTCCATGTTCCAATCGGAGATCACGAGGCCGTACTTCTTCTCTTTCAGCTTGGCGAGTGCCGCCGTGCCGTCATTGGCGTCGTCGACGTCCTCGAAGCCCAGCTGCTTCAAGAGATTTCGAATGATGCGAACCATCGTCTGGTAGTCGTCGACGACCAGGATCGGCATCGAAAGGTCAAGGGCCATGTCCCAAGCTCCGGTTTGTCGTTGAGCCGCTTCCCCATGGAGCGGCATCGTCATTGAATATTGGAGGGCTTGTCGGAGACCTCCCGCGTTGTCGTTTGTAGAAGTCTTCCCTTGAAAACCGGTTAACTGCCGCGGCAAAAGCACTTGGCATCCCCACGCCATGCTTAACCAAAGTCGGATGGCGGCGGGCAAGCTCCGGTCTTACTTTTCATTTTCCAAACGGAGCAACTGGTCGTCATGCAAATCGACACGCCCCCGGAAGCCAAGCCGCGATCCCCCGGAAAAGCCATACGGGGGCTGTATTTCGAAGACCTTACGGTAGGTCGACGAGCCACCGCCATGCGCACGGTGATGGAGACCGATCTCAATGATTTCGCCGATGTTTCGGGCGACAAGAACCCCATCCATCTCTGCGAGGATTTCGCCTCCGGCACCCGTTTCGGGCAGCGGATCGCCCATGGCATGTTCACCGCCAGCCTGATCTCGGCCCTGATCGGCACGACTTTGCCCGGTCCGGGTGCGATATATCTGTCGCAGAGCCTGCAATTCCTCGGACCGATGCGCATCGGCGACGTCGTCACCGTCGTCGTCGAGGTCGTCGAACTCGTACCCGCGCGCCGCCGCGCCCGGCTTCACTGCGAATGCGTGGTGGACGGGCGGGCGGTGCTGGAGGGCGAGGCCTGGGTCGCGGTGCCGAGCCGGGACCGGCCCTGACGGGAGCGGTCGCTGCGAAACGGGCCCTTGTTCAAGAGCGCGCTTGACCCGAGCGCCGGCCTGTCGCAATTCCTGAGCGCAGGAAGTGGCGAAAACGGCGGGATGATGATTTCACGGGCAGACGGGCCGGCTTTTGCGGTCGTTCGGGAGGATGAGCCGCTTGCGGGGGCGCTGAAGCGCGCCGTGGTGGCGATCGGGAATTTCGACGGGGTGCATCGCGGGCATCGCGAGTTGATCGCCCGCGCCCGCGCGATCGCGGCTGAAAAGCGCGTTCCCTCCGCGATCCTCAGCTTCAGCCCGCACCCGCGGGCCTTCTTCGCGCCAGACAAACCCTTCTTCAGGATCACCCCCGCCGTGGAGAAGATCGCGGTCATGGCGGCGCTTGGGGTGGACGGCGTCGTCATCCGCCGCTTCGACGCCTCGCTTGCGGGAACGAGCGCCTCGGATTTCTTCGAGCGCTTCATTCTGCGCGAATTCGAAGCATCCGGCGTCGTCGTCGGCCACGATTTCCACTTCGGCAAGGGCCGCGAGGGAACACCGCAGGTTCTCGAGGCGCTCTGCGAAGGCCACGGCCTCGCCTGCGAGATCGTCCCCGTCGTCGAGGAGACGGGGGCTGCGATTTCGTCGAGCGCCATCCGCAACGCCCTGTCGGCGGGGGACGCCGCGCTGGCGAACCGCCTGCTCGGCTATCGCTGGTTCGTGATCGGCGAGGTGCGCCACGGCGAAAAACGCGGGCGCGATCTCGGATATCCGACAGCGAACATGCGCCTCGCGGAAGGCTGCGGCCTGCGTCACGGGATCTACGCCGTGCGGATGCGGGTCGATGGGGTGATGCGCGACGGGGTGGCGAGTTTCGGCCGACGCCCCACCTTCGACAACGGCGCGCCGCTGCTCGAGACGTTCCTCTTCGATTTCAAGGGCGATCTCTACGGAAAGCAGGTCGGCGTCGAGTTCGTCGATTGGATACGCGGCGAAGAACGCTTCGACAGCGTGGAGGCTCTCATCACCCAGATGGACGCCGACAGCCTGCGCGCGCGCGCGATGCTCGGCCGGGGCGACGGCGTCGCATCGATCCTCGCCGACGACAGCCTCACCCGTTGAAGCCGACCGTTCCGGACTTCGAGATGTCTCCGATCCGGTTCGTGATGTCCTCAAAGCCAATTCGCCATTCGGACTTTGTGAAATCGCCCTGCCCGCCGGGCCCGCGCGGCGTTAGATAGATCCGGGGCGCGAATTCGGCAGAGCGATATCATGAACGATGCGGCGGGCCGGCGGCCCTTCGAGCAGGCACCTCCCGAGCAACCGGTTCACAAGCGGCTGAGCGAGGGCGAGATCCGCGCAATCATCGGCGGGATCGTGCTCGCCATGTTCCTCGGCGCGCTCGACCAGACCATCGTTGCGACCGCGCTGCCCACGATCGGGCGCGAGCTGGGGGACGCCGAGCTGATCCCGTGGGTCGTGACCGGCTACCTCATCGCGGCGACCGCCGTGACGCCGCTCTACGGCAAGTTCAGCGACATCCACGGCCGTCGCTTTGCCCTGCTGACCGCGATCTCGGCCTTCATCATCGGCTCGATCGCCTGCGCGCTCGCCCCCAACATGATCTCGCTGATCGTCGCCCGCGCGGTCCAGGGGCTGGGCGGCGGCGGGCTGATTTCGCTGGCACAGACGATCATCGCGGACGTGGTGCCGCCGAAGGAGCGGGGGAAGTATCAGGCCTATATTGCAGGCGTGTTTCTCACCGCCAGCGTCATGGGGCCGGCGCTGGGAGGCGTGATCGCGCAGTTCCTGCACTGGTCGGTGATCTTCTGGGTGAACCTGCCGCTGGGGCTGTTCGCGCTCTGGATGTCCTATTCGACGCTGAAGCGCCTGCCCCGCAACGAGCGCCCGCACAAGCTCGACATCCCCGGCGCAGCGATCATGGTCTGCGCGACGGTGGCGCTCATGCTGGCGCTCAGCTCCGGCGGCAATGCCTATGCTTGGGCTTCGCCGCAGGTGATCGGGCTGCTGGGGCTGTCCGTCCTGCTCTGGCTCGGCTTCACCGCCCGCCTCCTCACCGCCTCCGAGCCGCTGATCCCGCTGTCGATCTTCAGGAACCAGGTGGTGCGCATGGGCGTCCTCGCCGCCGCCTTCGGGATGGGGACGTATATCGGGCTGACGATCTACATGCCGGTCTATTTCGAGACGGTCTGGGGCCTCAGCGCCGCAAATTCCGGCCTCGCGCTGCTGCCGCTGATGCTCGGAACCGTGACCGGGGCGACGTTCTCCGGGCGGATGATGGCGCGGGTCACGCATTACAAGCGCCTGCCGATGATCGGCGTCTCCATGGCGGTGGCGAGCACCGCCGTGCTTGCGATCTATGCGATCGAGCTGCCGTTCTGGGGGGTGGAGGTCATTCTCGCGCTGATCAGCTTCGGGCTCGGCACGTTGCTTCCGGTGAGCACGGTCTCGATTCAGAATGCGGTGGCCGTGCATCAGCTCGGCACCGTCACCGGGGCTATGGGGTTCTTCCGCCAGCTCGGCGGTGCGCTGATGGTCGCGGCGCTCGGCGCGATCGTGCTGGGCGGGTTGGGGGGCGACGGGCCGGGAGCCGCGCGGGCGCTGCGCGGCGGCGATATCGACGTTGCGCCGGAAGAAATCGCCAACGCCTTCCGCTGGGCCTTCGCCGCAGCCGCCGTGACCCTCGGCTGCGCCCTTGCCTGCATCATCAGGATGGAGGAACTGCCGCTGCAGGGCGGGCCGGTGGAGGCGGCCCGCGACGCAAAGGGCGGGGGGTGATCCCGGCAAACGGACGACAACCGGCGCTCCGTGAGCCGTGTCGCCTCACTCCCAGTAGTTCGGCCGCTCGTAATGCTGGTGAAGCCGTTCCTCGTAAGTTCGCTCGACTGACGCTGAAGGGTCGTATTCCGGGCTCGTCCGAATCTGCTCGCGGGTCTGCCGGACATGGACGTGCTCGTCGCTCCAGTCGATCCTGTCGATCCATTCGGGCGCGATCAGCACCATCTTGCCGGGCCACCAGTTTCTGGTGTCGATGACGAGATAGCGGATCGTCCAGCTGCCGTCCTCGATCAGGAACTCCTCGACATGCCCGATATCGCCGTCCGTAGCGTGGACGTAGTATTCGGCGATTTCCCTGATGCTGCGCAGATGCGGCTCTCCCGCAAGATCCGACTGGATATCGGCACCCTCCGGCCGCCCCTCGACAGCCTCCGGCGGCATGCGACCGGGGCCGCCGGCAGTGGGCGGAACGGCAGGCCCAGCTCCTCCCGGAAGCGGGACATGGCCCGGGTAGCCCGGCGCGCCGACGAGCGGATCGGTGCCTGGATACCAGTAAGGAAGCCAGCCGTAATGGCTGTAGAGTTCGGTCTCTTTCTGGCGCGATACCGGTTCGTGCTCGGAGAGCTCCAGGCTGTTCTCGATCTGCTCGCGCGTGAGGTCCATGGGGAAATGTCGGCGCTCGACATCCGGCATTCCGAAGGCCGACGGCGGCAGCAGCACCTCGCGCCCGCTCAGCCACTCGCCGGTGTCGACGACGGCCCAACGCAGGCCCCAGCTTTCGTCGTCGAAGAGGAGGTCGCTGACCGTGCCGATCAGCCCGTCCTTCGCCCGTACGCTGTACCCGATGAGTTCAGATGATTGCCGCAGCATCGGCCCCTCCCGGTTTGCGCGCAGCCGGTTCCCGCATCGCGCCGATGCAGGCCGGATCGCTCATGGGACAAGCGAGCGGAAGGCCTTCGGGTTCCCGCCCTGCTTCGGGCTCAGTAGGCCGCCCGGCTGCGCTTCCTGCCACGCGTGGGGGCGGGCTTGGGGCCTGCATCGGGCTCCCGGTCGAGCGCGCGACCGATAACGCCGACGATATCGGCCATGATGGTGTCGAGCACATAGTCCTTGGGCGTGTAGACCCGCGAAACGCCCATGTTGGAGAGCACCAGCTCGTCCTCGTTCGAGATGATGCCGCCGACGACCACGGGGATATGGTCCATCCCTTCCACGCGCAGCCGCGCCATGACCTCGCGCACCAGCGGCACATGCGAGCCAGACAGGATCGACAGCCCGATCACGTGCGTCTGCGTCTCCTTCGCGCGGGCGACGATCTCCGCCGGCGTCTGGCGGATGCCGTCATAGGCGACGTCCATGCCGACGTCGCGGGCGCGCAGGGCGATCTGCTCGGCTCCGTTGGAATGCCCGTCGAGCCCCGGCTTGCCGACGACGAGGCGCGGCGTTTCGCCCAGGCGCTCGGCCAGTTCCGTCACGAGCAGCCGCACTTCGCGCTCGCGCTCCTCGACCTGCGTCTCGGGCGTGACGCCGGTCGGCGCGCGGTACTGGCCGAAGACCTCCCGCAGCCGCTCGCCCCATTCGCCGGTGGTGACGCCAGCCTTGGCGCAGGCGATCGAGGGCTCCATGATGTTCTCAGCCGACCGCGCCGCCCGCTCCAGCGCGTCGAGCGCATCGCGCACGGCATCCTCGTCGCGCGCCCCCCGCCATTCGCGGATGCGGACCTTGGCTTCCGTTTCGACGGTCTCCGACACCGTCATGATCGCCCGGTCGCCCGTGACGAGCGGGGAGGGCTCGCATTCGGTGTAGCGGTTGACGCCGATGACGACGTTGTCGCCCGTCTCGATTCGCGTGAGGCGGCGTGCGTTCGATTCGACCAGCGCGCGCTTGAGATAACCCGTCTCGACGCCGGCGACCGCCCCGCCCAGCTCCTCGATCCGATCGAGTTCGGCCCGGATTTCCGCCTTCATCGAGACGACCTTGGCCTCGATCACGTGCGAGCCGTCGAAGATGTCGTCGAATTCGAGGAGATCGGTCTCGAAGGCGAGGACCTGCTGCATGCGCAGCGACCATTGCTGGTCCCAGGGGCGCGGCAGTCCGAGCGCCTCGTTCCAGGCCGGGAGTTGCACGGCGCGGGCGCGGGCCTTCTTGGAGAGCGTCACCGCCAGCATTTCCAGCATGATGCGGTGGACGTTGTTCTCCGGTTGCTGCTCGGTCAGCCCCAGCGAATTCACCTGCACGCCGTAGCGAAACAGCCGCTTCTTCGGATCGTCGATGCCATAGCGCTCGCGGGTGATCTCGTCCCAGAGCTCGGCGAAGGCGCGCAGCTTGCAGATCTCGGTGATGAAGCGCATGCCCGCATTCACGAAGAACGAGATGCGCCCGACCACGTTCTCGAAGGTCTCGCGCGGCACGTCTGAATCGCGCACCCGGTCGAGCACGGCCTGCGCGGTGGCGAGCGCGAAGGCCACCTCCTGCACCGGCGTCGCACCGGCTTCCTGCAGGTGATACGAGCAGATATTCGTCGGATTGAACTTCGGCATCTCCTTCGTGGTGAAGAGGATGGCGTCGCGGGTGAGGCGCAGCGAGGGCTCGGGCGGGAAGACGTAGGTGCCGCGCGAGAGATATTCCTTGATGATATCGTTCTGCGTCGTGCCCTGGAGGCTCGCGCGCGGCGCGCCCTGCTCGTCGGCGACGGCGCAGTAGAGCGCGAGCAGCCAGGGGGCCGTCGCGTTGATGGTCATCGAGGTGTTCATCTCCGACAGCGGGATGTCCTTGAACAGCGCCCGCATGTCGCCGATATGCGCGATCGACACGCCGACCTTGCCCACTTCCCCCGCCGACAATTCATGATCGGGATCATAGCCCGTCTGCGTCGGCAGATCGAAGGCGACGGAGAGGCCGGTCTGGCCCTTGGCGAGGTTGCCGCGATAGAGCTTGTTGGATTCGACCGCCGTCGAATGTCCGGCATAGGTGCGGAAGATCCAAGG
>Ga0208490_101097_pt1 | contig 11385 bp, 7 predicted proteins | sample SubbioAug_CSWold_FD_184818 | JGI IMG/M metagenome (GOLD analysis project Ga0208490, IMG submission 184818) | Serpentinite rock and fluid subsurface biosphere microbial communities from McLaughlin Reserve, California, USA - CR11Aug_CSWold (SPAdes) | ecosystem: Environmental > Terrestrial > Deep...
GGCGAGCGTCAGGCGACTGGTCCCGGCCAGCAGGCGGTCGGCCTCGGGATTGCCGACGCGGATCGACTGGCCTTCGCCCTCGGCCGTCAGCGTCCCGGCCTCGGGCGTGCCGCGGAAGGCGACGCCAAGCGCGACACTGCCGCCAAACGCCGGTCCCAGATCGCCGAGGTCAACCATCGTGATCCGCCCGGCAAGGTCCGACCCATCGCTGGCTATGCTGCCCGATGCCGTCAGCTCCAGGCTTTGCGCCGCCAGCGACAATTCGCGGAGGCGGGTTCCGGTCTCGTCCCGCATAAGCGAGAGGCCGGCCACCGCCTGCCCAGCCATCAGGCGGTCCAACGCCGCGATCCCCAGTTGCAGGCCCTGAGCCTGCACGTCGATCCGGCCGTCGATCTCGCCTGACAGAAGGCCGGCCGCGCCCTCGGCGACGATCGTCCCGCTGCCGCCGATCCGGCGACCGGCCAGGGCCGAAAACCGCGTCAGGTCCGCCGCCGTCACGGTGATCCGCCCGCTGGTCCGCAGCCCCCCGTCCAAACCGCCCACCGCCAGCCGCCCCGCCAGCGCATAGTCCTGCCCGGTCAGCGCAAGGTTGGACAGCTGCAGCTCGCCGCCCTCCAGCATGTGGAACTTCAGCGACCCGGTCAGCTCTGGCCCCAGCGCCGCCGCCAGGCCGGGGTCCGAAGGCGCAAGCTGGCTCAGGGCCAGGTCCAGGCTACCGCCCAGAAGGTTGCCCGCAGGCGTCCGCGCAAGCCGCCCCGAACCAGCCAGCCGCGCCGTGCCAAGCCGCAGGTTGGCCCGCTCAAGCCCGTGCAGCGTGACCTCGCCGCGCCAGCCCGCCTCCTTGCCGCTTTCCGCCGCCAGCCGGAACCCGGCCGAGGCGACCCGCGTGGGCAATTCGCCGAAGGGGAGCAACACCGGCGTCCCATCCGGTGAGGCAAGGATGCCGGTCACGTCCAGACGTTCGACCAGCCCGTCCGCAGCCAGCGTCAGCTGCCCCTCCAGCGCCACCGAGCGGGCGCGGAGGTCCAGCGCATCGACCTGCAGGCCGCCCACCGGCGGGCGCGTTGCGTCCAGGACCAGCGCCACGCGGTCGCCGAAGAAATCGACATACTGCGGAAGGAGCAGCGGCGCGAGGTTCCCCGCCACATCGGCGCGAAGCCGATAGGCGGCATCCGCCACCTCGGCGATGCTGATCCGCCCGGCCAGCCGCTCCGCCCCATCCGTCGCCAGCCGCAGGTCGGCGGCGAAATCCTGCAACGGGCCCGATCCGACCAGCTCCAGTTCGGCCGCCGGGGCGCCGGGGATGTTCAGCGCGTTGACGACCAGCCCATCCGCCGCCTCCCGCGCGCGGAGGTCGACGGACAACTGACCGGTTTCGTTGGAGAAATTCGCGTCCAGTCGGATCTCACCCTCGGGGCCGTCCTGTCGCAGAAGCGCCAGCTTTGCGGTGCCCTGGCCGTCGATCAGCGAGGCCTCGGCTTCCAGAGTGCCCTCGACCGCTTGGCCAAGGACTGAGTCATCGATCACGATCCGATCGGCCGCGATTCTGCCGATCTCGACCGATACCGGCAGGTTGGGCAGGCTGAACCCCCGTGCCTCGGGGCTGGGGGCGGTGCTGTCTTCGATCTCGGGCAGGCGGTCGACCAGGATTTCGCCCGCCGACAGTTCGGACACCACCAGCGCCCCGGACAGCAGCGACGAGCGGCTCCAATCCAGCACGACGTCGTTCAGCGTCAGCCAGATCCCTTCGTCATCGGCGATGGTCAGTGACTGCATCGTCGCGCGGGAGGACAGCGCGCCCTCGAAGCCGATGATCGTCACCTGCCGGCCCGCGCCCGAGAGGTTGTCTTCAAGGAAGGCCGTCAGGAAGCCGCGGTCGTCCTCTTGCGCCAGCGCAGGGGTGGCGAGGAAGGTCAGAAGAAGCACCCGGCCCAGCATCAGAACGCCTGCCCCAGACCGATGTAGATCTGCACGCCATCCCCGGTATTGCCCGAGATCGGCGCGGCCACGTCCAGCCGGATCGGCCCGATCCCGGTGTCATAGCGCAGGCCCAGCCCGGCCCCCGCATGGGACGCGGCGGATCCGTCGAACAGCCCGTCGACTCCGACCGTCCCCGCGTCGATGAAGCCGACGACGCCGATCCGGTCCGTCACCTTCGCCCTCAGCTCCAGCGACCCGGCGGCGAAAAGTTGTCCGCCGATCAGGAACTCCGGTCCGAAGCCGCGCGTCACCGGGATCCCGAGCGAGCGGTAAGGCTGCCCCCGCACGGTCCCGCCGCCGCCCGAGAAGAACAGCTGGTCGCGCGGCGTCTCCAGCAGCGTTGGCCCCCAGATACCCCCCGCCTGTGCCCGCGCGGCGACCACGAAACGCCCGGCCTCGCCCAGGCTGCGGTAGCCGCGCGCATCGATCGTGGCGCGCACGCCCGAGCCGGTGGAGCTGAACCCAAGGAACGGCCGCAGCGTCGCGTCGATGTAGAAGCCCCGTGTCGCATCGGTCTTTTCGTCCCGCCGGTCCCAGGTCAGGCCCAGAGGCAGGGACAGGTTCTGGAACCGGAAGTTCCCCCCCGGATCGCGGCCTTTCTGATAGGAATAGGTCAGCGCCGCGCGTCCGGTCAGCGTATCCGAGAAGATATGCGAGAATTTCAGGCCGAATTCGACCGTGTCGGCGAAATAGTCGATCTCGTCGAGGTGGCTGTAGTTCAGCAGAAGCCCCGCCGTCGTATCCGGCGTCAGCGTCGCCGGGCGGTCCAGCGAGATGCCCAGGGCATAGTCGATCCCGCTTTCGCCCGAGCCGATATTGGTGATCTGCCCCTCGATCAGCAGCCGCTCACCCCCGCCCAGCAGATTGCGGTGCAGCCAGGACCCGGTCAGCGAGACGCCGTCCAGGCTGGCGACCTCGGCCCCAAGGGAATAGCGGCGTGGTTTCTGCTCCACGATCTGTGCGGTGATGCCCAGAAGGTCGGGCGCGGTGATCGCTTCGTCCTCGACCAGGTTGGCCGAGGCGAAGATGCCGGTTCGCCGCAGTCTCGTCTCGGCGCGGCGAAGCTCTGATTCGCTGAAGGTCTCGCCCTCCGGGAGCCCGGCGATCTTGCGGACGCGGGCCTCGCGCATCCGTTGCTCTCCCTCGATCCGCAGCGGGCCGAACCGCAGGCGCGGCCCGGGGTCCATCCCGACCGCCACGTCCAGCCGGGCATCGGCATGGTCGGCCAGAACGTCCTGCGAGGCGATGCGGGCCTTGGCATGGCCCACCTCGCGCCAGGCGCGGATGGAAAGCTCCACCGCGCTGGTGACCACGCCGCTCCCCGCCGGGGCGCCGGGGCGGAAACCCTCGGGCAGTTCGGTCCCCTGCGCCTGCGGGCCCAGGGCGACGCGGCCGAACCGGAACGGCGGGCCGGGGTCCACGCTGATCTGCACCATGCCGACGGTCGCGGGCATTTCCAGCGCGGGGATCGTCGCCGCCTCGCGCCCGTCAAGGCGGATGCTGATGACGCCCGAATAGTGGCCTTGGGCATAAAGCGCCGACAGGATCGCACCGTAATCCGCCCGTGCCGCCGCCAGCAGATCCTGCGCGGCCACCTTTTCCTGCGGCTCAAGTTCCAGCAGGCGCGAGGCGCCCCGGATCGCTTCTTCCAGATCCTCGTTGCCACCGGCGATGCGGATCGCCACCCGGTGCTCTGCCAGGGCCATGCCGGACAGCCACAGGCCAAGCGCGACCGCAACTGCCCCCGGCAAAAGCTTCATCCCTGCGGCAGGCATTGGCAAATCGTATCCTTTCCCGGCCCTTTCCCGGACTATTGCAGCAAGACCAGACCGGGGCAACGGCCCCTCCGCGCACTGGGCAAACATGTGAACGATCAGATCAGAACGCGCTGCCACCGCTGCCGGTTGCATCGGCCCTTGCAGACTCGGGTTCGCAGGCGTATATGCATCTCAACAGCTGCTTCAGGGTCCAAACCTGAAGCTACCGAAAGTCACGGGCGGGCCGCTGGGTCCGCTTTTTTGTTTCCGGGGTCCAATGACCGATCTTGTTGCCAAAACCGCCATCGACCGCCGCCTGGCCGACATCGTCCAGCCGGTGATCGAAGGGCTGGGCTTCGAACTCATCCGCCTGCGGCTGATGGGCGGCAAGACGCGCGTGCTGCAGATCATGGCCGACCGCCCCGATGGCGGCATCGGCGTGGACGAATGCGGCGACATCTCCACCGCCGTATCGGCCGTGCTGGACGTGGAAGACCCGCTTGAGGACAACTATATCCTCGAGGTGTCCTCACCCGGCATCGACCGTCCGCTGACCCGGCTCAAGGATTTCGAGATGTGGAAGGGCTGGGAAGCCCGGATCGAGACGACCGAGTTGATCGACGGCCGTCGCCGCTTCAAGGGCGATCTGGCCGGGGTCGAGGGCGACGAGGTCCTGATCACCATCGAGGAAGGTGGCGAAGAGGTCACCATCGGCCTGCGGTTCGACTGGCTCTCGGACGCCAAGCTGATCCTGACCGACGAGCTGATCGCCGAGATGCTGCGCCAGAAGAAGGTGGCCGAGCCCACCGAAGGCCAGTTCGACGAGATCGAGGAAATTGACGGGGACGAGGACGAAGAGCCCGCCCCCCCGACGAAACACTAGCGGAGAGACCCCGATGGCAATCACCTCGGCCAACCAGCTGGAGCTTCTGCAAACCGCCGAAGCCGTTGCGCGCGAAAAGATGATCGACCCGGATCTGGTGATCCAGGCGATGGAGGACAGCCTCGCCCGCGCCGCCAAGTCGCGCTACGGGGCCGAGATGGACATCCGGGTGAAGATCGACCGCAAGACCGGCCGTGCCTCCTTCTCCCGTGTCCGCACCGTGGTCGAGGATGACGCGGTGGAAAACCACCACGCCCAGATGACCGTGAAGCAGGCCAAGTCCTACCTCGCCGACCCGCAGATCGGCGACGAGATCGTGGACGAGGTTCCCCCGGTGGATCTGGGCCGAATCGCCGCGCAGTCCGCCAAGCAGGTGATCCTGCAGAAGGTGCGTGAGGCCGAGCGCGACCGCCAGTTCGAGGAATTCAAGGACCGCAAGGGCACCATCATCAACGGCGCCGTCAAGCGCGAGGAATACGGCAACGTCATCGTCGACATCGGCCGTGGCGAAGGCATCCTGCGCCGGAACGAGAAGATCGGCCGCGAAGCCTACCGCATCGGCGACCGCATCCGCTGCTACATCAAGGACGTCCGCCGCGAACCGCGCGGCCCGCAGGTGTTCCTGTCGCGCACCGACCCGCAGTTCATGGCCGAGCTGTTCAAGATGGAAGTGCCGGAAATCTATGACGGCATCATCGAGATCAAGGCCGTGGCCCGTGACCCGGGCAGCCGCGCCAAGATCGCCGTGATCAGCTATGACAACTCCATCGACCCGGTCGGCGCCTGCGTCGGTATGCGCGGTTCGCGCGTGCAGGCCGTGGTGAATGAACTCCAGGGCGAGAAGATCGACATCATCCCGTGGAACCAGGACACCGCCACCTTCCTGGTGAACGCCCTCCAGCCCGCCGAAGTGTCGAAGGTCGTGTTCGACGAAGAGGCCGGGAAGATCGAGGTCGTGGTGCCGGATGAGCAGCTGTCGCTCGCCATTGGCCGCCGCGGCCAGAACGTCCGTCTGGCCAGCCAGCTGACCGGCCTTGACATCGACATCATGACCGAAGCCGAGGAATCGCAGCGCCGTCAGGCCGAGTTTGCCGAACGCACCAAGCTGTTCATGGACACGCTGGATGTTGACGAGATGATGGCCCAGCTCCTCGTCTCGGAAGGCTTCACCAACCTCGAGGAGGTGGCTTACGTCGATATCGACGAGCTTCTCTCGATTGACGGCTTCGATGAGGATACGGCGGCGGAACTGCAGGCCCGTGCCCGCGACTATCTGGAAGCCGCGAATGCCAAGGCGCTGGAAAACGCCCGCGCCATGGGGGTCGAGGACAGCCTGGTCAACTTCGAGGGCCTGACGCCGCAGATGCTGGAAGCTCTGGCCAAGGATGGCATCAAGACGCTGGAAGATTTCGCCACCTGCGCCGACTGGGAGCTGGCGGGCGGCTGGACCACGGAAAACGGTCAGCGCAAGAAAGACGAAGGCGTGCTGGAGAAGTTCGACCTCTCGCTGGAAGAGGCGCAGACCCTGATCATGACCGCCCGCGTGATGCTGGGCTGGGTCGACCCGACCGAACTCGAGCAGCCCGAGGAAGAGGTCGCCGACGAAGACGAGGAGGCCGAGGCCTGATCTCAGGCCTCGGGGACACGCGTTGACGCGCGGCGGCCGGGAAAAGGACAGGGACGACCCCGAACGCAAGTGCATTGCGACCGGGGAGAGCCAGCCGAAGGCGGGGTTGATCCGCTTTTGCCTGGGTCCTGACGGGCAGGTCGTGCCCGACATCCTGGGCAAGCTGCCTGGGCGTGGCTTCTATGTCGCGGCCGACCGGGCGGCGATCGACAGGGCGGTGAAGAAGAACCTCTTCACGCGTGCGGCCCGGCAACCGGCAAAGGCGCCGGAGGGTCTGGCCGATCTGGTGGAGACTCTGGTCGCCCAACGGACCGTCGAATTGCTGTCGATGGCGCGCAAGGCGGGTGAGGCGGTCACCGGCTATGAGAAGGTGAAGGATTGGCTGGTCAAGGGCACGGCGGCGACGCTGATCCAGGCCAGCGACGGGTCGGAACGGGGCAAGACGAAGCTGCACGCGCCGGATGGCGAAAAGGGCTTCATCGGCTGCCTTTCGGCTGGGGAAATCGGTTTGGCATTCGGGCGCGAACGTGCGATACACGCCGCGCTTGCCGCTGGTGGACTCAGGTCCCGTGTTGTAATGGAAGCGGCAAAACTCGCCGGACTGCGTGGGCAGAGCGGCGGGGATGACGGCGGCGAGACCGCCATGAAGGATACGTAGGACGCATGAGCGATACTGACGGCAAGAAACCTCTTGGCCTTGGGGGCGCCCCCCGTTCCGGACAGGTGAAGCAAAGCTTCAGCCATGGCCGGACCAAGAGCGTCGTGGTCGAAACCAAACGCAAGCGCGTTGTGGTGCCCACTCCGGCAAAACCGGGGGCGCCGGGCGCTGGCACGGGCTCGGCACCGACCAACCTTGGCGATCCGTCGAAGCGTCCCGCCGGGATCTCCGATGCCGAGATGGAGCGTCGTCTCGCTGCCCTGCGCGCCGCCAAGGCGCGTGAGGCCGAGGACGCCGCCCGCCGGGCCGAGGAAGAGCGCCAGCGCGAGGAAGACCGCGCCCGCCGCCGCGAGGAGATCGAGGCGAAGGAGCGTGAGGATCGCGAACGCGCCGAGGCTCTGCGCCTGAAGGCTGAGGAAGAGGAACGCGCCGCCAAGGCCGAGGCTGCCGCCAAGGTCGCCGCCGCCGAGGCGCGCAAGGCCGAGGTGCTGGGCACCCGCTCGCGTTCGACCATGCCTCCCCCGGCAGCGGCCAAGCCCGCCGCCGCGGCCGCGCCCGCCGCGACCGAAGAGGCCCGCGGCCCGGCTTCGTCCAAGCCCGGTCTGCCGACGCCCCGCAAGACCGACCGCGAAAAGGACGACCGCGCCGATCGTGGTGCCAAGCGTGGCACCGAGGATGGCCGCCGCGCCGGCAAGCTGACGCTCAGCGACGCCCTCTCGGGTGAAGGTGGCCGCCAGCGCAGCCTTGCCGCGATGAAGCGCAAGCAGGAAAAGGCCCGCGCCAAGGCGATGGGCATGGGCCAGAAGGCCGAGAAGCAGAGCCGCGACGTGCAGCTTCCGGAAACCATCGTGGTTTCGGAACTGGCAAACCGCATGGCCGAGCGTGCGGCCGATGTGGTCAAGGCCCTGATGAAGATGGGCATGATGGTCACGATGAACCAGACCATCGATGCCGATACCGCCGAACTGGTGATCGAGGAATTCGGCCACAAGGCCGTCCGTGTCTCGGATGCCGACGTCGAACAGGTCATCGATACGGTCGAGGACAAGGCCGACGATCTGCTGCCGCGCCCGCCGATCGTCACGATCATGGGCCATGTCGACCACGGCAAGACCTCGCTTCTGGACGCGCTGCGCAAGACCAGCGTCGCCTCGGGCGAAGCCGGGGGGATCACCCAGCATATCGGCGCCTATCAGGTGAGGACGCCCAACGGCCAGCTAGTGACCTTCCTCGACACGCCGGGCCACGCAGCCTTCACCTCCATGCGCTCGCGCGGGGCACAGGTGACGGATATCGTGATCCTGGTGGTCGCGGCCGACGACGCCGTGATGCCGCAGACGGTCGAGGCCATCAACCACGCCAAGGCGGCCAAGGTGCCGATGATCGTGGCGATCAACAAGATCGACAAGCACGAGGCCAACCCGCAGAAGGTCCGCACCGACCTCCTGCAGCACGAGGTCGTGGTCGAAGCCATGTCCGGCGACGTGCAGGATGTCGAGGTTTCGGCCAAGACCGGCCTTGGTCTGGACGATCTGCTTGAAGCGATCGGTCTTCAGGCCGAGGTGCTGGAACTTCGCGCCAACCCGAACCGTTCGGCCTCGGGCGCGGTGATCGAAGCCAAGCTCGACGTGGGTCGCGGCCCGGTCGCGACGGTTCTGGTCCAGAACGGCACGCTGAAGAAGGGCGACATCTTCGTCGTCGGCGAGCAGTGGGGCAAGGTCCGCGCGCTGATCAACGACAAGGGCGAGACGGTGGCAGAAGCCGGCCCCTCGGTCCCGGTCGAAGTGCTGGGCCTCTCGGGCACGCCGTCGGCGGGCGACACGCTGAACGTCGTCGAAACCGAAGCCCAGGCGCGTGAGATTGCCGACTACCGGATCAAGACCGCCAAGGACAAGCGCGCCGCAGCCGGTGCTGCGACCACGCTGGAGCAGCTGATGGCCAAGGCCAAGGCCGACCAGTCGGTGGCCGAGCTGCCGATCCTGATCAAGGCCGACGTCCAGGGCTCGGCCGAGGCCATCGTCCAGGCGATGGAGAAGATCGGCAACGACGAAGTGCGCGTCCGCGTGCTGCATTCGGGCGTCGGTGCCATCACCGATACCGACGTGGCCCTGGCCGAGGCATCGAAGGCACCGATCATCGGCTTCAACGTCCGCGCCAATGCGACGGCACGGGCGTCGGCGACCCAGAAGGGCGTCGAACTGCGCTACTACTCGATCATCTACGATCTGGTCGATGACATCAAAGCCGCCGCCTCGGGCTTGCTCAAGGCCGAAGTGCGCGAGCATTTCATCGGCTATGCCAAGATCCTCGAGGTCTTCAAGGTCTCGAACGTCGGCAAGGTCGCGGGCTGTCTGGTCACCGAAGGTGTCGCGCGCCGTTCCGCGGGCGTCCGTCTCCTGCGCGACAACGTGGTGATCCACGAGGGCACGCTGAAGACGCTCAAGCGCTTCAAGGACGAGGTGAAAGAAGTCATCTCGGGCCAGGAATGCGGCATGGCCTTCGAGAACTATGAAGACATCCGTCAGGGCGACGTGATCGAAATCTTCGAGCGTGAGGAAGTTCAGCGCACGCTGGACTGATCCCGCTGACCGAAAACGCGAAAGCCGGGCCTTGTGCCCGGCTTTTTCATTGGGTCAGGCGGCGCGGATGACCGGGATCGGAAAGCCGGTGAACAACCGGTCGTCGACGCGGATCGTGATCCGTCCGTCAGGCAAGGTACGCACCATCAGGCCCTGAACCTGCAGGCTGCTGCCAATCGTGATCGTCCGCAACATCAGGTTCCCCGCCCTTCAAGGCCACTCACCGCTAGGTTGTATAATTTGACCTGAATTCCAAGCGGAAGTCACGTAAAATTCTAGCTAGAGCCAGTCGCGCAGGATCGGGATCAGCGGCAGGTCGGCTGGCGGCATCGGATAGTCACGCAGCTGGTTCGGCCTGACCCAGGCCAGCTGCTGCCCCTCCAGCGACCGGACGGTCCCCTGCCAGCGACGGCAGGCAAAGAGCGGCATCAGCAGGTGGAAGTCGTCATAGCTGTGACTGGCAAAGGTCAGCGGCGCGAGGCAGCTTGCCCAGGTGTCGATGTCCAGCTCTTCCTTCAGCTCACGGATCAGCGCGGCCTCCGGGGTTTCCCCCGGTTCCACCTTGCCGCCGGGAAATTCCCACAGGCCCGCCAAGGACTTACCCTCGGGCCGCTGCGCCAGAAGCACGCGGCCGTCCGCATCGATCAGCGCGACGGCCGAGACGAGTAGCGTTCTCACGATCGGTAATCGGCGTTGATTTCGATGTAGCGCGAGGTCAGGTCGCAGGTCCAGACGCTGCGCCTCGCGCTGCCGAGGCCGAGGTCGACATGGAACAGCAGTTCCTGCCCCTGCATGTAGGCCGCGCCCTGCTCTTCCTGGTAATCCGGGTTCCGCCAGCCGTCCTTGGCTACCAGGATGTCGCCGAACCGGATGGACAATTTGTCGCGGTCCGCTGCCGCACCGGACTTGCCCACGGCGGCGACGATCCGGCCCCAGTTCGGGTCCTGCCCGGCCACTGCCGTCTTGACCAGCGGCGAGTTCGCGATGCTGAAGGCGACCTTCGCCGCATCCTCGTCGCTCGCGGCACCGGTCACCCGGACCTCGACCAGCTTGGTCGCGCCCTCACCGTCCCGTACCACTTGCAGCGCCAGATCGCGCATCACGCCTTGCAGCGCCGTTTCAAAGGCCTTGGCCACCGCGCCCTTGACCTCAGCCGCCTCGGACTGCCCGGTCGCTGCAACCAGCAGCGTGTCCGAAGTCGAGGTATCGCTGTCCACGGTGATCGAGTTGAACGTCGGACCCACCCCGCGCGAGACCATCTTCTGCAAGGCGCTCTGGCTGATCTTCGCATCGGTGAAGATATAGACCAGCATCGTCGCCATATCCGGGGCGATCATGCCCGAACCCTTGGCGATGCCACTGATATGGATCACGCCACCCTCGCCCTGTACGGTCGCGGCGGCGCCCTTGGGGAAGGTGTCGGTCGTCATGATCGCCTGCGCCGCCATCTCGACCGCATCCTCGGTCAGCGCGGCCACCAGATCCGGCACCTTGGCGGTGATCCTGTCATAGGGCAGGGGTTCGCCTATCACACCCGTCGAGGAGGAGAAGACCCGCGACGCCGGGATCCCCAAGGCTTCGGCCACCGCGCCGGTGACAGCGGCCACGGCCTCATCCCCGACCTTGCCGGTGAAGGCGTTGGAATTGCCCGAGTTCACAACGATCGCCGCACCTGAACCCGGTGCGACCTTCATCGCCAGCTTCGCCTGACAATCCCGGACACAGCCCGAGCGCGTCGACGACCGGGTGAATGCCCCCGCCATCACCGTGCCGGGCACAAGCCGGACCAGCATCACATCCTTGCGGTTCTGGTAGCGCACCCCCGCTTCCACGGCGGCAAACTCGGCCCCCTTGATCGCCGGAAGCACCGGAAAGCTGGCCGGAGCGAGCGGCGAGACCGG
>Ga0208490_101099_pt1 | contig 11379 bp, 13 predicted proteins | sample SubbioAug_CSWold_FD_184818 | JGI IMG/M metagenome (GOLD analysis project Ga0208490, IMG submission 184818) | Serpentinite rock and fluid subsurface biosphere microbial communities from McLaughlin Reserve, California, USA - CR11Aug_CSWold (SPAdes) | ecosystem: Environmental > Terrestrial > Deep...
GCTCGGGCTGACCGAGCCGGTGCGCGGGCGGCTCGTCGCACGCCACGATGCCCGCGAGGTCGGGCTCGCCGCGGGACGTGACGCGATCCGGTCGGCTGCGAACGCGATCCGCGCCGTCCACCGCGGCGAGACCGCTCGGGCCGACACGCTCATCGGCGAGGCGCGGACGTCCCTGCAGGCCGCCTACGAGGCCTGCGGCGCGTTCCCGGACGTCCTCCACGCCGGGTTCGTCCAGGACGCGGCCAAGGAGGTCGCCGAGGCGGTCCTGACCCGCACGGCCATCGCGGGCGGCGAACTCCCCGGTCCGGACGAGGTCGGCGTCGACGACGTCTCGTGGCTGCACGGACTGGCCGAGACCGTCGGGGAACTGCGGCGCGCGAGCCTCGACCACGTCCGCGGCGGCCGGCTCGACCAGGCCGAGGACGCCCTGGCGCTGATGCAGGAGATCCTCGCTGCCCTGATGACGATCGACGTCCCCGACGGGCTCTCGCGCGGTCTGCGGCGTGCGACCGACTTGGCCCGCGCCATCACCGAGCGCACGCGCGGCGACCTCACCACCGCGGCCGGCCAGCGCGAGTTGCGCCGCGCCCTCGACGCCCACCGCGAGGTGCTCGAACGGGTGCTCGACGAGGCGGACTGACCGCCCCGACGCTGATCTGACGCCCTGGGCGACCCGCGCTACCCTTCCGCCCGCTGCGCAGCGCCTGCGCGGCACGCACCCGGGGGTGTAGCTCAGTTCGGCAGAGCACTTCGTTCGCAACGAAGGGGCCGTCGGTTCAAATCCGATCACCTCCACTTGAAGAACCCGGCTAAATCGGCCGGGTTCTTCACTTTTGGGGGAGCCCTTACGGTAGAGTGTGGAGCATGCACCACACTGGCACCACAATCCAGGCGTCCCCACGCGCCTCCAGAGGGCCGTTGGCGCGCCCACCGGTGAGCTCCTGGCGGGCCGGATCAGGCGCGGCTCGAGGCCCATGCGCCGCCACCGCGGGGCGGGGCTGTCGCCATGGCTGACCTCGAACGGACGCGGATCGTCCGCCGGCTCGCCCGCGGTCAATCGGTCGAGCTGGACTGGGGGCTGGTCCTCTCTCCTCCCCGGACGCCGGGCGCCCGAGGAGCGGGTGGTTCGTACCGGTGGATCTTCTACGACCCGCCACGCCGCGAGGACGGCAGCCTTGGCAAACGGGTGCAGCGCACCGCCCGCCAGCTCGACGACCAGGCGTGGCTGCGGATCGCTGCGGACTTGTCGGCGCTGGAGGCCACGATGGTGGCCCAGGCGACCGGCACGCGACTCGACGCGACCTTCGAGCAGCTCGCCCGGCACTGGCTCGAGCCCGCACGGCACCCGGACTGGTCGGCCGACTACGCCAAGAAGGTCCGCTCGGTCGCCACGAACTGGCTGCTCGCCGACGCCATCACCATCGCCACGCCGCACCGCGGTGGCCGCAGTTCCGTGGTGCCGCTCGCGCAGGTCCGCCTCGGCGATCTGACGGCCGCGATCGTGATCGAGGCCCTTGACCATGTGCGCACCGAGCGGGCCCACGGCACCTACCGGGCGGCCCACGAGTGCGCGACCGCGATCGTTGGCTGGGGTGTGTCTGTCAAGTGGATTCCGCTTGGCCAGATCGACACCACCGACATCAAGCGCGCCCCCGACGCCCGGGTCGGTGCCCGGCGCGGCGGCGCGCGCGGCAACATCAACCCGGTCCCCAAGAACGACATCCCCGACCTCGAACGGCTCCTCCTGCCCTTCCATGGCTGGGTTGGTGAGCGCCACGGCCGCGACCACCGGATCCTGCTCGACCTGCTGGCCTTCGCTGGCCCACGCATCGGTGAAGCACTCGCCACACACGTCGACCGGTTCTCCCGCGACGACGAGGGCAACGGCTGGTTGTCGGTCGAGGAGCGCGCGGACCGGACCTCGAAGAAGCAGGCGCCCCCCAAGCACCGCAAGCACCGCGACGTGTGGGTTCCCGGCTGGCTCGCCGATGACCTCGCCACCATCGAGCCCAACCGCGACGGCTACCTGTTCGGTGCTGCGCAGGGCTCAACCTCGCCGGTCGATCGGTGGCGTGCCCGCCGCTTCGACCGCTGGGCCCGCGACTACGGCTGGGAGCAGCTGTCCGACTACTGCTCTCACGAGGATCACGACGCCGACAGTTGCCGGGGACAGAACCGTCGCCGCTGGCGCCACAGCATCCACGACTGGCGCCACGCAGCCGCCGTGTGGCAGCTGTTCGAGTTGCGGCTCGACCCCGAGGACGTCGCCCAGCACCTCGGTCACGGTGACGGCTACACCCTCTACCAGCTCTACGTCGGTGCCCGGCCCGGCCGGGCCCGGCGCGCGGCCAAGGCCGTCGAGGAACTCGGCGACCCACGAAGCCGCTGACCATCGTGCCTCCCGTAAGACGACCGGTCGATCAGGACGGACTCCCCGCGCGACCGGAGCGGCGCCTGGCGGCACGGCGCAGCTGCGCGAGCCGATCATCTCCCACGATCCTCACCTGATCGACATACGAACGGTCGGGGAGGCCTGTCGCCTCGTGAGCCAGCCAGTACGGGCGCCCGGAGGGATCACGGTGAACCGGAATCCCGACACCCGACTCGTCGTACTGGCGAACCCACCGTTCGATCGTCGCCCTGCTGACGCCCCAGTGCCGGCACATGTCCGGGTAGCGCCAGATGGTCACGCCCACATCGGGCTGCCCGCCCTGACCGACCGCAACCGTGGGTGGCGTCAAGGAGGTTCCGGTGGCGGCGTTCGCCATGTCACCTCACCCCCTTGCAGCCGGAGCGCTCTCGCGGCGGCGCTGCACGTCGTCGCTGATGAAGTGGAGGAAGTCTTCGCGGCGGTTGGCGATCGCGACTTCGTCGTCTGCGGTGTCCTCGGGTGGTTCGCCGGGCCAGATGGTCTTGCGGGTGGGCCGGTCGCGGCCGAGGCGTGTGCCGCAGGTGGCGACCCAGTCCCGCAGGCGTTCACGGGCTTCCGCGAAGTCGCGGTGCCAGCCGATGGGTGCGGAGCCGTGTTGCTCGGGGTCGTAGGCCCCGAGCCAGTGCAGATGCAGCGCGGACAGTTCCCACACCAGCTCGGGGTGGCGGTGCCAGGCCGGCGGGATGATCGCGGCGGGCAGCCCGTAGGTGCGTCGCAGCCAGTCGATCCACGCGTCGAGCTCAATCCAGGCTGCCTGGGCTTCCTCCGCGGTCAACAGGTTCCAGTTGATCGGGCGCGGCGGCTCCGGCAGGTACGGCTCGTCGCCCACCTGGCTGTCGGTGAGGTCGAGGTGCTCGCCGGGCACGTCGGAGCCGGTCGGGCCACCGTCGCGAGGTCGCCGGCGATCGGGGGTGGCGTCGTAGGTGGTCATCGTCGGCTCGTGTGGTCTCGGCCGGTCACAGCGACACGGCCGGGTTGTCGCGGGCAGCCGCCGGTGATGGCGCGCCGGGGGTGTCGTGGGGCGGCGTGTCGACGGTTGCGGGTTGCCGAGCGCGGTCGACGGTGTAGGTGGTGCGGGCGGTGTCGTGGCCGAGCTTCTTGGCGATGAACTCCTCGCCACGTTGGGTCTTCCCGTCGAGGTGGTGCTCGTAGGTGCGTACGTAGCCTTCCGCGATGAACTTGTCGCCTTTGGCGAACGCGGCGTAGGCGCGTTCGGCTGACCGCCGGTAGATCACGAGGTCGCGGAAGGTGGTGTCGAGCTGAGTGAAGGACCCGTCGTCGTTGCGGCGGTAGTGCTCTTGGCCGATCTTGGCGTAGAACCGAGCGTCGCCTTGGGTGGTGAAGGTCAGCTGCGGTTCGGACGCGATGAAGCCGGTCAGGGACTGCTGGGTACGGATGGACATCAGGTCGCTCCTTCGCGGAATGCCGTGTACCCAGAAGGTGTGATCCGATGCCCGTAGTTCGGCGCGCAGGCCACGGACGCGACTCTCGACGTAGAAGTCGAGTCCCGGCCGACAGCCAACGCGCGTCAGCGATCCTGCGCCGACCAACTCTGTGAGAGAGCGTCACGAGCGGACGACAATCGACCGGGCGCGGTCGCCCCAGCCCGGGCACCTGTTCAAGGTGCTCGGGCGAAGATGTACTGGACGGGTGCTCACTGTCAGGCTCACGCCCACGCTCACGGCTGGTGCCCAGCTGCCATACTTCCCCGCCCAGGAATCCGGTGCCAGCCACGCTGTAACCTTCCTGGTTCTGGCTGCGGTCGCGACCGGACGAACACAGCGACGCTCGACCCGTTGGTGCTCCTCGCACTCGGTGAGGCCGCCATCCCGGCGTCCGACACGAGCCGCAGTGCCACAACGCTGGCCACGTCGTCGAGTTCGTGGTCGCTTCGCCGCGATCGTCATAGCGCGCCGAGACTGATCGCCCCGTCAACGCGGCCCGGCGGGCCATGGACCGCACGGGCGACCCCCTTCTCCGACGAGGATCGAGGGTGTTTGCAACGTTATCGACATCTCCTGCGCAGCGTCGGCTCGCGTGCCGTCGACATGCGTTTGAGGCCCGGGCTCGCCCACTGGGCGGCTGTTCTTCAAGACCGAGTTGACTCACCGACCTCGAGCTGACAGAGCAGCCGCAGGTGCGAGGCGGTGTCGGGGCCGTTCGCGTTCTCGACGCGGACCGTCACGTCTCTACCGGCCTCGAGCGCGTCGTGGACGTAGTCGGTGAGGTAGTCCGGGACGTAGGCGACGCGGACGTCGCCGGCGACGAGCAGGAGCGCCTTAGGGTTGTGCGCGTTGGACGGCTCGGGCAGGAGGGCCAGTTCGTCTCTGGGGCGGAGCCGGGCGAGTTCGGCTTCGGCGCGTTCGGGGTCGGCTGACACGACGTGGCGCACGCCTGAGGCGAGGAACGACATGCTTTCGACGCCGCCGGGTCCGACAGTGGGCTCGGGGACGACCTGGATGGTCGCGTCGTGGGGCGAGGTGCCCCAGGACCGTGCGAGCAGCTCGACCGGCTGCGCGTCCCGTTTCGAGAGACCAAGGGCGGCTGCGAGGTCACGGGCGCTCCCGGCCGCCCGCGCGGTCCGCTCCGTGAAGAACTCGAACAGTGAGTCCGACCGGTAGACGACCTCCAGATCAGGGAAGGCCGGAAACGGCTCGAAGTGAGGGTGTTCCTGGGCGGCGGGGGTGTACGAGAACTCGAAGTCGGTGCCGGTGTCGCGGAGCCGGCCGACGTCGTGGAACGCGCGCGTAGCGGCGTCCTGCCAGATCACGCGGAACGTGCGCTCCGGTCGAGGCTCGAGGACGGGAAGGACGAGCTCGACCGGTCCGACCGGATGCTCCACGACGAGGTGGAGGCGGCCGCCCGCGGCTGCCACGTACCGGGCCAGAGTCGACAGTCGGACGTCGTCCTGGGACTCGAGCCGGGCGACCGCGGACTGTGTCGTGACCATGAACTCGGCGAGGTGCGCCTGAGTCATCCCGGCGAGTTCCCGGAACCCGGACAACGTGACCCGCTGCCCCGCGCCAGATGTTGTCACAGCACCTCCTCGGTTCATAGCAAACTACTCATGCACTTAGACGCTATCAGCAGGTACCCTCCGTACGCGAGCACCCCTACGGACGGGAACGGCATGACGTACTTCGACGAACTCATCGAGCATCTCCTCGGCCAGGTCCAGGTCGACCAGACCACGATCACCGAGTCCAAGGCTCGGCGCACGGCCGTGCTCGACGCCGCAGCCAGCTTCGACGGCGTCCTGCGGACCTACCGGTCCGGTTCCCTGGCGTACGGCACCGCCATCACGCCGCCACCGAACAAGGCGACCGACAAGGACGTTGACGGCGACGGCGGGGTCGTCCTCAACCGCAAGGTCTGGACGACGCTCGGACCCGACGCCGACCAGGCCGACGGCGCCCGCGACGTCGTGCGCCAGGTGCAGGACCACATGCGCCCGATCCTGCGCGAAACCTACGGAGACGACCTGACCGTCGGCTCGACCGTGAAGCGCGCCATCCTCGTCAGGTTCAACACGCCGCTTGAGACCGGCGAGGACCCGCCCGTCGAACTCGTCGTCGCGCTCAACCGCAAGGCTGGCGCCCTGTGGATCCCCAACCTCGACACCGACGGCTGGGACCCGGCCGACCCGGTCACCCACAGCCGACTCATCAACGATGACCCGACGAAGGCCCTGCGGCTCCGCCGGGCTCGCATCGTCCGGCTCGTCAAGCACTGGAACAAGAAGCACACCCAGGCAGCCTTCTCATCGTTCCACCTCCAGGCACTCGCGCTCGAGGTCATCGACGAGACGGACGTCGGCTGCCAGCTCCGCACGACCCTCCAGCGGTTCTTCGAGAAGGCCGCAACGTCGCTCGCCGATCGCATGACCGAGGATCCCGCTGGCGTCTCCGGGAAGTTCCACCTCGAGAACGACATCAGCCGCGACCTCGCCGTCACCCGCCTTGAGAACGCCGCCACCGCGATCGCGACCGCCAACGGCAACGCCGACGACGAAGAGGCTGTCCGCGAGGAACTCGAGAAGGTCTTCCACCGCGACACGGTCGAGGCCGCCGAGGACTCCCGCGAGAGCCGGGCGCTCAGCACAGGCAACCGCAGCGCTGCGTACGGCGCCGCCGGCATGGTCGGGATTCGCATCCGGAACGACCGGCCGGCCGCGACCAAGAACCCGGCTGCCTGGGCCCGCGAGGGGTGAGCAGCGTCTGGTGGGATGACGCCGATGCCCGGTCGACCTTCGAGACCGGAGCGTCGACTGTCGCCCGCTGGATCACCCCGGCCACCACGGGTCGCGGATTCCGGTACTCCGCGCTCGTCGGAGTACCGCGAACCGGTCACATCCAGCTCCGCGTCGAGTTCGCCAGGACCGACCCGCACAGCCCGCACGTGTTCTCGCCGCCTCTCGGCGGGTCACCGCACCGCAACCCCGACCAGTCGATGTGCCTCTGGTACCCCCTGCACCCGCCCGACCTAAGGTGGGAGTTCCGCGATGGACTTCGCGAACTCCTCGTCATGGCCGTTCTCCATCTCCGACGTGAGGCGTTGTGGCGCAGATCGGCTCCTTGCTTCATCGACAGGATCTGGCCGGGACCGGAGATGCCCCACGGCCACCAGGAGGCGCTGTCGTGACCGACCCTGACCTCGCCACGCTCGTCGTCTCCGCCGCGATCGGACTCGTTTCGACGCTCCTCGTCGCCGTTGCTGGCTGGCTGTGGAACCAGCGCCAGAAGAGGCTCGATGCCCACGCCAAGCTGCTTGCCGACGCCTACGCGGCAGTTGCCGCGTACAAGGAGTTCGCGTTCGCGGTCCGACGGCGCGACCCGGCCGAACCCGCGCAGGAGCGCATCCGCATCTCCGAGGCGATGCGCGCCGTGCAGCAGGAGTTGACCTTCCACCTTGCCTGGGTGCCTGGGACCAGCCGCCGCGTCTCCGAGAGCTACGACGCGCTCGTCGGCGAGACGCGCAAGGTCGCCGGGACGGCACTGCGCGACGGCTGGAACAACCCCGCCATCACCACCGACGCGCAGATGAACATGCCCGTGGTCGCGGCGGCCCTCGCGGAACTCGTCCCGTCCGAGCGCGAGTTCCTGCGGGAGGTCCAGCGCTACCTCCAGCCGGTCCGGTCTCGCTTCGCCCGAACTGAGAGGAACGCGGCCCGACTACCGCGACTCAAGCACCGGCAAGCCTCCCGACAACAGGCTCGTCGCTGACGGGAGGCTATGACGCGTTGTGCACGGTTCATGCAGCCGGTTTCAGGGCTGCGTGCGGCGGTCGATGCGGAGTGTGGCGATGAGGTCTTCATGGAGTTGGAACCAGACGCGGTGGCAGGAGTCGATGTCGGTCCGATCGACGAAAGTCGAGTCGCCGGCTCGGGCTCGTGTCAGCGCGGTGTGGAACCGTTGGTCGTAGCCGCGGAAGCGGGTGAGCAGGTTGCCGAGCCGGTCGATGAGTGGGGGCAGGGCGCGGTCGATGGCGGTGAGTTCGCGAAGGACGCGTGCGTCCCAGGCGTTATCGGTGTGGTCGTTGGGAGCGAGTCGGTCGCCGGGGGCGGGTCTGAGCTGCCAGTCGGTGCAGGCGCGGAGCAGGATGGCGTTCAGTGGGAGGAACTCGCGGTAGATGTCGCGGACCTCGCCTTCGCCGTGCACGTCGGCGAGTTCGGTCGCGAGTCGGCGCTCGTTCTCGGCGCGTCCACGCTCGGTCAGCGACCATCCGGAGGTGTCGCCGAAGGTGGTGTGGGTCGTCCATCCGTTGGCTTGGGCGTCGCGCAGGGTCTCGTGGGTCGCGGAAGGGTCGAGGTCGAAGCGGTCAGCAACTGTGGCGGCGTCGGCGAAGCCGAGGATGCGCACGGCATGCAGGACCAGCAGATCGGCCGGGGAGTCGGTGCTCAGGGGACGTCCTGCCGTGCCGTGAGCCGGGTGTAGTGCTGTTGGCACGCTTGTGGTGAGCGGAATCCCATGGCCTGCGCGATCTGGGCCCAGGTCAGCCCGGCGGATCGGGCGGTGAACAGCAGGCCGGTTTCGAGCCCCTCGATCTCGGCGCGGGCGGCGGGGAGCAGCGTGAGCGCATGCAGCAGGTCGGCGTCGTCCAGTTCGCCGGAGCGCCAGAGGGCGAACTGTGCGAGGTCGTACGCCGAGGGCGGGACCGGCGCGGGCCGCCATGGCCGGGGAGCGATCGCGTCGGCGGCCAGTTCCGTGAGGCGTGTCTGGGCACGCCACTCGCGCTCCGCCTGGGCGTTGTCGGTGTTCGGGTCGTGTCGGTCATAGGCCATGGACACAGCCTCGTGCTTCAACGTACTGTTGTCAACAATCTGTTGAAGGGGCCGTGGTGCTGGTGCCACTTGTGGAGGCCGAAGCGCCCACCTGTGGCGGGAAGGCGGCCGCGCTCGGCGCGCTGCTGCGGGCGGGTCTGCCGGTTCCTGACGGGTTCGTCGTGCCCTTCGAGGTGTACGACGCGGCTGTCTGCGACTTCGAGCGACACCGCGACCAGCGAGACGATCCAGGAGCAGTGGACGACACGTTCGCGCGCCGTCCGCTCCAGCCTGCCGTGTTCCAGGCGCTGGAGCATGCACTCGACGAGCTCGGGGACCCGCCTGTGGCGGTGCGATCCTCTGCAGCGGACGAGGATGCCAGCGGCGCTTCGGCGGCAGGACAGTACGAGAGCATCCTCGGCGTGCGCGGCGTGGCGGACGTTGCCGACGCGGTTCGCGTCTGCTGGGCGTCGCTGCACGCCCCGCGTGCCGCCGCCTACCGAACACTGGCCGGCGAGGAGGGATCGGTGGCCGAGCACCTGGCTATGGCCGTCATCGTGCACCGCCACCTCGACGCCGGAGTGGCGGGTGTGATGTTCACCCCCGTCGGCGCGGGCGAACCGACCGTGCTCGAGGCTTCCTGGGGACTTGGACCCAGCATCGTTGCCGGCACCGTCACGCCCGACACCTACCGCATCCACCCAGACGGGACAGTCACCTGCGTCGTTGGGGACAAGCGCACCCGCCTCGATCGGATCGGGTTCGAGGTCCGGGTCGCGGGTGTGCCCGTGGAGCGCCGACAGCAGCACACGCTCGACGACGCAACCGCGACCAGACTCGCGAAACTGGGCCGCACCGTCGCCGCCGTGCTCGGCGCGCCGCAAGACATCGAATGGGCCCTCGAAGACGGCCGACTCTGGCTTCTTCAAGCACGCCCGATCACTGCCACACCACCTGCCCTCCGGCCTCCCGACGCCGCGCCATCCGGGCCACTCACCCTGGCCGGAACACCCGGCAGCAGCGGAACCGCGACCGGCACCGCCAGGACCGTTCGAGGCCCGCAGGACTTCGCCCATGTCCAGCCAGGCGACATCCTGATCTGTCCCACCACCGACCCGGCATGGACACCGCTGCTGCGCATCGCCGCCGGCGTAGTCTGAGGTGCGTCTGAGCTAATGCGGCATCTGGCCGGAGAAACTCCCCACCACGGTCAGGTCCTGCTGGTCGGGTTGTTGCGACGGTAGGCGATGCGCTGTTGCCGTGCGCGGCGCATGCCCTCGCGTCTGGCCTTGCGGATCTGTTCTCCTCGTCCTTCGTGCTCATCGTCGGGTGTGACGTAGCCGATCCCGGCGTGGAGCCTGACCGTGTTGTACTCCAGGCGCACGGCCTCGAGCGCGTGGTCGAGCTCGACCGGGTCGCGGATCTGTTCGAGGTGGGGCCACTCGGTCTTGATGTGGCTGAACAGCGACTCGATGTGGGCCTGGTCGGTGGGGGTGCCAGGCCGGCCCACATGCATCGCCAGCGCGTGCAGCGCCATGAACTCGCGGGTGGTGCCCGAGACCATCTGCGGGCCGCCGTCGGAGACCGCCAGCAGCACCGGCAGGGCCTCGTCGGCGTTGGGTTCGATCATGCGGGCCTCGATCTGCTCGAGCAGCCCCTCGGTCTCGAGTGCGCGGGTGTAGAGCACCTGGACGTGTTCGGACTCGCCGCGCTGGTGGGGCACGGTCAGGGTCGCCAGCCACTTGCGGCTGACGAGGTCGAGGATCGCGAGCGCGTCGCGGCCGGCCCGGCCGAACGCGGTGAAGTCGTGCCCCCACACCTGACACGGCCGGTACTCAACCCACGCCGGCCACGGCCTGGCCGGGACCGGCTCGCGGGGTGGCCGTGCCGGCAACACCAGGTTCTCGGCCCGTAGCACCCGTAGAACGCTCGATTCGGACACGAACACCTTCTCGAGCCGGGACCCGCGGTGCGCCAACTTGCGGTGCGAGCGATCGACCTGCGACCACTCGTCGAACAGCTCCACGATCGCGTCACGCTCCCAGTCCAGCAGCGCGTGCAACGGCTCGGCCGGCCCCGGGGCCGCGTCGTCGAGACCGCCGCCGTCCTCGCGACGGCGCCGCCAGCGACCGGCACGATCGGGATGCAGCTCCAACACCCGGCACGCCCCAGCCGTCGACCATCCGCCAGCAACGGCATGGTCGATCAGCTCGAGCAGGCCGGCCTTGACCTCGGCGTCCACCCTCGTTGGGACCGGGCCGGCACTCAGCCCCAACTGTCTTTTCCCCGGAACAGATGCAGCTCGACCGCCTGCTCGGTGACCGTCGCCCGCAGCCGTTCGATCTCGGCCCGGGCATCCTCGAGCGCGAGCTCCTCGGCCGACTTGCCGGGCCGTCCCGGCCGCGACGCCGCTAGGCCGTTGAGCGCGGACTGCTTCGCGGTCTTGACGATGTGCACCACCGTGGACCGGTCGATGCCCCACTTGTCCGCGATCTCGCGCTGGGTGCCCTGACCGGTCACGACCTCAAGCCACACCTGATACTTCTCCGCCGGCGTCAGATGCCGACGGCGACGCTTCCCACTCCCTGACTGTCCTGCCATGCTGCCCACCTCCGGTGGTCCTCACAGACCCTCCCGGTGGTAGGGAGTTTCTCATCCCGAGTTCCGTCACGAACCCAGACGCGGAACA
>Ga0208490_101101_pt1 | contig 11369 bp, 11 predicted proteins | sample SubbioAug_CSWold_FD_184818 | JGI IMG/M metagenome (GOLD analysis project Ga0208490, IMG submission 184818) | Serpentinite rock and fluid subsurface biosphere microbial communities from McLaughlin Reserve, California, USA - CR11Aug_CSWold (SPAdes) | ecosystem: Environmental > Terrestrial > Deep...
CCCCGCCAGCGAGGTGCTCGCCGACCTCTACGACGACATGGCCGGCCGGTTCGACGGCTGGTTCCGCGTCGATCCGCAGTGGTGGGGGTTCCGCAGCCACCGCCAGTCCCGGGATGCCGCGGCGAACCGGTTCACCTACGTCGGGTCGCGGGCGGGGTCCGACGTCGCCGCGGTCCAGTACCGCTACGAGAAGGCCGAGGAGTTCTACGACCTCGAGGTGGAGGTGCTCGCCGGGCTCGACAACGGATCCATCGGGGCCGCGCTCGGGCTCCTGGCCGGCCACGGCACGACGGCGGGCCACGCCGTCACCGCCGTGCCCAGCTCAGTGCTCGCCCCCCACGTCCCCCAGCTCCAGCGGACGTCCACGGCCTCGGACTGGCCCTGGATGCTGCGGCTGGTCGACGCGCCCGGTGCGATCGCGGCGCGCGGGTGGCCCACGAGCGTGTCGGGGACGGTCGAGCTGGACATCGCCGACGACCGGTGCACCGGGAACGCCGGGGCGCACGTCCTCGAGATCGGCGGCGGGCAGGCCTCGCTGCTGCGGGGCGGCTCGGGGCGCGTGCGGGTCACCATCCAGGACCTGGCGGTCCTGTACGCCGGCGGCGACGTGGCCGCGCTGCGCTCGGCGGGGCGCCTCGTCGAGGCATCCGCCGGTGAGCTCGACCTGCTCGCCACCGCCTTCGTCTCGCACCCCTCCATCCCGCTGTTCTTCTGAGCGGGCGGCCCTGGGCCGGATCGACCACCCCACCCGGGCCAAACGTCACATTTCGATCAGATGACGTGGCGGCGGACGCCGGGTGCGCTTGACTGGCGGACGCGCCAAGGAGCGCGCTGCCACCGGCAGCGAACGAGCACCTCCGCCGTCCCCCCAGCTGCCCCCGAGCGGGCCGTCCCCCCGGAGAGTCCCCGATGTCCACGAGCTGTTCCCTGCGCCGTCGCGCGCGCCTGGTGCTCGGCAGCACCCTGGCGGCGGTCATCGCCGTGAGCGCGCTGGGTGCCGCCCCGGCCGGCGCCCAGGCCGGGCCGCCCGACGAGGCCGGCGTGGTCGACGCCGCCGACGCCGATTCGCGGTTCGACTCCGCCTTCGCCGGGTTGGTGCGGGCGCTCCACCGGGCCGAGCGGGCCAGGGTCGCCGAGCTCACCGCCCTCGACCTGGAGGCCAAGGCGGCCACCGAGTGCGTCGACGCCGGTCCGGCCGACGCCGACGTGCCCACGCTGGTCGGCGAGATCTTCCGCTGCCGGCTCCTGGAGGCCGGCTTCGTCGAGCCCGACGTGGGCCGCTGGACCGCCGAGGCCCTCGTCGTGTCCCAGTGCGAGTCGCTCTGGGACACCCACGCCGTGGTCTTCGGCGGCCGGTACCGCGACGCGCCCCACCCGAACGGCAACCGCTACTCGGCCGCCGGCGTGTTCCAGTTCATCCGGGTCACCGCCGACAGGTGGATCGAGGGCGGCTACGCGAACGTCCACGACGCCCGGTCGAACATCGACGCCGCGGCGCGGCTGTTCATCCACAACCGCCTCGCCGGCTTCGCCGGGTGGGACGACTGGGCGTGCGCCGCCGCCAACGACGGCTTCAAGGTCGGCTCCGTGCTGCCCGGCTGGCCCGGCGGGCCGCCCGAGCTGCCCGCCTGGGCCTGGGACCACTGAGCGACCTCGGTAGCCTGGGGTGGTGCCCGTCGACCAGGTCCTCCTCGCTGCCCCCCGTGGCTTCTGCGCCGGCGTCGAGATGGCGATCAAGGCGCTGGCCTGGATGGTCCGGGCCTTCGAACCGCCGGTGTACTGCTACCACGAGATCGTCCACAACCAGCTCGTGGTGCAGCGCTTCCGTGACCTCGGCGTCGTCTTCGTCGACGACATCGCCGAGGTCCCTCCCGGCCGACCCGTGATGCTCTCGGCCCACGGCTCGGCGCCCGAGGTCGTGGCGGCGGCCAAGGCCAGCGGTGGCTACGTGGTCGACGCCGTGTGCCCGCTCGTCACCAAGGTGCACCACGAGGTCAAGGTGCGGGCCGGCAAGGGCTACCAGATCGTCTACGTGGGCCACGAGGGCCACGAGGAGGCGGTCGGCACCATGGCCGTGGCCCCCGACGCCATCCACCGGGTGGAGTCCACCGCCGAGGTCGACGCCCTCCCCCACTTCGACCAGCCGGTCGCGCTGCTGGCCCAGACCACCCTGTCCCACCGCGACTGGGAGGGCGTCCTCGACCGCACCCGCGAGCGGTTCCCCGACGTGTGGACGCCGGGCCGCAGCGACCTGTGCTTCGCCACCACCAACCGCCAGGCGGCCCTCACCGCCCTCGCCGAGCGCTGCGACGCCATCATCGTGATCGGATCGGCCAACTCCTCCAACACCCGGGCCCTCGAGTCCCTCGCCCGCGACATGGGCTGCGAGCGGGTCCACCGGGTGAACACGCCCGAGGAGGTCCCGAGCGACCTCTCCGGGGTGGTCGGCGTCACCGCCGGTGCCAGCGCCCCCGAGGAGCTCGTCTGCTGGGTCATCGACAAGCTCGACCCCGCCAACGGCATCGAGGAGGTCCGCATCACCGAGGAGGAGGAGTACTTCCCGCCGCCCCGGAACCTGCGCGAGCTGCTCGAGGCCCTCGACGTCGCCGCCACCCTGGTGGTCGGCGGCACCCTCAGCGACCGGCCCGCCGTCGTCGACCGCGAGACCAAGGCCAGCGAGGTCCTCGGCGCCCTGGTGGTGAGCTAGACGCAGTGGGGCCCGTCGGCCTCGACCCGAGTGACGTCGTCCTCGAGACCGTCGACCGGACCGGGGAGCAGGCGCACGCCGTCGGGCGCCACCGCGAGGGGCAGGTAGCTCATCCCGCGCCGTGACGGCCCGCGGCGCAGCTCGCCGTAGGGGCTGAACCGGGAGCCGTGGCACGGGCACTCGAACCAGCCCGACGACTCGCACCACGGGACGCGACAGCCCTGGTGGGGGCACTTCTGCCACAGCGCGACCAGCCCGGCCTCGACCCCGGGCCGGATCTCCTCCGGCACCGCGGCGGCGAGGACCTCGCGGTGCTCGACCGGCACCTCGACCACGTAGGTCTGGGCATCGGCGAGGTACCAGGAGCCGCCGCCCTCCCCGATGGCGGCGGCCACCTCATCGGGCGTGCCGAGGTCTCGACCGGCGTCCGGCAGCTCCGGCCCGCTGTCGTCGTCGCCGCAGGACCCGAGGCCGGCACCGGCGATCGTGACCGCGCTGACCTGCAGGAACCGCCGGCGGTCCATCTCCCCCACCGGGCCGGCTCAGGTGCCCAGGCGCCCGACCCGGCGCTGGGCGTCGTCGAAGAGGGCCTGGATGCTGGCCTGGAGGACCGCGGTCGTCTCCTTGACCTGGCGGCGCGACGGCCGCTTGCCGTCCTCGCCGACCGGGGCCGGGATGGGGTCGCCGATGACCAGCACGACCTTCACCGGCTTGATCCACCTGGCCCCCGGCGGCATCGCCGCCTCCGAGCCACCGATGCCCACCGGGACGATCGGGGCCCCGGTGCGGCCGGACACGAACGCCGGGCCCTCGAACAGGTCCTCCACGACCGGTCCGGTCCGGCGCTGGCCCTCGGGGAACATCACGACCGGCTCCCCGTAGCCGAGGGCGGTCACGCTGGCTCGCATGGCCTCGCGGTCGGCGGAGCCGCGGTGGACCGGGATGCCGCCCATCGCCGTGAAGAACCGGCCGGGCAGGTCGTACTTCCACATCGTGTGCTTGCCCATGAAGCGCATACGGCGGCGGGTGACGCCGGCCACGAGCAGCGAGTCCACGTTGGAGCGGTGCACGGCCGACAGGACGAAGGGGCCATCGGGCACCTTGTCGAGGCCGTGGACCTCCATGCGCCAGAACAGGCGGCAGAACCCGACCAGGATGTCGCGCACCACGCGGTAGAAGCGCAGCTGGCCCCGGGTGGGCGGGCCCTGCTCGGCGGCCGCGTCGCCCCGCGGGACCGGGACCGCCTCGAGCTCACCCATCGATCTGCTCGGCCAGCAGCTCGACGATCTCGTCGATGGTGAGGTCGCTGGTGTCGACCTCGACGGCGTCGCCGGCTCGGGTGAGGGGCGAGGCGTCCCGGCCCTGGTCCAGGGCGTCGCGCCGCGCGATGTCGGCCGCCACGGTCTCGTAGTCGAGGTCGGAGACCTCCTTGGACCGCCGTGCGGCCCGCACCTCGGGACGGGCGTCGAGGTACACCTTGAGCGTCGCGTCCGGGAACACCACCGAGCCGATGTCGCGCCCCTCGAGCACGCCCCCGCCACGACGGCGGGCCCACTCGCGCTGGCGGGACACCATCTCGGCGCGCACCTGCGGGTTGGCGGCGACGGTGCTGACCGCTCGGGTGACCTCGGGCCCGCGGATCTCGATGGTGGCGTCCACGCCGTCGACGACGACCCCGTCGAGGGTCACCTCCAGGTCGACCCGCCCGGCCAGGGCGGCGACCGGCTCGGCGTCGGCCGGATCGAGGTTGCGGCGCAGCGCGGCGAACGTGACCGCTCGGTACATCGCGCCGGTGTCGAGGTACTCGAGGCCGAGGCGCTCGGCGAGGAGCCGGGCCACGGTCGACTTGCCCGAGCCCGCCGGGCCGTCGATGGCGATGACGCGGAGGCCGTCGTTGGACATGGCGGCGACGCTACCGCCGGCGGGCCGGGGGGACGGAGCCCGCTCGCAGCTCGTCCAGCAGGTCCCAGAACGCGGGGAAGGTCTTGGCCACGCACCCCGGGTCGCGCACGGCGATGCCGGGGACGACGAGGCCGAGCAGCCCGAAGGCCATCGCCATGCGGTGGTCCCGGTAGGTCTCGAACGTGGCGCCGTGGGGTGTCCCGGGCCGGATCACCATGCCGTCGTCGGTCGCCACCGCATCGATGCCGCAACGCCGCAGCTCGGCGACCGGGCCGGCGATGCGGTCGGACTCCTTGTCCCGGATGAAGCCCACGCCCCGGATCGTGGTCGGCCCGTCCGCCAGGGCGGCGACCGCCGCCAGCGTGGGGACGGTGTCGGAGATGGGCGCCATGTCGACGTCGATCCCGTGGAGTCCGTCGCCGGCGGCGACCGTCACCGCGTCGTCGTGCCAGGTCACCACCGCGCCCATCCGCTCGAGCACCTCGGCGAAGGCCACGTCGCCCTGCAGCGAGCGCCGGTGCAGCCCCGGGACGGTGACCCGCCCGCCGGTGACCACGGCGGCGGCCCAGGCGTAGGAGGCGGCGGACGCGTCGGGCTCGATGGCATAGGTCGTGGCCCGGTACCCACCTCCTGCGACGACCCAGCGATCTGCGGCCCGGGGGACCGACGCGCCGAACGCCTCCATCACCGCGAGCGTCATGTCCACGTACGGCCGAGAGACGAGCTCGGACGTGAGCGCGATGCTGAGGCCACCGGGCATCGCGGGAGCCGCGAGCAGCAGTCCGCTGAGGAACTGGCTCGAGGTGTCTCCGGACAAGGCCACCGATCCGCCACGGACAGGTCCCCGGACACGCACCGGCAGGTGCTCCGGCTGACCGGCCTCCTCCACGGTGGCACCGACCTCCCGCAGGGCCGCGAACGTGGGGCCCATGGGGCGGGCCCGCAGCTGCTCGTCGCCGTCGAGGGCGCTGACACCGTCCGCCAAGGCGAGCAGCGGCAGCAGGAAGCGGGCGGTGGTGCCGCTCTGTCGGGCATCGACCTCGCCTCCGCGACGAACCCCTCCCCCGTCCACCGTCAACCCGGTCCGGCCATCCTCCCGGATCGCCACGCCGAGGGTGCGCAACCCCTCGACCATGGCGGCCGTGTCGTCCGCGTGCAGCACGCCCGTGAGCACGGAGGTCCCGTCGGCCAGGGCGGCGCAGACCAGGGCCCGGTTGGTGATGCTCTTGGAGCCGGGGAGCGTGACGGTGGCGTCGACCGGGGCGGCGACCGGCCGGATCGGGAGCGGGTCCGACACGTCAGTCGAGGTGCTGGATCGACGGGCGGTAGCCGCGGGCGAGGAGGCCACCCCGGAAGCGCTCGACGAGGGTGCCCTCGATGAGCAGGATCAGCACGCCCTGCTGGCCCTCGGACGAGTGGGCGATCTCGAGGTCGACGATGTTCACGTCGAGCTCGGTGGCGAGCGTGGTGACGTCGGCCAGCACGCCGGGGCGGTCCGGCACCGGCACGCGGACCTCGGCCAGCTCGGAGGGGCGGGTGTACCGGGACGGCAGGTTGACGCGTGCCGCCCGGGCCCGGGTGAGGTCGGCCAGCAGCGCCTCCCGGTCGGAGGCCGCCACGTGGTCGCGAGCCTCGGCGAGCGCGCCGATCAATCGGTCGAGCCCGGCGACGATGGCGACCTGGTTCTCCTCGCAGATGTCGGGCCAGATGCCGGGGTGGCCCGAGGCGATCCGGGTCATGTCCCGGAAGCCGCCGGCGGCCAGGCGCAGCAGGGCGGCGTGCTCGTCGGCGCGCTCGTCGGCGATCCGCATGAGCGACGCGGCGGTGAGGTGCGGCACGTGGGAGACCACGGCCACCAGCTCGTCGTGGCGCTCGGGCGGGAGGGCGATGACCTCGGCCCCGAAGGTCGAGACCACGGCGCGGATCCGGGCGTAGGCCGCGTCGTCGGTGCCGGCGGTCGGTGTGAGCACCCACACCGCGCCCTCGAAGAGGTCGGCCGTGGCGCCGTCGACGCCCTCCTGCTCGGAGCCGGCCATCGGGTGGCCCCCGACGAAGCGGGCGTCGTCCACCGCCGCCACGATCGGCGCCTTGACCGAACCGACGTCGGTGACGAGGCCGGACGTGCCGGCGAGGGCCTTGCGGGCGGCTTCGGCCACCGTGCGCACCGGCGTGGCGACGAACGTCACCTCGGCGTCGGGGTCGAGGCCCACGTCGTCGATGACGTCGAGCTGGCGGGCCCGGTCGGTGCGGGCGTCGTCGTGGTCGACCCCGCTCACGTGCCACCCCCCGGCGCGCAGGGCGAGGGCGATCGACCCGCCGATGAGGCCGACGCCGACGACGTTCGCACGTGGCTGGGAGGCACCGGGCACGGTGCTCGATCCTACGTGGGGGGTGTGGTCGGGACCGCAGCCCGTTCCAGGGCCCGGACCTCGTCCTGGCGCAGCGGGCGCCACTCCCCCGGTCCGAGCCTGGTGTCCACGAGCGGTCCGATCCGGGTCCGCACCAGGCGCACGACCGGGTGGCCCACCGCCTCGCACATCCGACGGACCTGGCGGTTCCGCCCCTCGTGGATCACGAGGCGCACCACGCCCGGGCTGACCAGCGCGGCGGTGGCCGGGGCGGTCAGGCCGTCGTCGAGCTCGACCCCCTCGCGCAGGCGTCGCAGGGCGCCGCGGGACGGGGAGCCCTCGACGTGGGCCAGGTACTCCTTCTCGACCCCGTAGCTGGGGTGGGTGAGGCGGTGGGTGACCTCGCCGTCGTTGGTGAGCAGCAGCAGGCCCTCGGTGTCGGCGTCGAGGCGCCCGACGGGGAACACCCGCGGCTCCGCGGGCACGAGCTCCACGACGGTGGGACGGCCTTGCGGGTCCGATGCCGTGCTGACCACGCCGGCCGGCTTGTTCAGCAGGTACCAGACCGTGTCGGGACGGACGCCCACGAGCACGCCGTCGACCTCGATGGCGTCGACCTCGGGATCGGCCCGCCGGCCCAGCTCGGCGACCTCGCCGTTGACCACGATCCGGCCGTCCTCGATCATCTCCTCGACCACCCGCCGGCTGGCGATGCCGGCGCGGGCGAGGATCTTCTGGAGCCGCTCGGGCTCGCTCACTCCGACTCGTCGGTGGCGGCCTCGTCGTCGGGCTCGCCGTCGCCGTCGGCGTCGACGGGCGCATCGAGGTCGGCGTCGAGGGCATCGGGCCGCAGCCCGTGCTCCAGCGCCTCGTACACGTCGGCGCCGGGCACGAACGCGCCGAGGGCGGGCAGCTCGTCGAGGGAGTTCAGGCCGAGCTTCTCGAGGAAGGCCGGGGTCGTGCCGTACAGCACGGCCTGGCCGGGCCCGTGGTCCCGCCCGACCTCGTCGACGTAGCCGCGCTGCACGAGCGTGCGCATGACGCCGTCGACGTTCACGCCGCGGATGGCCGCGATCTGGGCCCGGGACATGGGCTGCTTGTAGGCGACGATGGCCAGGGTCTCCAGCGCGGCGTTGGAGAGACGGCCGGACTGGCCGTCGAGGACGTAGCGCTCGACGTAGGGGGCGAGGTCGGGGTGCGTCTGGTAGCGCCAGCCGCCCGCGACCCTCACCAGCTGGAAGCCGCGGTCGGTGGCGTCGTACTCGGCGGCCAGCTCGACGCAGAGCGCCTCGACGCGGTCGGTGGCCACCTCGAGCAGCTGGGCCAGCAGCTCGACGGTGATGGGCTCCTCGGTGACCAGCAGCAGGGCCTCGGCCGCCCGGCGCAGCTCCCGCTCCCGATCGTCCTCGCCTGCAGTCGGTTCAGTCACTCTCAGCCATCGTAGGCATCGACGAAGGCGAGGTCGTCGAGGTCGAGCTCGTCGTCGTCGGGGCGACCGGTCCACACGACGGTGAGCGCACCCAGGCTGCCCACCTGCTCGAGGTCGATCCAGCCCTGCTTGTACAGCTCGAGCACGGCGAGGAAGCGGACGACGACCTCGAGGCGCTCGACCAGGTCGGCGGTGAGCTCGGCGAAGGTGGCCCGGCCCAGGCGGGGCAGCTCGTCGAGCAGCTCGGCCACGGCGTCGGTGACCGTGATCCGGACCTGGTGGATGTGGTCGATGTGGACCCGGGGCACCGGCTTGGGCTCCACCGCCCGCAGGAACGCATCGCGGAGCTGGTCGGGCGTGGTGGTGGCGAGCAGGTCCGGCAGCAGGCCCAGGAAGTGCTGGTCGACGCCGGCGGTGCGGGGGTAGGAGCGGCCGGCGTCGTTGGCGATCGTGGCCATGGCCACGGCGGCGTCCTTGAACGTCTTGCACTCGACCAGGCGGGAGAGCAGCAGGTCGCGCTCCTCCCACAGGGCCAGCTCGTCGTCGAGGTCGACGTCGCCGTCGTCGGGGAGCAGCCGCTTGGACTTGAGCTCGATCAGGGTGGCGGCGATGAGCAGGAACTCGGTGGCCAGCTCGAGGTCCATCTGCTCGAGGTGCTCGAGGTGGGCCAGGTAGGCGTCGACGATGTCGGACAGGCGCACCTCGTAGAGGTCCACCTGGTCCTGCAGGATCAGGTGCAGGAGCAGGTCGAAGGGACCCTGGAACACCGGAGTCTCGACATCGACGGCCACGGAACCAAGGGTAGGGCCGGCCCCGCCGGTGCTGGTGGATGGTGGGCGTCGTCCGGCAACCGTCTCGGAGGGGCCTCGACCCCACCCCTACGATGCCCGCCCATGGTCCGCTCCTTCTCCGGCATCCAACCCAGCGGCGACCTCCACCTGGGCAACTTCCTCGGTGCCATCAGCCGCTGGGTGCGCGACCAGCACACCCAGGACGCCGTGTTCTGCGTCGTGGACCTCCACGCCCTCACCCTCCCCCAGGACCCGGCGCTGCTGCGCGAGCGCACCGTGTCGCTCACCGCGCTGCTGGTCGCCTGCGGGCTCGATTCCGGGGCCTGCACGCTGTTCCTGCAGAGCCACGTGCCCGAGCACACCCGCCTCGCCTGGCTGATGGAGTGCACGGCGAGCTTCGGCGAGCTGTCCCGGATGACGCAGTTCAAGGACAAGTCCGAGCGGGCCGAGTTCATCTCCGCCGGCCTGTTCACCTATCCCGCGCTCCAGGCCGCCGACATCCTCCTCTACGACACCGACGTCGTCCCGGTCGGCGACGACCAGCGCCAGCACATCGAGCTGGCCCGCGACATCGCGCAGCGGTTCAACAGCCGGGCCCGCCGGGAGGTGCTGGTGGTGCCCGAGCACGTGATCCCGCCGGTGGGGGCGCGGATCATGGACCTGCAGGAGCCCACCAACAAGATGTCCAAGTCGCTCGAGTCGCCCCAGGGCAGCATCCTCGTGCTCGACGACCCCGAGGCCATCGAGAAGAAGATCAAGCGGGCGGTCACCGACACCGACAACGAGGTCCGCTTCGACCCCGAGGCCAAGCCGGGGGTGTCCAACCTGCTCTCGATCCTGGGGGCGGCGACGGGCCGGGACCCGGTCGCCCTGGCCGACGAGTACGACATGTACGGACCGCTGAAGGCCGACACGGCCGAGGCCGTCGTCGAGGTGCTCGCTCCCATCCAGGCCCGGTACGCCGAGCTGGTCGCGGACACGGGCACCATCACCTCGATCCTGCACACCGGTGCGGCCAAGGCCCGGTCGGTGGCGTCGGCCACCCTCGAGCGGGTGCACGACGCGGTCGGGCTGCTGCCGCCGGGCTGATCGGCTCCGGCCCGTCGGGCGCAGGGGGCCCCGGGTACTGTCGCCGGGCGGTGGACGCCGAACGGATCCTGGAAGCGCTGCGGCCGCTCGTGCTCGTGGTCGACGGGGTCGGGACGGTCTCCGACGTGCGGGGCGGGTACGGCGGCTTCTTCGGCCACGACGTCACACAGTGGGTGGGGGCCAGCGTCTTCGACCACGTCGCGCCCGACCAGGTCGACGAGCTCGCCACCTACTTCATCGAGGGCGCGCAGCGCTCCGCCGACTCGCGGTCGCTGCCCTTGCCGTTCCGCCTCGCCATCGTGGGCGCCGACGGGCTCGAGCACGACGTCGACATCATCCCCGCCGAGCACCACGCCGCCGACGACGCCAGCACGTGGGTCGTGACGGTCGTGCCGGTCGCGCTGCAGGCCTCGGTGTCCCGCTCGCTGGAGGCGGAGATGGCCGGCGCTCCCCGCCCGCGGGTGAAGCAGCTCCTCACCGAGGAGCTGGTCGTGGACAACCGCCACTACAGCTCCCGCTGGTTCCTGGTCGACCTCACGGGCGCGACCGGGCCGGGCGTCACCACCGCCCGCGCCCAGGACGCGCCGATGGCGGCGGCCATCGCCGAGCAGGTCGTGCACCACGGATGGCGCCCGTGGGGCCACGCGCCCGCCGGCGAGCTCACCCCGCTCGACGTCGCCGAGCTGCCCGCCGACCTGCAGGCGATCGCGGCCGAGCACCGGTGGCGGCGCGTCGCGGTGACGCCCGTCCACGTCGACGGCTCCCTCGCGGCGGCGTACCTGCTCTTCGGTCGGGTGCCCGACGACTACGACGTCAACGAGGTGAACAGCAACGTGCTGTCGCGCGTTCGCTCCCTGGTCGACGCCACCGCGCTGCTCATCGCCCGCTGGCACGACCGCGACCGCCTGGTGGCCGCGGCGACCCGCGATCCGCTCACCGGCCTGGCCAACCGGGATGCCTTCGCCGATGCGCTCGCCGGGTGCGCGGAGCAGGCCACGCTGCTCTACGTCGACGTCGATCGGTTCAAGGCGGTCAACGACCGCCTCGGCCACGACGTGGGCGACCGCGTGCTCGTGGAGATCGCCCGCCGGATCGTGGCGGCG
>Ga0208490_101102_pt1 | contig 11366 bp, 11 predicted proteins | sample SubbioAug_CSWold_FD_184818 | JGI IMG/M metagenome (GOLD analysis project Ga0208490, IMG submission 184818) | Serpentinite rock and fluid subsurface biosphere microbial communities from McLaughlin Reserve, California, USA - CR11Aug_CSWold (SPAdes) | ecosystem: Environmental > Terrestrial > Deep...
TCTTGAATTCGGGCATGGCAGGCCTCCCCCAGGCAGCGCGACGGGGGCACATTAGGGGCGCTGCGCTGCAGCGCAAGTGGGAATGCCGCCGTTTTCTGATTGAAATGCGACCGTATACCCGAGTGTACCAAAAGGGATGGCCAAAGCCTGAACATTCGGTGAACGCGGGCCTTTCCCCGGACGGTGAACCGGTTATACTCGGGGCCCATGAACGGTTGGGACGAAGATCAGGCTTTCGAGGCGGCATCCGCCCCCGTGCCCTTGTCGCAGCGCGCGCTGGCGGGGCGCGGCGCGCCCTATCTTGACGACCTGAACCCCGCACAGCGCGCGGCGGTCGAGGCGCTGGATGGCCCGGTGCTGATGCTGGCCGGGGCGGGGACGGGCAAGACAAAGGCATTGACGGCGCGGATCGTGCATCTGCTGCGTCAGCGTCAGGTTCGCCCGAACGAGATCCTGGCGGTGACCTTCACCAACAAGGCCGCGCGCCAGATGAAGGAGCGGGTGGGCCGGATGCTGGGCGAGGTGGCGGAGGGGATGCCCTGGATGGGCACCTTCCACTCGCTGTCGGTCAAGATCCTGCGGCGCCATGCGGAACTGGTGGGGCTGAAGCCGAACTTCACCATTCTGGATACCGACGACCAGTTGCGGCTCATCAAGCAGATAATGGAGCCTGAAAAGCTTGATATGAAGAGATGGCCACCACGCTTCGTAGCCGCGAAGATTGATCAGTGGAAAAACCAAGCACGGGCGCCACAACAGGTCCCTGATCGGGAAGACTTCGTAATTGATTTCGAGCGGCTTGTGGATGAGTGGGACAAGAGAAGCTTTTCGACCCCTGTTTTTCGAGGCCAAGTCCGTGAGGTGACGACCCGGCATGACCGTCCAACTGTTACGGCAAGGGAAGTTTACAGGAGATACCAGGACCGGCTGAAGACCTTGAACGCGGTGGATTTCGGGGACCTGCTCCTGCACTGCGTCACGATCTTCCAGACGCATCAGGACGTGCTGGCGCAGTACCAGCGCTGGTTCCGCTATATCCTGGTGGATGAATACCAGGACACCAACGTCTGCCAGTACCTCTGGCTGCGGCTGCTGGCGCAGGGGCACAAGAACATTTGCTGCGTCGGCGACGACGACCAGTCGATCTACGGCTGGCGCGGGGCCGAGGTCGGCAACATCCTGCGGTTCGAGAAGGATTTTCCCGGCGCCACAGTGATCCGGCTTGAGCAGAACTATCGCTCCACCGGCCATATCCTCGCGGCTGCCTCGGGGATCATCGCCAAGAACGCGGGCCGCTTGGGCAAGACATTGTGGACGGCTGGCGCGCTGGGCGAGAAGGTCCGTCTCATCGGCCATTGGGACGGCGAGGAAGAGGCACGCTGGATCGGCGAGGAGATCGAGGCGATACAGCGCGGCACGCGGGGGCGCGGCCCGGTGGACCTGAACCATCAGGCGATTCTGGTGCGGGCCAGCCACCAGATGCGGGCCTTCGAGGACCGCTTCCTGACCATCGGCCTGCCCTATCGGGTGGTGGGCGGTCCCCGCTTTTATGAGCGGCAGGAAATCCGCGACGCGATGGCCTATTTCCGGCTGGCGGTTTCCCCGGACGATGATCTGGCCTTCGAGCGGGTGGTGAACCTGCCCAAGCGCGGCCTTGGGGATACGGCGCAGTCGAAGATCAATGTGACCGCACGGGCTTCGGGCGTGTCGCTGCTGGACGGCGCACGGGAGGCTTTGGCCAAGGGCGTGCTGACCGGCAAGGGCGCCGCGCAGCTGCGGATTTTCGTCGATGCGGTGGACCGCTGGCACGCCGCGACCTTGCATCCCGAATATGACCATATCCGGCTGGCCGAGACGATCCTGGACGAATCCGGCTACACCGAGATGTGGCAGAACGACAAGACGCCCGAGGCTCCGGGGCGGCTGGACAACCTGAAGGAACTGGTCAAGGCGCTGGAGCAGTTCGACAATCTGCAGGGGTTCCTGGAACACGTCAGCCTGATCATGGACAACGAGACCGGGGGGGCGGAGGAGAAGATCACGATCATGACGCTTCACGCCGCCAAGGGTCTGGAGTTCCCGGTGATCTACCTGCCGGGCTGGGAGGACGGGCTGTTTCCCAGCCAGAGAAGCATGGATGAATCGGGCCTCAAGGGCTTGGAGGAGGAACGCCGTCTCGCCTATGTCGGGATCACCCGGGCCGAGGAGGTCTGCACGATCAGCTTTGCCTCGAACCGGCGGGTCTATGGCCAGTGGCAAAGCCAGCTGCCAAGCCGGTTCATCGACGAGCTTCCGCCGGAGCATGTCGAGGTGCTGACCGCGCCCGGACTTTACGGTGGCGGTTTTGGCGCGGCGGCGCAGGTCGGTTTCGGTTCGGCGCTGGAAGAGCGGGTGTCGAAGGCGGATGTCTACAACTCGCCCGGCTGGCGGCGGATGCAGGAGCAGGCGAACGTCCGCCCGCTGCGCCAGCCGCAGGAGGCGCGGCATGTGGTGATCGATGCCGAGGCGATCTCGCCTTATGTGCTGGGCGACCGGGTGTTCCACCAGAAGTTCGGCTATGGCGAGATCATGGGGATCGAGGGCGACAAGCTGGACATCGAGTTCGACCATGCCGGTGCAAAGAAGGTCGTGGCCCGCTGGGTGATTCCGGCCGATCAGGTGGACGACGTGCCGTTCTGACCGGAGTGGGGTCACGAATCTTCTGCGAGGGTTCAGCGTTTCAGCCGGTCCAGCAGCTGCACGCAGATCCCTGCCACCAGCCCCCAGAAGGCCGCGCCGATCCCGAAGGCGGCCACCCCCGATCCGGTGACTGCCAGCGTCAGGGCGGCGGCGAAGCGTTGCTCGGGCGACATGAAGGCAGCGGTCAGCGCACCCATCAGCGGTGACAGCAGCGCCAGCGCCACCAGCGCAAGGACCACCGGCCCCGGCAGGGCGGCAATGAGCTGCAGGACCGTTGGCGACAAGAGGCCCAGCACAACCCAGGCCCCTGCATAGGCGAGGCCCACGATCCAGCGCCGATCCTTCTCGGGGTGGACGTCCGGGCCAAGGCAGATCGCCGCAGTGATCGCTGCCATGCTGGTGGTATGCGCGCCGAAGGGGGCGCTTATGGCCGAGAGGAGGCCGGTCACGGTCAGGGCGGGGGCGACGGGTGGCTCGTACCCTGCGGCGCGCAGGGTGGCGAAGCCGGGCAGGTTCTGCGAGGCCATCGTCACGAGGTAGAGCGGCAGGCCAAGCCCGAGGATGACCGAAAGGCGGAAGGCGGGGGCGACCGGCTCCAGCATCGGGGCGGTGAGCGATAGGGCAGAGAGGTCGGTGCCGGTCAGAAGCGCCAGCAGGATGCCCGTGGCAAAGGCCGCCAGGACCGCCATCGCGGGGTTCCAGAGCCGCACCGCCAGGAAGATCGCGACCATGGGTAGGACGATGGCCGGAAGCGCCTCGGCCGCGCCAGCACCACGCAGGCAGAACGGCAAGAGGACCCCGGCCAGCATCCCGGCGGCGATTCCGTCCGGGATCCGGGCCACCAACGTGCCCAGCGGGCGCAAAAGGCCGGTGGCGGCGATCAGAAGACCCGCGATGATGAAGGCGCCAATCCCCTCGGCAAGGGTGATCCCCTCGGTCGCGGCGATCAGTGCGGCGCCGGGGGTCGACCAGGCGAGCACCACCGGGACCCGCGATTGCCAGGATAGAAAGGCAGAGCCCAGGGCCTTGGCCAAAGACACGGCGAGAAGCCAGCTTGCGGCCTGCGTTGCCGTCGCTCCAAGCGCGTTGGCTGCCGCGAGGACGATGGCCACGCTTGCCGCATAGCCGACCAGTGCCGCCACCGCCGCCGCCGAGATCACCGAGAAGCGCATGTCCTGCTCCGCCTGAGTGGGGCGGGACTATCTGGCGGTGTGGGCCGCTCTGCAAGGGGGAGGGAGGCGGCGACCCAAGGGAGGAGGAGAGGGCCGCCGCACTGTCCGGATGCCCAAGGGAGGAGGAGGGCATCGGAGACGGTCGGGGCACGAGCCCCGGAATGGGGGCGGCGGTGCCTGGGAGGAGGAGGGGCACCGCCGCAGTATCGAACGCCCAGGGAGGAGGAGGGGCGTCCAACGACGTTGGGCCATGCGGCCCGGAATTGGTGTGCGGCGGCTCCCAGGGAGGAGGAGGGGAGCCGCCGACTGTTCAGATGCCCGAGGGAGGAGGATAGGGCATCCAAAGCGTTTGGGCCGTCTGGCCCGATGGTTTTTGCGGCGGCCCCGAGGGAGGAGGAGTGGAGCCGCCGCTGCCAGATGACCCAAGGGAGGAGGAGAGGGTCACCGGGTTTAAGGAAGCGGCGATGCCAGGGAGGAGGAGGGCATCGCCGCCGATCGCACAGGTCCCGGGGAGGAGGATCGGGACCTCACGAAAACTTACTTGCCGTAGGCGGCCTCACGGGCGACGGCGGGGATCGAGATGCGGCTGATGCCGAGATCGTTCAACTCGCGGTCGGACAGGGCGTTCAATTCGGTCACGGTGCGGGTATAGACCCGGCGAGCTTGGATCGCGGAAACGACCATGTCCTTCAGGTCGGCCAGAAGGCCCTTGCGGACGGCGCGGGTGGTGTTGACATAAGCCATGGTGTTCGAAGCCTCTATCAGTTCGTCAGCAACGTTCTGTTGCGCTGTTGAGGCCAAGATGGGCCCAATGCTGCACTTGCACAATACCGCTCCGTCGCAATGCCGCCATGCAGCGTCCGCATGGCTCCAGTCACGAATTTGTCATTGATTTTTAATCCTTTCGCCGAATTTTTGAGCGTTTGGTCAAGAGGCCTTGCCCTTCTGCGCAAAGATCACGACGTTAGGATGAATTCTGTGCGACGGGGGAACGGATGTCGGTCGATCGGAACGCGGTCATGCAGGTCCTGGCAGGGGTCACGCACCCTGGCGGGGGCGACCTTGTCAGTCGGGACCTGATTCGCGCCCTGTCCGTCGACGGGGGCGTCGTGCGCTTCGTGATCGAGGCCGCCACCCCGGATGAGGCGCGGGCGCTCGGCCCGGCACAGGCCGAGGCCGAGGCCAAGTTGAAGGCGCTGCCGGGCGTAAGCTTGGTCCAGGTGGTGATGACGGCGCATGGACCGGCGGCGAAGGCTGCCCCTCCCAGCCTGAAGATCGGCCAGCATCCGACGCCGCAGCAGGGCGGGCCGCAGAAGATCTCGGGGATCGACCGGATCATCGCGGTCGGCTCGGGCAAGGGCGGCGTCGGGAAATCCACGGTAGCATCGAATCTGGCGGTGGCGTTGGCGCGGCGCGGCCGGAGGGTCGGGCTGCTGGATGCCGATATCTACGGGCCGAGCCAGCCGAAGATGATGGGGGTGAACCAGCGGCCCTCAAGCCCGGATGGCAAGACGATCGAACCGCTTGTCGCCCATGGCGTCACGATGATGTCGATTGGCCTGATGCTGAAGGAGAACGAGGCGGTGGTCTGGCGCGGGCCGATGCTTATGGGGGCGCTGCAGCAGCTTCTGGGGCAGGTGGCCTGGGGCAGGCTTGATGTCTTGATCATCGACCTGCCGCCGGGGACGGGGGATGTGCAGCTGACGCTTTGCCAGCGGACGCAGCTTACGGGCGCCATCGTCGTGAGCACCCCGCAGGACGTGGCGTTGCTGGATGCGCGCAAGGCGCTGGACATGTTCGTCAAGCTCAAGACCCCGGTTCTGGGGCTGGTGGAAAACATGTCGACCTTTGTCTGTCCAAACTGCGGGCATGAGAGCCATATCTTCGGTCACGGCGGTGTCGCGGCCGAGGCGGCGAAGCTGGACCTTCCCTTCCTGGGCGAGCTGCCGCTGGCGCTAGACGTTCGCGTCGCGGGGGACAGCGGGACGCCGGTCGCGGCCACGGATGGCCCTCTGGCCCAGCCCTATCTCGCGCTTGCCGACCGCTTGATCGCAGGCGGCATGGGCTGAACGCCTTTCCAGATTGACTATCAGAAACCCGCCCCAGTGGCGGGTTTATGCTTTGGCCAAAGGTTCTCGTTGATTGCATACCGACTGGTTGGTATTGTTTGGGCGGGCGAGTCGGAGGACTTGCCTGACAGGAGGAGGACAGAGATGACCCATGCCATTCGCACCGTGCTCTGGTTCAACGGCCGTGGCCGCGAGGCGGCCGAGTTCTATTGCGGCCAGATCCCGGACAGCCGCATCGAAAGCATCTACGCCAGCGACAACGGCGGCCCTGACGGGAACAGCCATTTTGAAGTGGTGGATTTCCGCCTGAACGGGGTGCCCTACCAGATCCTTGACGCGGGCCCGATGTTCCCGCTGTCGGAATGTGTTTCGGTCTGCGTGGCGACGCCGGACCAGGCCGAGACCGACCGGCTGTGGGAGGCTCTGGCCTCCGATGGTGGCAGTCACGGGCCCTGCGGCTGGCTCAAGGATCGTTACGGCCTGTCGTGGCAGGTCGTGCCCGAAGCAGTCTACGCCCTGATGACCGCGCCCGACAAGGCGCGGGCGGAGCGGGCGCTGGCGGCCGTGATGCAGATGGGCAAGATCGACATCGCCGCGGTCGAGGCTGCGGCGGCAGTCGAGGCGGCCTGAGATGCGCAAGGTCAGGATCATCGAGCATGTCTCGCTTGATGGCGTCATCCAGGCCCCGGGTGGGCCGGAGGAGGACCGGGAAGGCGGCTTTGCTTATGGCGGCTGGGCCTTCCCCTTCCGCGACCCCCAGGTCGGCGCGGCGGTCGATGCCGCGCATGGAAAGGGGTTCGACCTTCTCCTTGGCCGGACGACCTATGACATCTTCGCGGGCTACTGGCCGAAGCACGAAGGTCCGATGGCCGACAGCCTGAACAGCGCGCGGAAGTTCGTGGCGACCCACCGGCCGGACAGCCTGGACTGGGGGCCGGTGGAAAGCCTGGGGAAGGATGTCGCCACGGGCATCAAAGGGGTGAAGGCAGCGGGCGGGCCGGATCTCATTGTCTGGGGCAGCTCCAGCCTGACGTCGCTTCTGATCAGCGAGGGGCTGGCGGACGAGGTGGTGCTGCTGGTCTTTCCGGTGCTGATCGGGCGCGGCAAGCGCCTGTTCTCGGACGAGTTTCCGCCAAGCGGACTTGAACTGATCGACAGCAAGTCGGTGCCCTCGGGCGTCATCATCTCAACCTACAAGCCCGCCGGCGCAATGCGCACGGGCAGCTTCTGAACCGGAGAGTTCCAATGGACGACATACCGCAGGACCAGCGCTATCGGCCGGAAGACCGTGTCATGCAGGGCGTGATCCCCTATTTCGCCTTGCCGGGAAAGGCGGGCGCGGCGGCCGACTTCTACATCAAGGCCTTCGGCGCGAAGGATATCGGCCGGATGCCCTTTGACGGCCGACCCGGTCACTTCATGCATATCCAGGTCGAGATCAGCGGCGGGGCGCTGATGCTGACCGACGAGGGCGGCATGTCCAGCGTCGACGGGACCGGCAATCCGATGCCGCAGGGCCATCTGCAGCTTGTGGTCCCCGACGGCCAGGCCTGGTGGGACCGGGCCCTGGCGGCGGGCTGCACGGTGGTGGCCCCGTTCGAACGGCAGTTCTGGGGCGACACATGGGGCTTGCTGGTCGACCCGTTCGGGATGAAATGGGCGGTGTTGACACCCGATCCCGCGCTCTGGGACAAGGGGGCATGAGGGCGGAAGAGTGAACAAGGTTACCCGTGTACCCCGGGGCGAGGCGCGCGCGCGGCTGATCGAGGCCGCGCGTCGTCTGGTGCGTCACAAGGGCTTTGCCGCGACCAGCGTCGATGACCTGTGCGCTGCGGCGGGCGTGACGAAGGGGGCGTTCTTCCACCATTTTCCCAGCAAGGACGCGCTGGGCGTCGCGTTGATCGACGACTGGACCGAGACGACCGGGGCGATGTTTGCCGCCCATCCCTACAACAGCCTGCCCGACCCGCTGGATCGGGTTTTCGCCTATTTGGACCTCCGGCGGGAAATCCTGGGACAACCCGTGCCGGAATTCAGCTGCGTCGCGGGAACGACGGTGCAGGAAGCCTATGAAAGCTCGCCCGCGATCCGTGCCGCGGCCGAACGCAGCATCCGCTCGGGCTTTGGCCATGTCCTGCCGCATCTGGAGGCGGCGCTGGCGGCGCATCCGGTGCCGGGGGTGACGGCCGAGGGGCTGGCACAACAGTTCCAGGTCGCAACCCAGGGCGGGATCATCCTTGCCAAGGCGCTGGCCGACCCCGCGCCCGCCCGCGCGGCCTTCGACCATCTGGAGCGTTACCTGCGGCTTCTCTTCGGACGCCCGTCGGTCTGACCGCGCCCGAACGGGTGCGGATTCCGAATCACAGACATGGGAATTCGTGGGAACAGCTGGTCAACCGGCTGTCATCCGGCGGGATTCTCGGCCAGCTTACCCGTGATCGGCCCGTTATCTGGGGAACTCACGGATGAATCACGGCCGGGTCGCGGAACTTCATGGGAGTTCACGGGACTGTCAATCGGCGTGAGGGTTCCACCACATTTAGCGGAAGGTCGGAGCCAGCTGACCTACTTATGGGGTTCCTGTCCCGCGAATGGCCACAAGATGCTGCCTTTCAACCCGGCCTGACACAAGATCCTGCCCACTCGCGCCCAACTTTTCCCTTGCTTTCCCATGTGATCCCATGCAGTTTCATCTCACGACGATGCGATGGGCAGTGAAAGTCAGGGGCGGACAAAAGACCCCGAACAAGGCGTAAGGCAGCTTCATACAGGCAGCCCCTTTCATCGGCGTAACAGATCCGGCGCGCGAGCGAGCAGACATCTCCCCCAGGTGGCGCGCGTAGCTGGACGCCCAGCGATGGGACAGCGGCGGATCGGGTAGTGGCAGCAACCCGGTCCGCCTTTTCCATTTCATCGCCCGGGCAGCACGTGGAAATGTAAAGGCCAGGCGATGGCAGAGGCGTTCAGAGGCGAGTTCTACCAGAAGGTAGACGGGAAGGCGCGGGTCTCGATCCCGGCGGCCTTCCGGGCCGTGCTGAACGCGGACGACCCCCAGAAAGGCGAGAAGGGTGGAGCGCGGCTCTACATGGTCTACGGCGGCAAGTCGCGGACCTTCGTCGAATGCTATTCCAAGCGCGGGGCGGACAGACTGGCCGAGGATATCGAGACGATGGAAATGGGCTCGCCCGAGCGGACCCGCGCCGAGCGTGACCTGATCAGCCGCTCGGTCATGGTGGAGATTGACGGCGACGGCCGGATCGTCCTGCCGCAGAAGGTGCGTGAGAAGATGGGCTTCTCGGGCGATCTGCCGGGCGATGCCGAGGCCGCCTTTGCCGGGTTCACCAACCGGTTCCGGCTGTATCGCAAGGAAGTCTACGAGGCTGAGCTCGAGGCCGAGGATGACGATGACATCGACCCGCTGATGCTGGTCGGAAAGCACAAGCGGGCGGGGTAGGTCATGAAGGGTTCGCTGCCCCGGTCCTCTGAAACTGGCCAATCGTCCGATGATCCCCACATTCCGGTCCTGATCGACGCGATCCTGCGGGAATGTGCGCCGGTCTCGGGACTCTGGCTGGACGGGACGCTTGGGGCGGGGGGCTATACCCGCGCGCTGCTGGCGGCGGGGGCGGACTGCGTGATCGGCGTGGACCGCGATCCCCTGGCCTTGCAGATGGCCGAGTCTTGGGCCGGCGCTTATGGCGATCGGGTGCGGCTGGTGGCAGGGACCTTCTCGGATCTGGACGAACTTGCCGGGGAGCCGCTGGATGGGGTCGTCCTCGACCTCGGGGTTTCCTCGATGCAGCTTGACCAGGCGGAACGCGGGTTTTCCTTCATGAAGGACGGCCCGCTGGACATGCGGATGAGCCAGGCCGGTCCGTCGGCCGCCGATCTGGTGAACAGCGCCGATGAGGGCGTGCTGGCCGACATACTGTATCATTACGGCGAAGAGCGCGCCTCGCGCCGGATCGCCCATGCCATCGTGGCCGCGCGGGCCATGGAGCCGATCACCACGACGGCGAGGCTTGCCGAGATCGTGGCGAAATGCCTGCCGCGACCGAAGCCGGGGCAAAGTCACCCCGCGACGCGCAGTTTCCAGGCGATCCGCATCGCGGTGAACACCGAATTCCAGGAACTGGCCGAGGGGCTGAACGCCGCCGAGCGCGCGCTGAAGCCGGGGGGGCTGCTGGCCGTCGTGACCTTCCACAGCCTTGAGGACCGGATCGTCAAACGGTTCTTCCAGCTTGCCTCGGGGCATGAGGCCAATGCCAACCGCTATGCCCCGGCGAAGGCCGATACCGAGGCCCGGTTCGAGATGGTCACCCGCAAGGCCGTGGCCCCGGATGCCGATGAGGTCGCCCGCAACCCCCGCGCGCGGTCTGCGAAGCTGAGGGTCGGGCGGCGGACCGATGCCCCGGCGAAGACGCTTGCCCCGGCAGAGCTTGGCCTGCCGGAGATCCAGAAGAAAGGACGCCGCTGAGATGCGCCCCGTGCTCTATGTCCTGTCCTTCCTTGCCCTGATCGCGCTGGGCTTCTGGGCCTACCGCGAGAATTACGCCACCCAGGCCGCCCTGAAAGAGGTGCAAAGCCTGCAACGCCAGATTGCCGGGCTGCGCGAGGCGCTGTCGATCCAGAAGGCGGAATGGGCCTATCTGAACCGCCCCGACCGGCTTCGCGAGCTTGCCACCGTCAACTTTGACCGCCTCGGCCTGCTGCCGATGGAGCCGGGCCAGTTCGGCAGTGCCGCCCAGGTCTCCTATCCGCGCGCGCGCCTTCCCGAGATCGACTTCCCCGTGGATGTCCAGGGCCAGGCGTTCGAGGGGGAGGGCCTGTGATGCGCACCCCGCTCCGCCCGCTGGCCCGTATCCTGCAGGCCCGCGCCGATGGGCTGAACCCCGACCAGATCGAGCGCGAGAACCTGCGCCTCCGCCATGAGGCGATGCGCGAGAAGTCCCGCGCCCGGGCCGAATTCCGCCTGCTAATCCTGTGCGTCAGCTTTGTCTGCGCCTTCGGGGCCATCGGGGCGCGCATGGGGTTGATGGCGGCGACGACGCCGGTCGAGCCCCGCGCCAGCGCACCGGGCGCCGAGATCCTGGCGCAGCGCGCCGATATCACTGATCGCAACGGCCGGATCCTTGCGACCAACATGACGACCCATGCGCTTTATGCGCATCCCAAGGTCATGGTCGATCCAAAGGGCACCGCGCTGAAGCTGGCCGAGATCTTCCCCGACCTCGACCCCGCCGCGCTGGAGCGCCGCTTCACCGACGGGCGCAGCTTCGTCTGGATCAAGAAGGTACTGAGCCCCGAACAGATGCAGCTGGTGCACGAGATCGGCGACCCCGGCCTGTTGTTCGGCCCGCGCGAGATGCGGCTTTATCCGAACGGGACGCTGGCCGCGCATGTGCTGGGCGGCACTTCCTTTGGGGCCGAGGGCGTCCATTCGGCC
>Ga0208490_101103_pt1 | contig 11352 bp, 10 predicted proteins | sample SubbioAug_CSWold_FD_184818 | JGI IMG/M metagenome (GOLD analysis project Ga0208490, IMG submission 184818) | Serpentinite rock and fluid subsurface biosphere microbial communities from McLaughlin Reserve, California, USA - CR11Aug_CSWold (SPAdes) | ecosystem: Environmental > Terrestrial > Deep...
TACCAGCAGGCAGCCGGCGCCTTCTTCGAGGAGATCACCGGCGGCGAGCTGCCCGCCGACGCCCTCATCGACAGCCTGCAGGTCCACATCGACACCCTGACCACCGCCATCGACTCCCTCATCGCCGGCGAGACCTCGGTGTTCACGGAGCTGCGTGAGGCCGCCCAGCACATGCCCATGGCTGCTGCTGCGCTGTCGAGCGCCATCGTCGCCGCCACCTCCTGACGGCACGCAGGGCGGCAACGCCGCCCGATCTCACCAACACGGCCACGGCCCGTCCCGCACTGCGGGGCGGGCCGTCGTCGTGTCCTCCGGCGCCGGCCTGCCCTGCGCGTACGGTGGCGACGTGGCCGCCTCCCTCGAACCGGTGCTGCAGGTCCTGCGCTGCCCCGACTGCGGAGCAGCGCTGCAACCAGGTGGTGTCGATGGCGTCGCCTGCCGGAGCGGCCACCGGTTCGAGCTGATCGCCGGTCGGGCGCCGGATCTCGTCCGCACCGCGGTCCAGCACGACACGCCGGGACAGCGGGCCATGCGGTTCCGACCCCTGGTGTCCGTCTACGAGTCCATCTGGCGGCCCTTGTTCACGCGCCTCGCCGGCGGCACCGACCCCGGCGCCGAGACCGACCGGCTCATCGAGTGGCTCGAGCCCACGCCGGGCGCAACCGTCCTGGACCTGGCGTGCGGGCCCGGCAACACGACACGCCGCCTGGCCGCTGGCATCGAGGGCGCGGCGGCCATCGTCGGGCTGGACCTGTCCGTGCCGATGCTCGAGGAGGCGGTCGACGCGACGCACGACAGCGCCGCCATCGGGTTCGCCCGGGTCGATGCCCACACCCTGCCGATCGGCGACGCGACCGTCGACGTGGCCCACTGCGCCGCCGCCCTCTACCTCTTCGGCGATCCCGCCGCGGTCATCGCCGAGGTGGCGCGGGTCGTCCGCCCCGGCGGGCGGTTCGTCGGCATGACCCTGGTCGCACCGCTGCAGCCGCTCGGGGCGGTCGGACGCACGGCTGAGCAGGCCTTCGCCCGGCTCTCGGGGTTGCGCTACATCGGGGCCAAGGAGCTCGAGGAGATGTGCAGCGCCGCGGGCCTGCAGGGCTTCTCGACCACGTCGCGGGGCGGGGCGCTCCTGTTCGTCGCCGAGAAGCCGGGCTGACCCGCGCCGGCCATAGGGTCGCTGCGTGACCGACGAGCGGATCTGGCTGGAGGACATCGACGGGACCGAAGCGATGGCGTGGGTCCGAGAGCGCAACGCCGAGGCCGAGGCCCGGTTGTTCGCGGACCCCGCCTTCGAACCGCTCCGCCAGCGGATCCTCGAGGTGCTCGAAGCCGACGACCGCATCGCCTATCCCTCGCTCCACGGCGATCCGTCCGGCGACCCCACGGTCCACAACTTCTGGACCGACGCCGGCCACCGGCGCGGGGTCCTGCGCCGCACGACGTGGCAGGACTACCGCACGGGCGAGCCGACCTGGGAGACCGTCCTCGACGTGGACGCGCTCGGCGCCGAGGAGGGGGAGTCATGGGTGTTCCACGGCGCCGCGACCCGACACACCGACCGGCGTCGGACCCTCGTCGACCTGTCCCCCGGCGGGTCGGATGCATCCGTGACTCGTGAGCTGGACCTGATCGACAAGGCGTTCGTCCCGGCCTCCGAGGGCGGCTTCGTGCGACCGCTGGCCAAGGGTGGCCTCACCTGGATCGACGACGACACCGTCTACGTCACCACCGACCACGGTCCAGGCAGCCTCACCCGCTCGGGCTACCCCCGCACCGTCCGACGCTGGGAGCGAGGCACCCCGCTCGACGACGCCGAGGTCGTCTTCGAGGGCGAGGAGGCCGACATCGCCGTCGGGGTCGCGGTCGGCACGCTGCCGGGCGGACGGCACCACCTCTTCCAGCGGGCCCTCGACTTCTACACGTCGCAGACCTGGATCATCCCCGACGGCGCCCCGTCCGGCGCCACGCCGACACGCCTCGACGTCCCGATCGACGTCGAGGTCTCCGCCCACGGGCGATGGCTCACGTGCTCGCTCCGCAAGGACTGGACCGTCGGCGAGCGGACGCATCCGGGCGGATCCCTCCTCGTGGTCGACATCGACGGGTTCCTCGCCGGCACCGCCACGCCGACCCCGGTCTTCACGCCCACGCAGCGCCGGGCACTCGCCGGGTACACCTGGACCCGCTCGCGCCTGGTGCTCAACGTCCTCGACGACGTGCGCAACCGCATCGAGGTCGTCCGCCCGACCGAGGACGGCAGCTGGCACGCCGACCCGCTCACCGACGTGCCCGACGTGTGGTCGCTCGACGTCGCGGCCGTCGACGCCGACAGCTGCGACGACGTGTGGCTCGTGGGCAACGACTTCCTCACGCCCGAGTCGCTCTACCTCGTGCACGTGGGCGACCGCGACGACTCCCCCGAGCTGGTGCGGCGGGCGCCCGAGCGCTTCGCCGCTCGCGGCCTGGCCATCAGCCAGCACTTCACGACCAGCGCCGACGGCACCCGCATCCCGTACTTCGAGGTCGGCCCGGCGGGCGTCACCGCCACACCCCGGCCGACCCTGCTCGGCGGGTACGGGGGCTTCGAGGTCCCTCGCCTGCCGGCCTACGCACCCGCCCTGGGGCGGGCCTGGCTCGAGGACGGCGGCACCTACGTGCTGGCCAACATCCGCGGCGGCGGGGAGTACGGCCCGGCCTGGCACCAGGCCGGCCTGCGCGACCAGCGGCCTCGCGTGTACGAGGACTTCGAGGCGGTCGCCCGCCACCTCGTCGAGCGGGGGGTGACCACCCCGGCCCAGCTCGGGTGCACCGGTGGCAGCAACGGAGGGCTCCTCGTCGGGAACATGTACGTGCGCTCCCCGAAGCTGTGGGGTGCCATCGTCTGCCAGGTGCCGCTCCTCGACATGCAGCGCTACCACCTGCTGCTGGCCGGCGCGTCGTGGATGGCCGAGTACGGCGACCCGGATGACCCCGACGACTGGGCGTACCTGGAGGGTTGGTCGCCGTACCACCAGGTCGACCCCGGACGCGACCACCCGCCGATGCTGCTCACCACCTCGACCCGCGACGACCGGGTCCACCCCGGCCACGCCCGCAAGATGGCGGCACTGCTGGCCGACCTCGGCAAGGACGTCACCTACTGGGAGAACACCGAGGGCGGCCACGGCGGCGCGGCCGACGCGGCCCAGCAGGCGACCATGCAGGCACTGCTGTACGCCTTCCTCCGCCAGCACCTGGTCTGACGTCACAGAGCGAATGAGCACCGCTCGGGTGCGGGTACAGCCCCCTCCGTGACCTGCTTCCAGACCCGAAACGTGTCCAGCGGGGACGTCCCCGTGCCCCGATCGGCCGTCTGGGAGGTGCTGACCGATCCCGGCTGCCTGACCGAGATGACCCCGCTGCTCGACGGCATCACCGTCGACGGCGACCGCTGGTGCTGGCAGCTGAGCGGGATCCGGGCCCTCGGCGTCGAGGTCGCTCCCTCCTTCACCGAGCAGATGACCTTCGTCGAGCCGTCCCGCATCACGTTCCGGCACGCACCGCCGGCCGGCCAGACCGAGCGAGCCGGCGCCGACGGCATCTACGAGCTGACCGAGGTCGGCCCGGACCGCACCCACCTGTCGATCGACCTCACCCTCCACGTCGACCTGCCGCTGCCCAAGCTGTCCCGGCGGGCCGTCGAACGGGTGATGGCATCGAGCATGGCTCGCACCGGCGAGGTCTTCGCCGAGCGCCTCTACCGTCACCTCGGCGTGGACCCCGCCTCGATCGGCGACGGCATGCAGAGCCATGCCGAGCAGGTCCTACGGGTCGGAGCGTGACGGCCACCGAGCCGGTCGAGGTCGAGCCGCTGCAGGCCCAGGACGGCTTCGCCGCGTACGCGGTGACGACGCGATCGGGCCCGCACGTGACGATGCAGGCCGGGGTGGTCCAGAGCGGTCGGTTCATCACCACGACGTCCCGGGACTCGCTCAAGGCGCGGTGCGTGCGCGCCCATCGGATCGCCGCCGCCGGCATCGAGCACGACGACGGCTCCACCGAGGTGGTCGCCGGGCCCACCGTCGCCGTCGACCTCCGCCACCCCGAGGGGATGCTCACCGATCCCGCCGGCACCCTCATCGCCGGCCCTGCCACGCTGCGCCTCGCCGGCGATCAGCTCGGGCAGCTCCTCGGCTACGTGGAGGCGGCCGGCAAGGTGCCGAGCGGTTGGTTGCCCCACAACCGGGTCATGCTCGTGACCCGCATCGACCGCTCGCTCCGCATCGAGGGCTTCGACCTGCTCGACGGATCCGGTGCATGGACGCCGGAGCTGCCCGCACCCGCCGAGCTCCGGCGGGTCGAGGGCCGGCCGCCCGGTTCGCTCCCGGGCCTCCCCGAGGACGTGCGCGACCTCGTCCACGCCGACGCACCGGCCCGCCTCGGCATCGCCACCCCGGAGGGCCCCGTGGTCCTCCCGGCCCGCTGGCAGGGCGACGACCGCTTCGACCTGTCGGTCGCCGCCCTCGCCCAGGTGCAGGCCGAGCTGCCCGGCGCCGGGTGTGCCACCTTCGACGAGAGCACGAGTCGCCGCCCCGACGAGAAGCGCGGCGTCATGCTGCGCGGCCACCTCGACCTGGTCGACGTCGACGGCCCTCGGGCCACCGTGGCGATCCGCACCGAGCGCATCACCGCCTGGGACGGCTTCTCGGCCAGCACCTCGGCCGTCGACGACCGGTCATGAACCGGGAGCAGCACCCATGAGCACCGAGCTGATCGTCGTCGCCACCTCGATCGCCGTCGCCTTCGGCGCGTTCGCCTACATGTTCGCCCTCCCCCGGGCGGGCATCTGGCCCCGCACCTGGGTGGCGGCCGGGGTGGTGGGCGCCACCGCCGTCGTGGGGCTCGCCGTGCTCGGCCGGTTCGGCGAGATCGTCGGTCCCTTCACCACCACCGAGCTGGCCATCGGGCTCGCCGCCGGCGCGGCGTGGCTCATCGCCACCCACGCCGGCTACGCCGTCATCTGCTGGATCGTCCCCGCCTTCGGCGACCAGGTCCGCGACCTGTACCGCCTCGGCGAAGAGGACACCGCGGCACGCATGGTCGGCCCCATCGCCGCCATGGGCGTCGCCGAGGAGCTCCTCTTCCGCGGCGTCCTCCAGGGCGTCGGCGGCATCGCCCTCGCCCTCGCCGCCTACACCGCGGTCCAGGTGTTCGAGCGCAAGTGGGCCCTCGCCCTGGCCGCGCTGCTCGGCGGCGTGGTGTGGGGTGCCCTCTTCGCCTGGCGCGGCGGGCTGGTCGCGCCCATCGCCGCCCACGTGCTGTGGACGTCGATGCTCACCTTCGTCTGGACCCTCGGCGCTGCACCCAGGGGGCAGGACACCGGGCCGGCTCCATCGCCCGCCCGCAGCTCCTACGCGTCGGGGAAGCGCTGACGCAGGTCCCGCTTGAGGACCTTGCCCGTCTGGTTCCGGGGGAGCTCGTCGAGGAACCAGACCGACCGCGGCACCTTGTAGTTCGCGAGGTTCGCCTTCACGTAGTCCTTGATGGCGACGTCGTCGAGCGACGCGCCGTCCTCCAGCGCCACGAACGCGGCGAGCCGCTGGCCGAACTGCTCGTCGTCGACGCCGAGCACGGCGACCTCACGCACGCCGTCCATGTCGCTGAGCAGGTCCTCGACCTCGCTCGGGAACAGGTTCTCGCCACCGGACACGATCATGTCGTCGTCCCGGCCACCGACGAACAGGCGGCCGTCGGCGTCGAAGCGGCCGAGGTCGCCCGAGGACAGGAGGCCGTCGATGGATGGCTTGGTCTGCCCGCCGGTGTAGCCCTCGAAGCGGAGCGCGCTGCCGACGAAGATGCGACCGACGGCGCCCGGCTCGGTGACCTGGCGGTCGTCGTCGTCGTAGAGGCGCACGTCGACGCCCGAGAGCGCCCGGCCGGCGGTGCCGGGGGCGGCCCGGAGGTCCTCCGGCGTGGCGATCGTGGCCACGGCGACCTCGGTGGACCCGTACATGTTGTAGAGGTTGTCGCCGAAGCGGTCCATCCACTCGGTGGCGAGGGAGCCGGGCAGCGCCGAACCGGAGGAGAAGACGACCTCGAGGCTGGAGGTGTCGTACCGGTCGGTGACCTCGGGGGGAAGCGAGAGCACCCGCTGCAGCATCACCGGGACGACGGTGACGACCCGGCACCGGTTGGCCTCGATCTGACGGAGCAAATCCTCGGGTTCGAAGCGGCGGGACACGACGAGCGTGTGGGACATGGTGGCGCCGGCGAGCAGCGCGGCGTTGCCCAGCGAGTGGAACATGGGCGCCGGCACGGCGTGCACGTCGCAGGTGCGGAACGGCACCCGCTGGAAGATGGCCGTGGCGGCGACCAGTCCGGCCCCCAGGCTCTCCTTGCTGCGGGAGGCGCCCTTCGGCGCGCCGGTGGTGCCGGAGGTGAGGATGACCTGGCGACCCTGGCGCTCGGGCTTGGCCGGATGCTCGGAGGACGCGGCGGCAACCAGGGTCGGGAGGTCCTCGGCGCCGTCGGTCGGCTTGCGGTCGCACACGAGGCGACGGACGTCGGGGGCGTACCCGGCAACGGCCTCGCTGAACTCGTCGTCGTGGAGGAGCAGGTCGCAGCCCTCGCGCTCGAGCACGTCGGCCAGCTGGGGGCCGGCGAAGCCGGTGTTCATGTAGAGCACCGTGGCGCCGAGCTTGTCGAGGGCGGCCACCGAGAGGACGAACCAGCGGCTGTTGCGGGCCAGGAGCGCCACCGGCGTCTCCGGACCCACCCCTCGCTCGGCCAGGGCGTTGGCGAGGGCGCTGGACTGCTCGTCGACCTCGCGGAAGGTGATCGTCCCGTCCTCGTCGACGATGGCCAGGTCGTCGCCACGCCGGGAGACGCCGGCGGCGTATCCGGCCGCCAGGGTGGGTCCCCACCGCTTGGCGCCCTGCAGCGCGGTCGACGCCATCTTCGGGGCGAGCAGACCCATCTTGCGGATGGTGTCGATCGCCTGGACGTTCAACCGGACCTTGTCGAGAAGTGGGGACATGGCCGGAGATCGTAGGTTCGCTCAGCTGATGGACAGCAGGGCGAGGAACGCGGTGGCCCAGGCCGCGAGGTCGTTGCGCTGCACGATGTCGCGCATCGAGTGCATGTGGGACCGCTGCTCGTCGGCGTCCATCGAGACCGCGGCGGCGATCTGCTCCTTCAGGTGCTCGGTGTCGTAGGGGTTCACCAGGAAGGCGTCGCTCAGCTCCTCGGCTGCGCCCGCGAACTCCGACAGCACCAGCGCGCCCGTGTCGTCGACGCGGGCCGCCACGTACTCCTTGGCCACCAGGTTCATGCCGTCCTGGAAGGGGGTCACCAGCAGCACGTCGGCGGCCCGGTAGAGCACCAGCAGGTCGGCGAAGGGGAGACTCTTGTGGATGTACTGCACCACGGGTCGGCCGAGCTGGCCGTAGTCGCCGTTGATGGTGCCGACGAGCTGCTCGACCCGGCTGCGCACGGAATCGTAGCCCTGCACGTCCTCCCGACTCGGCACCGCGACCTGGATCACGGCGGTGTTGCTGGGGTCGAGGCGCCCCTCCATGAGCAGCTCGTGCACGGCCTTCAGCCGAAGATCGATGCCCTTGGTGTAGTCGAGCCGGTCGACGCCGAGGAGCACGTGCTCCGGGTCGCCCAGCTCCTTGCGCAGCTCCTTGACGGCCAGCTCCACCTCGTCGGTGGAGGCCTGCTCGGCGATCGCCTCGAAGTCCACCGAGATGGGGAAGGCCTTCACCACCGAGGTCTCGCGCCCGGTGCGCACGACGCCGCCGTCACCGGCGAAGGTGAGGTCGTCGACCTCGCAGAACCGTCGCACGCCGTAGAGCACGTTGCGGGCGTCGGCCTGGGTCTGCACGCCGATGACGTCGGCGCCGAGGAGTCCGGCGAGCAGCTCGGCCCGCCACGGCAGACGGGAGAAGAGCTCGAGCGGGGGGAACGGGATGTGGAGGTAGAAGCCGATCCGGACGTCCGGGCGCTGCTCGCGGATCATCTGGGGGACGAGCTGCAGCTGGTAGTCGTGCACCCAGACCGTGCCGCCCTCGGCGAGCTCGGCGCAGGCGGCGTCAGCGAAGCGCTGGTTGACCTTGCGGTACGCCGCCCACGTCTCGCGGTGGAACTGCGTGGTCTCGATGGCGTCGTGGAACAGCGGCCAGATCGTCTCGTTGCAGGCCCCGCTGTAGTAGTCCTCGATCTCCTCGCTCGAGAGGAGGACGGTGGACAGCATGATGCCCTCGTGCTCGAAGCGCTGGGCCTCGCCCACGTCGCTGCCGTCCCACCCGACCCACGAGCCGTGGCGCTCCCGCATCACCGGCAGCATCGCCGACACGAGGCCGCCGGGGCTGAGGACCCAGGACCCGTCGTCGTCGAGGCGGACGGGCAACCGGTTGGCCACCACCACGAAGTCGGCCTGACCGGGCGGCAAGGTGTCGGACGGGCTCTGGTCGTGCTCCACAGCGGGCTCCCTCGGGGTGGTCACGTCCAACGATAACCCGGTCTCTCACATGCGGTCGGCGGCGATGGGGTAGGAAGGCCGACGCTGTCCCCACCCCGCAACCTGGAGGCGACCCCCATGGGAATCATCCGAAAGACGCTGTCGGTGACGACGCTCGGCCTCGTGGGCTGGAAGTCCAAGAAGGAGCTGCTCGCCGAGACCGAGTCGGACCTGGCTGCCACCCGGGCCGACCTCGAGCAGACCTCCGCGATCCGGGCCGCCCTCGAGGAGCGCCTCGACTCCGTCGAGCACAAGCTGAAGGGCCGCGAGCTCGACGCCCTCCACGACGCCAAGTCCGCCCGCAAGAGCGAGCGCCGCAAGATGCGCAAGGAGCAGGCCGAGGCCCAGGCCGCCAAGACCCGCAAGCAGGCCGAGGCCAAGGCCGAAGAGGCACGGGCCCGCCTGCAGAAGACGTCGAAGTCGGCCCGCAAGGCCGCCGAGCGGGCTCGCAAGAAGGCCGAGCACTTCGCCGACGACGCCCGCCACCAGGTGGACGAGGTGGCCACCACCGTCCGCAAGAAGGTGCGCAGCTAGCCGATCAGGCCTGCGGGTTCGGGATCGGCGGCTGCGGTCGACCGGGCAGCGGCTCGGGCGAGGGCTGCGGGTCCGGCGCCGGGCCCGGGTCGGGCACCGGCGGGCTCGGATCCGGCGGCTGGGGCCCCGGACCGGGGTTCGGGGTCGGGTCTGGGACGGGCGGTCGGTCGGGATCCGGGGCCGGCATCGGATCGGGCTGGGTCGGGTCCGGGGTGCTCATGGCGGATCAGCGTCGCACGACCAGCACCGGGCACGGCGCGTGGCGGACGACGTGGTCGGAGACGGAACCGAACCACAGGCGAGACCAGCCGCTGCGGTCGTGCGTGCCGAGCACGACGAGGTCGACGCCCTCGTCCTCGGCGACCCGGCAGATGGCCGGCCCGACGTCGCCGTGCTCGACGCGGACGTCGGAGGCGTGCACCGCCTGCCCGGCTCGTTGGGCGACCTCCTCGGCCCTGCGGTCGGCGAGCTCCTGGGCGCGCAGGTCGGCCTCGGCGCTGAGCGTGGGGCTGCCGGCGTAGGCCGCACCCAGGCCGCCGATGGTCCCGTACGGGGTGATGGTGCTGCGGGCCACGTTGACGACGATCACCGCGGCGTCGTCGGGGAGCAGCTCCTGGGCGAAGGACAGCGCGTCCTCGGACTCGGGCTCGTCGTCCACTGCGATCAGCACCTTCATGGCGCGGAACCTACCCCCAGACGGCCGTCACGCGGCGGCGATGGCGGAGACGCCCTCGAAGCCGAGCACCAGCAGCTCGCCGTCCTCGAGCTCGGCGAAGGACAGCACCGCTCCGAACTCCGACACCAGCTCGACCGGCGCGGATGCCGGGTCGTCAGCCGGCACGGCCCGGACCCAACCGCCGCAGAAGTCCCCGAACAGGTACCAGCCGTACAGGGACTCGATCTCACGGCCCCGGTACACGTGCCCACCGGTGATGGAGCACCCCTCGGCGTGGGTGTACTCGAACGTCGGTCCGGTCAGGTCGGGGCCGTCCTCGCCCGCCAGCGGCCGCGACCCCTCCAGCCGGTTCCACCCGAAGTTCACCCGGTCGGTGCCCGGGTCGACGACGGTGACCTCCTCGATCGCGTTCTGGCCGACGTCGGCCACCCACAGCATCCCGGTGGCCCGGTCGAAGGAGTAGCGCCAGGGGTTGCGCAGGCCGATGGCCCACACCTCGGGGCGCTCGCCCCAGTCCGGGTTGGACGCCGGCGCCGCCACCCCGCCCGCCGGGTCGGGGATGACGCGCAGCATCTTGCCGAGGAGCACGTCGGGGTCCTGCGCGACGCCGGCAGGGTCGTTGGCGCTGCCGCCGTCGCCGACCCCGATCCAGAGCGCGCCATCGGGTCCGAACACGAGGTTGCCGCCGTTGTGGTTCCGGTAGGGCTGGCCGATCTCGAGGTGGAGCACCGCGTCGTCGGGCCCCTCGACGGGCCGGTCGCCGTCCATCGCCACCGAGCGGATCTCGGTGTCGCCGGAGGTGTTGGTGTAGTTCAGGTAGAGCCGATCGCCCGGCGGGTCCAGCGCCAGGCCGAGCAGCCCGCGCTCGCCGCCGGTGGACACCCGATCGGTGAGATCGAGCACCACCTCGGTCGAGCCGGTGTCGAGGTCGACGGCGTGCACCCGGCCGTCGAGCGTCGAGACCAGCACCGGACCGGGTCCGGCGGGGTCGACCACGGCGGACGGTCCGGTCAGCTCGGCCACCGGGATGAGCGAGATCGCCGGGTCGGTGCCGGTGGCCCGAGGGGCGTCGGTCGTGGGCGCCGTGCCGCTCGTCGGTGTCGTGGCCGAGGTCTCGGTCGTGGGTGCGGGCTCGCTGGTGCGGTCCTGGGAGCCGTCGACGATGCCGTCGGGGAACACGTAGCCGTAGACGTCGCCGATCTGCTGGCGGAACGCCAGACCTGCCCCCACGAGGAGCACCACGACGACCACGATCACGATGCGGAGCGGGCGGGACGACGGCACGAGGCGCACGGCACGATCATGGCAACCCGGTGGTCGGCACGGTCCGCGGCACATCCGGCGGCGACACGTGCTGGGGATGGGAGCGGGAGGTACCGGTCGACGGCCCGGACGCGGAGGAGCCCGGTGGCCGTGGCCACCGGGCTCCTCGCTCCTCGGATCAGACCCGCTGTGGGGTCAGCTCGCTCGGCCGACCTTGCGGAGGTGCACCGCACCGGCGACCGACAGGACCAGCATGACCGCTGCAGCAGCGAAGGCGGCGGTTGCGGCGATGCCGGCGATCTGGCCCATGACCGACCAGGCGTAGGCGTTCAGGAGCGTGCCTCGCAGCATCTCGCCCTTGAAGACCGTGTCACGCTGC
>Ga0208490_101104_pt1 | contig 11351 bp, 11 predicted proteins | sample SubbioAug_CSWold_FD_184818 | JGI IMG/M metagenome (GOLD analysis project Ga0208490, IMG submission 184818) | Serpentinite rock and fluid subsurface biosphere microbial communities from McLaughlin Reserve, California, USA - CR11Aug_CSWold (SPAdes) | ecosystem: Environmental > Terrestrial > Deep...
CGCGTTCCTCGGCTTCGAACTGATCCACAAAGTCCCGCCGACCCTGCACACGCCGCTGATGTCGGGCGCCAACGCGATGTCGGGCATCACCGTCGTCGGAGCGTTGACCCTGGTCGGGGTCGCCGCGCTCTCCACCAGCGTCGTGCTCGGCGTGTTGGCCCTGATCCTGGCCACCATCAACGTCGTCGGCGGGTTCCTGGTCACCGACCGGATGCTGTCGACCTTCGGGGGTCGCAAGTGACCGACTTCACCGCACTGCTCGCCCTCGCCTCGATCGCGCTGTTCGTCTTCGGTCTCAAGCGCCTGTCGCGGGTCCGCACGGCCCGCAGCGGCAACGCGCTGATGGCGGCCGGCATGCTGCTCGCGATCGTGCTGACCCTGATCGAGATGGGTCTGGTCGACTACCGCTGGATCGCGCTCGGACTGCTGGTCGGGGGCGCGATCGGCTACCTGACCGTCGCCCGTGCGCAGGCGACCGAGATGCCCGAGATCGTTGCCCGTTTCAACGGCTTCGGTGGCGCCTCGTCGGCCCTGGTCGCGATCTCGCTGTTCTGGGCCTACGTCGTCGAGACCCCCGGAGACGGCACGGCTGCCGCGACGCTCGGCGCCGCCTCGGCGGCCACGCTGGTGCTGTCGGTGCTGATCGGTGGGGTCACCCTCGCCGGCAGCGTGCTGGCCGAACTCAAGCTCCGCGGCACGATCGAGGGCACCCCCCGGATCCCGGCCCGCGGTCCGCTGATGGGCGTGCTGCTCCTGGTCAGCCTCGTGGCCGGCTTCGTGGCCGTGTTCTCCGTCGAGGACCCGGCGCTGTCGTCGCTGCTCGTGCTCGTGCTGGTCCTCGGCAGCGTGATCGTGAGCGTCGCCCTCGTGGTGCCCATCGGCGGCGCCGACATGCCGGTCGTCATCAGCCTGCTCAACTCCATGTCCGGGTTGGCCGCGGCGGCGACCGGGTTCGCCCTCAACAACGCCCTGCTGATCATCGCCGGCACGATCGTCGGCGCGTCCGGGCTGATCCTGACCCAGATCATGTGCGTGGCGATGAACCGGTCACTGGTCAACGTGCTGATCGGCGGGTTCTCCGGCGGGGCCGCCGAGCACGGCGAGTACGGCACCGTCATCGCCGCCGACCCCGAGTCCACCGCCATGGTGCTCGAGGCCGCCCAGTCGGTGATCATCGTGCCCGGCTACGGCCTCGCCGCGGCCCGGGCGCAGAACGCCGCGTACGCGCTCGCGCAGGCACTACAGCGCCAGGGTGCCCAGGTCCGGTTCGCGATCCACCCGGTCGCCGGCCGCATGCCCGGCCACATGAACGTCGTGCTGGCCGAGGCCGAGGTGCCCTACGACATGCTCGAGGAGATGAGCGAGATCAACGCCGACTTCGCCGAGACGGACGTGGTGATCGTGGTCGGCGCGAACGACGTGGTGAACCCGGCCGCCCGCAACGAGCCCGGCAGCCCGATCGCGGGCATGCCGATCCTCGACGCGGGCAACGCCAGGCGGGTGTTCGTCATCAAGCGCAGCCTGTCGCCCGGCTACGCCGGCATCAAGAACCCGCTGTTCGAGCAGGACAACGCCGCGATGCTCTACGGCGACGCCAAGGACGTGCTCGAACAACTCACCAGCGAACTCAGCGCGAACGCCTGAATCGAGGCGGCGCCGTCGGCTCCGGGTCAGTCACGGATCGGTTGTTGCACCGCAACGACCTCCTCGGCGTCGCGACCGTGCCACGTGACGAGCAACTCGTCGTAGGCATCGAGGTCGCCGCCGCATTGCAGCCGTGCGACGGCCTCGCCGTCCGGGTCCCCGACGAACGTGCCCGCCGAGACCCGGCGTCCGTCGCGGGTGAGCCAGGCGTGGTAGTAGCCCTGCTCCGCGGGGCGGAGACCGGACAGGGCCAGCTCGATACGCACGCCGGAGGCGACCTGTTGCAGTCCCGCCTCGCCGTGGACGGGCCGGTCCTCGCCGGCCGGGAGGGCGAGTTCCACGACGGGTCGGGTGCCGTCGTCGAGGGCGACGATGGTGCCCGCGCCCAGGGCGGCGACGAGGACCAGGGCGGCCGCCGCGGGAAGACCGGGACGCCGCCGGCGCGGTAGGCCGGCGAGCGTGCGCGGTCGCAGGTCTGCGGGTACCGGCGACGGCGCCTCGGCGGCCAGGCCGAGCAGGCCCGGCAGCGGGACGAGCCCGGCCAGCTCGGTCCGGCACCCCGGGCACGCGTCGAGGTGGCGTTCCAGTTCGGCCGTCTCGTCGGGTCCCAGCCCGCCCAGGGCATGGGCCCCGAGGTCGCCGAGCCGCTGCTCGCAGCCGGTGGTCATGGCTTCACCCCCAGCTCCTCGCACGCGAGCCGGAAGGCCCGCAGTGCGTAGTAGGTCCGTGACTTCACCGTGCCGAGCGGCAGCGCCAGGGCGTGGGCGATCTCGCGTTGCGACAGGCCGCGGTCGTAGGCCAGCTCGAGGATGCGGCGGTGGTCGTCACCCAGGCGCTGCAGTGCCGCCCGCACCGTGGCGGCGGCCACCACCCGATCGGCGGCGTCGGCGACCCCGTCGCCCGCCTCGACCATCCCGACGGGTGCCGGCCGCCTGCCGTCGGAGGTCGACGACGGTGGACCCGGCGATCGCGAACACGTAGGCCCGCACGGGCCCGCGTTCGGGGTCGTAGCGCGCGGCCCGGCGGCACAGCGTCCACAACACGCGTTGGACCAGTTCCTCGGCGAGTTCGGGGTCGCGCAGCCGGTGCAGCCCGTAGCCGTAGAGCATCGGCGCGTACGTGTCGAACAGCGCTGCGGCCGCGCGCTGGTCGCCGGCCGCCACGTCGGCCAGCAGCTCGGCGTCTCCCGCTGCGTTGGTCACGGTCCTCAGTATTGGATCGCGTCGTCGAGCGCGCTCGGGGTTTCGGTGACCGCGTCACCGTCGGGGGAGACCACGAACCACACGTCGTTGACGTTCTGCCCGGTGACGTCGCCGGGTTCGGCGTCGCCCTGCCACAGGTACAGCGGCCAGTCGTTGTAGGTGACCTGCAGGCTGCCGTCCTCGCGTTCGGTGGTGCCGAGCAGGCCGGCGTCGACGCCGTCGCCTGCGCCGGGTTCGGCCTCGACGGTCAGCGGTGGCCACGCGGCCTCGCAGTCGTCGTAGCAGGTGCTCTCGCCTTGCTCGTCCGGGGTGAACAGGTACAGGGTCATGCCGTCGGGGTCGACGAGCACGTCGCCGAGATCGGTCGAGGCGACCGCGACGCCGGCCGTGGCGGCCTCGTCACCGGCTGCCTCGTCATCGGCCGCCTGGTCGCCGGCGGCCGCCGGATCGGTGTCGCCGCCGTCGTCACCGCAGGCGGTGAGGACGAGGACGCCGGCGAGCAGCACCGGGATGGTCGCAGCGCGGCGGGTGCGCATCGTTGCCTCCGTGAGGTGGGGTCACGAGGCGGTACGCCAGGATGTGGACGATCGGTTCACCGAGGTCCGAGGTCGTGCGCCACGCGGGGTTGCCGGCGCGGTGGGCGGCTCACGTCGTCCCGGCGACGAACAGGCTCTGCGCGGCCAGGCCGATCCGCCCGTCCATGTCGTACAGCCGCGACGTCGCCAGCCCGCTGCCGGTCGTGCGCGCCACCGATGTCGAGGCCATGGCGATCCACTCGCCGGCGGGGAGTCGGTCGAGGTGGACGGTCAGGTCGGGGTTGACGAACAGGAAGGGTCCCATCGGCAGCGGTGAGCTGATCCCGTTGCCGAAGTCCGCCGTCGCGGCGACCCGCGCGAGCGGCGTGAGTTCCAGCCCGTCCAGCAGCGGTGCCTCGACGCGGAACCAGGCCGTACCGGGTCCGGGTTCGCCGAGCATGCCGTCCACCATTCGCACGTCGACGGCCAGCCAGAACCCCTCGGCCTGCCAGCCGGCAAGACGTTCGAGGCGGGGGAGGTGGTCGGGCGACGGCGTCGGGACCGCCTCGTTCGGACCGACGTCGCCGTCCGGCAGGTCGACGTCACCGATGCGCAGTCGCAGGGCACGGCAGCGCATCAACTCGGTGCCGTCGTCGTCGGTCAGCCACGCCTCGGCCAACTGCACCCGTTTGCCCTCACGCACGACGGCGGTCTGCAGACGCAGCGGGGCGAGCGGTACCGGCCGCAACAGGTCGTAGCTCAGCCGCACACCCTGCATCGGGACCAGCGAGGGCATCGCGTCGACGGTGGCCGCGAGCAGGGCTGCGGGCGCGCCGCCGTGGCATTGACCGGGATCCCACGGGCCGCGGGCGAGCGCGGTCGGCACGATCCGGTCACCGTCGCGTTGGAAGATCGGCGTCGCCATCGTGCTCCTACCCGGTCGGGGGAGCCCGAAGCCTAGGAAGCGCGGCGTCGTCGGCCGGCATCGCAGGTTTGCCACCACGAGAGGGCGTGGGTACCGTTCGCCCGCGCCGAGCGGCCGAATCGCCGCTCGCGCAGTTGCTCGCGGGGCGTTAGCTCAGTTGGCTAGAGCGCTTGCTCGACACGCAAGAGGTCAGAGGTTCGAATCCTCTACGCCCCACCGCGGAAACCGGTCGGAAACGGCCGGTTTCTTGCGTTCGCGGCCTGACCGCCGCCACCCTGGTGCTGGGGGATGCTCAGCTGGTGACGTCGCGCCTGCTGAGCACCGTCGAGGTGATGATCAGTGCGGCGACGCTGTAGCCGAGGGCGAGGAGGATCGCGGTGGCGTGGCTGATGCCCGGAGCGGCAGCGCCCATCATTCCGACCCTGTCGGTGCCGCCCACGGCGATGGCGTTGCTGGCTGCGGCCGGACCCCATCGGCTCAGTCCGCCCCAGAATGCGCCGAGGAGTGTCTCGGCGAGGATGAACCAGCCGAGCCCGACGGAGATGGCGATCGTGGTGGATCTGGTGAGCACCGCGATCGTGGCTCCGATGAGGGCCGGGATGAAGGCAGCTGCGGTGAGGTCGAGGTAGGTGGTGCCGATGGCCGTCAGGCCGTCGGCGGTCCACCATGCGGCCGTCTCGACACCAGCCCGGTCCGCCATCAGGACGCCGGCGCCGATGCTGGTGGCCAGGGTGGCGGCGATCGCGGCGGCGACGAACGAGCTGAGCGCGAGGAGCTTGCCGGCGAGGACCGCGAGCCGGTTCGGCTCGGTCACGAACAGCATCCGGATGGTGCCCCTGTGGAACTCGCCGGCGAGGTTGGAGGCGAACAGCGCCAGCGCGACGATCCCGAAGAACGCCGCCATGTCCGTGACGACGAAGACGGAGCCCTCCGGCAGCGACAGCAGCGCGGTGGTGGCGGACGTCTCGGATCCGCTGCCGTCGAGGTCGATGCTGCGGCCGCCGGCGCCTTCGAGTGCCAGGATGGTGAACAGCAGCGTGAACGCGATCATGATGCCGCCGAACCCCAACAGCGTGGCGCGTCGGGACAGCTTGACCCACTCTGAGGTGAAGGCCCGCATCAGCTGACCCCTTTCCTGGTGTCACCGGTCATGGCGAAGAAGGCCTGTTCGAGGTCGGCGGAGGTGGCCTGGAGTTCGCCGAGCGTGATGCCGGCCTGCCAGGCCAGACGGTTGAGCTCGGCCGTCCAGTGGGCGGGTGCGACGATCTCGATGGCGCCGTTGACCCGTGTCGCCGGGTAGCCGGCCTCAGCGACGAGCTCGATGAGGCGGGCTGTGTGCGCGGCGTCGTGGGCTGCGGCGCGGATGGTGGGCGAGTTGCGGGCGAGCAGTTCGGTCATCGATCCGCTGAAGATCACGCCGCCGTGATCGATCATCACGATCGAGTCGCAGGCGGCCTGGATCTCCGCCAGCAGGTGGCTCGAGACGAACACGGTCTTCCCGGCGGCGCCGAGCCGCATCAGCAGGCTGCGGATCTCGACGATCCCCTGCGGGTCGAGCCCGTTCGTCGGTTCGTCGAGGATCAGCAGGTCCGGATCCGGAAGCAGCGCCAGCGCGATACCGAGCCGCTGTTTCATCCCGAGCGAGTAGCTGCTGTACCGGTCGCCGCCGCGCTCGCGCAGACCGACCACCTCCAGCAGTTCGGGGATCCGACCGCGGTCGTGGCCGCCCAACCTCGCGAACACCTGCAGGTTCGCCTGCCCGGTCAGCGTCGGGTAGAACGCGGGCGCCTCGATCAACGCACCGACCCGATGCAGGTAGGCGGCGGGCCGACCGATCGGGTGTCCGAGCACCTCACCCTGCCCGCTGCTCGGTTCGATCAGGCCGAGCAGCATGCGGATCGTGGTGGACTTGCCCGCCCCGTTGGGACCGACGAACCCCCCACCCCACCCTCGGGCAGGTCGAGGTCGATCCCATCGACGGCCCGCAGTTCGCCGAAGTCCTTGGTCAGACCGGCGGTTCTGATCGATGCCATGGGTCTACCGTCCCATCTGGATCTGCGAGCGACTCGGCGCGACCGGGTCCGGCATCGATGCCGAGGCCGTGCGGGGCCAGGTCCAGGCGGAGCGCAGGATGAAGGCCAGGAGCAGCACCTCGAGTGCGATGGAAAGGCCGTAGAAGTAGGTCCAGGACTCGCCTACCGCATTGAACATCGCGAAGGGGATGTTGAGCGATGCCACGACGAGGTTGAGGGTGCGGGCCATCCGGACGCGCAGCGTCATCGAGAGCACGATCATGACGATCGGGATCGCCACGGACGTCAGGAAGACGGTCAACAACGTCTGGCTGATGGCGAACTCCCAGACGACGCCGACGAGGATGTCGTCGACGACCCCGGGCTTGTACAGGGCGAGGTGGTCGACGTAGATGTAGAGGAACATGAAGCTGGTCCAGGCGGCGGCGAGCTTCGCTCTGACCGGCAACGGCGGATCGTGCAGGGCTGTGGCAGCCAAGGTGTTCGTGTTCAAGGGTCTCTCCATCGTGAGGTAGTGTGTCAGGCTCGCTGGACGTGGGGTGTGAGCTGGCCCACGACGGGCGTACGGACACCCTTGATGAGCAGGTAGGCGACCAGCCAGAACTCGGCGAAGCCGGGCGCGGTCAGGATCGTGTGCACCACGGCGGGCAGGTCGGGGAGGCCGAACACCGCGAGGGTGTCGACGATCATGCTGCCGCCCGCGACGGCCAGCAGGACGCCCAGCGGGCGGGGGAACAGCCCCGAGCGGTAGGCGAGGTAGCCCAGGGGCAGCAGCCACAGCCCGAAGAAGACCTTGGCGAGGGCGTAGCCGACCTGGTGCAGCTCGAGCAGGAGCAGCACGAGCTCGTCGGATCGCAGCGTCGCGTAGCTCGGGTCGGTGGCGACCAGCAGGGCGGCCTGGTGCAGCCCGAGGTTGATGAGGATCATCCCCGCGCCGACGGCGACGAACACGACCATCACCCCGGCAGCCGAGCGGTTGACGTGCCGGAGCAGCAGGAACAGCAGGACACCGACCGTCACGAAGGCCGTTGCCATCGCGACGTCCGCCACGAGTGCGAGGCGGAACGTCGTCGCGTCGGCGACGAGGTTCTGGGCGGAGGTGGTGGCGTCGCCAGGAACGTGGATGCCGGCACGGACGCTGAGGTTCGCCCACCCGCCGAGGATGCACAGCAGCAGGTAGGCGATCCCGGCCGTTCGGGCGAGCGTTCTGGACTTCGTGAGCGGTTCGAGCGTGGTCACTGGTTCTCCGTCATCTCTGGTGTGATGACGTCACGATGACGGAGATCGATGTCGGTGCCATCGGTCGGCCGGCTCGATCTGCCCGGCCTGCGGTATGGCTCGCGTCTCGTGCTTTCGGCCGAGTCGCGACCGATCGTCGATGCGCGGTCGTGTCACCGTCCGGTGTAGACGGCCTTGGGGCGCAGCAGCCGAGGCTCGGCGTACTGCTCGATGGCGTGGGCCATCCACCCCGCCGTCCTGGCGATCGCGAACACGAACTCCCCGGCCCCCGGCGGCGCGCCGATCGCGTGGGTGAGCCCGGCAAGCGCCGCATCGATGCTCGGCGGTGGCAGGCCACGACGGTCGGCAACCTCGAGCACGGCGTGCAGCGGCCCGAGACGCTTCCGGAGGTCGCCCGCCTCGAGGATCTCGAGCAGGCGTATCGCCCGCGGGTCGCCGTCCGGATACAGCGGATGTCCGAACCCACGGAGGGACGAAGCTTCTGCAGCGGCCGCGGCGAGCGCCGTACCCGCAGGAGCGCCGGCGGCCACCTGGGCGAGTGCAACCTCGAGGTTGCGCGAAGCGGCACCATGGCGGGGGCCGCTCAGCACGGCCAGTCCGGCGAGTTCGGCCGCATATGGATCGCACCTCGCCGAGGCCGCGACCCGTACCGCCAGCGTTGACGCCGCCAGTTCGTGGTCGGCCAGCAGCACCAGTGCGGCGTCCACGGCCCGGACGGTGTCGTCGCCGACGTCCTCGCCGAGCGAAAGGGCCACTACCTCGGCTATGGAAACGCCCGGCGCAGGCCCGCCGCCGGCGATCGACGACGCCAGGGCGACCAGCAGGCGCCGGGCGGTCGCGACCACGACGGACGGTCGCAGGTCGAGGCCAAGAGGATCGGCCCCCCGCAAGCCCACGGTCGCCGCGATCAGGTGCTGGCCGGCATCGAGCCCGCCCTCGGCCAGCGACGATGCCGGGACCGGTTCGGACACCTCGGCGACCGACCGCCCCCACGCGTCGGGCTCGTGTGTCGACTCCCAGAGCCGGTCCGCAACGGCCTCGAACGGCGTCTTGCCGGCCAGTTCGACGGCGGCCACGCCGCGGTAGGTCGGGCCGCCGGGGGTGATGGCCGTGATGGCGGTGGGTACGACCACGTCGGTGGGCTGCATCGGGCGCGAACGCCGCCCGCGGACCGCGAGCGTCGCGACGTCGGCCGGGTGGTACTCGCTGCGCCGGCCATCGGGGCCGGGGCGCCGCCGCAGTTGGCCGCGCGATGCGTAGGCGTACAGCGACGCCGGTTTGACGCCTAGCCGGCGGGCGGCCTCGGCGCTGTCCAACCACTCCTCGGCCATGTCCGCGACCTCCGTGCGCTCTGTGACATTGATGACGTTATCAACGTTGACGATCGAGGAGGCGCCGCGGCAGGGTGCGGCAGACGACGACACGACGGAGGAACGACGATGGCGGCGACGGTGCAGGTGGCCCCGAGCGGGCTGGAGGGCGTGGTCGTCACCGACACGCGGATCGGCGATGTGCGCGGGACCGAGGGCTTTTTCACCTACCGCGGCTACGACGCGACCGAACTGGCCCGCACCTGCCGGTTGGAGGAGGTCTGGCACCTGGTGCTGCACGGCGAACTGCCCGACGCGGCGGAGGCCGATCGGTTCGCCGACCGGGTCGCCGAACGACGCCGTGCCTTCACGCCGGCGCTGTTCGACCGCGTCCACCTGGTCGCGGCGGGTGCGAGGGACCGGATCGCCGCCCTGCGCACGGCCTGGTCGCTGGCGGCGGCCGACCTCGGCGCGCGCCCGTGGCTCGACCTCACGCCGCAGCAGCGCGTCGACCAGGCACTCGCGCTGGCGGCCGTCGGCCCGCTGCTCGTCGCCGCCACCCACCGGCCCGGTGTGGTCGGCGACCTCGACGACCTGCCCGCCTCCACCCCGGCGGCGTACCTGCAGCTCATCTGTGGCGAGGCGCCCAAGCCCGACCAGGTCACCGCACTCGAGCGCTACCTCGTGCTCACCATCGATCACGGGCTCAACGCCTCGACGTTCACCGCCAGGGTGGTGGCGTCGACCGGTGCCGACCTCGGCGCCGTGCTGGTCGCGGCGGTCGGTGCGCTGTCGGGACCGCTGCACGGCGGCGCCCCCAGCCGCGCCCTCGAGATGCTCGACGACATCGGCACGCCCGACCGGGCCGAGGCGTGGATCCGCGACGCCGTGGGACGGGGCGAGCGGATCATGGGCTTCGGTCACCGCATCTACCGCACCGAGGATCCGAGGGCCCGGTTGCTGCGCGAGACCGCCCGGCAGCTCGGTGGACCGCGCATCGATCTCGCCCTGCACGTCGAGCAGACCGCCCGACGGGTGCTGCGTGAGCTCAAGCCCGACCGGGTGCTCGACGTCAACGTCGAGTACCACGCCGCCATCGTGATGGACGCAGCCGGACTGCCACCGTCCCTGTTCACCCCGACGTTCGCGGTCAGTCGCGCGATCGGCTGGACGGCGCACGCGCTCGAGCAGATGGACGGCAACCGGATCATGCGCCCGAGTTCGCGCTACACGGGCCCCGAACCGGTCCGCCCCATTTCGCCGCGGTGACCGACCCTCACGGCACCGTGCGACGCAGCACCCTGCCCTCCCACGAGCCGAGGGCGAGCGGGTCGTCGCCGGCCGCCGGTTCCCCGACCAGCACCGCCGCGTCCCGCCAGCTCGCAGCGTCACCGAGCGCCGGCACGACCGGGTCTGCGCCGAAGTTGCCCAGCACCAGCAGTTCGACGTCATCGAGCCGGCGGGTGAACGCGTACACCTGCGGGTCGTCTGGCAGCAGCAGCGTGAAGTCGCCGTGGACGACGACCGGTTCGGTATGGCGTAGCTCGATCAGCCGGCGGTAGTGGTGGAACACCGAAGCGGGGTCGTCGACGGCGGCCTGCGCATTGATCTCGACGTGGTTGGGGTTGACCGCGAACCAGGGCTCGCCGGTGCTGAACCCGGCATTGGATGACGCGTCCCATTGCATCGGCGTGCGGGCGTTGTCGCGGCTGCGGTCGCGCAGCGCGGCGAGCACGTCGGCGGGGTCGGCGCCATCCGCGACCTCCTCGGCGTAGTGGTTGATCGACTCGATGTCGCGGAAGTCGGCGATGTCGTCCAGCGAGGTGTTGGTCATGCCCAACTCCTCGCCCTGGTAGACGTAGGGCGTGCCGCGGTGCAGGTGAAGCACGGTCGCGAGCATCTTGGCGGACGCGACCCGGTGCACACCGTCGTCGCCGAACCGGCTGACCACGCGCGGCTGGTCGTGGTTGTTCCAGTAGAGGCTGTTCCAGCCGCGTTGCGCCAGGCCGACCTGCCAGCGGGCCAGCGACGCCTTGAGCTCACGCAGGTCCAACGGCCGGGCGTTCCACTTCGGCCCGTCCTGGTCGAGCTGCACGTGCTCGAACTGGAACACCATGTCGATCTCGTGCCGGGAGGGATCGGTGAACGCCAGCGCCTCGTCGAGCGTCACGCCGGGCATTTCGCCGACGATCATGGTCTGCTGCTCGCGCGGTGGGATGACCTCGCGGTGCATCTCGTGCATGAACTCGTGGATGCGCGGCCCGCAGATGTAGAACGGCGAGCCGTCGCCGAACCGCGACCCCGGCGGGACGTGCCCGTCGGGCAGCGCGGGGTCCTTCGAGACGAAGTTGACGACGTCCATCCGGAAACCATCGACGCCGCGGTCGAGCCAGAACCGCATCACGTCGTACAGGGCGTGGCGGACCTCGGGGTTCTCCCAGTTGAGGTCGGGCTGCTTGCGCGAGAACAGGTGCAGGTAGTAC
>Ga0208490_101105_pt1 | contig 11340 bp, 11 predicted proteins | sample SubbioAug_CSWold_FD_184818 | JGI IMG/M metagenome (GOLD analysis project Ga0208490, IMG submission 184818) | Serpentinite rock and fluid subsurface biosphere microbial communities from McLaughlin Reserve, California, USA - CR11Aug_CSWold (SPAdes) | ecosystem: Environmental > Terrestrial > Deep...
GTGTGCGCCCTCTTCCTCGCCGGCGTGTGCGCCCTCTTCCTCGCCGGCGTGTGCGCCCTCTTCCTCGCCGGCGTGTGCGCCCTCTTCCTCGCCGGCGTGCTCGTCTTCGCCTCCGTGGTCGTCGAACTCGATGGCGCCTTCCTCGAGCGGGAGGGTGTCGAGGAGGTCGACGCTGGGTCCGTCACGGCGCTCGGCGATCTCTTGCACGGCAGGCTGGAAGCCCTGGCCGAGGTAGAAGACGAGGTCGGCGTCTTGGAGCTGGTCGACCTGGCGGGAGCGCAGCTCCAGGTCGTGGGGCTCGGTACCTGCTGGGGTGAGGTTGGCGACCTCGACGAGGTCCCCGCCCACGGCTTGGGCGGCTTCGGCGACGGGGTAGAAGCTGGCGACGACCTGGAGGGTCTCGGTCTGCTCGCCGTTCCCCTCGCTCGCCATGCTGGTGTCACCGTCGTCGTTGCCGCACGCGGCAAGAAGCAGGGACAGGGTGGCAACAGCTGCGATCGTGCGTGTCATCAGTTCTCCAGATGTGGTGCGAGTGAGACTCAGTCTTGTGACCGTGACCGGTGGCGGCAAGTCGCGGTCAGGGGCAGCGTCGGCACAGCCCGAGGAAGTCGAGGCGGTGCCCGGTGATCGTGAACCCTTCGAGCTGGGCGGCTCGGGCGGTCAGGGCGTGGAGATCGGCTTCGATGTGGTCGGGGACGGCGAGGTCGGCCACGTGCCCGCATCGGGTGCACACGAGGTGGTGGTGGTGGGCCAGGAACGGCTCCGCGAGCTCGAAGCGCGCCTCTTCCAAGGGCAGCGGGGCGAGTCGGTCGACGACCCCGCACTGCTCGAGCAGGGTGAGGTTGCGGTAGGTGGTGCTCATGGCGAGACCGTCCCGCCGGTCCAGGATCTCGGTGATGGTGAGCGGGGTGTCGCTGGCCCGCAGCTCGTCGACGAGCGCCCGACGGTTGCGGGTGTAGCGCTGGCGGGCACCGGTGAGGCGGTCGGCCACCGCGGCGTGGAGGTCCTCGGGTGTCACGGAGCGGGGGTCGGCGCGACGAAGGCGGTTCGGCGGTGGCGGTGGGCGCGGCGGGGCAGGTGGGCGAGGAAGGTGGCGGCGAGCACGGCAGCGGCGGTGAGGGCGACGGTGGCGCCCGGTGGGGTGTCGAGGTGGTAGCTGGCGGTGAGGCCGACGACGGCGGCGAACACACCGACGGTGACGGCCACGGCCGTCATGGTCGTGGTGCGGCTGGTCACGAGGCGAGCGGTAGCTGCAGGGGTGACCAGCATGGACACGCTCATCAACAGCCCGACGGTCTGCAGGCTGACCACGATGGCCACGGCGAGCATGACGAGCAGGACGATCTCCAGGCCGGCGACTCGGATGCCGGAGAGTCGGGCATGGACCGGGTCGAACGTGGCGGCTCGCACGTCCGGGCCGAACCAGCTCACCGCCACCACGACGGCGGCGACGAGGGCGGCGTTCAGTCGCAGGTCGTCGGTCGTGACGGTGGTGATCTGGCCGAACAGGTAGGCGGACAGGTCGACGCCGATGCGATCGCTGCGGGTGCTGACCAGGATGATCCCGACGGCGAAGAGGGCGGTCTCGACGGCACCGATGACCGCGTCGGCCCGCAGCCGTGGGTGGAGGGTGAACGCAGCGATGGCTGCGGCCATGACCAGGCCGGCGACGAGGGCGCCGGCGGTGATGCTGGCGCCGAGCAGGTAGGCCCCGGCCACGCCAGCGAGCAGGGAGTGGCTCATGGCATCACCCAGGTAGGCGAGACGGCGCAAGACGATCCACACACCCACCAGCGGCCCGGCGATGCCGACCATGACCGCGGCGAGCAGGGCATGTCGCATGAACTCGCTGCTGTAGGGGTCGGTGAGCCAGTGCAGGACCGTCATGCGACCACCTCCAGGGCGTGGTCGGGGTCGAGATGGGAGCCGAAGACGGCTTCGAGTCGTTCCCCGTCGAGCGTGCGCCCTGGGGGCCCGTCGCCGATGAGGCGGCCGTTGAGGGTGAGGCAGCGATCGAAGCGACGCCGGGCGAGCGCGAGGTCATGGGTCGCGACCAGCACGGTGGCGCCGCTGCCGGCCAGGTCGTGGAGCAGGTGGAGCATGGCTCGGGTGCCGGGCCCGTCGACGCCGCTGAGCGCCTCGTCCAGGAGCAGCACGTCGGCGTCCTGGGCCAGGGCCCGGGCCAGGTAGGCCCGTTGCAGCTCACCGCCCGAGAGCGAGCCGATCGGCCGGGATGCGAAGCCGTCGAGCCCGACCCGGGCGAGGGCGGCGTGGACGGCGTCGCGATCCTCGGTTCGGGCCCAGCGTCGGGCTCGCAGGAAGCGGCGCCGGCCGGCCAGGACGGCTTGGCCGACGGTGATCGGGAAGTCCAAGTCGGCCTCGATGCGTTGGGGCAGGTAGGCCGCGTTCCAGCGGGGGGACCGGTGATGGCATGCGGTGCCGTGGATGGCCACCACGCCGTCGTGCGCGACGAGCCCGACGACGGCCTTGTACAGCGTCGACTTGCCCGCCCCGTTCGGTCCGACGAGCGCCGCGACCTCGCCCCGCTGGAGACCGAAGCTCACACCGCTGAGGACCGATCGGGATCCGTAGCGCACGGCGAGGTCGCGGACCTCCAACGCCGGAGCCGCTCGTTCGGCGGTCACCATGGCCGCAGCCCAGCGGCCTGGTCCAGGAGCGCGTCGGGGACCGGCACCTGAGGCGTGAGGTTGCGTCGAGTCCTGGGGTCGACGCGTGCGGAGAGCGCCGAGGCGATGAACCTGACGGTCACGGTGCCGTCGGCTTCGAGGGTGAGGCGGTGCGAGACCCGACCCTGGCAGTCGAACAGCTCGAAGCTGGCGAGATCAGCGCTCATGCCCGGGCCTTGCGGTGCAGGAACCGAGCCAGCTGCAACGCTCGAGCCGCATCGGCGGGCCGGGCCTCGACGTGCACCTGGGCGGGCAACGGGTTGTGATCTGGCGCGGCGAGCCAGCATGCGACCATCGCGGTATCAGCGGGGTCGAGGACCTTGCCGAACCAGGTCTGGGTGCCGTCGTCGGTGTCGACGGCGACGACGACGTTGGACCAGCGGCACGGTCCCAGACACGGCGTGGGATGGGTCTCGGCGACCGCACCGAGGACGGCGAGCTGGGCATCGTGGTCGACCCCGGGGTGCTTGGACGTGCCGCAGCAACATCCCCGGCAGGCCAGGACGACGTTCACGGCTCGACCGGATGGGTCTCGATGGTGCCGTCGTCACGTCCGACCGCCAGGCGGGACCCGTCGGGCGCCCAGGCGAGCGACGCGACCGCGACGCGATGCTCGAAGCGGCACAGCGGCGCGATCGCCTGCCCAGCCCGGCGGGGTGAAGGCCACAGGGCGACGCTGCCGTCGGCACCGGCGGTGGCGAGGAGCTCGCCGCCGGGCTGCCAAGCCAGGGCGGTGACGTGGCGGTCGTGGGCGTCGGCCTGGGCGGGCGCCGTGCCGGCTGGCCCCTTGCCGGCGAAGTCCCACACGGTGATCTCGCCCAGGCACGCGTTGGCCATCCACCGGCCGTCGTCGCGGAACGCGAGGTGCTCGATCTTGGCCGGGTAGCCGGACATGGACAGGTCCTTGGCCGACCACAGCCGCCACAAGTGCACGGTGGCGTCCTGGGAGCCGGCGCACACCCACCGCCCGGTCGGTGACACCGCCAGGGAGAGCAACGAGCCCTTCCAGTCGAACACCCGCACGGGCGCGTCGGTGTCGCGACCCGGTTCGTGCCAGCGGATCCCGCCATACGCGGCAGCCCCGACGCGGGAGCCGTCGGGAGACCATGTGACCGCGGTGACCGTGGACGGGGCGGGGTCGTAGCGGCGCACCGTGTCGGTGGCCGTGTCGACGAGATGGAGGTGACGGCCAGCGCCGGCAGCAAGGGCGCTGCCGTCGGGTGCCCATGCGAGAGCGGTCACCCATCCGCCCAGGTCGAAGGTCGTGGCAGTCCCGTCGAGCTCGGTGGTGCGCACGACGCCGTCCTGGCCACCCACCGCCACCGATCGACCGGTCGGGTACCAGGCGCCGGTCAGCACACCCATGGCGTGGGTGTCGAGCTTGCGTTCGACGTGGCCGTGGGCATCGAAGATCGCTGCGTCGCCGGCCAGGGACCCGGCGAGGAGCCGGTCTCCCGTCGGCGCCCAAGCGAGCACGCCCACGTGGTCGCCGAGCGCCGCGGTCCAGTCAGGTGCTGCGCTCATGCGGCGAGGCAGGCGCGCAGGCCGGCTTCGAGCTCGACCCGGTCGAGGTTTCGGCCGATGAACACAACCCGGTTCCGGCGATCCTCACCGTCCCGCCACGGCCGGTCGGCGGTGCCGTCGAGCAGCATGTGCACCCCCTGGAACACGTAGCGCTCCTCCCAGCCGGCGATGGCGAGGATCCCCTTGGACCGGAAGATGTCGACCCCCCGCTCCCGGAGCAGCCCGCCGATCCAGCCGTTCAACCGATCCAGGTCGACCTCGCCGTCGAGCTCGATGCCCACCGACGTCACCGTGGTGTCGTGCTGGTGCTCGGCGTCGGGGTCGAGGAACTCGGGATCATCGGCCAGGACGCGATGCAGGTCGAAGGCGCCGACATCGAGGATCCGATCCAGGTCGACGTGCCCGAAGCTGGTCCGCACGATCGGCGCGTACGCGTTGATCGCCCGGATGCGGTCCTCGACCATGACCAGAGCAGCCTCACCGGCGGCGAGGTCGATCTTGTTGAGCACGATCCGGTCGGCGAATGCCAGCTGTTCGACGGCCTCGTTCTCGACGCCATCGGGCTTGTGGTCGTCGAGGTGCGTGCCGAGGTGGACGGCGTCGACGACGGTGACGATCGCATCGAGGCGCAGCTGGCCGGCGACCTCGGCATCGACGAAGAACGTCTGGGCCACCGGTGCCGGATCGGCCAGACCGGTGGTCTCGATGATGATCTGGTCGAAGCGGTCTCGGCGCTTCATGAGGTTGCCCAGGATGCGGATCAGGTCACCGCGCACGGTGCAGCAGATGCAGCCGTTGTTCATCTCGAAGATCTCTTCCTCCGCATCGAGGACGAGCGCGTCGTCGATGCCGATCTCCCCGAACTCGTTCTCGATGACAGCGATCCGCTTGCCGTGCTGGGCAGTGAGGATGTGGTTCAACAGCGTGGTCTTGCCCGACCCGAGGAACCCGGTGAGCACGGTGACCGGAACCCGATCGTCTTCAGTGGGATCTGACATGTCGAAGATGATATTGGTTCTCACTCTCGTCACGCCACCCGACAGAGGGAGGCTCGGGGGCCACCGGCACCGGTGAAGCCCGCCGCATTCATGAGAACTACAATTCGCGAACGAGCGTTGGTATGTTTGCGACGCGCCGCTACCGTGGGGCTTGAACCTGAACGACACGAGGAGCACAACATGGGACTACTCGACATGGTGAAAGGCCTGTTCAGCGGCGACATCGTCCAGAACGCGCTCGAATCGACCGGACTGAGCGAACACGTCGAAGGACTCGTCGGTGAAGGCACCGCCGTTGCCGAGTCGCTCGGCGTAGACCCCGACCAGGCGCTCGAGACGATGGGAGGCGTGGGCGAGGCGCTCCCCGACGGTATCGGTGAAGTCGTCCAAGGTGCCGCGGAAGGCGCGCTACCCGACCCCCCCGTCTGACCGCAGGGTCCGCGAGCCCTGCTGCCGTTCGAGTGCGAGGCCGTGGACTCGCCGACCGACCCCGAGGTGTGAACAGCTCTCGCTGCTCGTGGCTTCAGAGCGCCAGCGCCTCGTCGCTCGGTCGTGGCTGCGTGCGAGGTGTCGGGAGCAGGGCGGCCAGCCGCGGACCTTCGAGGCTCTCCTCCTCCCAGAGTCGCTCGACCAGCTGGTCGAGCGACTCTCGGTGCTGGGTGATCACCGCTCGGGCGTGGTCGCGGGCTTCGTGGAGCAGGCGGCGGACCTCGGTGTCGAGGGCGGCCTGGGTCTGGGCTGATGCGACTGCGATGGTCGCGCCGTTGCCGAGGAAGTCGGTGTCGCCGCTGAGCAGCGCCGGCAGGCCGAGGACCGGGCTCATGCCGTAGCGGCCGACCATGTCGCGTGCGAGGGCGGTGGCGGCGGCCAGATCGTCCTCGGAGCCGGTGCTGGCCTCCTCGAACAGCAGCTCCTCGGCGGCCCGTCCGGCGAGGGTGACGACCAGGCGTTCTCGGAGCTGGCCCTCGGTGACCACGACGGCGTCCTCTTCGCGCTGGAGGCCGACGGCGCCGAGGCTGCGGCCGCGGGCGACGATCGACACCCGCATGACGTCCTCGCCGCGACCGAGGGCGGCGGCGACCACGGCGTGGCCGGACTCGTGGTACGCGACCCGCAGCCGCTCGGTGTCGGAGAGCAGGTGGCCACGGCGCTGCGGCCCGGAGATGACGCGCTGCACGGCCTCGGACAGCGACGCCCCGTCGATGTCGGACTTGCCGGCCCGGATGGTGAGCAGCGCCGCCTCGTTGACCACGTTGGCCAGGTCGGCGCCGGTGAAGCCGGGGGTCTGGCGAGCGAGGGTCGCGAAGTCCGCGCCTGCCGACAGCGGCTTGGTCCGGGCATGGAGCCGCAGGATCGCCTCCCGCCGCTCGACGTCGGGGCGGTCGACGGTGATGTGGCGGTCGAAGCGTCCCGGGCGCAGCAGGGCGGGGTCGAGGATGTCGGGTCGGTTGGTGGCGGCGAGCACGACGATGCCGGAGGAGACCTCGAAGCCGTCCATCTCCACGAGCAGCTGGTTGAGCGTCTGGTCGCGCTCCTCGGCCCCGCCGCCGGTGCCGCCCGAGCCACGCCGGCGTCCGGCGGCGTCGACCTCGTCGATGAACACGATCGCCGGGGCGACGGCGCGGACGCTGGCGAACAGGTCGCGGACGCGAGCGGCGCCGACGCCGACGAGGGACTCGACGAACTCGGCGCCGGCGACCGAGAAGAACGGGACCTTCGCCTCGCCGGCGACCGCCTTCGCGAGCAGCGTCTTGCCGCAACCCGGCGGGCCGAGGAGCAGCACGCCCTTGGGCGGCACGGCGCCGAGGGTGGCGTAGCGCTCCGGGTTCGTGAGGTAGTCGACCACCTCTTGCAGCTCGATTCGAGCCTCCTCCACGCCGGCGACGTCGTCGAAGGTGACGAGGCGCTCGCCCTGGGAGCCGTCGCGGGACATGCGCGAGAAGTCCATGACCTCGCCGATCGCAGACGAGCCGCCCTTGCCGGCGGTGAAGAACAGGGCGAACAGGTTGGCCAGGATCACGAGCGGCAACAGCGTGGTCACGAGCAGGCGGACCACGGCCTTGCCGGCCTGCGGGTCCACCTCCACCCGGGCGCCGGCGCCGCCGAGGGCGGTGATGAGCTGGGCGGTAGTGACGTCGTTGGCCGGGTACGCGACCCAGAACGCCTCCCCGCCACGCTCGGTGCCGACGACGCGGTTGTCCTCGTCGAGGAACGTCGCCGAGTCGACGTCGCGGTCGTCGATGCGGTCGCTGAGCTGGTCGAGCGAGATGCGCTCGCCGTGCCCGCCCGGTGCGAGGTAGGCGAGGCAGCCGGCCAGGATCACCAGCAGGGCGACGAGGCCGGCGATGAGCGCCCAGGTGGTCTTCGGGACCGTGGCGAGGAAGGCACGGGCGCGCCCGACGACGGCGGTGAGGTGACGGAGGGACATCAGCGTGCTCCTGGTTCGTGCCAGATGGTGCGAAGGGTCGGTGTGTTCTGGTCGCGGCGGCGCCGGGCGACGACGAAGGCGACGCCCATGCCGAGACCGGCGAGCGTGCGCAGCGTGGTCGCTGCGGTGGAGGTGGTCGGATCGCCGCCGGTCCCCGACGCCGCCGCGAACGACAGCTCGGTGCTCGCGCCCGTGCCGGGGGCGCTGCCGTCCTCGACTTGGGCGAGGTCGAGCTCCACCTGCTCCTCGGTCGCCCACGCCATCGCACCGCCCGTCGCCGCATCCGCACCGGCCGGCGCGACCACCGGCGCAGGAGCCGGTGCCGGCGCAGGGGCGGGAGCTGGCGCAGGGGCGGGAGCTGGCGCCGGAGCGGCGGCTGGAGCCGGAGCGGCGGCTGGAGCCGGAGCCGCAGCGGGCGCCGCGGCCGGGGCAGTCGCGGGTGCGGGGGTGGTGAGGGGCGCCGGCGAGGCCGACGGCACCGGCGTCAGCGGTGGTGCCAGCGCGGGCGGTGACGGGGCCGGGAGCGGCGGGGCGAGCGCAGGCGGCGGGGCCGGGAGCGGGGGCGCGAGTGCGGGGGACGGGACGGGAAGGGTCGGGATGCCGGGCAGGGCAGGGACCGGGGGCAGGACCGGCTCCAGGATGGGTGTAGGCGAGGCTCCGGGATCCGGCCGGGCCACGACGTCGCCGGGATCAGGGATCGGGGGGACGAGGGGCGGTTCCTCACCACAGCGGACGTCCGTGACCGACTCGGCCACCACGCCGCCCTTGATCAGCGCCCGGAGCGTGACCCGGTGGGGACCGGCGGGCGCGTCGGAGGCGCAGCGATAGGTGACGGACCAGGGCAGCGCGCCCTCACCCGTGTGGTCGCGCCGCAGGTCGACCGGACGGCGCTCGGGGTCGACCGTCACCGCGACGGCGCCGGTCGGTTCGTCGGCCACCAGCTCGACGTCGTGCACGTCGGTCTGGGCTGACAGGACCTCGACCAGGACCCCACCGAGACCGAGCTCGATGCCCTCCTTGTCGAGGCTGCACACCAGTGGTGCGCCTTCGGGGGTGTCGGGCGTGCCGTCGCCGGTGCAGTCGATGCCGCCCTCCGGGGCCAGGCTGTTCGTGCCGCGCGACCACTCCTCCATCTGCACGCGCACGAGCGGGTCGTCGGCCATGCCCTGCTCTCGCTCGCCCAGGGCTGCGTCACCCACGGGCGCTCGTCGCAGGACCTGGATGCCCACGTGCTGGATCTCCTCGGCATTCAGGGCGTCGAGGACCTGTTGGACCGAGGGTTCGTCCGGCGTGGTGGCGGTCCAGGGCTCGTCGCTCACCTGGACCACGACCCGGAGCGCGTCGTCGCGGAAGGTCGCCTGCTGGCCGGGGTCGACCAGCACCCGGGGCTCATCGCTCGCGCTCGGCCGGCCGACCAGCCCCTTGCCGGAGGCCATCTGGAGGAGCGCGCTCCGGTGACTCTCCTCACCGCCACGGGTGGTGAGCCGGCGAAGTGCTCCCTGCAGCACCTCGTCCGGCGATGCGACGTCCACGACCCGCCGGTAGCGGGGAGACTTCGCGTCCCAGAACTCACCCAGTCCGACGTGCACATCGATGCGGGCGCCGGTCAGGTGCTGCACCACGCGCTCGAGGCTGCAGATCACCCCGTCGATCGCCGGCTGCATGCTGCCGGAGGTGTCGAGCAGGAAGAACACGTCGAGCGGCGACGGTCGAGCCGGCAGGTCCAGCCGGTGCCCGAGCGTGACCGGGCCGTCGGTGGCGTCCACGCCCGCCGCCGACGGGTTCAGCTGGGCGGGCGGGGGCGGGGGCGGCGGATCCGGTTCGAAGGGACCGGCGTCCGGGCACGCCGCGGGCGGCTCCGGGAAGGGCAGATCGGACTCGACCGGGGCACCGGTCCCCGAGCCGTTGTCCTGGCCCGGAGGGACGACGCGACCCTCAGCCGGCGGGTCGTAGACCACGATCCGGCTGACCGGGTTGGTGAGGTACTTGCGCTGGAGCTCGTTCTGGTGAAACCACACCCGCGGATCCGGCGTGCGGTCGATCTGGGCGTCGAGGAGCGGGGCGATCCCGAGGGTGTCGACGTCCTCCCAACGCTGATCGACGCCGTTGAACAGGAACACGCCGATCTCCGGCGGTGTGTTCTGGGTGACCGGCTCCTTCCACGTCGTCAACACGAGCTCGTCAGGGGTGATGCCCTGGGCCATCGACTGGACGGCGCCGAGGGCACCCTCCTTGGGGAGCACGGTGGTGCCGGTGCCCCCGATGCGCCACAGTTCGCTGTGGTCGCTCTCGATCGCGGTCTCCCGGTAGCGGGTCATCGCGCCGGTGATGCTCAGCTGTCCGCCCTCGCGGTTGGGAAGCAGCACGTGCTGCCACCCGCCGGGCGCGAAACCCATCGGCGCCCACGTGTGCCCCCCGTCCTCGGAACGGTGCACCCCCCGGCCAGCCACGTAGACGACCTGGGGATGCGCCGGGTCGACGGCGATGGCCCGGGTGGACGTCGCCGGGGACGCGTCCTCGATCCGCAGGCTCGGCAGCACGCCGAACGTCAAGCCTCCGTCGTCGCTGCGGAAGAGCACAACCTCTCCGAGCCCGTCCGCGGCGGCGTACACGACGGCGGGGTCGCTCGGCGCGACGGCGACGTTCAGCCTGCTGGCAGCCACGGCACCCGTCGCCAGCGACCACGTGTCGCCCCGGTCGAGGCTCGTGAGGATCGTGCCGGTGCCGCCGACCGGTGACCGGTAGTGGTCGGTGTCCTTCGGGTCCTGAGCCTTGTCACCCACGGAGACGAAGAGCGCGTCGTGCGGGCGGGCACCGTCGGCCACGGTCAGGCCGTAGATCCAGGCGTTGGGCGAGTAGACCGCCGGTGCCGGCGGCCGGTCGAGGTCGAGGACGCGGGTCCAGCGGCACCCGCCATCGGCCGACACGGCCACTCGCCTGCGGTCGGCAGCCCACAGCCACCGCGGGTCGTGCGGATCCACGGCGTGGGCGACCAGCGGACCATCGAGAACGCCGGGCAGGGAGATGAACGTCCACGGACCGTCCTGAGTGATCTCGGCGTCGCACGGCGTCTGTGCCGCCGACGGCGCTGGCGCGAGCACCGGCTGAGCGACCAGCAGCACCAAGGACGCCCCGAGGATGCCGGCGACCCGGCGAGGGATCGACATGATCAGAATAGTTCTCACTCCTGACGGCCTTGTTCTGACGCACAGGCCCGGGGATCCTGAGGCGTCGGTCACCCGACGCCTCAGGACGATCGCTAGGGCTGGCCGAGAATGAACTCGTCGGACGTCGGGTCGACGATGGCGGCGGCGCACTCGTACTCGTGTGCGGCGTCGCCGTCGAGGCCACGGTCCTCGAGCTGCTCGTGGGTCCAGTGCATGCGGTCGGCGACGGCGCCGGAGCAATCAGGGCCGGGTTCGTCGGCGACGGCGGCGGGCGCGAGCACGGTGGCCAGGACGAGGGCACCGCCGGCCGCGGCGACCAGGGAACGGAGTCGCATCAGTGGTTCTTCCTTTCGGGTGGGGACGGAATAGCCCGAAAAGGAACGATAGCTCCCTGATGCGAATGATTCTCAATCCTGTCGGCCGGCGGGTCGCGACCACGGACCTGGATTGCCCCAGGTCCGGAACCCGACCGTCGCTCCTTCGGCGGGCTCATCGGCGGTGTCGGTCTCGAAGTAGGTGGAGGTGGTGTCGAAGAA
>Ga0208490_101107_pt1 | contig 11340 bp, 13 predicted proteins | sample SubbioAug_CSWold_FD_184818 | JGI IMG/M metagenome (GOLD analysis project Ga0208490, IMG submission 184818) | Serpentinite rock and fluid subsurface biosphere microbial communities from McLaughlin Reserve, California, USA - CR11Aug_CSWold (SPAdes) | ecosystem: Environmental > Terrestrial > Deep...
CGAGGAGCTGCGGATCAAGCTCTCCGAGCTCTGCTACAAGTCGATCGCCTGCGACGCCACCGAGGACAAGAAGCACATCGACCTGTCCTCCGAGCCGCTCATCCTGGTCTGCGCCGCGGGCCTCACCGGCTCCAACGTGGACGACGTGGCCAAGGAGGTGGCGATCTACCGGGCCCACAAGGCGGCGCCGATCGTCATCGCCACCGAGGGCGAGGCCCGCTTCGCGGCCGCCCTGGCCGTGCTCACCGTCCCCGAGACCCACGAGGCGCTGGCCTTCGTCCTGGCCACCATGGTGGGCCACCTCTTCGGGTACGAGGCCGCCCTGGCCATCGACGCCCAGGCGATGCCGCTCAAGGAGGTCCGCGGCGGCATCGAGACCGCCATCGAGGGCGGTGCGCTCGACGGCGAGCGCGTCCTGACCGAGCTGCGCGCGACCGCGATGCCCCCGGTGCAGTCCTTCTTCGACGGGCTGCGGGCCGGACGCTACGACGGCCACCTGGAGGCGTCCACCGCGGTGCGCACGGCCAACCTGCTGCGCTACGCCAGCGGTGTCGTCCCGCTCGACGGCTACCAGCTCGACCACGGCAAGGTCGGGACGCCCTCGGTCCTGGTCGAGGACCTCACCGCCGCGCTCACCCGGGCCATCGACGAGCTCACCCGGCCCATCGACGCCATCAAGCACCAGGCCAAGACCGTCACCGTGGGGATCTCCCGCACCGACGAGTCCCTGCTCGAGGTCCCGCTGGTGCGAGAGGTGCTCGCCGCCGGTGCACCCCGCGACCGCCTCACCTACAAGAACCTGCGCACGCTCGCCGACGTCTCGCCCGCCGTCGAGGAGGTCGTGGGCTACACCCGCTACCGCATCGAGGGCACCGTCGACGAGACGTCCGGCGCGGGGGCGACGATCACCGTCGTCGACCGGGGCGGCATCGCCCGCGACCTGCCGCTGCGCACCGAGCAGAACCCCGTGCTCCGCGGCACCAAGCACCAGGTCGCCGCCGACCAGGAGCTGCTGGTCGGCCGGGGCCGCAGCGACGACCGCACCATCGTCATCGTCCCCGAGGTCAAGGACGGCACCACCACCGGGATCACGCTGCTCCACGTCCGCTTCGCCGACCGGCTCTCGGTGGCGTCCGCCCGCGGCGTGCTGGCCGGCTACCGCCGCCGGCTGGCCGCGCTGCGCGACGCGGTCACCGAGACCGAGCCCACGTTCCGCGACGACCTGCTGGCCGAGGTCCCGGTGGTCGAGCTGCTCACCGCGCCCGTCGGCCTCCTGGCCGACCGGTGGCGGTCCTGAGCACCGGGTCCCGGCCGTGAACCCCGTCGGGGTGCTCGGCGTCGGCATCGACCTCGTCGACGTCGAGCGCTTCCGGGTGTCCCTGACCCGCACGCCGTCGATGCGCGAGCGCATGTTCACCGCCGGCGAGCGCGCCTACGCCGAGTCGGCCAACGATCCCACCGAGCGCTACGCCGCCCGGTTCGCGGCCAAGGAGGCGGTCATGAAGGCGATGGGCGTGGGCCTGGGCGCCTTCGGGTTCCACGACGTCGAGGTGCTCCGCGCCGATGGGGGTCAGCCGTCGCTGCGCGTCGTCGGCGCCGCCGAGCTGCTCGCCGTGGACCTGGGCGTGCAGGGTTGGCAGCTCAGCCTCACCCACACCGCGACCTCCGCCGGTGCCGTGGTGGTGGCTCTGGGATGACGAGCGCTCAGCGGGGGAGGAGCTCGGGCCGGAAGCGGTCCTCGGCGTGGCGGCGCAGCTCCTCGGGGATGGGCACGGCCCGGCGGCTCACGGTGTCGAGCGCGACGTCGACGACCTCGAAGGCCACCAGCAGGTCGCCGCGCTCGAGGTCGTAGCCCCACATCACCCGGTGGGTGGTCTTGTCCCGGATCTCCACCACGGCGCCGAACGACTGGATGCGGTCGCCCCGCCGGGGGAGGCGGTGGATCACCATGCGGTTCTCCATGGTCGCCCACCCGACCAGCTGGCCGTCCGGTCCGGGGTGCAGCGTGGGGCCGGTGGCGCCCTCCAGGGGTTCGCCGCCCCACAGCAGGAACGGTGCCGCACCCGGGTCGTAGGTGCCGTCGGACCGGCACTCGTCGGCCTCGACGGTGCGGGGCCGGCGCATCGCCAGCAGCTCGTCGGCCCGTGCGTCCGCCAGCGTCGGGGCGGCCGCGAGCGGGGCGGTGTCCAGGGCGATGCTGCGGGGCCGGCCGTGCTCGGGGATCTCGCCCGTGGCCGGACCGGCCGCCGCCGGCCACCCGGGGACCAGCTCGTCACCCTGGCGGGCCTCGAGGCGGTGCACGAAGCTGGCGGCGAGCTCGTCGGTCTCGGAGTTGCGCAGCTCGTGGTAGAGGCGCAGCGCCCCGCCGCCGTGCGCCAGCACGGTGCTGCGGACCTCCAGGACGGCGCCGAGGAGCTGCTCGCGGAAGTGCCGGGTGTAGATGTCCACGGCCTGCACGGCGAGGTCACCGACCCCGCCGACGTCTCGCACGACGGCATCGCTCGCGGCACGGGCGGCGACCCCGTAGTACCGCACGTTCATGTGCCCGAGGTGGTCGATCATCTCCTCGGTCACGGTCGTGCGGTGCGTGGTCTGCAGGTCGGTCATGGCGTGCTGTCCCTCCTCGGCGACCGGACGACGGTAGCGGTGGACGTCGGGGAACCCGTAGGCCGGGCCCGCGGTGGCAGGATCGGTCGGTGCTCCCCGTCGTCCGGATCGCCGAGATGCAGGCCATCGACGCGGACGCCCCCGAACCGGTCGAGGTCCTGATCGACCGCGCCGGCGCCGCCGTGGCCCGCGCCGCCCTCGACCTGCTCGGCGGGGGCTACGGCCGGCGGGTCGTCGTGCTCGCCGGGCCGGGCAACAACGGCGCCGACGGACGGGTCGCGGCCGACAAGCTGCGCCGGCGTGGCGTGCGGGTCGAGGTCGTCGAGCTGGCCGACGCGCCCGGCGTCCTGCCGGAGGCCGACCTGGTCATCGACGCCGCCCTCGGCACCGGCGCCAGCCGGCCCCACCACGCTCCGGACCCGGGAGCGGCCCTCGTGCTCGCCGTCGACATCCCGTCGGGGATCCACGGCGACACGGGCGACGCCGTCGGGTCGCCGATGCGGGCCGACCTCACCGTCACGTTCGCGGCGCTGAAGCCGGGCCTGCTCCTCGGCGACGGGCCGGCGCGCACGGGTGCCATCCGCATCGCCGACATCGGCCTGGACGCGTCCCGGGCGCGGATCCACCTGGTCGACGACGCCGGCGCGGCGGGCCTGCTGCCCCGCCGGGACGCCGGCGCGCACAAGTGGCACCGCTCGGTGCTCGTCGTCGCCGGCAGCCCGGGGATGACCGGTGCGGCGTCGATGGCCGCCGAGGCCGCGCAGCGGGCCGGGGCGGGGATGGTCCGCCTGGCCACGCCCGGCGGCGGGCACGGCGCCGATGTGCCCCGGGAGGTGGTCACGCTGGACGTCGGGGAGGCCGGCTGGGCCGAGGCGCTGGTCGACGACCCGGGCACGGTGCACGCCCTCGCCGTCGGGCCGGGGATGGGCACCGCCATGGCCACCCGCCACCAGATCCGCACCCTGGTCGGGGGCATCGAGGCGCCGGTGGTGGTCGACGGAGACGGGCTCACCGCCCTCGGCACCGACGCGGCGACGGTGATCGGCCGTCGTCGCGCCGGCACCGTCCTCACCCCCCACGCCGGTGAGTTCGAGCGGCTGGCCGGCCACGCCCCCGGTGCCGACCGGATCGCCGACGTGGCGGCCCTCGCCGAGCGGACCGGCGCGGTCGTGCTGCTGAAGGGCCCGACCACCGTCGTCGCCGCACCCGACGGGCGCGTGCGCCTCGCCCGCTCGGGCGACGAGCGCCTGGCCACGGCCGGCACCGGGGACGTGCTCACCGGGATCGTGGCCGCCCTCCTTGCCGGTGGCCTCGACCCGCTGGATGCCGCGGCGGTCGGCGCCCACGTGCACGGCCTGGCCGGCCGGACCGCCCCCCGCCACGGCGCGGTGGCATCCGACGTGGTCGACGGCATCCCCACGGCCCTCGGGCACCTGCTCGGTGGTGCGCCGTGACCGCCGACGCGGGGTGCGGCGGGTCGGTCGCCGAGATCGACCTCGATGCGGTCGCCCACAACGTCGGCGTGCTGGCCGGGCTCGCCGGGACCGCCGAGGTGTGCGCGGTGGTCAAGGCCGACGGGTACGGCCACGGCGCGGTCCCGGTCGCACGAGCGGCGCTGGCCGCCGGCGCCGGCTGGCTCGGCGTCGCCCAGGTGCAAGAGGCGCGGGAGCTGCGCGCCGCCGGCATCGAGGCGCCGGTGCTGGTGCTCAGCGAGTGCGACACGTCCCCGGGCACGCTGGACCCGGCCCTGGCCATGGGCCTGCACCTCGTCGGGTACCGGCCCGGGTTCCTGGACGCAGTGGCCGAGCGGGCCGGTGCGCTCGGTGCCCGTCCCGCCCGGATCCACCTCAAGGTGGACACGGGCATGCGCCGGGTGGGCTGCGAGCCGCACCAGGCGGTCGACCTCGCCCGGCGCGTCGTCGAGGACCCGCACCTCGAGCTCGCCGGCACCATGACCCACCTCGCCGTCGCCGACGAGCCGGGCAACCTCGGCACCGACGTGCAGCTCGGCCGGTTCGAGGCGGTGCTCGACGAGCTGGCGGCGGCCGGCATCGACCCCGGCATCCGCCACGCCGCCAACTCCGCCGCCACCCTCCTGCACCCGCGGGCGCACCTCGACCTGGTCCGGCCCGGCATCGCGGTCTACGGCATCCCCCCGTCGCCCGTGCTCTCCGGGATCGGCCCGCTGCGGCCGGCCATGCGGTGGACCTCGACGGTGCGCTTCGTGAAGCCGGTCGCCCGGGGTGAGGGCGTGTCCTACGGGCACCGCCACGTCTTCGACCAGGCCACGGTGGTGGCCACCGTGCCGGTCGGCTACGCCGACGGCTACCGGCGGCGCCTCGGCCTGGTCGGCGGCGCGGTCCTCATCCGGGGCCGGCGCTGCCCGATCGTCGGCGTCGTCACGATGGACCAGCTGGTGGTCGACGTCGGCCCCGGGGAAGAGGTGGAGGTGGGGGACGAGGTGGTGCTCCTCGGCGCGCAGGGCGATGACGAGCTCAGCGCCACCGAGCTGGCGCTGCTCGTCGACACGATCGGCTACGAGATCACCTGCGCGGTCAGCCCGCGCGTGCACCGCCGGCACCGTGGCGGCCCGGAGGGGGCGGCCGGGTGGTGACCGACGTCGAGGGTGTGCGCGTGGGGCACTGGACCGACGCCGATGCCCGCACCGGCTGCACGGTGGTGCTGCTGCCCGAGGGCACGGTCGCCTCCGGCGAGGTCCGGGGCGGTGCACCCGCCACCCGCGAGTTCGCCCTGCTCGAGCCGACCCGCATGGTCGCGCGACTCGACGCCGTGGTGCTCAGCGGGGGGTCGGCCTTCGGCCTCGCGGCGTGCGACGGCGTCATGGTGCACCTGTCCGAGGCCGGCATCGGCTTCGAGACCGTGGGCGGACCGGTGCCGATCGTCGTGGGGATGTCGCTGTACGACCTGGCCGTGGGCGACCCCGCCGTGCGTCCCACCGCCCGCCACGGGCGGCTCGCCGCCGAAGCCGCGTCCGGTGGCGCGGTGGAGACCGGTCCGGTCGGTGCGGGCACGGGCGCCACGGTGGCGAAGTGGCGCGGGCCCGAGCACCGGCGAGATGGCGGCATCGTGGCCGCGACGCGACGAGGTCGCGACGGGCTCGTCGTGAGCGCCATCGTCGCCGTGAACGCGTTCGGCGAGCCGGGTGCCGACCCCGGCGACGTCGCGGAGGGGAGCATCGGCGCCTCGGACCTCACCGAGGGAGCTCCCGGCACCAACACGACGATCGGCCTGGTCGTGACCAACGCCCGGCTGGACAAGGTCGCCTGCCACCTCCTGGCCCAGTCCGCGCACCACGGCCTGGCCCGGTCGGTGTCGCCCTCCCACACCTCCGTGGACGGCGACGCGTTCGTGGCCGCAGCGACCCACCAGGTCGACGCCGAGGTGGCCGTGGTCCGGAACCTCGCCGTCGCCGCGGTGAGCGATGCGGTCCTCACCCTCGCCGCGCCGGCCTGACCCGGGACACGCTGGTGAGCGGTCCGGACCTCGGCGGTAACGTTGCCCGCGTGCCGCGCCCCGTCGACGCCGCCGTCCGCCCCGGACCCGACGCATGATCCTGCGCGCCCGCACCACCAGCGCTGACGCCACCCGTGCCCTGGCGGCCGCGATCGCCGAGCACGCCACCGCCGGCGACGTGATCCTGCTCGCCGGCGAGCTCGGTGCCGGCAAGACCGCGTTCGTGCAGGGCTTCGGCGCCGCCCTCGGGGTGGAGCAGCCCATCACCAGCCCGACCTTCACCCTGGCCCACCAGTACGAGGGTCGCCTCGTGCTGCACCACCTCGACGTGTACCGCCTGGAGCGCATGTCCGAGATCGACGACATCGGCGTGTCCGAGCTGCTCGACGGCACCGGGGTGGTGCTCATCGAATGGGGCGACGCCGTCGCGCCGGCGCTGCCCAACGACTACCTGGAGGTCTCCCTGCGCTACGGCGAGGGCGACGACGACCGACACCTCGAGCTCCGCTGCGTCGGTGGGCGGTGGTCCGCGCGGCACCGCACCCTGGCCGAGCAGCTCCAGCCCTGGGCGGAGGACTAGATGCTCATCCTCGGGATCTCCACGTCGACCAAGCAGGTCGGTGCCGCCATCGGCGGGCACGAGGGCGTCCTGGCCTCGTCGCACTCCGCCCGCGGCAAGCGCCACGCCGAGAACCTCGCCCCGGCCATCGACTTCGTCCGGCGCCAGGCCCGCATCGAGCTCGACGAGATCGGGGTGGTCGCGGTCGACATCGGGCCGGGGCTGTTCACCGGGCTCCGGGTCGGCATCGCCGCCGCCAAGGCGATGGCGCACGCGCTCCGGGTGCCCATGGTGGGCATCTCCAGCCTCGACCTGCTGGCCTGGCCGCTGCGCCACACGTCCCGCGAGATCGTGGCCGTCGTCGACGCCCGGCGCGGCGAGGTCTTCTACGCCCGGTACCGGCCCACGCCGGGTGGCGTGCAGCGGCTGGGCGATCCCGTGGTGGCCACGCCGGACGACCTGCGCGCCGACCTCGAGGCCACCGACAGCGACTACCTCATCGTCGGCGACGGCGGCCTGCGCTACGCCGACGAGCTCGACCGCATCATCCGGGTCGAGATCGCCGAGCAGCACCTCGCCCACCCCAACGCGGCGTCGCTGGTCCAGCTGGCCCATGCCAAGGCCATCCGCGAGGACTTCGTGCAGCCCTGGCAGCTCGAGCCGATGTACCTGCGGCCGCCCGACGCCGAGATCAACTGGAGCACCCGCGAGGGCCTCACGCCCGGCGAGGCCCGTTGACCATGGTGATGCAGGAGCGCGACGACCGGCGCGCCGCATCGGCCCCGGTGCGCATCGGCCCGATGCGACGCCGCCACCTGCGCGGCGTGCTGCGCATCGAGGAGCTGGCCAACCCTCGCCCGTGGTCGCTCAGCCTGTTCCTGTCGGAGCTGCGCTACACCGAGTCGCGGGCCTACCTGATCGCTCGCGTCGGCACCGAGATCGTCGGGTACGCCGGCCTCATGCTGGTGGCCGGTGACGGCCACGTCACCAACGTCGGCGTGGACCCGGCCCACCGCCGCCAGGGCATCGCCACCCGGCTGATGCTGGAGCTGGTCCGACGGGGCCTCGAGGAGGGCGCCGAGGCGCTGACCCTCGAGGTGCGCGTGTCCAACGAGGCCGCCCAGGAGCTGTACCGGCGCTTCGGCTTCGTGCCCGCCGGCGTGCGCAAGAACTACTACTCCGATGTCAACGAGGACGCCCTGATCATGTGGGCGACCGACATCGACACCCCCGACTACCGCGCCCGGCTCGACGCCATCGAGCAGGCGCTGCCCACCCCCACCCTCCGGGAGGCGACGTGAACCAGCCCAGCCGAGACCTCTCGGCCGTGCGCACCGTGCTCGGCATCGAGAGCTCCTGCGACGAGACCGCCGCCGCGGTCGTGCGCGAGGGGCGGACCCAGCTCTCGTCGGTGATCTCCAGCCAGATCGACCGCCACGCCCGCTTCGGCGGCGTCGTGCCCGAGATCGCGTCGCGCGCCCACGTCGAGATGCTCAACCCGGTGATCGCCGAGGCGATCGTGCAGGCCGGCATCGCCGACGACGAGATCGACGCGGTGGCCGCCACCTACGGCCCCGGGCTGGTCGGGTCGCTGCTCGTCGGCGTGTCGGCGGCCAAGGCGCTGGCGCTGGTCTGGGACGTGCCGTTCGTGGCCGTGAACCACCTCGAGGCCCACCTGTACTCGGCGATGCTGGAGGACCCCACCTTCGAGCTGCCGGTGGTGGTGCTGCTCGTGTCCGGCGGGCACACGATGCTGGTGCACTGGGAGGCCGAGGGCAGCTACCGCGTGCTCGGCGGCACCATCGACGACGCGGCAGGCGAGGCCTACGACAAGGTGGCCCGCTACCTCGGCCTGGGCTACCCGGGCGGCCCGGTCATCGACCGGATCAGCATCGACGGCGACCCCGAGGCGATCGCCTTCCCCCGCGCCCTGGCCGATCGGCCCTACGACTTCAGCTTCTCGGGGCTCAAGACCTCGGTCGTGAACCACGTGCGCAAGCACCCCGACGTGAGCGCCGAGGACGTGGCCGCCTCGTTCCAGGAGGCCGTGGTGGACGTGCTGGTGACCAAGGCCCGGCGGGCCGCCGCCGACGTGGGGGCCAAGGGCATCAGCATCGGGGGCGGTGTCGCCGCCAACTCCCGGCTGCGCGAGCAGATCCTCACCGTGTGTGCCGAGGACGGGCTCGCCGCCTACCTGCCCGACCGCGCCAACTGCACGGACAACGCGGCGATGGTGGCTGCGGCCGGGTGGTGGCAGCTGCAGCGGGCGGGGGAGTCGCCCCTCGACACCGGTGCCGACCCGGGCCTCGGGCTGGGTTCGCCCGCTGCCTGAGCCGGGCTAGCGGGTCGGTCCCGCCGGACCACCCGGGGCCGGGTTGTCCGTGCCGGGGTCCTCGCCCTCCTCCTTGGCCTTCTCGAGGTTGCGGGCCACGGTGTCCTCGACCTTGTCCAGCTTGTCGCGGTACTTGCCGCCGGTCTTCTGGTCGATCGTGGACGTGGCCTTCTCGACGGTGTCGGAGATCTTGTCGGAGTTCTTCGCCACCATGCCCTTCGCCTTGGCGATGTTCTCCTTGGACGCCAGCTTCTTGACGTTGTCCAACAGGCCCATGGGGGTCTCCTTCGTTCGGGTGCCCCCACCCTTACCCATCCGCCAGGCCGGGTACCGTCGCTCCCGTGCCCGAGCACCGCATCGACATCGACGACGTCGACCTCGAATCGCTGGTGCTCGCCCGCAACGACGCCCACCCCGATGGCGACTGGTGGTTCGACCCGCGCACCGGCGAGAGCCTCTACTTCGGCGTGGACGACGACGAGGACCTGGCCCGCCTCGCCCACGGGATCCACGTGCTGATCCCTCGCGATCCCCAGCCCCGCGAGGACATCGACGACTTCCTGGCGTCCGACGAGCTGGCGGCGGCCGGGGAGGACGTCGTGGTCCGCCTCCTGGAGGCCTACCGGGGCCGTGGCGGCCGGCGCCGGTTCCGCGAGGTCGTGGCCCGCAGCCCGGCCGCGCCGGCGTGGGGCCGCTTCGTGCTCGCCCGCGAGGGCGGTCGGGCCATCGACTGGCTGGTCGAGCGGGGCCTCGTCGACGAGGCGTCCGCCCGCCGGCGGCGCGACGAGCTGCAGGGGTCGCTCGAGAGCGGAGCGGATAGGGAGTGACCGGCAGTCCTTCCCGACGAGAGGACGTGCGATGAGCGAACCCGACGACGCCGACCTGACCGGGGTGCTCCCGGTGCAGCGGCCCAGCCTGGCCGACCTGCTCGAGGGCGATCCGCCGCTCCCGTACGCCGTGCTCGTGGTGCTCAGCGGGGGTGCCCGTGGGGCGACCCTGGTCGTGGGCTCGCTGCCCGCCGAGCTGGGTCGCTCACCCGATGCCGACCTCGTCCTCGACGACGAGACCGTGTCGCGGCGCCACGCGGTGCTGCGGGGCGACCGGGACGGCCTCGAGCTCGAGGACCTCGGCTCGTCCAACGGGACCAACATCAACGGCAACCCGATGGTGGGCTCGCTGAGCCTGCTCGACGGCGACGTCGTGACCTTCGGGTCGGCCACCTGCCTGGTGAAGCGGATCGGGTGAGCGCGGCGTTAGCAGTCTCGTCTTGCGAGTGCCAGGTCGGTCCGTTACCGTTAGCAGTCGTCCGTACCGAGTGCTAACGCGTCACCATGGAGGCGCCCCCGATGAACCTGCAGCCCCTCGAGGATCGCATCGTCGTCCGTCCGAGCGAGTCCGAGGAGACCACGGCCAGCGGCCTGGTCATCCCCGACACCGCCAAGGAGAAGCCCCAGCAGGGCGAGGTCCTGGCCGTCGGCCCGGGCAAGCGCTCCGAGCAGTCCGGTGAGCTGATCCCCGTCGACGTCTCCGTCGGCGACACCGTCGTCTACAGCAAGTACGGCGGCACCGAGATCGCCTCCGGCGGCGAGGACCTCCTGATCCTCAACGCCCGCGACGTGCTCGCCATCGTCAAGTAAGGAACGTTCCACACATGGCAAAGATCCTGAAGTTCGGCGACGACGCTCGCCGTTCCCTCGAGGCCGGCGTGAACCGCCTGGCCGACTCCGTGAAGGTGACGATCGGCCCGAAGGGTCGCAACGTCGTGCTCGAGAAGAAGTTCGGCGCACCGACCATCACCAACGACGGCGTGTCCATCGCCCGCGAGGTCGAGCTCGACGACCCCTTCGAGAACATGGGCGCCCAGCTCGTGAAGGAGGTGGCCACCAAGACCAACGACATCGCTGGTGACGGCACCACCACCGCCACGGTGCTGGCCCAGTCCCTCGTCCACGAGGGCCTCCGCAACGTCGCGGCCGGCGCCTCCCCGATGGCCCTCAAGAAGGGCATCGAGGCCGCCGTCAAGGCTGCGGTCGACTCCATCGCCGAGCAGTCCAACGAGATCGACGACAAGAGCGAGATCGCCCAGGTCGCCGCCATCTCGGCCGCCGACCCGACCATCGGCGAGATCCTCGCCGACGCCATCGACAAGGTCGGCAAGGACGGCGTGGTCACCGTCGAGGAGTCCAACACCTTCGGCATGGACCTCGAGTTCACCGAGGGCATGCAGTTCGACAAGGGCTACCTGTCGCCGTACTTCGTCTCCGACGCGGAGCGCCAGGAAGCCGTCCTCGAGGACCCCTACATCCTCCTGTTCGGCTCCAAGATCTCCTCGGTCCAGGACGTGCTCCCGGTCCTCGAGAAGGTCATG
>Ga0208490_101108_pt1 | contig 11332 bp, 9 predicted proteins | sample SubbioAug_CSWold_FD_184818 | JGI IMG/M metagenome (GOLD analysis project Ga0208490, IMG submission 184818) | Serpentinite rock and fluid subsurface biosphere microbial communities from McLaughlin Reserve, California, USA - CR11Aug_CSWold (SPAdes) | ecosystem: Environmental > Terrestrial > Deep...
GCAGGAGCTCGGTGCCGATGGCGACGACCTCGCAGCGCACGGTCAGCCGCGGTCGCCGGTCTGGCTGAACGAGCGCTGACCGTCGGTGATGTAGGAGATGCCGGTCCCGATGGTGAGCACCACGGCGGCCCACAGGATGGTGACGTGGACCCACTCGGCGTGGTCGGCGATCGGGGGCAGCAGAGCGAAGGCGATGGCGAACTCCTGCACGACGGTCTTGACCTTGGCCGAGTACCGAGCCGGGACCGCCACGCCGTGGCGCGCGTACCAGGACCGGAACACCGAGATGCCGATCTCGCGGACCGTGATGAGCAGCACCGGCACCCACCAGAACGTGCCGGACACGACCAACGCCCACGCCGCGCCGAGGACCAGGACCTTGTCGGCCAGCGGGTCCAGGAACGCACCGGATCGGGTGGTGCCGTGCTTGCGGGCCAGGTGCCCGTCGAGGCCGTCGCTGAAGGCGAGCACCGTCCACGCCGCCAGGGCCCAGTACGACGAGCCGCCCGTGGCCACGAACCCGAGGAACGGGATGGCGAGCGCCATGCGCGTGATCGTGATGGCGTTGGCCGGCGTGGCCAGCGCCGAGGCCCCGTAGCGCATGCGGTCGGCGGCCTCGCTCACCGGGTCACGTCCGCACCCGCGGCCACGGCGGTCGGGAGCCGGGCGTGGACCTCGGGACCCTCGGCCACCACCACCTCGACATCGACGATCGAGCCGACGGCGAGGTGCTCGGGCACGGTGATGATGCCGTCGATCTCCGGTGCTTCGCGATGGCTGCGACCGACGCCGGGCTCGTCGACGAGCACGGACACGGTGCGTCCGACCAAGGCGTCGCGACGGCTGGCGGTGATGTCGTCCTGCAGGTCCCGCAGCTCGAAGAGGCGGTCGGCCACCAGCGCGTCGGGCACCTCGCCGTCGAGGTCCACGGCGTAGGTGCCGTCCTCGGCCGAGTACCGGAAGAACCCGCACCAGTCGAGCTGGGCCTCGGCCACGAAGGCGAGCAGGGCGTCGTGGTCGGCCTCGGTCTCGCCGGGGTAGCCGACGATGAAGTTGGACCGGAACGCGGCGTCGGGCTCGCGCTCGCGGATGGCGTGGATGCGCTCGAGGTAGCGCTCGCCGGAACCCCAGCGGCGCATCCGGCGCACCAGCGGGCGCGACACATGCTGCAGCGACAGGTCGAAGTACGGCACCCCGGTGCGGCAGATGGCGTCGATCAGGTCGTCGGTGAGCTCGGAGGGATAGAGGTACAGCAGGCGCAGGCGATCGACCACGGAGGACAGCTCGTCGAGCAGCGGGACGAGCTCCTTGGCGCCCTCGCCCTGGTCCCGCCCGTACGAGGCCAGGTCCTGGGCGACGAGGACGATCTCGCGCACACCCGACGCGGCGAGGGACTCGGCTTCGGCGACCACGTCGAACCGCTCGCGCGACCGCTGCGGTCCGCGGAAGGAGGGGATGGCGCAGAACCCGCACTTGCGGTCGCAGCCCTCGGCGACCTTGACGTAGGCCCACGGCGCCGAGGCGGCCGGCCGTGGCATGTTGAGCAGATCGAGGGCGGGCACGGTCGCGGTGGGGGCCGTCCCGATCGACACGGGCACCCAGCCGGTCTGGTCGCCGGCGATCGGGCCGCCGAAGCCGACGACCCGGTCGACCTCGGGCAGGGCGTCGGCCAGCTCGGCGCCGTAGCGCTCGGCCATGCAGCCGGTCACCACGACCTCGGCGCCGTCACGCCGGGCGTCGCTGAGGGTCAGGATCGTGTCGATCGACTCCTGGCGGGCCTCCTCGATGAAGGCGCAGGTGTTCACGACCACGAGGTCCGCGTCGCCGGGCGCGTCGGCGGGGAGGTACCCGTCAGCGAGCAGCCGACCGGTGACCTTGTCGGAGTCGACCGAGTTCTTCGGGCACCCCAGCGTCTCGACCCAGAAGCGCTGCGCCATCGGGGACGAGGGTACCGGGGCCCCCGGCCGGGGCCCGAGTCGCCCCGCAGGCCACGCCCTCAGCAGGTGTCGACGAGGTCCTCCTCGACGACGGCGGGCAGCACGCCGTGTCCGCCGACGACCACGGCCCGGGCAGTGGCCAGTCGGCGACACTCAGCAGCCGTCGACGGCGGGAGTCCGGTCGCGCTGGCGAGGAGGAGCGGAGCGCCGGCGGCCGCCGCCACCGGCACGGCAGCCAGCGCGTCGGGGAAGTCGGCTCCCGTGGCCACGAACACCGTGGGAGCGCTCGGAAACGCTGCTGCCGAGACGCGAGCGGCGGTCTCGTAGCGGTCTGCGCCGGCGACGCGCGAAGCCCCGCCCGCCCCGGCCAGCGATCGGAGCTGGTCGAGAACATGGTCGGACACGGCGGCTGGCCCACCGAGGACGCGCACGCGGTGTGGCCGCAGCTCGACCAGCACGGCGCGGACCGACTCGGGGAGCACCGTCGGCTCGGTGAGCACCAGCGGGCCACCCTCGGCGGCTGCGGCGGCACCTCCGGCCAGCGCATCGGGGAACGTGGTCCCCGTGGCGACGTAGACGACCGGCACGCCTGGCGCGAACGCCGCCCGAGCGATGGCCGCGGACGTGGCGTACCGGTCAGCACCGGCGATCCGGGTGACCGGCGCGATCGCCGCCGCCTCGTCCTCGACGTGCCTCGACACCGCCCGCTCCCCGCCGAGGATCACGATCCGTGTCGGCCGGAGGCGCCGGAGCTCGGTGGCAGTCACCGACGGCAGGGCGTCCGATGCGGTCAGGAGCACCGGGCCGCCTCCTGCGGCGGCGGCCGGCCCGCCCCCGAGGGCGTCGGCGAAGCGGACCCCGGAGGCCAGGTAGACGACGGGAACGCCGGCCGGGAACGTGGCCCCGGACAGTGCCGCAGCCGTGGCGTAGCGATCAGGACCCGCCCGCCTCACCACGTCGACGACCCGGATCTGGGCCATCATCGAGTGGTCCTCGTGCTCGAGGATGTGGCAGTGGTACACGAAGGTGCCGGGGAACCCGGAGAAGCGCGTCGTGAACGTCACGGTCTCGCCGGCCCCGACCCGGACGGTGTCCTTCCAGCCCCGCTCGTTCCTCGGCGCGTCGGCGAGGCCCCGCGACTCGACGCGGAACATCGCGAGGTGGAGGTGGAACGGGTGCTCGAAGGCCGACTCGTTCACCAACCGCCAGCGCTCGACGCGACCGAGCCGGGTCCGGGCGTCGATCCGATCGTGGTCGAAGGCCCGACCGTCGAGCACCCACTTGCTGATGCCCTCGTCGAACTGGAGCCGGACCTCGCGCTCGACGGTCGGATCCGGCAGATCGGCGATGGCGCGCAGTACGGCCGGGAGCGCGGTCGCGCTGCCGCCCGCCGACTCCACGTCGAAGCGGATCAGGCCGGTCCCGCTGATGCGGTCCCGCAACACGACCTGCTGGCCCGGATCCAGCTGCGCGAAGTCGATGACCACCTCGGCGCGCTCGGCGATGCCCAATCGGATGTTGGGGACGCTGACCGGTGCGGGCAGCAAGCCACCGTCGGTGCCCACCTGCCACAGGGATCGACCCTCGAGCTCCACGTCGTAGGGCCGGGCGTTCGAGCCGTTGACGATGCGGAAGCGGTAGGGGCGTCGCTCCACCGCGAACGACGGCTGGGGGACACCGTTCACCAGGAACACGTCCCCGAAGACGCCGTCGCGGGTGTCGGTCCCGGTGGGGTACGCCAGCTGGCCGTCGGCGCCTAAGGACCGGTCCTGGAGCAGCAGGGGCACGTCGAAGTCCCCGGTGGGCAGGCCGGCGCCCGACTCCAGGTCGTCGCGGAGCAGGTACAACCCGGCCAGGCCCCGATACACGTTCTCCGCTGTCTGGTCCATGGCGTGATCGTGGTACCAGAGCGTCGAATGCGGCTGGCCGTTGGGGTACTCGTATCGTCGGGAACCACCGGGCGGGATCAGGTCCATGGGGTGGCCGTCGTGCTCGGGCGCCACCCGTCCCCCGTGCAGGTGCACCGCGATGGGTGCCGGGAGGGAGTTGGCGAACGTGACGGTCACGGGCCGGCCCGACCGGGCCGCGATGGTCGGCCCCGGGAACAGCCCGTCGTAGCCCCAGACGGTGGTGCTGGTCCCCGGCAGGAGGGTGACCTGCGCCGAGCGCACCTCGAGCTCGTAGGCATCGACGGCGCCGCCGCTGCTGACCGGCACGGCGACCGGCGGGATGACGAGTGCCTGCTGGTAGGGCGCGACCGGTGGGCTGGCCTGGGCCGACACCAGCATCGGCTCCCCGGCGATCCCGAGGTCGCAGAAGGACGCGGCGACCCGCGCGGCCGAGGAGGTCGGGGACGGCCCGACCAAGGACCCGACACCCACCGCGCCCACCGTGAGGAATCGTCGCCTGCTGAGCACCATCGCCTCCGCTCGCCGCGCGGGCCCTCCCTGCCGGGGATGACACAGCCCCTTCCCCCCGGGCCCGCTCAGGCTTATAGTGCACCAGATTGAGCGGGCGCAAAAGGCCGTGAGCCTTCTTGCGGGATTTTGGAGGGGAAATGGAACGACGTCCTCTGACGATCGTTGTCGCGCTCGTCGCGACGGTCGCCCTGATCGCGTTGGCGACGCCGGTGGCGGCGGCCGAGGTCCAGGTGACGATCGTGAACTTCGCCTACGACCCGGATCCGGTCCAGGTCGGAGCAGGTGACACGATCACCTGGGTCAACAACGACCCGGGGCCGCACACCGTCTCGGCGAACGACGGATCGTTCTCCGCGTACCTCAACGCCGGAGAGTCCTTCTCCATGACGGTCGGCGAGGACGGGGAGATCGGGTACTACTGCAAGCTGCACGGCGCCCCCGGTCAAGGCATGGCCGGCACGATCCTGGTCGGCGCGCAGGAGGGCCCGGCACCGGAGGACCTGCCGGCTGGCGACAACGTGGCCTCGTCGGTCGCCTGGAGCCGATCCAACTACCCCGACGGCGCGCCGTTCGCGGTGCTCAGTCGGGCCGACCTGTTCGCCGACTCCTTGGCGTCGGGCGGCGTGCAGGGCAAGCTCGACGCCCCCCTGCTCCTGACGCCACCGGGATCGCTCGACCCGAGGGTGACCGCCGAGCTCGACCGACTCGGGACCCGGCGGGTCACCATCATGGGCGGCACCGCAGCGATCTCGCCCTCGGTCGAGCAGGCCCTGCGGTCGCGCGGGTACGGCGTCGACCGCGTGGCGGGCGCCGACCGCATCGGCACGGCACTCGCCGCAGCCCAGGCGTTCAACCCCGAGGCACGTTCCGCCCTGTTGGCGCGCGCCACCGGCAAGGGCACGCGGTCGTTCGCGGACGCGCTCTCGGCCGGCGCGCTGGCCGCGTCGTCCGGGCAGCCCGTGCTGTTCTCGGCCTCGACGGCGCTCACCCCGTCGGTGGGCGACTACATCGCCAGCCACGGCATGGACCAGGTGACGCTGATCGGCGGGGAGGCTGCGCTGTCCACGGCCGTCGAAGAAGCGGTCGCGGCCACCGGTGCGTCGACCGAGCGCCTCGCCGGCGCCGATCGGTTCGGCACCGCGGCCATGGTCGCCGAACGGACCTTCTCGGACGACACGGACCACCTTGCCGTGATCGACGGGGTCGATCCCGACGCCTGGGCCGACGGCTTCCCCGCGGCATCCCGGCGCGCGCCGATCCTGTTGGCCAACGGCGACGATCTCCCGCCGCCCACGGCCGGGCTGCTCCTCGGTGGCGGCCCACCCGTGATCTGCGGCACGTCGCTGTCCGGTGCGGCGTGCGCCCGAGCCAACGAGCTGCAGACGATCTCCTTCGACCTCCCGGCGGTCGCTGCGGCCTTCAAGGACCTCGACACGGCGATCGGGCTCTACACGACCGCTGGCGCGACCACGATCTGCTATGACGCGTTCCCGCCCGCGCCGATCACCTCCGCCTCCTTGCAGTCCACGTCTGGCACCGAGCTGCTCAAGCTCAGCTTCGGGACCGGGCCGTTCGGCGATCCCTTCGGGTGCAGCTTCGGCGTGTCCCCGGGCCTGGTGGCCAACCTGCTCGCCAACCCCGGCGACCACCAGCTGGCGGCGGGCGGGTCGGTCGCACCGGTCATCCCGGTGGACCTCATCGGCATCTCCGAGATGTTGGGCGAGGCCGAGGTGCCCGGACCCGGCGACCCCGACGCCTTCGCCATCGGCTTCGTGGTCCGCGGCGCGACCCCCGCGGAGCTGTGCGTCGTCCTCGCGGTGTTCGCGCCGACGTCCTCCCCGGTGACCGCGGCGCACATCCACCAAGGTGCTCCCAGCGCCGCCGGCCCACCGGTGGTCACGCTCGACCCACCGACCGACGGGGCCTCGGTCGCCTGCTACGCGCCCGGCGAGGCGCTGGTGAACGCGATGGCCGCCGACCCTGGGGCGTACTACATCAACATCCACACCGAGTCGCACCCGGACGGCGCGGTCCGCGGCCAGCTGTTCAACCCGTTCGGCTGATCAACCCGTTCGGCTGAGGGCACACGAGAGGGGTCTCGCCTGGCGGGCGGCGGACCCCTCTCCCGGTCGCCCCCGGCGCTCAGCCGCCGAAGGCGAGCGCCAGGCCGGGGCGCGGCCAGGTGGTCTTCACCAGCTGACCGGTGCCGGAGAGCGTGACGTAGGCGGTGCGCAGGTCGTCGCCACCGAAGCAGATGTTGGTGACGAGCAGGTCCTCGAAGGGGTGGTGCTCGACGGTGGCGCCGTCGGGCGAGACGGCCGTGATCCCCCCGTTGACCAGCGTGGCGACGCACACCCAGCCCTCACCGTCGACGGCGAGGGAGTCGAAGAGCTGGTAGCCCTCCAGGCCGGCGAGCAGGTGGCCGCCACCGGGACCGAGCGGGTTCGCCGCCGCCTCGTCGAGCGTGCCGGGACCGGCGAGGTGCCACTGCCACACGCGTCCCGAGTGGGTCTCGGCGGCGTACAGGGTGCTGCCGTCGGGCGACAGGCCGATGCCGTTCGGGGCGTCGACCGGGAACACGACCTCCTGGCACGACGTCCCGTCCGGCGTGGCGTAGTGCAGGGCGGTGCGGTCGGACGTGCGCTCGAGGCGCACGCCGTGGTCGCTGAACCAGAAGCCGCCGTGGGCATCGAAGACGATGTCGTTCGGGGCGCGGAGCGGGATGCTGGACCCGTCGGCCGCCGTGGAGGCGGCGTAGAGCGTCTCGACGGCGCCGCTCTCGAGGTCGACGCGCTGGATCGAGCCACCGGTCCACGTCGGCGGGCAGTGACCCGGCACCGTGAGGCCCATCATGTCGTTCCAGGTGAAGCACCCGCCGTTGTTGCAGACGTAGACCTTGCCGTCCGGGCCGATGGCGGCACCGTTGGGTCCCCCGCCGAGGTCGAAGCGACGCCGCACGCTGCCGTCGGCCTCGAGCCAGGTGAGGGACCCTCGCTTGATCTCGACCAGCAGGATCGATCCGTCGTCCATGGCGATGGGTCCCTCGGGGAACTGCAGGTCGGTGGCGATGGTGGTCACGTCGGCGGTCATGGCGGGGATCTTGGCACGCGCCGGCAACCGCCGTTTCCACCTAGGTTCCGGGCATGCCTCGCCTCACCGCTGATCAGATCGTGGAGTTCCTGACCGAGCCCGACCACCTGACCCGCATCGCCACGGTCGATGCGGACGGGGCCCCCTCGGTGGCGCCGATCTGGTTCCTCTTCGACGACGACCGCATCTGGTTCACGCCTCGTGAGCGGTCCTCGTGGTGGCACCACATCCAGCGAGAGCCCCGCGTCGCCATGACCATCGACGAGGACGAGGCGCCGTACCGGAAGGTGTTCGTGAAGGGCTCGGTCACCGTCGAGCACGCTCCGGGCGAGGACGATGCCTGGCGGTCCCGCTACCGCGACATCGCGACCCGCTACACGCCTGATGCGTTCGCCGACGCCTACATCAACGCGACGATGCACGAGCCGCGAGCGCTGCTCTCGCTGCCGTGCGACCCGGGCCAGGTGACGTCGTGGCGCATGCCGCTGGCCGGCGAGGACCCGGCCGAGGTCTGGGCGCCGCAGTACTACCACCGGCGTCCGGAGCCCGAGGAGTGGGTCCCGGAGCGCCGGGTCTGACGGCGAACAGCCGCGAACGGGTCACGTCCTTCTCGAACTCGGTCTGGCGGCTTCGCCGCCGTAGGGCACCGTGTTCATGAGTCGCCTCGCCTGTCGGCTCGGCTCCTCTAGGCCAGCAGCGGGATCGTGACGACGTAGGCCCCGAGCAGGGCGATCGCCTCCCAGCGCACGACCCGCTTGCTCGTGAACATGAAGAGCCACGCGCCGAACGCGACGAGCAGCATGGACCCGAGGCCGATGCTGACCAGCTTGTCGTCCGACACGAGGCCAGGCCCGGCGATGGCGGCCACCGCCCCGACCCCGAGGCTGTTGAACAGGTTCGAGCCGAGCAGGTTGCCGATGATGAGCTCGTGCTCGTTCTTGCGGGCGGCGGCGATCGCCGTCACCAGCTCCGGGAGCGAGGTGCCGAGCGCCACGAGGGTCACGGCCACGAAGCCCTCGCCGAGACCGAGCTCGTCCGCGATGGTCGATGCCCCCTCGACGGTGAGCTGGGCGCCGATGATGACGCCGACCAGGCCGATCACGGTGCGGAAGCCCTCGCCCCGCAGCGAGATCGAGGACCGGTCCTCCAGGTACTCGCCGACCTCGGCGAGCATCTCCTCGTTGTCCGAGTCCGAGCCCCGGAGGATGAAGACGAGGGCGCCGACCAGGCAGACGGCGAGCAGGATGCCCTCCCACCGCTCGAGGCCGTCGTACACCAGCACGGCGAACAGGACCACCGAGGCCGTCGACAGCGGCGCCTCGCGCTTGATGATCCCCGACGTGACCGTCATGGTGCACAGCAGCGCCGACACGCCGAGCACCAGGGACAGGTTGGCGATGTTGGAGCCGATGACGTTGCCGACGGCGATGTCGAGCTTGTCCTGGCTCGCCGCGATGCCGGACACGACCATCTCGGGGGCGCTGGTGCCGAACCCGACGACCACGGCCCCGATGACGACCGGGGAGACCTTGAGGGCCGCCGAGAGCCGGGCGGCGCCCTCCACGAACGCATCGGCCGCCTTGGTCAGGATGACGAGTCCGACGACGACGGCGAGGAGGGCGAGCAGCACGGCGGCCATGATTGCAGCCATGGCCCTCCCCTCCCGAGACCACGCCATCCGCTTCGACCGCACCGGTGGTCCCGACGTCCTCGACTGGGTCGAGGTCGACGTGGCGCCCCCGGGTCCCGGCCAGGTCCTCGTCCGACACACCGCCGTCGGCCTCAACTTCGTGGACACCTACTTCCGCAGCGGCCTGTACCCGGCACGCCTGCCGAGCGGGCTCGGCATGGAGGGAGCGGGCGTGGTCGAAGCGGTCGGTGCCGGGGTCGAGCGCCTCGCCGTGGGCGACCGGGTCGCCTACGGCACCGGTCCGCTCGGTGCCTACGCCGAGGCGGTCACGGTGCCCGCCGGCGGCCTGGTGCGCGTGCCCGACGAGATCGACGACCGGACCGCCGCGGCGATCATGCTCAAGGGCCTCACCGTGCAGTACCTGCTGCGCCAGACCGACGACGTCGGACCCGGCACCGTGCTGCTCAGCCACGCCGCGGCCGGCGGCGTGGGCCTCATCCTCGGCCAGTGGGCGAAGGCGCTCGGCGCCACCGTCATCGGCACGGCCAGCACGCGGGAGAAGCGCGACCTGGCGCTCGCCAACGGCTACGACCACGTGATCGCCTACCGGGACGAGGGCGTCGACATCGCGGCCGCCGTGCGCGACCTCACCGGCGGTCGGGGCGTGGACGTCGTGTACGACGGGGTCGGCGCCGACACGTTCGAGTCGTCGCTCGACTCGCTGCGCCCTCGCGGCCTCCTCGTGACCTACGGCAACGCGTCCGGTCCCGTGCCGGCGTTCGAGCCGGCGATCCTGGCGACCAAGGGCTCGCTGTTCATCACCCGCCCGACGCTGGCCAGCTACGCCGATTCGCCCGCCGCCACCCAGGCGATGGCCGATGACCTGTTCGCCGTCGTGGCGTCCGGCGACGTCTCGATCACCGTCGGGCAGACCTTCCCGCTCGCCGAGGCGGCGAAGGCGCACGTCGAGCTCGAGGCCGGCCGGACCACCGGCTCCACCGTCCTGCTGCCCTGAGTACGGTGCGGCGTCGATGCGCTCCGCCTTCGCCCGCCGCTACGACCAGGTGACCGCGCGCATGGAGGCCGCGTGGCTGGGTGAGGCCCGGGCGACGCTGCTGGCCGGGCTGTCGGGCACCGTCCTCGAGCTGGGCGCGGGGACCGGCCGCAACCTCGCCCACTACCCCGACGCGGTCGAGCGCCTCATCCTCACCGAGCCCACGGCCGCGATGCGCGACCAGCTGCGGACCCGGGTCGCCCAGGCCGGGAGGTCCTTCGCCGTCGAGATCGTGGACGCCACCGCTGATCGACTCCCGCTCGACGACGACTCCGTCGATGCCATCGTGTCCACGCTGGTGCTGTGCTCGGTGCCGGCGCTCGGGCCGGCCGTGGCCGAGGCACGCCGGGTGCTGCGACCCGGGGGCGAGCTGCGCCTCATCGAGCACGTGGCGGCCGAGCGGAGGTGGGCGCACCGCATCCAGACCCGGCTCGACCCGATCTGGACCTGGATCGAGGGGTCCTGCCACCTCGACCACGAGACCCGCACGGCGCTGGCCGCCGGCGGCTTCGACGTCGCCGCCGTCACCGAGTCGGTGCAGAAGGGCATGCCACCGCTGTTCCACCGCATCGCCCGCGGCGTGGCCGTCGCCCCCTAGCTGCGCGACAGCAGGTCGTCGAGCTCGGCCTCGGTCATCAGGACGTCGCGGGCCTTGGAGCCGATCGACGGTCCGACCACGCCCCGCTGCTCGAGGATGTCCATGAGGCGCCCGGCCCGGGCGAACCCGACCTTGAGCTTGCGCTGCAGCATGGACGTGGAGCCGAGCTGGCTGCGGACGATGAGCTCCATGGCCTGGAGGGCGAGATCGTCGTCGTCCTCGTCGCCGGTGCCGCCGCCGGGGAGCATCATGCCGGGTTCGCTGCCGTCGTCGCCCTGCACGTCCTCGACGTAGGTGACCTGGGGCCCCTGGCCCTTCCAGTGCGCGGCGATCGCCCGCACCTCGGCCTCGGTGACCCACGAGCCCTGGATGCGGGCCGGTGTGGACGAGGTGGGGCCGAGGAACAACATGTCGCCCTTGCCGACCAGGCGCTCGGCCCCGACCTGGTCCAGGATCACCCGGCTGTCGGTGGCACTGGAGACGGCGAAGGCGAGGCGGGCCGGGACGTTGGCCTTGATGACGCCGGTGATGACGTTCACCGACGGGCGCTGCGTGGCGATGATGAGGTGGATGCCCACGGCGCGGGCCATCTGGGCGATGCGA
>Ga0208490_101109_pt1 | contig 11319 bp, 10 predicted proteins | sample SubbioAug_CSWold_FD_184818 | JGI IMG/M metagenome (GOLD analysis project Ga0208490, IMG submission 184818) | Serpentinite rock and fluid subsurface biosphere microbial communities from McLaughlin Reserve, California, USA - CR11Aug_CSWold (SPAdes) | ecosystem: Environmental > Terrestrial > Deep...
CCCCGACGTGGCCGACGCCGCCGTGTTCGGGATCCCCCACGACGACTGGGGCGAGGAGATCAAGGCGGTGGTCGAGCCCGCCCCCGGCGTCGCCGCCGACGACGCGCTCTCCGAGCGCCTGCTGGCCCACTGCGCCGAGCGGCTGGCCAAGTTCAAGCTGCCCAAGTCGATCGACTACACGACCGAGATGCCCCGCGACCCGAACGGCAAGCTCTACAAGCGCAAGCTGCGCGACCCGTACTGGGAGGGCCGCACCCGGGCGATCTAGCTAGCGGCGGGACGACCGCTTCCCGTTGCCCTTCGACCGGGCCGCCGCGATCTGCTGCTCGTAGGGCGTGATGAGCACGCGGGCGGCCCGCTCGAGCTCGGTGGTGACGGAGGGGAAGTCGCGCCGGCCGTTGGCCCACGACACGAGGGTCGAGTACCAGACGTGGCCGATGGCGGCCAGGATGTCGGCCCGGACCTGCGGGTCGAAGTCGGCCAGGATCTGGTCGCCCATGGATGCGATCTGGCGCTGGACGTCGGCCCCGCTCTCCCGCACGCCGGTGTCGGCCGAGGAGAGCGCGCGCACGAGTGCCTCGCTCAGCTTCGGCTGGCGCTCCATGGCCCGGCAGGCCCGGCTGAGCACGTCGATCATCTGCTCCACGCGGGTCTCGCCTCGCGGCGGTGACTGCGCCACCCGGCCCCGGAGCCGGGCGGTCCACTCCGTCATCGCGGCCGCCAGCAGGTCGTCCTTCGAGGAGAAGTACCGGTAGATCGTGGCCAGGGCGACGTTGGCCGTGATGGAGACGTCGCGCATCTGCACGGCGTCGTAGCCGCCCTCGGCCCCGAGCTCGAAGGCCGCATCGATGAGGCGGCGGCGACGATCCTGCTGCTCCGGGGACAGCTCGGGGGTGGTCGTGTCAGCCATCGTCACGCCTCGATCCTACGGGGAGGTCTCGGAACGGGCGGTCCTTGTCCACCCGCGGCTCGGCGGGGAGGCCGAGCACCCGTTCGCCCATGACGTTGCGCTGGATCTCGTCGCTCCCGCCGGCGATCCGGATCGACGGGGCCCCGAGGAAGGACTGCTGCCACCGGCCGTCCATCGGCGCGTCGTCGCCGAGGAGCATGCCTGCGGCGCCCTGGATGCGCAGGGCCAGCTCGCCGTTCCGCTTGAGGTTCCACGCCGCGAAGACCTTCCGCACCGACGCCTCCGGGCCGGGCGGCAAGCCCTGGCTGGCCCGGGTTCGGCTGCGGAACCCGAGGTACCGCATGATCTCCGCCCGCGACCACGAAGCGGCCAGCCCCTGGCGGACCAGCGGGTCTCGCTCGACGCCCAGCTTGCGGGCGAGCTCGATCAGGTCGGCGACGACCGGGCCGCTGCTCCCACCTCCCATCATGGTGCGCTCGTTGGCGAGGGTGGTCATGGCCACACCCCAGCCGCCGTTGACCTCGCCGAGCACGCGGTCGTGCGGGATGCGGACGTCGGTCAGGAACACCTCGCTGAAGTGGGAGGCGCCGGTCATCTGCCGGAGCGGGCGCACCTCCACCCCGGGCGAGTGCATGTCCACGAGGAAGTAGGTGATCCCCCGGTGCTTGGGCTGGTCCGGATCGGACCGGGCCAGGAGGATGCCGAGGTCGCTGTAGTGGGCGCCCGAGGTCCAGACCTTCTGCCCGTTGACCACCCACTCGTCGCCGTCGCGGACGGCTCGGGTGGAGATGCCGGCCAGGTCGGACCCGGCGCCGGGCTCGCTGAAGAGCTGGCACCACACCTCCTCGCCCCGCAGCATCGGCGGCAGGAAGCGGCGGCGCTGGGCCTCCGTGCCGTGGGCGATGATCGTCGGGCCGGCCATGGCGATGCCGACGGCGAAGGCGTTCGCGGTCAGCCCCAGCCGGGCCGCCTCCTCGACGAAGATCGCGGCCTGGGCCGGGGTCCCGCCCCGCCCGCCGCTGTCGACCGGCCAGGTGATCCCCGCCCAGCCGTGCTCGGCCAGGTAGGCCTGCCACGGCTTGGCCAGGGCCACCCAGTCCCGGTCCAGGCTCGGCGCCCCGGCGCGGATCCCCTGGGCCTGCGGGGTGTCGACCGCCGCTTCGAGCCACGCCCGCGCCTCGGACCGGAAGGCCGCCTCCTCCGGGCTCTCGTCGAAGTCCACCGGCCGTCCCTCCGCTCGTTTCGAACGGCCTGAGTAGAACACGTTCTCGCAACGCTCACAAGCACTGCAGCGCCGTTGCTTGTGCCGGCCGCGAGAACGTGTTTCACTCGGCCCGAGCCGCCCCGGGGGGACCGCGATCGTTGGCTGACATCGACCAGAGCACCGAGGACGCGGCACCGGCCGCCGCCGTCCCCCCGCGGGAGAAGGCGAGCTGGGGCCGGTACGGCAAGCGACCGGCCCGGGTGCTCGCCGGGGTCGGCTTCATCGACGCCGTGGACCGGGGCATCCTGCCGGGCGTCCTCACCAAGGTGCAGGACGACCTCGGGTTCAGCGACACCCAGGGCGGCCTGCTCGGCACCGCCTTCGTGCTGACCGGGTTCCTCGTCGTGCTCCCCGCCGGGTACCTGGCCGACCGCTACGCCCGCACGAAGATCATCGCGGTGGTGCTCGCGTCGTGGGGCCTCATCTCGGGCCTGAACGCGGCCGTCCGGACCTTCTGGCAGTTCCTCCTCGTCCGGGCGGCGCTCGGGATCGGCGAGACCATCGACAACCCGGCCTCCCAGTCGCTGCTGGCCGACTACTACCGCACGGATGTCCGCGGGCGGGCCTTCGCCCTGCAGCGCGCCGCCCCCTTCTTCGGCCAGGCCCTGGGCGTGGGACTGGCCGGCGGCGTGGCGGCCCTCTTCGGCTGGCGCTGGGCCTTCCTCCTCGTCGGGGTCCCCGGGTCGCTCCTGGCGCTGGCCGTGTGGCGCCTCCCCGAACCGGCCCGGGGCGAGAGCGACGACCCCCCAGCGGGCGAGCAACCGGAGCCGGTGCTGCCGGTCAGCGCGCCCGTCCCGCCGGAGCGGGACTCCGGACCGCGGGCGCTGCTGCGCGACGTGCGCATCGCCATGAGCGTCCCGACCCTGCGGTCGCTCATGATCGGCTCCGCCATCGCCGCCGGGGCCCTCTCGGGCCTGGGCTTCTGGGCCGCTGCCTTCTACGCCCGGCACACGACCCTGGGCTCGGGGGGCGGCGCCGGCATCGCCGGGGCGCTCATCCTCGTCGGCGCCATCAGCGGCACCTTCATCGCGGGGCGACAGGTCGACCGGCTGCGCCACCGCTACGAAGGCGCCCCGATGCTGCTGGCCGGCGTCTGCCAGGGCGTCGGCGCCGCGCTGCTCATGAGCACCTTCTTCGACGTGCCGCTGTGGTTCCGCATCCCCGTCCAGGGCGTCGCGGTCGCCTTCATCGTGGGCGGGCTCGTCGCCATCCCGGTCATGATCACCGAGGTCGTGGCACCGACGATCCGGGGCATCGCCTTCTCGGTGACCAGCTTCCTGAGCGCCATGGCCGGCGCCGCGTCACCGCTGCTGATCGGGCTGCTGGCGGATCGGTTCGAGCTCGTCGTCGACGGCGAGGTGAAGGGCAACCTCGCCAACGCCTTCCTGATCGTGACGCCGCTCATCTTCCTCGGCGCGCTCGTGCTCCTCCGGGGTCGCCGCCACGTGGCCGGCGACATCGCCGCGGCCGCCTCCGCCGGCTGAGCGGCCGCGGCGCTAGGAGGCCGACAGGCGCACCGGGAGGTGCTTGATGCCGCCGATGAAGTTGCTGCGGAGCCGGTCGGGGGGGCCGAGCGCCTCGATCTTCGGGTAGCGGCCGGCCAGCTCCTCGAAGAGCAGCCTGATCTCGAGCCGGGCCAGCTGGGCCCCGAGGCAGAAGTGCGGCCCGCCGCCCCCGAAGGCGATGTGGTTGTTCGGGTCGCGCGTGATGTCGAACCGGAACGGGTCCTCGAAGACGTCCTCATCGCGGTTGGCCGAGATGTACCAGAGGCTGATCTTGTCGCCCTCCTTGATCTCCTGGTCGCCGACGACGGTGTCCCTCGTGCAGTTGCGGCGGAAGTAGAGGACCGGGGTGGCCCACCGGAGGATCTCCTCCACCGCGCCCGGCAGGTAGCGGTCGGGATCGCTCACCAGCAGCTCGTACTGGTCGGGGTTCTCGAGGAAGGCGTTCATCCCGTGCGAGATGGCGTTGCGGGTGGTCTCGTTGCCCGCCACCGACAGGAGCAGGAAGAAGAGGTTGAAGTCCATGTCCGAGAGCGAGTGCCCGTCGACCTCGCTGCTCAGCAGGGCGGTGATGATGTCGTCGAGCGGGTTCTCGCGGCGCTGGTCGGCCAGCTGCTGGGCGTACATGAACATCTCGACCTGAGCGGCCTGGACCTCCTCGGCGGAGACGATGTACTCCGGGTCCTCGGACCCGATCATCCTGTTGCTCCAGTCGAAGATCTTGTGGCGGTCCTCGCTGGGCACGCCGATCAGCTCGGCGATGACCTCCAGCGGGAGCTCGGCGGCGATCTCGACCACGAAGTCGAGCTCGTCCCCCTTGGCCACCGCCGCGTCGACCACCTGCCTCGTGAGGTCCCGGATGTGGGGCTCGAGCCGGCTGATCATGCGGGGCGTGAAGCCGCGGTTGACCAGCATCCGGTACCGGGTGTGATCGGGCGGGTCCATGTAGAGCATGAGGTTGCCGCTGGCCACGTCGCTGTCGCCCAGCTCGCGCTCCTCGAGCCCGACCACGCCACCGCGGGCCCCCGCCGAGGAGAACGTGGCGGCGTCGCGGTTGCAGCTCACGATGTCGGCGTACTTCGACATCACCCAGAAGCCCGGGCCGTCGGGCTCCGGGTGCTTGTAGACGGGCGCGTTGGCCCGCAGGTGGGTGAACCACTCGTGAGGGACGCCCTGCGTGAACCGGTCCCGGTCGAGCAGGTCGATGTCGGTCAGCTCCATGGCTCTACCTCCCCTTGAACTGCGGCGTGCGCTTCTCCATGAAGGCCGTGGGGCCTTCCTTGGCGTCGTCGCTCTTGAACACGTCCATCCCGATCTCGGAGTCGATCCGCATGGCCTCCCGCTCCGGGGTGGCCTCGGTGGCCCGGAGCGCCCGGAGGACGGCCTGCACGGCGACGGGTCCGTTGGCGGCGATGGCGGCCGCCACCTCGCGAGCGCGCTCCAGCGCCGTGCCGTCGGGCACGACCTCGCCGATGAGCCCGATCTCCTTGGCCTCCGGGGCGAAGACGTGCCGGCCCGTGAGGAGCATGTCCGCCGCCACCGCGTAGGGGATCTGGCGGCGGAGCCGCACCACCGACCCGCCGAGCGGGTAGAGGCCCCAGCGCACCTCGGACACCCCGAAGCGGGCGCTCTCCCCGGCGATGCGGATGTCGGTGCCCTGGAGGATCTCGGTGCCGCCCGCCACCGCGGCGCCCTCGACGGCGGCGATGAGCGGCTTGTCGAGCAGGAACCCCTTGAGGAGCGGCTTGATGACGCCGCTCGACAGGTCGGAGGTCCCCTCGGAGCGCTCGAAGGCGTCGCCGGGGTGGGATTGGGTCATGGCGGCCAGGTCGGCGCCCGCGCAGAACGCCCCGCCGGCGCCGGTGAGGATGGCGACGCGGATGTCGGGGTTGGCGTTCACCTCGTCCCATGCCTCGCCCATCGCCTGCATCATCGACGGCGACAGCGCGTTGCGCCGCTCGGGCCGGTTCATCGTGACGATCAGGGTGTGGCCGTCCCGCTCGACGAGCAGGTGCTGGTCCGGAGGGGTCTCGGCGGCGCTCACGGCTTCACGTCCCGCAGGACCCACATGGCGAAGTACTGGGCGGCGCCGCCGTAGGCGTGGCCGACGGCCGTGCGCGCGCCGGGCACCTGGTGCTCGCCGGCGGTCCCCCGCACCTGCATGGCCGCCTCGGCGAAGCGCAGCATGCCGCTGGCCCCGATGGGATTGGAGGAGAGGACGCCGCCGGAGGGGTTGACCGGGAGCTTCCCGCCGAGCTCGGTCTCCCCGTCGTCGGTGAGCTTCCAGCCCTCGCCCAGGGGGGCGAAGCCCAGGTTCTCCATCCACATCGGCTCGTACCAGCTGAACGGCACGTAGCACTCGACCACGTCGACCTCCTCGAGCGGGTCGCTGATGCCGGCCTGGCGGTAGACGTCGGCCGCGCAGTCCTGGCCACCGCGGGGGTTGACCGGGTCGCGGCCCGGGAACTGGCCGAGCTCGCTGCGCACCGCGGTGCCGTGCACCCAGGCCGGCTTCTTCGAGGCGGCGTCCCCGCCGGCCTCGTCGGTCAGCACCATCGCGCAGGCGCCGTCGGAGGCCGGGCAGCTCTCGAGGCGGCGGACCGGGTCCCACACCATCGGCGAGTCGCGCACCATCTCGAGGTCGATGTCGGGGACCTTGAGGTGGGCGTAGGGGTTCTTGAGGGCGTTCTTGCGGTCCTTGACCGCCACCATCCAGCCGACGTACTCGGGGGCCTTCGAGCGGGCGATGTAGGCCCGGATGTGGGGGGCGAAGTAGCCGCCGGCGCCGACCCCGCCGCTGCGGCCGCCGCCGAGGGCCCAGGTGGTGTCGCCTTCGGACTGCTTCTCGAAGGCGAGCGTGAGGACCCGCTTCCGGACCCCGGACTGCACGAGGTGCGAGGCCACGACGGCGGTGGACCCGCCGACGCTGCCGGCGGTGTGGACCCGCATGATCGGCTTCCCGGCGGCGCCCAGCGCGTCGGCCAGGTAGAGCTCGGGCATCATCACGCCCTCGAAGGAGTCGGGGGCGGTGCCGATCACCACGGCGTCGATGTCGGTCCAGGTCATCTCGGCGTCGTCGAGCGCCCGCTGACCAGCCTCCCGGAGCAGCCCGGCGAGGGACACGTCGTCGCGCACCTTTGCGTGGTGCGTCTGCCCGACGCCCACCACGGCGCAGCGCTCGGCCATCAGCGGTCTCCTTCCAGGAGGCAGACGAGGTTCTGCTGGAGGCAGGGCCCCGAGGTGGCGTGGCCGAGGGTTCGGGAGCGCCCCTGCTCGTTGATCTGGCGGAACGCCTCCCCGATGCGGATGAGCCCCGTGGCCATGAAGGGGTTGGCGGCCAGCGCCCCGCCGGAGGGGTTCACCTCGACGTCGTCGCCGAGGCCGAGGGCGTCGCGCAGGATGAGCTCCTCGTGGCTGAAGGTGGCGCTCAGCTCGGCCACCTCGACGGGGGCGTCGCCGACGCCGACGTGCTCGGCGGCCAGCCGGGTGGACCGGCTCGTGGTCAGGTCGCGCACGCCGGGGTAGTGGGGCTCGACGCGGTGGTCGATCCCGCGGATCCAGGCCGGGCGCTCGCACACCGCGCGGGCCCGGTCGCCGGCCACCAGCACCATGGCGGCGGCCCCGTCGGACACGGGCGGGCAGTCGCCGGCCCGCAGCGGGGCGACGACGTAGGGCTCGGCGGCCATCGCCTCGGCGGTGACGTCACCGGCCACCTGGGCCATCGGGTTGGCGGTCGCGGCCCGCCGGCTGCGGGCGGCCACCTCGGCCAGGTCGGCCTCGGTCGCCGTGCCGGCGTCGAGCAGCGCCCGCGCCTGGAGGGCGGCCAGCGACACGTGGTCGGCCCACAGCGGCATGAGGTAGTAGGGGTCGTTCTGCAGGCAGAGCACCTCGCGCAGGTCGCCCCGGGAGGAGATCCCCGACCCGAACACCAGCGCGGTGTCGATGTCGCCGTGCTGCAGCCGCACCCAGGCCTCGTAGAGCGCCCAGGCCCCGTCCATCTCCACGTGGCTCTCGGAGATCGGCGGCCAGGCGCCCGTGGCCTCGAGGTTCCCGACGAACGCGAAGCTGGCCCCGGCCAGGTAGTCGGCGCTGCCCGAGCAGGTGAAGCCGATCTCCTTGCGAGGGATCCCGGAGCGCTCGATGGCCTCGGCGATCACGGGGAAGAGCATCTGGGACTCGGTCTCGGTGACGCCGTGGCGCGACGGCGACTGCGCGAACGAGACGATGGCGACGTCGCGAGCCATCAGAGCACGTGCTCCGCGAACGCGTCGGCCGGCACGTCGGGCTCGCCGGTGGGCCGCCACCCCCGGAGGGCGTTGCCGAAGCCGTAGCCGCGGTCGCCGGGGTCGCTGACCCGCTCGTCCTCGGGGGCCCACACCGCCTCGACCCGCATGCCCATGCGGATCTCCTCGAGGGGCACGTCGGTGATGCGCTGCTGGCCGACGGTGCCGTCGGCGCCGTCGATCAGGACGCTGGCCAGCGCGTAGTCCTCCCGCTCCTTCTGCCCGTGGTACTGGATGGGCGTGAGGATCGTGAACGACGTGACCGTGCCGCGGTCGGGCAGCGAGGTCTCGTCCCCCTCGCCCATCGCGACCGTGCACATCGGGCAGAACGCCCGGGTGGGCACGTAGACCAGCCCGCACTGCGGGCAGCGGCTGCCGACGATCTGGCCGCCTCGCAGCTGCTCGCCGAAGCGCTCGGCCAGCGGGCTGACGTGCACCTTGTAGTCGAGGGCGATGTGCTGCCGCATGAAGCGGACCGGCCCTCCCTCCTCCTGTGGCGCCTCCGCCATCAGCGGCCCTCCGGTTCGAAGCAGGCGATGTCGTTGATGTGGCCCTCCCGCTCGTCGGCCCAGCGGATCTGCACCCGCATGCCGGTCGAGACGGCGTCGGCGCTCCCGGCGTCGAGCGCGTGCACCAGCGACGTGTCGGCGCCGTCGAGCTGCACCATCACCCAGGCGAAGGGCCTGTCGAGCGGGTGCTTGCGCAACGGCTCCTCGACCCAGGCCCAGCTGGTGACCACCCCGGCAGACCCGACCTCGACGAGGTCGTCGACGGCGTCGCCGGTGTCGGGGTCGTACTCGAGGGGTGGGACGACCACCCGCCCGCCGGAGGTCCGGCTGCCGAGGACCTGCTGGTCGCGCAGGCCGGTCAGGAAGGCTCCCACCACCGGGCCGACGCTTCGTCGGTACGGCAGCTCGAGCGTGTAGGTGGACTCCCCCGAGGTCACCGGCGCAGTAGAACACATTCTACCTGCGGCCGCCACCGCTCCGGTTTTCCAAGGAGTTGCGGGCTTCGTTGCCCGACCTCCGAGAACGTGTTCTACTGCCCGGCATGGCCTACAACCTCGCCGACTTCATCGAGCACACGGTGGACGCCGTGCCCGACCGGACGGCGCTGATCTGCGGCGACGAGCAGCGGACGTTCCTCGAGCTCGAGGAGCGGGCCAACCGGCTGGCCCACCACCTGGCCGCACAGGGCGTCGGCCGCAACGACCACGTCGCCGTCTACTCGTACAACAGCCTCCAGTACGTCGAAGCCATGCTGGCCGCCTTCAAGCTGCGGGCCGTGCCGATCAACGTCAACTACCGCTACGTCGAGGACGAGCTCGTCTACCTGCTCGAGAACAGCGACTCGGTGGCCCTCGTCCACCAAGCCCAGTTCTCGCCGCTCGTCGATGCGGTCCGTCCCCGCCTCCACCAGCTGCGCCACGCCCTCGTGGTCGACGACGGCACCGGCACCACCCCCAGCGAGGACTCGTGGTCCTACGAGGAGGCGCTGGCCGCCGCCTCGCCCGAGCGGGACTTCGAGCCCCGCTCGGACGACGACATCTACATCCTCTACACCGGCGGGACCACGGGGTACCCCAAGGGGGTCGTGTGGCGCCACGAGGACGTGTGGCGGGTGCTCGGGGGCGGCATCGACTTCATGACCGGGGAGCGCATCGAGGACGAGCACCAGATGTCCCGTCAGGCGGCGGAGACCGAGCCCGGGGTGGGCCTGGTCCTGGCCCCGCTCATGCACGGCGCCGCGCAATGGGGCACGCTCGGCGGCCTCATCCGGGGGACCACCTCCGTGCTGCTCCCCCACTTCGACGCCGACGCCGTCTGGCGGGCCATCGAGACCTACAAGATCGCCACCCTCGCCATCACCGGTGACGCGATGGCCCGCCCGCTGATCGACGCCCTCCGGGCCCACCCCTACGACACCTCGTCGCTGGTGGCCATCAGCTCCACCGCCGCGGTGTTCTCGCCGGTCGTGAAGGACCAGCTCTTCGAGCTCCTCCCGAACCTGTTCATCAGCGAGGCGGTCGGGTCCTCCGAGAGCGGGTTCAACGGGATGCGCCTCGTCGAGAAGGGCAGCACCACGATGCCCACCGGAGGCCTCATCAACGTCAACCGGGGCCCCGACACGATCGTCATCGACGAGCAGGACCAGCCGGTGAAGCCAGGCGAGATCGGTCGGATGGCACGGGGCGGCAACGTGCCGCTCGAGTACTACAAGGACCCGGCCAAGAGCGCCGCCACGTTCATCACCGTCGACGGCAAGCGCTACTCGGTGCCCGGCGACTTCGCCCGCCTCGAGCTCGACGGCACCATGACGCTGCTCGGCCGGGGCAGCCAGTGCATCAACTCCGGCGGCGAGAAGATCTACCCCGAGGAGGTGGAGTCGGCGTTGAAGGCCCACCCCGCCGTGTTCGACGCCCTCGTCGTCGGCGTGCCCGACGAGCGATGGGGCCAGCGGGTGGCCGCCATCGTCGAGCCCCGCCCCGGGGAGGCGCCGACCCTCGAGGACCTGGCCGAGCACTGCCGCACGAAGGTGGCCCGCTACAAGGTGCCCCGCGAGCTCCACCTCGTCGACGCCATGCCCCGCCACCCGAGCGGCAAGCCGGACTACCGCCGGGCCAAGGCGATCGCCGAGGGCCACCCCGTCACCGACCACCCCGCCGACACCGCCGAGGAGGCGAAGGCATGAAGAACCGCCTGACCGAGATGTTCGGGATCGAGTACCCGCTGTTCGCGTTCAGCCACTGCCGCGACGTCGTCGCCGCGGTCACGAACGCCGGCGGCATGGGTGTGCTCGGCGCACTCGCCTTCTCCCCCGAGCAGCTCGAGCTGGAGCTCAAGTGGATCGACGAGCACGTGGGCGGCAAGCCCTACGGCGTGGACGTGGTGATGCCGGTGAAGACCGTCGACCGCGACGCCGGCCTCGCCGACACCCGGGACATCGGCGCCAAGCTGCGCGAGTACATCAGCCAGGAGCACTGGGACTACGTCGACAAGATCCTGGCCGACCACGGCGTCGACCCGTCGTCCGACGCCGAGCTGGAGTCCGGTGCCGGCATGGGCGCCGGGGTGCTCGGGTGGACCGAGGCCACCGGCACGCCCCAGATCGAGATCGCGCTCTCCCACGACATCGCGCTGCTCGCCTCCGCCCTCGGCCCGCCCCCCAAGGCGGCCATCGACCAGGCCCACGAGCAGGGCGTGAAGGTGGCGGCCCTCGTCGGTCGGGCCGAGCAGGCCGTGCGGGACGTCCAGGCGGGCGTCGACATCATCATCGCCCAGGGCTACGAGGCCGGCGGCCACACGGGCGAGGTGGCCACCATGGTGCTCATCCCCGACGTGGTCGACGCCATCGCGCCGG
>Ga0208490_101110_pt1 | contig 11316 bp, 11 predicted proteins | sample SubbioAug_CSWold_FD_184818 | JGI IMG/M metagenome (GOLD analysis project Ga0208490, IMG submission 184818) | Serpentinite rock and fluid subsurface biosphere microbial communities from McLaughlin Reserve, California, USA - CR11Aug_CSWold (SPAdes) | ecosystem: Environmental > Terrestrial > Deep...
TGTCGATTGAAACGCTGCGCGAGGCCGTGCGCTTGGTCGATGGCGCGGCGGTGACGGAAGCCTCGGGGACCATCACCCGGGAAACCGTGCGGGCCATTGCCGAAACCGGCGTCGATCTCGCATCAGCTGGCTGGATCACGCATAGCGCTCCGCAACTCGACCTCGGGCTCGATATCGCCTGAGACGCAGCGCACCGAAGGCCAAAACCCACAGGCAATGCGCGCCGGTCTCTCGCCAAGCGGGATGGACCCGCGCTAGTCTTTCCGCATGAGCGAGCTGCCGTCAAACACCACCGAATGGTCCGTCTCCGAATTGTCCGGCGCGCTGCGACGCACGATCGAGGACGCGTTCGGCTATGTGCGGCTGCGCGGGGAAATCTCAGGGTTTCGCGGGCCGCACAGCTCCGGCCATTGCTATTTCTCGCTCAAGGACGAAAGCGCGCGCATCGACGCGATCATCTGGCGCGGCACCTATTCCAAGCTGAAGACCAAGCCGCAGGAAGGGCTCGAGGTCATCGCGACGGGCAAGATCACGACCTTCCCCGGCAAATCGAGCTACCAGATCGTCATCGACAACATCGAACCCGCCGGCGTCGGCGCGCTTATGGCGCTGATCGAGGAGCGCAAGCGCAAGCTCACCGCCGAGGGGCTCTTTGCGGTCGAGCGCAAGCGCACGCTCCCCTATCTCCCCCGCGTCATCGGCGTCATCACCTCGCCCACGGGGTCCGTGATCCGCGACATCCTGCATCGCCTCGAAGACCGCTTCCCCCGCCACGTGCTGATCTGGCCGGCGCGGGTCCAGGGGGATACCTGCGCGGAGGAGGTGGCGGCCGGCATCCGGGGCTTCAACGCATTCGCGCCCGATGGCAGGATCCCGCGCCCGGACGTGATCATCGTGGCGCGCGGCGGCGGCTCGGTCGAGGATCTGTGGGGCTTCAACGACGAGGATCTGGTGCGCGCCGTCGCCGCAAGCGACATCCCGGTGGTCTCCGCCGTCGGCCACGAGACCGACTGGACCCTGATCGATTTCGCAGCCGACATCCGCGCGCCGACGCCCACGGGAGCGGCCGAGATGGTGGTGCCGGTGCGCGCGGAACTCAGCGCCACGGTCAACGATCTCTCGCGGCGGCATGCGGAGGCGATGCTGCGGCGGCTGGAGCGGCTGCGCTCGGATCTGCGATCAGTAGCGCGGGCGCTTCCGGGGCCCGACGACATCCTCTCGCAGAAGCGCCAGCGGCTCGATGTCGCAGCCGCCCGCCTGCCCGCCGCCCTGCGCAGCAACGCGCGATCCTTCGAGGCGAAGCTGTCGGACCTGCGCCACAGGCTGGAACGCGCCTCGCCCCGCGTGCAGGTGGCGCGAGCACGCGCGCGGCTGGAGGCGGTGGGCCAGCGGCCCGGAAATGCGCTGCAGGCGATCGCCGCGCGCCAGCGGCAGGGGCTGGTTTTCGTGGAGCGACGCTTTTCGGTCGAGACGGGGAAGATCGTCACCGAGCGCAGGCGCACGCTCGATAGCCTGTGGAAGTTTGCGCAAAGCCTCGGACATAAGTCCGTGCTGGCGCGCGGATACGCCATCGTACGCGACGATGCGGGCAAGCCCGTGCGGCTGAAACAGGGGCTCACTGCGGGAGATGACGTGACGCTGTCGTTCCACGATGGCGACATTGGCGCACGGATCAACGGCGAGGACGCGGGAGAGCGCCCCGAGCCCGCGCGCCCCGCTCCCGCCCGCAGGTCGCCGCAGAAGACGGTGGCGAGCAGCGCCACACGGCAGGGGTCGCTGTTCGATTGAGGGGCTCGACGTCCGTTTGCCCGCGAACCCAAACCCCGAATATCAGTTGAACCGCGCGCTGCGATTTCCTAATCAGGGTCTGGCGGGCGCGAACGGTAGGGATCATGAACAGATTTGAACGGATAGGCGGCGAGGCGAAGGTCGAGTATCTCGATTCCACGATACGCATCGTCAGCCCGGGACATTTCGTCCCCTGCGCCGTCACCGGCGAGCCCATCGCGCTCGACCAGCTGCGCTACTGGAGCGTCGAGCGGCAGGAGCCGTATGCGACACCGGAAGCCGTGCTGGAGCGCATGGGCGTGACGAGCGGCGCGAAAGACGCCTGACCACGCGACCCGTTTCGCTTGCGGTCTAGTCGCGCGTCCTGATGTCGTCGAATTTCAGGGCGAAGCGCGCGAGATACTTCACGAGACGATCGGCGTCGTTGCTGCTCTTCTTTTCCAGCCGCGACTGCGCAAACAGCGCTCGGCCCGCGGCGCTCGCCGTCGCATGCTCACGGCAGACGCGCAGCACGGTCGCGAGCTGGACCCTTTCGAACAGGTCGAGGCCGTCGGCGGCTTCCTGCCCGAGAATGTCGATGATGAGGGTATCGGCTGCATCGTCGTCGCCCGAGTTCCGCCAAAGGACCTTCAGGCGCTGGATTTCGTGATTGACGTCATCGCTCGTGATGCGCCCCCTGGCCGCGAGCGTCGCCATGCGGGTGACGGAGGCCGAGAGGTCGCGGAAATTCGCGCTCCAGACGCCCTGCGGGCCGGTTGCGAAAGCGAGGTAGCGTTCGCGCGCCTCGCGGTTGAAAGTGACATTGACGCCCTCGCGCTCAAGGTAGCGCCTGAGTTCGAAATCGAGGTTGGGCTCGATATCCTCCCGTCGCTCGCGCAGGGCGGGCAGCTGGAAGGTCCAGAGATTGAGGCGGGCGTAGAGATCTTCACGGAACCGGCCCTTGCGCACCTCCTCGCCGAGCTCGCGGTTGGTGCCGGCAAGCAGCTGAAAATCGACGGAAACCTCCTTGTCCGCGCCGACGGGGAGGAAGCGCTTCTCCTCGATCGCCCGCAGGCACATGGCCTGCTCGTCGAGGCCGAGCTCGCCGATCTCGTCGAGGAACAGCACGCCCTTGTCGGCGGATCTGAGCAGCCCCGCGCGCTCGCTTGCAGCTCCCGTAAACGCCCCCTTCACATGGCCGAACAGCGCCGACATCGCCTGATCGCCGCGCAAGGTGGCGCAGTTGACCTCGACGAAGGGGCCGCTGACCTTGCGTTCGGCCTTCTTCAGCTCGTAGATCCTGCGCGCGAGCTGCGACTTGCCTGCACCCGTCGGCCCCGTGAGAAGCACCGGGGCTTGGGAGCGGATCACCACGCGCTCGATCTCGTCGATCATGCGGTTGAAGGCCGCGTTGCGGGTGGATATCCCCGATTTCAGGAAGGACGCAGCCTCTTCCCGCTCAACCGCGAAGCGCCTGGCGATCTCGTCGTAGCGCGAGAGATCCAGATCGATGATCCGGTGCGTACCGGCGAAATCCTCGCTCGGCTCCCGGTCGCGCGGCGGCGACAGCTGCAGCAGCCGGCCCGGAACGATGCGAGCCTCGGTCAGCAGGAACCAGCAGATCTGCGCGACATGGGTGCCGGTGGTGATGTTGACGAGGTAATCCTCCGCATCGGGATCGAAGAGATAGGTGCGGGCGAAATCGCGAAGGCGCGTATAGACCTCGGAGAAATCCCAGGGGTCGCGGAAGTTGATGACGTTGCCACACACCTCAGTCGCGGGCGACACGATCTCGATGTCGCTCGTGATGCGCCGCGCAAGCGCATGCGCGTGGTTGTCGTGGATGAGTTCCAGCCGGTCGATGAAGAAGCCCGATTGCCGGCAGAGCCCGACATTGGGCCGCCACCGGCTCCAGCGCTCGCTCCCCTTGCCCGCATCGAGGGAGTTTCCCAGGATGCTGATCACCACGCGCCGCTTCATGACTAATCCATATTTATAAAAGCCTATCTGTTTAGATAGACCGTCTGCGCCGAAGAATGCTACTAAATATTGATTTTGTCTTTCTATGCAATTAAATTCTTGATGCATAACAGAGCGTTAGTAGAAAGACTACGCCTATGGAGGCCACTTTCCGCGAACTGGCACGCGCCTTGAAGCTCTGCTCATAGAATGCAAACGAGAGGGCTGCGCAAGCAGTAGCGACAATGACGAAGATAATGAGCGGACAGGATCTCATCGATGCCGGCATGAGCCAGGGGACGTGGTTTCGCGAGGCGCTGGATGCGGCGAACGGGGTGTTGAGCGAGGGTGGTTCAGAGGTCGAGGCGCTGGCTGCTGCCCGCGGCCACCAGCCGGGCCCGGGGCTGCCGCTGAGGGCTGCGAACGACGTCGCCATCCACATGAACATCCGCGCGGAAGACGCCCACGAGCAGGACAACATCGAGAAGGTCAGCGCGACGATGCGCGAGCTCGCCCGCACGCCGGTCGTGCGCTCCGCCGCGATCATGCCGGATGCCTGCCCCGCCGGGCCGGTGGGGACGATCCCGGTCGGCGGCGTCGTGGCGTCCGAAGCGATTCATCCCGGCATGCATTCGGCCGATATCTGCTGCTCCATGGCCATCTCGATCTTTCCCGGCGTGGAGCCGAAGGCCCTGCTCGACGCCGTGCACGAAGTGACGCATTTCGGCCCGGGCGGGCGTCCCCGTGGACAGATCACGCCATCCGACGCCACCATGTCGGCGTTCGAGGCAAACCCGTTCCTGAAGGAGATCATCGGCATCGGCCTCGATCATTTCGCCACCCAGGGCGACGGCAACCATTTCGCCTATGTCGGGCAGATGAAATCGACGGGCGAGACCGCGCTCGTCACCCATCACGGCTCGCGCGCACCGGGCGCACGGCTCTACGATCGCGGCATGAAGGTCGCCAACGCGTTCCGCGAGGAGCTGTCGCCGGAGACGCATCGCGAAAACGCCTGGATCCCGGCTGACAGCAACGAGGGCGAGAGCTACTGGGCGGCGCTGCAGACGATCCGGCAGTGGACGAAGGAGAACCACTACGCCATCCACGACATGACGGCGGAGAGGCTCGCGGCGAAGGTGAGTGATCGCTTCTGGAACGAGCACAACTTCGTCTTCAGGAAGTCCGACGGGCTGTTCTATCACGCCAAGGGCGCGACGCCCGCTTTCGACGACTGGGCGCATGATGCGACCGATCTGACGATCATTCCGCTCAACATGGCGGAACCGATCCTCATCGTGCGCGGCTCGGATGCCGCAAGCGGCCTCGGCTTCTCGCCGCATGGCGCTGGCCGCAACTTCTCGCGCACGGGGCATATGCGGCGTCTCGCTGAGGAGTTCGGGGCGGATGCGCGCGGGCTCAGCCCGAACAACCTCGCAGCCATCATGGAGCGGGAAACGAAGGGCCTCGACGCGCGCTTCTTCTGTGGCACTCCCGATGTTGCGGAGCTGCCGGGGGCCTACAAGAATGCGGCGAGCGTCCGGGCGCAGATCGCGCATTACGGGCTCGCCGAAATCGTCGACGAGGTGATCCCCTATGGCTGCATCATGGCCGGCAGCCTGCGGCAGAACGGGCCGGGGCGTCGCAAGCGCATGCGCCGCTGATCGAGAGTACCGGCTGCAGGCTCAATCGCCCGCAGCCGCCTCGAGCGCTTCCATGTCCTCGTCCGATAGGCCGAAATGGTGGCCGATCTCGTGGATGAGGACGTGGCTCACGATCGCGCCGAGCGTCTCCTCGTGCTCGGACCAGTAGTCGAGGATGGGGCGGCGGTAGAGCCAGATCAGGTTGGGGAAGACCCCCGCATCGATCCCGCCGCCCTGCGCCAGCCCGACACCCTGGAACAGGCCCAGCAGCGAGAAGGGATCGTCCGTCTCGAAGTCCTTCAGCACGTCGTCGTCGGGAAAGTCCGTCACCTGGATGACGAGACCCTGGCAGAGCGAGCGGAATTCGTCGGGCAGCCGCGCATAGGCCTCGTCGGCCATGACCTGCATCTCGGCGAGGCTGGGGGCTTTTAGGTCGATGAAGGGGTCGGGTGTGTTTGCCATGCGCTCAACCCATCAAGAGCCAGTAGACGAGCCCGATAAACAGCGCCACCGAGAGCACCCGCCCGATGCGCTTGCCCCAGATCTCGACGGGATCGTTCTGTTCGGCGGGCGCTCGCCTGCTGGGATCGCCCGCCGGGTCCGGATTTTTCACGCTCAGCTCGCCGCGAAGTCCGCGTGCTCGACCTCGCGCACATCGACGAAGTGCCCCGCGATCGCCGCCGCCGCCGCCATGGCGGGGGAGACGAGGTGGGTGCGGCCCTTGAAGCCCTGGCGGCCCTCGAAATTGCGGTTCGAGGTCGAGGCGCAGCGCTCGTTGGGGGAGAGGCGGTCGGCGTTCATGGCGAGGCACATGGAGCAGCCCGGCTCGCGCCACTCGAAGCCGGCGGCGAGGAAGATCTTGTCGAGCCCCTCGGCCTCCGCCTGCATCTTCACGAGGCCGGAGCCCGGCACGATCATCGCGGAGACGCTGTCGGCGACCTTCTTGCCGTCGACGATCTTCGCCACCGCCCGCAGATCCTCGATCCGGCCGTTGGTGCAAGAGCCGATGAAAACTCGGTCCGGGCGGATGTCGGTGATCTTCGTGCCCGGCGTCAGGCCCATATATTCGAGCGCCCGCCACTTGGAGCGACGCTTGTTCTCGTCGGCGATGTCGTCCGGGTTCGGCACCACGCCCGTGACCGAGATGACGTCCTCGGGGCTCGTGCCCCAGCTGACGATCGGGGGGAGGTTTGCGGCGTCGAGGCGGATTTCCTTGTCGAAATGCGCGCCCTCGTCGGTCTTCAGGCTCTCCCAATACGCGACGGAACGGTCCCAGGCCTCGCCCTTGGGAGCGCGCGGGCGGTCCTTGAGATAGGCGTAGGTCTTCTCGTCAGGCGCGATGAGGCCGGCGCGCGCGCCGCCTTCGATGGTCATGTTGCAGACCGTCATCCGGCCTTCCATCGACAGCGAACGGATGGCCTCGCCCGCGAATTCGATGACGTGGCCGGTGCCGCCCGCCGTGCCGATCTCGCCGATGATCGCGAGGATGATGTCCTTGCCCGTCACGCCGGAGGGCAGCTTCCCCTCGACGAGAACGCGCATGTTCTTCGCCTTCTTCTGGATCAGCGTCTGCGTGGCGAGCACGTGCTCGACCTCCGAGGTGCCGATGCCGTGGGCGAGCGCGCCGAACGCGCCGTGCGTCGAGGTGTGGCTGTCGCCGCAGACGATCGTCGTGCCGGGCAGCGTGAAGCCCTGCTCGGGACCGACCACGTGGACGATGCCTTGGCGCACGTCGAGCTCGTTGAAATACTCGACGCCGAATTCAGCCGCGTTCTGCGCCAGCGTCTCGACTTGGATCCGGCTCTCCGGATCGGCGATGCCCACCGAACGGTCGGTCGTGGGAACATTGTGATCGACGACCGCGAGGGTCTTGCCGGGCGCGCGCAGGGTGCGGCCCGTCATGCGCAGGCCCTCGAAGGCCTGCGGGCTCGTGACTTCGTGCACGAGGTGGCGGTCGATATAGAGGAGGCAGGTCCCGTCGGGCTGGGTATCGACGACGTGATCTTCCCAGATCTTGTCGTACATCGTGCGGGGCTTGTTCATTCTCAGCCTCTCCCTTGAGCCTAAATTCCCGTGGCACGCAACGTCTTGCAGCTGCGCCAGCCATCCGGGATCAGATTACGAAGTGGTGCGTCCGGCGTAAAGATTCCAGCCGGTGCGCGGACGCAAAACCGCGCGCCTAAACGAAAAGGCGCGGCCCCTTGCAAGGCCGCGCCCGGAAACCGTCTCTCGACGACAGCCTTACTCGGCGGCCGGCGCGGAGGAACCGGCGGCGGCGGCTGCGGCAGCAGCTTCGCGCTTGTCCTTCTTGGTGACGCGGTTCTTGTCCACCTTCTCGGCGATACGGGCCGACTTGCCGCGACGATCGCGCAGGTAGTACAGCTTCGCCCGACGGACCTTGCCGCGACGCACGACCGTGATCGACTCGATCAGGGGCGAGTAGAGGGGGAAGACGCGCTCGACGCCTTCGCCGTATGAAATCTTGCGGACGTTGAAGCTCTGATTGATGCCGCCGCCGTTGCGGGCGATGCAGACGCCTTCATACGCCTGGATGCGAGAGCGCTCGCCTTCCTTGACGCGGACGTTGACGATGACGGTATCTCCGGCGTCGAACTGGGGGATGGTCTTGCCGAGGCGTTCAATCTGCTCTTTGTCGATCTGTTCGATGATGTTCATGGCGCTTTTTGCTCCAGCCGTCGCATGTTGGCCCACAAGGGTTCATGCAGGATTTCGGCATCCTGTTTTGAGTTGAGCGCGCGGCATACAGGAACCGGGTGTGTTTGTCGAGAGGCGGTGTGCGGAATCACTGAGGTTCCGGCATGTGCCCGTGAGCAAGCTGATCTTTCCTCTCCCTCACCTGAGGCGAGGGAGAGGAAATTTGAACGGGGGCGTCGTCGCCCGCACCCGCCTTCTTAAGCCGTCTTGTCGAACAATTCCCGCCCGATCAGCATCCGCCTGATTTCGCTCGTGCCCGCACCGATCTCATAGAGCTTGGCGTCGCGCAGGAGCCGCCCCGTCGGATAATCGTTGATGTAGCCGTTGCCGCCGAGCAGCTGGATGGCGTCGAGCGCCATCTGCGTGGCCTTCTCGGCTGCGTAGAGGATCGCGCCGGCGGCGTCCTCGCGGGTCGTCTGCCCCCGGTCGCAGGCCTTGGCCACGGCGTAGACGTAGGCCTTGCAGGCGTTCATCCCGACATACATGTCCGCGACCTTGCCCTGGACGAGCTGGAAGGTGCCGATCGACTTGCCGAACTGCTTGCGCTCGTGGACATACGGCATCACGATATCCATGCAGGCCTGCATGATTCCGAGCGGCCCGGCGGCGAGCACGGCGCGCTCGTAGTCGAGGCCCGACATCAGCACGTTGACGCCCTTGCCGACCTGGCCCAGCACGTTCTCCTCCGGGACCTCGCACTCCTCGAAGACGAGTTCGCAGGTATCCGAGCCGCGCATGCCGAGCTTGTCGAGCTTCTGGTGCGTCGAGAAGCCCTTCATGCCCTTCTCGATCAGGAACGCCGTGATGCCGCGCGGGCCGGCTTCCGGGTCGGTCTTGGCGTAGACGACCAGCGTCTCGGCGATGGGGCCGTTGGTGATCCACATCTTGTTGCCGGTGAGCACGTAGCGGTCGCCCTTCTTCTCGGCGCGGGTGCGCATCGAGACGACATCCGAGCCCGCGCCCGGCTCCGACATGGCGAGAGCCCCGACATGCTCGCCGGAAATCAGCCTGGGCAGGTACTTCGCCTTCTGCTCCTTCGTGCCGTGGCGGCCGATCTGGTTGACGCAGAGGTTCGAATGCGCCCCGTAGGAGAGCCCGACGCTGGCGGATGCCCGGGAGACCTCCTCCATCGCCACCACGTGATCGAGATAGCCGAGCCCCGTGCCGCCATCCTCCTCCGGGATCGTCATCCCGTGCAGGCCGAGTTCGCCCATGGGGATCCAGAGATCGCGGGGGAACTGGTTCGAGCGGTCGATCTCCTCGGCGCGCGGCGCGATCTTGTCCTGGGAGAAGCCCTGCACCGTCTCCCGAATGGCGTCGGCGGTCTCGCCGAGGTCGAAATTAAAGGCTGGGGCGGAATTGGGGATCATGAAAGGCTTCCTCCGATTATGCGTTTGAGCGCTTTATAGCAGGGCGGATTCGGCTGTCATACGGATAAGAAAGTCGATGATGACGCAAGCCGGGCAATGATGGCATGCTCGGTGCATTGAGCGTCGATGACAAAGGACGAGCCCGTGATGCAATCGCATTTCAGGATGATGGCCCACTACAACGCCTGGGCCAATACCCGCCTCTACGACGCCGCAGCCACGGTGGATGCCGAGGCCTACCACGCCCCGCGCGGCGCTTTCTTCGGGTCGCTCCACGGCACCCTCAACCACATCCTCGTCGGCGATAGGATCTGGCTGCAGCGCTTCACCGGCGAGGGCGAGGTGCCGACGAGCCTGGATGCGATCCTCCACGACGATTTCGCCGCCCTGCGCGCCGCTCGCGACGAGGAAGACGCGCGCATCATCGCCTACGTCGAAGGTTTGGACGAGGCCGCGTTCGACAGCCTGTTCAGCTACCGCACCATCACCAATCCCGTCGACGTCACGCAACCCCTCGGCCCCGCCCTCGCCCACTTCTTCAACCACCAGACGCATCATCGCGGACAGGCGCATTGCCTGCTGACGCAGATCGCGGGAGACGCGCCGTCGCTGGATCTGATCGCATTTCAGCGGGAGGCGAGTACTCGGGCGTGAAACCAGCCGTTGTGCACGGCTTTGTCGCTGCGTAGCCACGTGCATGGGGCGCATGCGCCGCATGCCGGGAATCGGGTTGCGGCGCACAGCGGCGTGGTGCAGAGGTTGCGTCAGCGACATGATGGCACTGCATGAAAACCTTGACCGCCCGCTCTCCCTTCACCCTTACCGGCGCGCTCATCGGGGCGCGGCTGACCCTGCCGCTGTTTCCCGGGATCATCGTCTTCGCGACGGCGTTCGGCGCGGCGGCCTCGCAAAAGGGGCTCGATGTCTGGCAGACCATGGCGCTCTCGGCCTTCGTCTTCGCGGGGGCGTCGCAGATGGTGGCGCTGGAGGTCTGGCGCGACAGCTGGACGGTGGCCAGCGCCTTCGGGCTGATGATGCTGACGCTGACGATCAATGCCCGCATGATCCTGATGGGCGCGGCGATCCAGCCCTGGATGGCGGGGACGCCGAAGACGACGAGCGCCGCGACGCTGTTTCTGCTCACCGACGCCAACTGGCTCATCGCCATGCGCCACCGGGCGGAAGGGGGCAACGATCTCGCCGTGCTCGCCGGATCGGGGGCGACCCTGTGGGTCGTCTGGGTGATCGCGACCCTGCCGGGATATCTCGCCGGCGCGTTCGTCTCCAACCCGCAGGCCTTCGGCCTCGATCTCGTCATGCCGATCTTCTTTGCCGCCATGCTCGCCCCCCTCTGGCGCGGAGCCGGGCCTGCGGTGCCCTGGGCGGTGGCGGGGATCGTGGCGCTGGCGGCGCAGCAGCTCTTCGAGGGATACGTCTTCATCATAGCCGGCGCGCTTGCCGGCGCGATCACGGGAGCCTTGCGCCGTGGCCGCGCTTGAGGAAGCCTTCGCCAGCCCCGCCGGGCCCTACATCGCCATCTTCATGATGGTGATCGCGACCTATTTCACCCGCGCCTCCGGCGTCGTCTTCATGAGCCGGGTGCAGGTTCGCCCCTGGATCGAGCGGGCGCTGCATGCGCTGCCCGGCTCCATCATCGTCGCCACGATCCTGCCGATCGCGGCGCAATCGGGCCTCGCGGCCTTCGTCGGGATCGCGGCGGCGGTGGCCGCGATGGTGGCGACGCGGCTCGAGATCGTGGCCATCGCGGCGGGACTCGGCTGCGTGGCGGCGGTGCGGGCGCTGGGATTCTGACACCGGATCAGTCGAGACCCAGCTTCATCCCCTCGTGACTCGCAACGAAC
>Ga0208490_101112_pt1 | contig 11282 bp, 8 predicted proteins | sample SubbioAug_CSWold_FD_184818 | JGI IMG/M metagenome (GOLD analysis project Ga0208490, IMG submission 184818) | Serpentinite rock and fluid subsurface biosphere microbial communities from McLaughlin Reserve, California, USA - CR11Aug_CSWold (SPAdes) | ecosystem: Environmental > Terrestrial > Deep...
GGTTCAAATACCAAAGCACCATCATTTACTTGTAGTTTTTCCAATGCATCTCTAACAGTACTAAAGTCTTCACCTTCTGCAGGATAGATACCGCAATATACCATAGGTATTACCTTTTTATACCCAGGTAAAGCTTCAGCTGTAGGATTTAGTAATTCAGTAATTGTATCCCCTACTCTAGCTTCCTTTACATTTTTAATACTTGCTGTAACATAACCAACTTCTCCTGCGGATAAAGAATCCATAGGTATATGCTTTGAAGTATTTATTCCTACTTCTATTACCTCAAAACTTTTACCTGTTGCCATCATTTTAACCATCATTCCAGGTTTTATTTGTCCTTCAAATACACGTATATAACAAGTAACCCCTTTATAACTATCATAGTATGAATCAAATATCAATGCTTTTAATGGTGCTTTCAACTCCCCTTTTGGTGCTGGAACATTTGCAACAATATCTTCTAGTACAGCCTCAATATTTAATCCATCCTTTGCGGATATTAATGGTGCGTCTTCAGCTACAATCCCTATTATATCTTCTATTTCCTTTATTACCTCATCAGCTCTTGCACTGGGTAAATCAATTTTGTTTATTACAGGAAGTATTTCTAAATCCTGGTCTAAAGCTAAATAAACATTTGCCAGTGTCTGTGCTTCTACTCCCTGGGTAGCATCAACTACTAATATTGCTCCCTCACAGGCAGCCAGTGACCTTGAAACCTCATATGTAAAATCCACATGACCTGGAGTATCAATTAAGTTTAATATGTACTCTTCCCCATCTTTAGCTTTGTAAATAAGTCTTACAGCCTTTAATTTAATGGTAATGCCTCTTTCTCTTTCCAAATCCATTTTATCAAGGACTTGAGCTTGCATTTCTCTTGAAGTTAACATTCCAGTCATTTCAATTAGTCTATCCGCTAAAGTAGATTTTCCATGATCTATATGAGCAATAATTGAAAAATTTCTTATATTCTCTTGCTTTATAAGCATAAATTTCCTCCTAAATAATTAATCAGAAACCTCTCTGAAAAGAGAGGCTACTCTATTTTACCAAATCTATTGTCTATTGGATAGTATCTAAATTCTGTAACTCCTTTAATTTTACTTATATTTATTGTTCCAAAATACCTACTGTCTTTTGAAGCTCCTTCATCTCTATTATCTCCTAAAACAAAAACTTCATCTTCACCTACTACCCAGCTGCTTTCAATATATGTGTGTGTATAAGGATCTCCAATCAAATAGTCCTCTTGGATAATCTCATCGTTTACATATACATCTCCATCTATTATCTCCACTTTGTCTCCTTGGATTCCTACTACTCTTTTAATGTAATCCTTGGTTGGGTTATCAGGAGCTTCTAGAACTATTACATCTCCTCTACTAGGCCCATGAAAGTATAGAGGAATTTTTAGTGCAAATAGCCTATCCTTCTCATGAAGTGTTGGGTACATTGAGTTTCCTAAAACATAAGTTGTATTAAATACAAATGTTTTTATTATCAAAGCAATGACAATGGCAAAAACAATGCTCTTTACCCATTCCATAGCCTCGTTTTTCTTTTTCTTTGTTTCTTCCACGGTACTTCCTCCTTAACAACTATCTGTTACTTGATTATTTATGATAATTAGTGTATTCTTTTCATAGGAATATTATATCATTATAATCACTTAAATCAATGATAAGTATTATAGATCAATTAAGTCAAAAGATGATTGCTTTGATAAATTACTAATAATGACCATAGAAAAAGGATTAAACAATGGGATTATTACCCATATTTTTCTTGCATTTTGTATATTGACATGGTACAATATCTTTTGTTAGATTAGAGGAGGTGAAATTGTGGCAAATATTAAATCAGCTAAAAAAAGAATTTTAGTAACACAAAAAAGAACAGCCTTAAATAAGAGTAATAAATCTGAGATTAAGACATATATTAAGAAGTTTGATGGTGCAGTAGCTAAAGGTGAAATTGAAGAAGCAAGAGCATTATTAAAGATTATTGATAAGAAACTTAAGAGAGCAGCTCATAAAAATGTTATTCATATGAACGCAGCTTCAAGAAAGGTAAGTAGACTTACAAAAGCTCTTAATAAAGTTATGTAATAAGAACTTCGGATAACCGAAGTTCTTTTTTTATACTTTTTTAATTGCACATTAATTACATCTTAAGTCTAATTCAAAGATTCAAAACTAATTTCATAAACTTACAATATTTTGATAATTATTTTGGCTAATTTTTCTTGATTTAGTCAAATTCTTTTTTTCTTTCTACTTATTACCATATTTTGTCTTCATAGGGTGTATTTTCAATACCTTTTTCTTGAAGATTACTAACAAGTTTGTTTAGTCTAGCTTTCCAAACTCTATTAAACCAGGGATCATTTCCAAACCACTTTACAATAGTTGGACTTATAGCATAATAACTTAAAATAAATCCTCTTCCATACCATGTTGATGCTAAATGCTCGTCTCTATATCTTCTAAGAGTCCATACCTGTGGACAATTATATGAACCATAAACACTAGATGCCACATAGCATCCACCTTTAAAATAGGTCCTACCACTATAACCAACCCCTGTAAGTTTACTCCTGTGTAGTATAATAGTCCTATCATCATTTGTTACCAATTTCATTCTATTTTCTATAATACCTGTAATTGTAAAAGTTTTATTTAATTCACTTTTTGATATGTCACTGTTGTCTTTATGCCATGCATTCCAATTACCCTTGTTACTCTTGATCTCATAACGATCTACATTATTACCTAAATTAAGTGTATAATTATTATCCCATCCAGTGACAATACACCTACTTTCAATATTCCCGTCTATCCTAGACAAATGTACTATTTTTTTCTTTGGATCTAATTTTATTTCATATCTAATTCTAACACTATTTGAGTTTGGGAATTCCACACCACTAAATTCAACCTTATTATCATCCAAGTCCTTAAAAAATTCTTCAAATGTTGGATAAGTATTTTGAAGCAACTGTTTTCTTTTGAGTAATTCATTCTGAATATAATCCTGCATAAAATTAGTATATGATTTTAGTTCATCATCTATCATTTTGATTTGTTCATCATTTGCTAATTTTTTCGCATAACTAATATAATTGTAATTTTCTATCAAAATTCGTTCGTCAGAATTTGCCAGTACCTCGTTAAAATAAGTAGGTTTATCATCAAAATTAACTTTGATGGATTCTAATTCAATTTTACTAACCTTTTCTTTCATTCTACTCATATTTGTCAAAACTAATCCCCACCAACCATCAAACTCCTGTGGAAATTCCTTGGAAATTCTGTAATACATAGAATTAGCTTGAATTAAATCTCCTAATTTTTCGTATCCTTTAGCTGCATCAATTAATTTCTGCAGTTCATTATTGCCAATAATAGTAGCACCTGCGTAATTGTTATTGTTGGTAACATATGTACTATAATTATTGATTGCCTTTTCTGTTACAAATGCTGTTTTACAGTGACTACATATACCTGCTTCTTTTGAGTCATCTACCTGAATATTAGCACCACATTGAGTACACTTAGCTGCAATAAACCCCATAAATATTCCTCCTTTTTCTTATTTGTTAAATTTATAACATATAAAGTTTTTAATAATTAATTTCTCGTACAAAGATTTACTAATAACATTTCCATTACAAGTTTATTTTCAGTTTGCTTAGTTTTTAAAGTTCGATCAGCATCAAGTATTTTTTCTAGTATCGCCTCAAGGTCTCTTTCACTGAATCCTCCACTTTGGGATGATATTTTAGAAAATTCATAAGGCTTAATACCTAATTTGCTTTGAATATCATTTTGTCCATAACCTCTATTTTTGTACACATTATATCCTAGTAACAGTCTAAATTGTCTACTTATCATAAAGAGTATCTTTGGTATGGGTTCATTCATTAAATAAATCTCATCAAATAAATTTATAGCCTTTTCCGTATCTTGTCTGCTAATTGCAGATAGCAGATCAAATATACTTTTATCAAGGTTTTTTACCATTACACTATCAATTAAAGCTTTTGTAATCTTTTCATCTTTACTATAGTCAGATAATTTTTTGATTTCATTCTCCAAATCATAAAGTGAATTTACAACATTTCGGCTTAAATAACTACTTTGTTGGATGAAGTAATTTAAATCTGCAGTAGTAATAGACTTGTTCATTGATGTAATTTTTTTATTCACCCAATTAACTAAATCATTCCCTTTTAGCTTATCAAATACTACATTATTATTATTTTTTGAAAACAGTTTATAAAGTTTTGTGGTTTTCTTTATCTCTCCATTGGAGTCATTTAATATTAATAACTGATGGTCTCCCAACTTTTCAATAAACTTTAAGAAATGTTCGTTTGAATTTTCTTTGTCAAAAAGTAACCCTGGGTTTTTTAAGATAATAACACGCTTTTGTGATAAAAAAGGTAATGTTTCACAACTTGATACTAAATCTGAAAAATCATTTTGTTTACCATCTAAGTTGGATAAATTTATTGATTCCAAATCTTTTGTTAGGAATGTTTTTATTACTTCATCTACAGCTTTATCTAGAAGGTACTTTTCTTCACCCTGAAAAATATATGCAGTTGAAACATTCCCACTTCTAATAGTTTTAATAAATTCTATGTAATTCATAAGAGGATTCCTCCAGTCTTTTATATACAATAGTGATTATATATGACAATAATAAAAAAGTGCAATAGTAGATAATCTTAAATAGATTTACCTCAATAAATAATATTGGATTTTCTTTATAAAACGGACCTGTATAATTGGTAATAGAATAAGTGTCTTTATTTATTATGGCTAAAACCCTTCCCATTTTGTCTGTCCTGTATATATTGCTATTGACTGCTGCAAGTCTTGAAATTACTTCCATACTGGGATGCCCAAAATTATTATTCCTTCCTACTGATATTATACTGTCATTTGGGGATACTTTATTTATAAAGTTAATAGTACTGGATGTTTTACTACCATGGTGTGGTACTTTTAAAATACTGACTCCACTTAAGTTTTCAGCTCTTAATTTCATTTCTGCATCTTTCTCAATATCACCAGTAAAAAGGATTTTCCAATCATATATACTTACTACAGACACTAGAGAATTATTGTTCTCATTAATCCTATAATTTTCATTAGGGTGTGGCCAAATAAAATCAATGCTAATATCCTTGCTATTAATCTTTAAATCACTATGCCCAATTACCTGGGGAATAGACTTTTCTTTAATAATTTTCTGTAAATCATAATCTTTTATATCATTATTAGTAACTAATAAACTAACCTTAAGTTCTTCCATTATTGGAATTAATCCCTTAAAATGATCTTCATGATAATGCGTAAGAATAACAGTATCTAGTTTGTTAACACCATGCTTTTCCAAATATGGTAGTGTAATATTTTTACCAACATCAAAAGATCCGAATAAAGAGCCTCCTCCATCAATTAAAATATTACTTTTGCCTTGAATTAATATGGCATCGCCTTGACCTACATCTATAAAGTGGACTTTATACTCCTCACTCTTCTCGATACTAAAAAATGAGAAAATACTTAAAAATACTAAAATCCAAACCCATGTAAATTTAATACTCCACTTTAAAGACTTTACAATTTCAAATTTTTGCCACAGTGCTAACAATAATAAGTACAGGATTAACTCATATACAGAGAATACTCCCATCTTTAGTGTTCCAAATGGTAATTTCGAAAATACATCTATAATATATGATTGTATATTAATGGTTAAGTTTAGTAATACAGCGATTGGTTTAAAAAGAATAAGTAAAAATCCAAATATAACATTTATTGTTACTATGGGGATTACTAGAATATTAGATATAAAGGAATAAATTGGAAATTCATTAAAATTATAAACTTGTATAGGTAGAATTCCAATACTTACAGCAATAGTAGTACTTAATCCATCGATAATTTTCCCCTTATAAGGATAAAAATACGACTTAACTTTTCTTCCAAAAATTGCTATTGCTATTATAGCACCATATGAAAGTAAAAAACCTATGGAAAATATCCACATTGGATTTATCAGCAGTGCCACGAACGCTGAAGCAAAAATTATATTTAATAAATCCACTGGCTTATAAATTAATCTGCCTAAATAAATTAATGTAAACATTATAATTGCCCTAAATGTAGCAGGTGGAAATGATATTAAGTATCCATAAATAACAAGAAAAAGTATTGTGATGGGTATGTTTATATATCTTTTAATCCCAATTCTAGAAAGTAAGAAAATCAAAAAACTACTAATTATACCTATATGTAGACCAGAAACTGCTAAAATGTGGGCAAGACCAAGTTCCCTATACTTATCATACTCCTGCTCTTCTAAATATGATCCATCGCCTAGAATTATTCCTTTCATTATTGCTGAACCTTTAGCAGATAATTCTTGATCAAATCTTTTTTCCACGAATTCTTTAAATCCATTTCGTTTTTCTTCAACAAATGAATTTGATCTTCCGATTCTACTAATTTCTTGTTTTTTTATAGTGCTTGTGAAGTGAATCTTGTTTGTAAGTAAATATTTTCTGTAGTTAAACAAGTAAGGATTTGTATTACTACTAGGTTTATTTAACCTTGTAGTAAATTCAACAATATCACCAGACATTATTTCTAATCTGTCATATGAGTTAAGAATTATTTTTTCTCTTACCTTTAATCCATTTACTTGGGTTATCTCAACTGTAAATGAACTTTTGTTTTCATCTTCTCTTAGGCTAGTTACAATTCCTGTGTATTGGGTTTCAATACCTTCAAATTTTTCTAACTTGCTGCTAGTTGCGTAATTTCCTAAGAATACACCTAATAAAAGGATATACAAAACTAAAATGTTCCATATATCTTTATTCTTTAAAATTGAAATAATCATAAATACAGTGAGAAATAAAAACAGGATTAAGACAAAACTATCTGCAAACAAAAAATTATAGGACAAGAGTATCCCTAAGGTTAGTGCTAAAGTAAATATAAGCATAGGTCTCTTCATGTAATGTCTCCTGTTTACTTTATATTTTATAACTTGTAGTGTATAATCATTCTATAAAGTTATTATAGCATAAAAAGTTTTTAAATCTATTATAAACATGTAATTTTACTAATTTTAGGTGGTGTAAATATGACTAGAAAAGTATATTGGGAAAACCCTTATCTTTATGAAATCGAAGCAATTGTAGAAGAAAAAAAGTTAAAAGATAATAAATGTTATGTAAAGCTTAATAAAACCATCTTTTATCCTAATTTGTCTGGTGGTCAACCTGGAGATAAAGGTACCATAGACGGTATAAATGTTCTGAATACATATGAAGAAGAAGATAATATCGTTCATGTATTAGAGAGGAATCTTACTCAACTAAAGGTAAGATTAAAGATTGACCCAATGACTAGATTTGACTTAATGCAACAACATTCAGGACAACATCTTTTATCAGGGGTATTCTATAATCTTTATGACGCAGAAACAGTAGGGTTTCACCTTGGGGAGGAAATCGTAACAATTGACATTACCATGAGTGAAATTGATTTGGATGAGATTAATAAAGTTGAACTGATGTGTAATAAAATCATTCAATCTAATTTTAAAGTTAAATCATATTTTGTTGCTAAAGACTCAATAAGTAGTCTGCCAGTAAGGAAACCACCTACAGTAGATTCTGATATTCGAATTGTAGAAATTGAAGGATATGACTTCTCCCCTTGTGGAGGCACACATGTTAGTAATACCGGTGAAATCGGCTTGCTAAAAATTAGGAAATGGGAAAAATATAAAGGAAATACTAGAGTAGAGTTTATATGTGGTAATAGAGCATTAAATGATTATCAGTGGAAGAGTGACTATATAAAAAGCATGGCTTTAATGATGTCTTCTAAGGATAAAGATGTTTTAAGTAAAGTAGAAAAAATCTATCAAGACAAGCTAATGCTGGAAAAAGAATTAACCTCCTTGAAAAGCGATTTAATAACTCTTAGATCACAAACTCTTTTGTCAGATTATGAAGACATAAATGGTTTTAGAGTAATCTGTAATACATTTACAAATGAAACATTTAAAGATTTGAGCTTTTTAAATTCGTTTATATGTAATAACAATGACAATATAGTAACTTTGTTTACTTTAAAATCAGAAAATGGTTGTCAGTTCTTAGTAAGTAAGTCTAAAGATGTACAGATCAATTTGTCTCAACTTTTCAAAGATCTTTCTAGCTCTATGACTATTAAAGGTGGTGGCAATAATAATACCATTCAAGGAAATCTATCCTATGAAGACTTTGATAAGATAAAGTTTTTTGTGAAAGACTGGCTGTCTAATAATGAACATTAAAAAAGCGCCGAAAGGCGCTTAATTACTTTGGCGGGAGTATGTGGGAATCGAACCCACCCAAGAGGCTACTAACCCCTCGCGCTGGTGTTGAAGACCAGAGAGCCCACCAGAACTCCTCTACCCCCAAATAACTACAAAAGCAATTATACATGAAAACAGAGGATTATACAATACTATTTTTCCTTGAAGAAGTAACCAACTCCCCATTTAGTAATAATATACTCTGAGACTTTTGGATCCTTCTCTATTTTTTCTCTAATTCTTCGTATATGAACATCAACTGTTCTTAAATCTCCGTAATAGGCATATCCCCAAACTCTTTCTAGAAGTTCTTCTCTTGTGAATACTTTTCCAGGACTTGAGGCTAAAACATACAATAAATCAAATTCTTTCCCTGTTAGTGTAATATTCTTATCTTCTCTTGTTACTTTTCTTCCAACAGTATTTATTCTTATGTCTTTAATATCAATTATATTATTATCTACATCAGCAACCTTGTTATTAACCCTTCTTAGAACTGCTTTAATTCTAGCTTTAAGCTCTAAGATATTAAATGGCTTTACCAAATAATCGTCTGCACCATACTCCAAAGCAAGGATCTTTTTAATATCCTCATCTACTTTTGTAATAAATATAATAGGGACAGAGGATAAACTTCTAATATTCTGACAAAGTGTTAGAGCATTGATGTCAGTTAATTCCAATTCTAGTAATACCATATCATAAAGCTTCTTTTGGATATGATCTAACGCATTAGAGCCTTCATTTAATATGTCAATTCTGTACTCATCTTGTTCAAGACTGTATCGTAATCCTTTGACAAAGGACTTGTCGTTATCTATAACTAAAATTCTGCCACCCATACCCTCACCTCTTTCTATTAAATTAGAGTTCTTTTTTCCCCATCTCGCTTTGTAATTTTTAACCCATCAAAATACTCTAAAAGAGCAATGGATAATTTCCTATTGGCATTTAGCAAATCTCTGTATTCACCTATGGAAATGCTATTATTATTTTTAATATATTCAATTAACAAATCCTTTGCCTGTGAAACACTTTCATCTAACAGATACAAGTCTTCTCCTATCTTTATCAAAAGACCATTCATTACTAGATGAAGGATCACCTCTTCAATTTCTATATTCTTACCCATTAGTAAGTTTGATAAATCCTCTCTCTTTGGTGGATTGAAATTAGATTCTCTAAATAAGTTAATAATTAATACTTTAATCTTTTCTTGCTCATCAGTGTACTGGATTTTAAAATCAGGTAAATACAGCAAATCCTTCTTTTGCTTAATATCTTCATTGGTCACTAAATAGGAGATCAACTCCTCTGCCAGTTTTGGTTTTGCCATATTAAAATATTTGCTACGAATTTCTTCCTTAGGTAATCCTGTCCTTAAAGGATACTTTTGATGAAAATTCTGCAAATCCTCAATGATTTTTTTAGACAAGTCTTTTATCTTTTTAATATGAACAGGGTATGAATCCTTACTTAACTTAAAAATTTTTACCTTTTCTTTACTAATTAAGTCATTAACTGTCTCTAAAAGAATCTCTTCATGCATAGATATATCCATAGACAATTCCTTAATTGATAAAAAACGATCTCCTTTATCCAATATGCTATGTTCTATAACATCAGATAAATCACCTTCATCTTTAATTACCAGATCTTCCAATCCATCTTCATCAAAGCGCTTTCGTTTGGTGGGATTAGTATCTAAAACTTCTCCTCCACCTATTGTAAACATTGGAGAGTAGAATCTTAATATAAACCTATCGTTCATTTTAGCAATTGTTTTTTCTTCTAATCTCAACTGAACATAGGCTTCTTCTCCAGGATTTAATGTATCTCTATCCAAAAGAATTATTCTACATAAAACTTCATCTGTACCTAAATATAATTTTAGTCTGGTTCTGTTTTCAATTGGTTTACTAAGTGTTTTTAGTATTCTTACCTTTGCATCTATCATCATTGTTTCTTTCATAGAATTAACTGGCGCTACTACATTTCCTCTTCTTATATCACTTTTTTTGATCCCAGCAAGATTAATTGCAACTCTTTGACCACCATAAGCTTCTTTAGAGTCTTGATCATGAACTTGTAAAGATCTAATTCTTGCTTTTACTCCTTTTGGAAATACCTCAATTTCATCCCCAATATGAAGTTTTCCAGCTAGTAATGTTCCTGTTACAACAGTACCAAATCCTGAGATTGAAAACACTCTATCTATTGGTAGTCTAGGCATATCATTGATATTTTTATCATCTAACTTAAGGGAAATTTCTTGAATTAGATTTATCACTTCATCAATTCCAGATCTTGTTATTGATGATACAGGGATTATAGGAGAATTCTCTAAAAATGTTCCTTTTACCGCTTCTCTAACTTCCTCTTCTACCATTTCCAACCACTCTTTTTCAACCATATCAGATTTTGTTAAAACAATAAAACCATTCTTAACCCCAACCAAATCTAGTATAGCTAAGTGTTCAACTGTTTGAGGCATGATTCCTTCATCCGCTGCTACAACTAATAGGACTATGTCTATCCCACTAACACCAGCTAACATGTTACGTATAAATTTTTCATGACCTGGCACATCAATAATTCCAGTTCTCTGACCATTTGGCAAATCAAAATAGGTAAAACCAAGTTCTATGGATATACCTCTTTCTTGTTCTTCTTTTAACCTATCGGTATTTCTACCTGTTAGGGCTTTAATTAATGTAGTCTTACCATGATCAATGTGACCAGCTGTTCCAACTATCAAATGCTTCATAAACTACACCTCAAATTCTAGTACATTTTTTATACCATTAACTATTAATTCATCGTCGCCTTCTAAAAGGGTTCTAACATCTATATAAAATTTTTCTTTGTAAACTCTCCCTATAATAGGA
>Ga0208490_101113_pt1 | contig 11278 bp, 13 predicted proteins | sample SubbioAug_CSWold_FD_184818 | JGI IMG/M metagenome (GOLD analysis project Ga0208490, IMG submission 184818) | Serpentinite rock and fluid subsurface biosphere microbial communities from McLaughlin Reserve, California, USA - CR11Aug_CSWold (SPAdes) | ecosystem: Environmental > Terrestrial > Deep...
ATCGGCGCGTTCGGGTCCCCGGGGGGTGGGCCCGCCGGCTCGCCGTCACCGCCGTCGCCCTGGTGGCGCTGGCGGTGGTGGTCGGCATCGCCGACGACCGGCGGACGGTCGTCGACCTCACCGAGGACGACGTGCTGACGCTCGCCCCCCAGACCGAGGACGTGCTGGCCAGCGTCGACCGCGACCTCGACATCACGCTCTTCGCCCGCCCCACCGATCCGGGCCGGGTCGAGGCGGTGTCGCTGCTGGACCGCTACCGCCGGCTCCAGCGCCGGATCGACGTCGGCGTCCGCGATCCCGACGAGGCGCCGGGCGAGGTGGCTCGCCTCGGCATCGACCCACTCGTGGGCGGGGTGGTGGTGCGCGCCGGCGAGCGCACCGAGCACGTGCCGTTCCCCACCGAGGGCGGGCTCACCGGCGCGATCGCCCGCCTCCTGCGCGACGAGCCGTCGCGGGTCTGCCTCACCGTCGGCCACGGCGAGCGGTCCGTGGACGAGCCCGGTGGCACCGGCGTCGCCCGCCTCGCCGACCTGCTCGGGCGCGACGGCTACGACGTCGCCACCGTGGACCTGCTGCGCGAGCCGCGGGTGCCGCCGGGGTGCACCGTGCTGCTCGTCCCCGGGCCCACCGTCGGGTTCTCCGGTGCCGCCGACCGGGCGGTGAGCGCGTGGGTCGAGCAGGACGGGCGGCTGCTGCTGCTGGCCGACCCCGCCGCCGAGGAGCCCGTGCTCGAGGACCTGCTGGCCGACCTCGCCATCCGGGTCGAGCGGGGCGTGGTGTTCGAGGGCGACGGGTCGAACGTGGTCGGCGGCGACGTGACGGCCCCGATCGTCACCCGCTACCCGTCGGCCAGCCCGGTGACCCGCCGGCTCGCCCCCACCTTCTTCCCGCTGGTGCAGGCGGTGCTGGTCGGCGAGCCCGACGACGACGCGCTCACGGTCGCCACCCTGGCCACCACCTCGGACACCTCCTACCTCGAGCGCGACCCGGTGACGCCCGAGTTCGACCCCCGGCACGACGTCGGCGGCCCCGTCCCGATCGCGGCCGTCGCCGACCGCTCCCGGGTCGACGGCGTCGACGTGCGCCGCACCCGGGTGATGGTCGTCGGCGACGTCGACTTCGCCTCCGACGCCTTCCTCGACGAGGCGGGCAACGCCCAGCTGGTCCGCCAGGCGGTGGCCTGGCTCGCCGAGTCCGAGGACCTCGTCGCCATCTCCCCGAACCTGCCCGCCGACCGGCCGCTGCGGCTCACCGACGCCCGGTTGACCTACGCCCGCCTGCTCACCGTCGGCGTGATCCCGGCCCTGTTCCTGCTCGCCGGCGCCCTCGTCTGGGCGCTGCGCCGCGGCCGATGACCGCTACTCCGGCGTGACGTAGGCGGCGGTGATCCCGCCGTCGACGGTGAAGGTGGCCCCGGTCAGGTAGGACGAGTCGTCGGTGGCCAGGAAGAGCGCGGCCTTGGCCATCTCCTCGGCCTCCCCGAAGCGGCCCATCGGGATGTGGACGAGCCGGCGCTGCTTCTCCTCCTCGGTGTCGAGGAAGTCCATGAGCAGCTTCGTGCGCAGCGGCCCCGGGCACAGCGCGTTCACGCGGATGCCCTCCCGGGCGTGGAGCACGGCGAGCTCGCGGGTCATCGACAGCACCGCGCCCTTCGAGGCGGTGTAGGCGAGCTGGGGCGTGGCCGCGCCCATGAGGGCGACGAAGGAGGCGGTGTTGATGATCGAGCCGCCGCCCGTGTCGCGCATGGCCGGGATCCCGTACTTGCAGCCCAGCCACACGCCCTTCACGTTGATGGCGAACGTGCGGTCCCACACGTCCTCGGTCGTGGACTCGGCGTCGCCGTCCTCGGGCAGCATCACGCCGGCGTTGTTGAACAGGACGTCGACGCGGCCGAACTCCTCGACGGTGCGGTCGATCATCCCCCGCACCTCGTCCTCCGACGCGACGTCGACGGTGAGGGCGAGGCCCCGGCCGCCGGCGGCGGTGACCTCGTTCACGACGGCGTTGGCCCCGTGGTGGTCGCGGTCGACGCACACGACGGTGGCGCCCTCCTCGGCGAACAACCGGGCGGCGTGGGCGCCGATGCCGCCGGCCGCCCCCGTCACGATGGCGACCTTCCACTGGAGCTTCATGCCGAGAAGGATGCCGCTCGCCGGGCCAGGTCGTCGAACAGGGCCTGCTGGGTGGGGTCGACGGCGGCGGTCAGCTCGGGGTGCCACTGCACGGCGACGACCTCCGGGTGGTCGGCCACCTCGACCGCCTCGACGACGCCGTCGGGGGCGCGGGCCACGACGCGCAGGCCGTCGCCGAGCCGGTCGAGCGCCTGGTGGTGCCAGCTCATCGGCGTCACCCGCTCGGCGCCGAGGACGCCGGCCAGCGCCGAGCCGGGCTCGACCTCCACGTCGTGGGGCGTCGGCGTGGCCCGGCCCCGCAGCTCCTCGGGCTCGAGGCGGTGGAGGACCCCGCCGCCGTCGGGTCCGGGCACGACATCGGGGAGGTGGGCGACCAGCGTGCCGCCGAGGGCGACGTTGAGCACCTGGGCGCCCCGGCAGATGGCCAGGGTCGGCACCTCCCGGGCGAGGAGGGCGTGGACCAGGGCGATCTCGTCGCGGTCGCGCTCGGGTCGCAGGGCGTAGACGGTCTCGTGCCCGGCACCGCCGTAACGGGCGGGGTCGAGGTCGCCGCCGCCCGCGAGCACGACCCCGTCGACGCGGTCGAGGACGAGCTCGACGTCGACGGGGTCGTCAGTCGTGCCCGGCGGGACCAGCACCACGTCGGCGCCGGCCCGCCGGACGGCGTACACGTACTCCTGGGGCAGCTCCACCTGCCCGTCCCGGTTGGGCGGGTAGGTGGTGATGCCGATCAGCGGGCGGGTCATCGGTGCGAGACCGTACGCCCCGCCCGCCCGGTTACAGGAGTGGCGAGAAGGGCTCGGTGCCCGGGACGAGGTCGACCGGGAAGCCGTGCGACCGGGCGTAGTCGAGGGCGAGGCCGACGTCGCTCACGCCGTTGGAGCCGACCAGCGGGGCGATCTGCAGGGTGGAGAGCACGCCGATCGCGTTGCCGGCGCGGTCGAGGAACGCCGAGCCGGAGTCGCCCGGGATGCCCGGAGAGACCGTGTACACGGGGTGGTTCCAGCCGCCGCCGTTGGTGCCGAGGCTGGTGCCGGTCTTCGGGGACAGCGGCGAGAGGCCGAGGCGCAGGCTGGAGTTGCCGTAGCTGTAGACGGTCTCGAGCGGGTCGGTGGCGTCGCCGACGGCCACCGGGCCGCCCCAGAACGGGATCGAGGGGTTGACCTTGCCGTGGTCAGCCGGGTCGATGCGCACCAGGGCGAAGTCGTTGTAGGCGCAGGCGTTGGGGTCGGTCTCACCGGCGGCCTGCATGGCGAGCCAGGAGTTGTAGACCATCGTCCCCGGGCGGCTGGCGCCCTCGATCTCGACGGGGGTGCCGAGCGGCAGCGACGCCGAGTCGCAGCCGTCGGTCTCGGTGGCGGCGCCGGTGCCGCTGCAGTGGGCGGCCTGGCCGATGTAGACGTCGGTGGCGTCGGTGAAGATGAAGTTCGCCGTGCACTGGGCGCCGTCGGTGTAGGTCTGGACGCCGGGGGTGATGGTGGCGGTGGCGGCGGGCGCCCACGAGGGATCGGCGGACGCGGTGGGGGCGGCGACGCCGGCGAGGGCGGCGACGCCGGCGAGGACGGCCAGCAGGCGGCGGAAGGTCATTCGGTGCTCTTCTCTCGTCGGGGAATCGGAGGGTGCCCACCCAACGTCACCGGGAACGAGGCTTGGTGTCGTTCCTTTCGGTGCCGGGCGTCGGTTCTCCTGCTCACCCGCGCTCAGATCCGCTCGAAGTAGCGCCGGCGCTCCCAGTCGGTGACGGCGGCGTCGAAGTGCGCCACCTCGGTGCGGAAGAAGTGGGCGTAGTGCTCGACCACCTCGTCACCGAAGGCCCGGCGGGCGAACGCGGACCGGTCCCAGGCGTCGACCGCGTCGCGCAGCGTCGTGGGCAGCGCCGGCACGTCGGCGGCGTAGGCGTCGCCATCGAGCGCCTCCGGTGGCTCGGTGCCCTGCTCGATGCCGTCCAGGCCGCTGGCCAGCGCAGCAGCGAAGGCCAGGTAGGGGTTCACGTCGGCCCCCGGGATGCGGCACTCGATGCGCCGGGCCGCTCCCTCGCCCACCACCCGGAAACCGGCCGTGCGGTTGTCGTGCGCCCACGCCAACCCGGTCGGCGCCCACGACTGCGCCCGGTAGCGCTTGTAGCTGTTCACGGTGGGCGCCCAGCACACCATCAGCTCGGCGGCGTGGGCCATCCACCCGCCGAGGAAGTGGCGGAACGTCGCCTCCGCCGCGTCTCCGGCCTCGGTGGGATCGAAGGCGTTGGCACCGTCGCGCCACAGGGAGAGGTGCAGGTGGGAGGACGAGCCCGCCTCCGCGGCGTCGGGCTTGGCCATGAAGGTCACCGCCACCCCGAGCCCGTCGGCGATCTCCTTCGCCGCGTGCTTGAGCACCACGTGGCGATCGGCCATGTCGGCCACGTCGGCGTAGCGGACGTTCACCTCGTGCTGGCCCCGACCCCACTCGCCCTTCGTGGACTCGACCGGGATGCCCGACGCGGCGAGGTGGCGGCGCAGGGCACCGTGCACGTCCTCGGTCCGCGCCGCCTGGAGCAGGTGGTAGTCCTCGATGTACCAGCCGGCGGGCTGCGGCGAGCGGTGGTCGCGGGCCACGTCGGCGTAGCTCGTGCGGTACGCGAAGTACTCGAGCTCGCTCGCCGCCTTCGCCGCCCAGCCCCCGGCCGCGGCGCGGGCCACCTGGGTGGCGAGGACCGTGCGGGGGGCGATCGCCACCGGCTCGCCGTGCCGCTCGGCGTCGCAGAGCACCATCGCCGTGCGGTCGAGCCAGCTGCACCGGCGCAGCGTGGACAGGTCCGGGACGAGGTGCACGTCGCCGTAGCCCTGCTGCCAGCTGGCGAAGGCGTAGCCGTCGATCGGCTCCATCTCCATGTCGACGGTGAAGAGGTAGTCGCAGGCGTGGGTGCCGTGCCCCGGGTCGTCGAGGAAGAACCCGGCATCGAGGCGCTTGCCCAGCAGCCGGCCGTACGGATCGGGGAAGGCGAGCACGACCGTGTCGATCGTGCCGGCGTCGACCTCGGCACCGAGGTCCTCGAGCGTCAACAGACCGGGCATCACGGCGGCAGTGGACCACGGCCGACCCGGAGCGGCAAGGGATCGGGCCTCGCGAGCAGGTGCGAGCTCAGGCGAGCTGCACCTCGGCGGAGATGACCAGCCGGCTCTCGGCGTCGGGGGCACCCACTGCTGGGTGCTGGCCCCGACGTGGGCCCCGGCGGCGTCATGGACGTCGATCTCGACCACGCCGGTGCGCCTGCCCTGGCGCAGCACGCGTGACGTGGCGAGCAGGAGGAGCTCGCCGGTGGGTCCGACGGAGACCCCACCTCCCCGAGCGGACCCACCGGTCGAGTGCTACGCGTGGTGGGCGTTCACCGGCCGCAGGCTGAGCCGGGTGTCGCCGTCGCTGAGCTCGAGCCAGCCCCGGCCCTCGGTGACCTCGAGCAGCGCCATGCTGTCGGCCCAGGCGTCGAGCGTGCCGGGGATGACCACGGCGAGCACGCCGTTGGTGGGGCGGGCGCCGGTGATGGTGGCGGCCCGGCCGATGCCGGATCCGTCGTGGAGGACGCCGTCGAGCTGGACGGCGTCGGCGTCTCGGGTGGAGAAGAGCGCTTGGAACTGCACGGGTCGACCTCGCAGGTGGGGCGGGGGGGGTGGCCGGTTCCTACCCCCCGCTCTGCGGCGCCATGCGCGACGAAGGCCGGTGCATGGCACCGGCCTTCGTGTGCAGTTCGCTGGGCGTCAGCCGTGGGTCAGCGCTCTTCCTTGAACGGGACGTGCTTGCGGACGACGGGGTCGTACTTCGACAGCTCGAGCCGCTCGCGGGTGTTGGTCTTGTTCTTGCGGGTCACGTACGTGTAGCCGGTGCCCGCCGTGCTCTTGAGCTTGATGATCGGGCGCTTGTCGTTCTTCGGCATCAGACCTTGACCCCCTTGCGACGCATGTCGGCCAGCACGGCGTCGATGCCCTTCTTGTTGATCGTCTTGATGCCCTTCGCCGAAACGGTGAGGGTGACCCAGCGCTTCTCCGACTCGACCCAGAAGCGCTGCTTCTGGATGTTCGGCGTCCAGCGGCGGTTGCCGCGGCGGTGCGAGTGGCTGATGGTCTTGCCGAACGAGGGCTTGCGGCCGGTGACCTGGCAGATCTTCGACATGGTGGTGTTCCTTCTGGGGCGCGCCGGGGCGCCGGGACGAGGCAGTCGGACAGTGTCGCAGGCGCGGTCGGGAGACGACAACCCGGGCGCCCCCGACGCCGCCGCCCAGCGGGCCGACGGCGAAACGACACCCGTGTAATCACAGGTGTGGAAGCACCTGTGGACAACTGTGGTTCAGGGCAGCTCGTCCCCCCGCGGCGCGAAGTCATCCCAGCCCGGCGGGGCGCTCCCCGGTGCCGGGCGGGGGTCGGGTTCCGGCCGGCCTTCCCGGCGGGGGCGGCGCCAGGTGCCGGGCACGCCGGTGCCGGTCACCACGACCGCGGCGAGCATCGTCGTGAGGGGGACGGCGGCCACCAGCCCGATGCTGCCGACCAGGGTGCGGATGACCTCGACGGCGACGATCTCGGAGGTCACCGACTCGGAGAACCCGATGCCGACGTTGGAGTAGAAGAGCAGCAGCGGCAGGGCGGCACCGGCGTAGGCGAGCACCAGGGTGTTGACCACGGAGGCGATGTGGTCGCGCCCGATGCGCACCCCGTTGCGGTACAGCTCGGCCAGCCCGTAGCTCGGGTTCGCCTCCCGCAGCCGGGCCACCGCCGACACCTGCGTGACGGTGACGTCGTCGAGCACGCCGAGGCTGCCGAGCACGATGCCGGCGAGCACGAGGCCGCGGACATCGACCCCCTCGGCGGAGACCAGCAGGAAGATCTGGTCCTCGGATGCGAGCCCGGTGATCTGGGCCGCGCGCGTGAAGAGAGCGGCGAGCCCCCCGGTGAGGGCCAGGGCCCCGAGCGTGCCGAGGAGCGCGACCGTGGTGGTGTCGTTCACCCCGTGGGACAGGTAGAGCGCGGCGAGGGCGATGACCACCGATGACACCAGGGCGACGCCGAGGGGCGGCTGGCCGTCGAGCAGCGCGGGGAAGGTGAAGGCGAGCAGCACGATGCCGGACACGACGAGCCCGCCGAGGGCGCGCAAGCCCTGGAAGCGGCCGAGGGCGACCACCGCCACGAGGAACAGGGCGGTCAGCCACAGCAGCGGGGACGACCGCTGGTAGTCGGCGAAGGTGTACGACACCTCCCCCCCGGGCAGCTCGAACTCGGTGACCACGATGCGATCGCCGCGGTCGAAGTCCGGTGCGCCCGGCTGGGGGTAGATCTCGAACGTCCCGGTCCCGCCGTCGTTCGCTCCGCTGGTGATCTCGAGCTGCACCTCCTCGCACACCAGCGCCTCGCCCGCGATGTCCGTGCCGGCGCAGGCGACCTCCGCAGACCCGGAGACCGTGGCGGTCACCCGCTCGCCCTGGCCGGCCACGCCCTCGGGCAGGCCGACGCCCTCCGACGGGCGCCACACGAGCAACCCGACGACGGTGACGACCACCACGACCGCCACGGCGGCGCGCAGCAGGCGGGCCACCTCCCGCGAGGTGCCGAGCTCGTGCCCGTGATCGTGGGCGTGGCCGTGGTCGTGCGTCTCCACGCCCGCCATGGTCGCCGATCGGCCGCCGGGACCCGCGGACCTCACGGCTACCGTGCCGGCGATGGAGCCCGCTCGGTACCTCGCCCACCTCGAGGCCGATGTCGAGCGGCTGGTCGCCGCCGCGTCGGGTGCGCTCGACGAGCCGGTGGCCGCCTGCCCGGGGTGGACGGTGTCCGACCTCGTGGCCCACCAGTCCGGCGTCTACTGCTTCGCCACGGCTCAGCTGCGGGCCGCGCCCGGTGCCGAGCTCGCCCGCTTCGAGCCTCCGGACCCCGGCCCGCCGCTCGACGTGCTGCGCGCCAGCGCCGACGACCTGTTCGCCGCGCTCCGGGACACGGACCCCGCCGAGCACCGGCCGAACTGGGCCGGGAAGCCGACCGCGGCCTTCTGGTTCCGCCGCATGGCCCAGGAGACGCTCGTGCACCGCCTCGACGCCGAGCTGGCCGCCGGGGCGCTCGGGCCGATCGATGTCGAGCTGGCCATCGACGGCATCGACGAGCTGGGCGACACGTTCCTGCCCCACGCGGCGAGGCGGGGCATCACCGGCACGGGCGAGACCGTCCACCTGCACGCCACCGACGACGACCTCCCGGCTCCGGGCGAGTGGATGTTCACGTTCCACGCCCAGGGCGTCGACGTCGACCACCGCCACGGCAAGGGCGACATGGCGGTGCGCGGCCCTGCCGGCCAGCTGCTCCTGTTCGTCTGGAACCGACGGCCGGTGGAGGTCGAGTGCTTCGGCGACCCCGACCCCCTCGAGTTCTGGTCGACCACCGTCCGGATCTGACCGGGCCCGGCGTCGGCGGTCAGCCCAGCGGGCTGCGGCCCCGCACCTGCTCCACGGCGACGAGGGCGTCGCGCAGCTCGTCGATCCACTCGGCCTGCTTCGTGCCGACCAGCTTCACGCACCAGGCGAGCGCCTCGGAGCGGGAACGGGCGATCCCGCCGTCGATGAGCGTGTCGAGCACCTGCCGCTCGTCGAACAGCAGCCGGGTCATCACCGGGACGTTGGCCACCGTGAAGCGCTTCTCGACGCCGTCGCAGCGCACGCCCCAGGACACCTTGCGCTCGAAGCGGCGCTCGGCGTCGGCGGCGATGGCCACCCGCCGCTCACGGGTGTCCTCGCGGAAGGCGTCGATGCGGGCGAGGGCGGCCTGGCGACGGGTCTCGTCGTCGGCGGTGCCGGCCAGCGCCGGCGGTGCCACGGTGCCGATGACGAGGATCTCGTCCCGATCGACCCGCACGTCGAGCTCGTCGAACCAGCCGTCCTCGATCCGCCCTCGGAACCACCCGTCGATTGAGGTCATGTATTACATGATTACACACCTTCTTCGGCCCGTCAACGCCCGGGCTGCCATGCTCGGCTCATGACGCCTCCCGCCGATCCCGACCTGCTGGCCTGGGCCGTCGAGCTCACCAAGGAGGCGGGTCGCCGCACGCTGGCCCGGTTCCGCAGCGACGACCTGGCCATCGAGGCCAAGGGCGACGGCACGCCGGTGACCGAGGCCGACCGGGACGCCGAGGCCTACATCCGCGCCGAGCTGGCGGCCGCCCACCCCGACGACGCCGTGCTGGGCGAGGAGGAGGGCGACCAGGCGGGCACCACCGGCCGGCGGTGGATCATCGATCCCATCGACGGCACCAAGGCGTTCATGCGGGGCGTTCCGCTCTACTCCAACCTGCTCGCCGTCGAGGACGACCACGGCTGGGCCATCGGGGTCATCAACCTGCCGGCCGCGGGCGAGTGCGTGTATGCCGGTCGGGGGCTCGGCGCCTTCCAGGACGACCGCCGGGGCGATCGGCGGCCGGCGCGGGTCGGGCCCCGCTCGAGCGGCACGCCGTTCCTCACCGCCTCGGGCTTCACCCGCTGGGACGACGACGCCCTGCTGCGGGTGAAGCGGGCGGGGTGGGGGCTGCGCACGTGGGGCGACGGCTTCGGCTACGCCATGGTGGCGACCGGACGGGCCGACGCCATGGTCGACCCCACCGCCGCGCTCTGGGACGTCGCGCCGATGCCGGTGATCCTCGCCGAGGCCGGCGGACGGTTCAGCTCGTGGTCGGGCTCACCTGATCCCCGGGAGGGGTCGGGCGTGGCCACCAACGGCGAGGGCCACGACGAGCTGCTGGCGCTGCTCCGCGGCGAGTGAACCTCCGCTCACACCATCCCTTCGAAGACGGCGGCGCGCACGCCGTGCTCGGCGAGCTGGTGGAGGAACGGCACCGGGTCGACGACCTCGGCGAGACCGGCCGCACCCGGGGGGATGCGCCCGGCGAGGCACCAGCGCGCCGCCAGGCCGGCCACGGCACCGGCGGCGACCGCCGGCCGGTCGATGGCACCGACGACGTCGCCGACCACCACGCCGTCGCGGCGGCCCCGCACCTCGACGCGGATGGCGCCGATGCGGCCCTCGGGGTGCGGACGCCGGAGCATCGGCAGGACGGCGAGCAGCCGCTGGCGGCGGTTGGCGGCCTGGCGGGCGGTGATGCGCTCGGCATCCGGGAAGGCGCGCTGGAGCAGCACGGCGTCGGGCAGGGCCGCCCGGTAGCAGTCGAGCGAGCCGACGGGGTCGGGGAAGACGGCCAGCTCGCGACCCGACCCACCCTGCCGGCGGACCCAGGCCCCGTCGCGACGGTCGACCGAGCGCCCGGCGAGGGCCCGGTGGTGCTGGCGGGCGCAGGCCGGACCGCCGGTCCCGAAGCGGGCGAGGTGGATCTCGTCGACCTCGTCGACCCAGGCCGACACGTGCGTGGCGAGCACGCAGCTGAGTCCCGGTGAGAACGCGGCGCCGACCACGATGGCGACGCCCCGCGAGCGCGCCGCTTCGTCGAGGGCGAGGAGGCCCTCGACGTCGCCGATGGCGTCGGAGGTCGACACCACGTGAGCGCCGCGCTCGATGGCTCGCCGGGCGGCGTCGACGTGGGTGCCTGCGGGACCGGCCAGCACGACGACGGCGGCGCCACCGGCGAGGGGGTCGCCGATGCGGGCCTTGTCGCCCAGGGATGCCCGGAGCGCCTCGGGTCGGTCGCCCGGTCCGCCGAGGACCACCCGCTCGACCCCGTCGGCGGAGGCCAGCTGGCGGGCGGCGCGGGCCCCGGTGGCGCCGACGCCGAGCACGCCGGCGACACCCGGCCGGGGTGCGCCCTGGTGGGCGGAGTCGCCGCTCACCGCAGGTCGGGCCCGCGCAGCTCGCGCCAGCCGCCCGTCTGGGGCGGGGTCCCGCCCGTGCCGCGGATGCGCAGGCCGGCGGCGATGAGGGCGGCGATGCCGAGTGCGGCGATGGCCCGTCGCAGCAACGTCACGTCGGCTCTCCTCGTCGGTCCGGCGGGCGTCTCCGGCGGCGGCCCGGGTGGCAGCAAGGATCTCGGCGACGGCTCCGGGCCGAAGTTCTGAGGCCCTGCCGAAGAACTTCAAGCTGGCCGAAGGCCAGCCGTGGGGCTAACAAGAATCGAACTTGTGACCTCACCCTTATCAGGGGTGCGCTCTAACCGACTGAGCTATAGCCCCGGAGGAGGGGACAACATAGCAG
>Ga0208490_101114_pt1 | contig 11270 bp, 10 predicted proteins | sample SubbioAug_CSWold_FD_184818 | JGI IMG/M metagenome (GOLD analysis project Ga0208490, IMG submission 184818) | Serpentinite rock and fluid subsurface biosphere microbial communities from McLaughlin Reserve, California, USA - CR11Aug_CSWold (SPAdes) | ecosystem: Environmental > Terrestrial > Deep...
AGGTGGCCGCCGTCATCCTGGAGCCGATCGTGCAGGGCGCCGGCGGCATGCGCTTCTACGCCCCCGAGTACCTGGCCGGGGTGCGACGGCTCTGCGACGACCACGACGTGCTGCTGATCGCCGATGAGATCGCCACCGGGTTCGGTCGGTCCGGGCGCCTGTTCGGCTGCGACCACGCCGGCATCACCCCGGACATCATGTGCCTGGGCAAGGCCCTCACCGGCGGCTACCTCACCATGGCCGCGGTGCTGTGCACGCCGGCGGTGGCCGCGGGCGTGAGCGCCGCCGAGTCCGGGGCGCTGATGCACGGGCCCACCTTCATGGGCAACCCGCTGGCCGCCGCCGTCTCGCTGGCATCGGTGCGCCTGCTGCTCTCGCGGGACTGGGAGGCCGAGGTCGCCGGCATCGGCGCCGGCCTGCGCGCCGGCCTCGACGGCCTGCGCGGCCACGAGGCGGTCGCCGACGTGCGGGTGCTCGGCGCCATCGGCGTGGTGGAGCTGCACGAGCCGGTCGACATGGCGACGTCGCAGGCCACCCTCCTCGACCACGGCGTCTGGCTGCGCCCGTTCGGCCGGCTGCTCTACACGATGCCGCCGTTCGTGAGCAGCGAGGGCGACGTCGCGGCGATCACCGCGGCGATGCGGGCGGTCGTGGGATGAGCGCGCCGCACCGATCCTGGGTGCGCGCCGAGCTGCAGGCCATCCGCGACCAGGACCGGTGGCGCCGCAGCCGCGCCTTCGACGCCCTCGGCCCCGCCGGCACGCTCGAGGGCCGCCCGGTCGTGTCGTTCGCCTCCAACGACTACCTCGGCCTGTCGGCCCACCCGGCCGTGGTCGATGCCGGCCACGCCGCCCTGGATCTTTGGGGCACGGGCTCCACCGCCAGCCGCCTCGTGGTCGGCACCCGACCCGTGCACCACGACCTCGAAGCCGCCCTGGCCGCGTGGAAGGGCACCGAGGCGGCCGTCGTGGTGCCGAGCGGCTACGCCGCCAACCTGGCCGTGCTCACCACCTTCGGCGGTCCCGACTGCCTCGTGGTGAGCGACGAGCTGAACCACGCCTCGATCATCGACGGGTGCCGGCTCGGCCGCTCGGAGGTCGCCGTCGCCCGCCACGGGGACGTCGAGCACGTGGACGAGCTGCTCCGCGCCGGTGGGTCCCGGCGGGCGGTGGTCGTGACCGACTCGGTGTTCTCCATGGACGGTGACGAGGCGCCGGTGCAGGCGCTCGCCGAGTGCTGCGCCCGCCACGGGGCGCTGCTGGTGCTGGACGACGCGCACGCCGTGCTCGGACCCGACGCCGACCTCGCCGCCGTCGACGGCCTCGACGTCATCCACGTGCTCACGCTGTCGAAGGCCCTCGGCGCGCTGGGCGGCGCGATCGCCGGGTCCCGGGATGCCGTCGACCTCGTCGTGAACCGGGCCCGACCCTCCATCTTCACCACCGCGCTGTCGCCGGCCGATGCCGCCGCCGCACTCGCCGCCCTCGGCGTGGTGCGCAGTGCGGAGGGCGACGCGCTCGTCACCCGGCTGCGGGCCCTGGTGGACCGCCTCCGCCCCGGCCACCCGTCGCCGATCGTGCCGGTGGTGCTGGGGGAGGAGCAGGCGGCCCTCGACGCCGCCGAGTCCCTGCTGGCCCAGGGCCTGCTCGTCCCGGCCATCCGCCCGCCGACCGTCGCGCCGGGCACCTCCCGCCTGCGCATCGCCCTGTCCGCCGCCCACACCGACGTCCAGGTCGAGACCCTGCTCGCCGCCCTCCACCCCTTCGGAACTGGCAGTTCCCCTGTAGCGGCAGGCCGGCCATGACGCGTCCCGATCTGCTCGTCGGCGTGTGCGGGACGGCCACCGAGGTCGGCAAGACGTGGGCGAGCGCCCGCCTCGCCCAGGTCCTGGTCGGCGACGGTCGCACGGTGGCGGCGCGCAAGCCCCTGCAGTCCTTCGACCCGGACGACGACGCGCCAACCGACGCCGAGGTGCTGGCGACAGCCACGGGGGAGGCGCCGCATGACGTGTGCCCGGAGCCAGGCTGGTACCCCGTCCCGATGGCGCCACCGATGGCGTCGGCTGCGCTCGACCGGCGCTGCCCGACCCTCGCCGAGGTGGTCGCCGGGGTCACGTGGCCTGCGGATCCGGTGGACGTGGGCCTGATCGAGACCGTGGGCGGGGTGCGCTCACCCCTGGCCGAGGATGGTGACAGCCGTGAACTGGTCCGCTCGCTCGACGTCGACGTGGTGGTGCTGGTCGCCGACGCCGGCCTGGGGACCATCGACGCCGTCCGGTCCGGTGTGGACGCCCTGGCGCCGCTGTCGGTCGTGGTCCTGCTGAACCGCTTCGACGAGGGGGAGGACCTGCACCGCCGCAACCGCGACTGGCTGGTGCAGCGCGACGGCTTCGACGTGGTGACCGACGTCGACGCCCTCGCCGCCCGCCTCCTGCGCTGACCCCGATCCGTTCTGGCCTACATCGAGCACCATCAGGCGGGACGGATGTAGGCCAGAACGGGTCAGGTGCCCTGCCAGTTCCCGGGGGGGGCCTATCCGGGGGCGTGGCCCTGGTGGTCGTCGGGGTCGTCGAGGCGCTCCGCCTCTTCCTTGCTCACCGGCTCGTCGGGCAGGTTGCCGTCGTCGAAGTAGGCGGGGACGTCGTCCTTCTCGACGACGTCGAGGCCGGGGTTGTCCGGCAGGCGATCGCGGATCTCGTCGACCCGGTCCTGGATGTCGTCGAGCTCGGCGTCGGTGCGGTCGGTGGCCATGGGGTGCCTCCTGGCGTGGTGGGGCGTGCTGGCCCGGTCCCTTCCCGCGGGACCGCGCCGGCATGCCCGCCCGGCGGCGGCCCGGCCCCGATCAGCGGGCGGCGTCGATGAGCCGGTTGAAGGTGGGGCTCGGGCGCATGGCCTCGTCGAGGACGGCGCGGTCGGCGAAGTAGTAGCCGCCGGTGTCGACCGGCCCGCCCTGGGCGCCGTTCAGCTCGTCGACGATGGTCCGCTCCTCCTCGGCCAGGGCCTGGGCGAGCGGGGCGAAGCGCTCGGCCAGGTCGGCGTCGGCGGTCTGCTCGGCGAGGGCCTCGGCCCAGTACCGGGCCAGGTAGTAGTGGCTGCCCCGGTTGTCGAGCTCGCCGACCTTGCGCGACGGCCCCTTGCCGTTCTGCAGGAGGGCGCCGGTGGCGGCGTCGAGGGTGTCGGCCAGGACCTGGGCCCGGGGCTTGTCGAAGCGCTCGGCCAGGTGCTCGAAGGAGACCGCCAGGGCGAGGAACTCGCCGAGGGAGTCCCACCGGAGGTGGTTCTCCTTCACGAACTGCTGCACGTGCTTGGGAGCGGACCCGCCGGCGCCGGTCTCGAACAGGCCGCCGCCGTTCATCAGCGGCACGATGGAGAGCATCTTGGCGCTGGTGCCGACCTCGAGGATCGGGAACAGGTCGGTGAGGTAGTCGCGCAGCACGTTGCCGGTGACCGAGATGGTGTCCTCGCCCCGGCGGATGCGCTCGAGGGAGTACGTGGTGGCAGACGCCGGGTCCATGATCTCGATGTCGAGGCCGTGGGTGTCCTGGTCGTCGAGGTAGCGGCGCACCTTGCGGATCAGCTGCTCGTCGTGGGCCCGGTGCATGTCGAGCCAGAACACGGCGGGGGAGCCGGTGGCCCGGGCCCGGTTGACGGCCAGCTTCACCCAGTCCTGGATGGCGGCGTCCTTGACGGTGCACATGCGCCAGATGTCGCCGCCCTCCACCCGGTGCTCCATGAGCACGGCGCCGGCACCGTCGAGGACGCGCACGACCCCGTCGGCGGGCACCTCGAAGGTCTTGTCGTGGCTGCCGTACTCCTCGGCCTTCTGGGCCATGAGCCCGACGTTGGGCACGGTGCCCATGGTGCGGGGGTCGAGGGCGCCGTGGGCCTTGTGGTCGTCGATGACGGCCTGGTACACGCCGGCGTAGGAGGAGTCCGGGATCGTGGCCTTGGTGTCCTGCAGCTCGCCCGCCGGGTTCCACATCTTCCCGGAGTCCCGGATCATCGGGGGCATCGACGCGTCGATGATGACGTCGGAGGGCACGTGGAGGTTGGTGATGCCCCGGTCGGAGTCGACCATCGCCAGGTCGGGACCGGCCTCGAGGGCGGCGGCGATGCCGGTCTGCACGGCCAGCTTGGTGTCGGTGTCGAGCCGCTCGACGGCGGCGAGCACGTCGCCGAGCCCGTCGCGGGGGTTGGCACCGGCGGCGCGCAGCGCGTCGCCGTGCTCGGCGAACACGTCGGCGAAGAACACCTCGACGGCGTGGCCGAAGATGATCGGGTCGGAGACCTTCATCATCGTGGCCTTCATGTGCAGCGAGAACAGCACGTCCTTCGCGTCGGCGTCGGCGATCTGCTCGGCCAGGAACGCCCGCAGGCGGGCCGCGCTCATGAAGGTGCCGTCGACGACCTCGCCGGCCAGCACGGCGATGCCGTCCTTGAGGACGGTCTCCTCGCCGGCGTCCGGCACGTGCACGATGCGCAGCGTCGTGTCGGCCTCGATGGTCACCGACTGCTCGTTGCTGCGGAAGTCGCCCTCGCCCATCGTGGCCACGTGGGTCTTGGAGTCCGACGCCCACTCGCCCATGCGGTGCGGGTTCTTCCGGGCGAACTCCTTGACCGCCTTGGGCGCGCGGCGATCGGAGTTGCCCTCGCGCAGCACCGGGTTGACGGCGCTGCCCTTCACGGAGTCGTAGCGGTCGCGGACGGCGCGCTCGTCGTCGGTCCGGGGGTCCTCGGGGTAGTCCGGCAGCGCGTAGCCCTTGTCCTGCAGCTCCTTGATCGCCGCCTTCATCTGGGGGATCGAGGCCGAGATGTTCGGCAGCTTGATGATGTTGGCCTCGGGCGTCTTGGCCAGCTCGCCGAGCTCGGCCAGCGCGTCGGGCACCCGCTGGTCCTCGGTCAGCGCGTCGGGGAACACGGCGAGGATCCGGGCGGCGAGGGAGATGTCGCGCGTCTCGACCTCGACCCCGGCGGCGCCGGCGAAGGTCTCGATGACCGGCAGCAGCGAGTGGGTGGCGAGCGCCGGTGCCTCGTCGGTGTAGGTGTAGATGATCTTCGGGGTCGCGTTGCTCATGGGCTCTTCCGTCGGTGGACGTCTGGGTGCAGCCGAGCGGCCGCAACGTCCGTGGAGGCTACCCACCCCCTCGGCGGGCGATGCCACCACGGCCGGGTCCCGGAGTGGCAGTGTCGGGACCGGTGGCACGTCAGCAGGACCCACAGCGCGAAGGCATCGTGCTCGACGACGGGACGTGGGTCGACGTGGGCCGGGACGGCCGCTGGCACCCCTCCCCCGGCGAGCGCGTGCGGGCCGCGGTGATCCTCGGCGTCTTCCTCGGCGTGCTCGCCATGTTCGCCCTCGTGCTCTCGGTCGGCGGCGACGACGACGACGAGGTGGCCGCCGTGGACGACACCACGACCACCACCGAGGAGCCGGTGGTCACCACCACGAGCACGCTGCCGCCGGATCCTGCATCGTTGGGCGGGGAGCCCGCGCCGGCGGAGTGCCTCGGCGACGACCGCGGTGCGGCCGAGCTGCGCGAGCGCGACGCGACCGCCGTGCTGGTGCTGAACGCCACCAGCCGCACGGGTCACGCCGCGGCGGTGGTCGAGCGCCTGGAGGCGCTGGGCTACGGGGTCACCGTCCCCGGCAACGCCGGGCGCCTCGCCACGTCGGTGTTCGCCTACGTGCCCGGCTACTGCGCCGAGGCGGTGCGGTTGGCGTACGAGCTCGCCCTCGGCGAGGCCACCTTCGAGCCGGTCGAGGCCGACGACCTCCCGGTGCCGCTCGGACGGGCCCGCATCGTGGCCACGGTGGGCGCCGACACCCTCTGAGCGGGCGTCGCGAGATCGCCGGAGGCGACGCTCAGTGCTCGCTCACCGCGCCCAGGAACGACCGGGTGCGCTCCTCCTGGGGGTCGTCGAGGATCTGCGAGGGCGGCCCGGCCTCGACGACCTGGCCCGCGTCGAACATCAGCACCTTGTCGGCCACCTCGCGGGCGAAGCCCATCTCGTGGGTGACCAGCATCATCGTCGAGCGGCCCTCGGCCGCGATGTCGCGGAGCACGGTGAGCACCTCGCCCACCAGCTCGGGGTCGAGGGCGGAGGTGACCTCGTCGAAGAGCATCACCTTGGGCTCGGTGGCCAGCGACCGGGCGATCGCGACCCGCTGCTTCTGCCCGCCCGACAGCTGCCCCGGGGTCTGGTTCGCAGCGTGGGCGAGCCCGACGCTGTCGAGCAGCTCCATGCCCCGGGCCCGGGCCTCGTCCCGCGACCTCCCGTGCACCTTCACCGGCGCCAGCATGATGTTCTCCAGCGCGGTCATGTGCGGGAACAGGTTGAAGTGCTGGAACACCATCCCGATGTCGGAGCGGACCGAGCGGATGTGCTTCTCGCTCGCCGGCTTCAGGCCGCTGCCGTGGGACTCGTGGTACAGGTGCCGGCCGCCGACCTGGATCGTGCCGGCGTCCGGGCGCTCGAGGGTCATGATCACGCGCAGGATCGTGGTCTTGCCCGAACCGGACGGGCCGATGATCACGACCCGCTCGCCGGGCTCCACGTCCAGGTCGAGCTCCCGCAGCACGGCGTTGGGTCCGAAGGCCTTGTCGACGCCGCGCATGCGGACGGCGGCGGCCCCCGTGGGGGAGATGTCCGGGTTCGGCGCGGTCGCCTCAGGTGCGCTCATATGCGATCTTCCTCTCGAGTCGTCGGACGGCCCATGCGGCCGGGATGCTCACCAGCAGGAAGCCGATCCCGGCGAGGATGTAGGGCTCGGTGGGGCGGAAGTCGTTGCCGCGCACGGTGTTGGCGAAGAACAGCAGCTCCGGCACGGCCACGATGTAGCCGAGCGGTGCGTCCTTGAACGCCGCCACCAGGTAGTTGCCGAGGGCGGGCAGCACGTTGGGGACGGCCTGGGGGATGATCACCCGGGTCCACTTCGTGACCGGTCCGAGGTTGAGGGCCGTGGCCGCCTCCCACTGGCCGGGCGGGACGCTGTTGATGCCGGCCCGGTAGCCCTCCGAGCAGTACGTGGCGTAGTGGATGCCGAGCACGAGCACGAGGATGTTGATCGGGGCGAGCGAGACGCTGTCGGAGGCCCGCACGAACGCCTGGGCGAAGAAGAGCTGCACGAGCAGCGGCGTGGAGCGGATGAACTCGATGAAGGCGGCGAAGGGCCAGCGGACCCAGCGCCGGGCCGAGCGCCGGCCGAGGGCGAGCAGGAAGCCGAGCACCGCTGCCAGCGTGAACCCCAGCACCGTGGCCTTGGCCAGGACCTGGAGTCCCTGCCACATCAGGGGCACCAGGTGCCAGAAGTACATCCAGTCGAAGTTCTCGCTGCCCTGGGCGGTGAGGCGGGTCCGGAAGAACGAGCGCTCCTCGACGACGACGATGAGGAACACGTAGCCGAGGGCGATGAGGGCGACCGGGACGAGCACGTCGAGGCGCCGGTACCAGGCCCGGTGGGGTCGGTACTGCACCTCCTGGGTGGCGTCCTTGCCGGCGACGGTGGTCGGGGCGCTCACTTCGTCAGCCCCGGGATCGGCTCGCGCGGTGCGGCGTCGACGAGCGCGTCGCCACCCTGGTAGCGCTTCTCCAGGCGCCACTCGGCGAGGCGGAAGAGCCCGTTGATGATCTGGGCCAGCACGAAGTAGATGACCAGGGCGTTCACGAACACCACGGTCACGTCGGCGCCCGTGGCGTCGACCAGGCGCTGGTTCCGGATGGTCCGGGTGGCCGCCATGATGTCGGTCAGCCCGATGAGGCTGACGAGCGCGGTGCCCTTCAGGATCTCGATGGTGAGGTTGCCCATCGGGGGCAGGATGATGCGCATCGCCTGGGGGAGCACCACGTGGCGCAGCCGCTGGGTGGGGGACAGGTTCAGCGCGATCGAGGCCTCGGTCTGGCCACGCGGGATGGCCTGGATCGAGCCGCGCACGATCTCGGCGCCGTAGCCACCCATGTTCAGGCCCAGCGCGATCGAGCCGAGGAGGACCAGGGACGCCTGGTCCACCTCGAACAGGATCGGGATGGCGATGGCGATGATGAACAGCAGGATGATCGAGGAGATGCCGCGGGCGATCTCGACGTACACGAAGGCCGCGCCCCGCACCCACTGCCGGCTGGACAGCCGGGCGACGCCGACGACCAGGGACAGCAGGACGCCGAGGAGGAAGGCGTAGACGAGGATCTGGATCGTGATCCAGGCCCCGTCAGCCAGGAGCTCGTACTGGTGCGGCTCGAGGAGCCAGCTGTCCATGGCCGTCAGGACCGGGCGTCGACCTGGCGCTGGACGGTCGCGGCCGTGCCGGTGACGGCGTCGACCTCGCCGGCCTCGAGAGCGCCGTACATCGAGTCGATGTCGGCGAAGACCTGCAGCTGGCTGTCGGGGATGCCGGCGTCCTCGGCGTAGCCCACCTCGACGGTGCCGGTGGCCACGGCGAGGGTCAGGTCCGGGTTGTCGACGAAGGAGCTGTAGTCGACGATGCCGTGCGGGTTGCCGGCCGCCACGGCGAGGCCCTCGGCCACGCAGTAGTCCGGGTCGGAGAACAGGATCTGCTCGGCCCGCTCCTCGTTGATGTACATGCCGGCGGCGATCATGTCGTACTGGCCGGCCTGCAGCCCGCCGATGAGCTGGCCGAACTCGACCACGTTGGCCTCGACCTCGTCGATGCCGAGCTCGGCGAGCACGGCCTTGGCCACGTCGGGGGCGATGCCGGTGGCCTCGCCGTCGTCGCCCGTGTAGCCGAAGGGCACCTCGTCGGCGATGCCGATCGTGATGGACCCGGCGTCCTGCAGCTCGGCGAGGGTGCCCGATCCGGTCTGCGCGTTGGCGTTGGCGTTCGAAGCGATGTCGGCCGCGGTGAGGTCGTTGGCCTTCTCGACGTCCTCGTCGGTGAAGTCGTCGTAGCCGGTGATGATCTCCATCGTGGTCCCGTCCTCGCGGAACTCGTTGAGCTGTTCGTTGAAGGCCTCGTGGAGGTCGCCGTCCTCGAGCCGGAACCCGTAGCCGCCGCAGGGGAGGACCTCGTTGCCGTCGGCGTCCACCGGGAAGAAGGGCTCGACGGCCTCGATGCTGCCCGAGGCCTGCTCGCCGTCGGTGTCGGCGCCGGTGTCGTCGGTGCTGGTGTCGGTGTCGTCGTCGTCGCCGCAGGCGGCGACGAACATGGCCAGGGCGGCCATGAGCGCGATGAGGCGCAGCCAGGGGGCGCGCGGTCGGGAAAGTGCGGTGGCAGGCATCTGCTCGCTCCGTTCGTCGGGTTGTGTGCCCCCAGACGGCCTGCGCCGAGGTGGCCGCCGATCGCACCCGGAGGGGACCAGCGAACCGACTCGACACCGAACGCAGACGTGCCGCGACGGCCCGGGACGGCTCAAACACCTAGCACGGGCATCGGGGCATCCCCCGGTTCGCAACACAACTGCAGCAATGCTCAGTAGCTGCGTGGCAGCCCCAGCACGTTCTGCGCGATGAAGTTGCACGTCATCTCCTGGCTGACCGGGGCGAGGCGCTGCAGCCGGGCCTCGCGCCAGTAGCGCTCGACGTGGTACTCGGTGGCGTAGCCCAGGCCGCCGTGGGTCTGGACCGCCTGGTCCGCCGCGAACCAGCTCGCCTCGGCGGCCAGGTACTTCGCCGTGTTGGCCTGCTCGCCGCAGGGCAGGTCGTGGTCGTAGCGCCAGGCGGCGTCGCGCATGACGGCCATCGCGCCGCTCAGCTGCATGTGGGCCTGGGCCAGCGGGTGGGCGACGGCCTGGTTGGCGCCGATCGGCCGGCCGAACACCTCGCGCTCGCCGGCGTAGGCCACCGCCCGGCGCAGGGCAGCCTCGCCGATGCCGCAGGCCATGGCGGCGAGCAGGATGCGCTCGGGGTTGAGGCCGTGGAGGATGTGGCGGAAGCCCTGGCCGCGCTCACCGACCATCCGCCAGCCCTCGACCGGCAGCTCGTCGTAGGCGACTTCGCAGGAGGCGACGGCGTTGCGCCCGACCTTGGGGATCGGGGCGATGTCGCAGTGCGCCGGGTCGAGGTCGACGAGGAACAGCGTGAGGCCGTCGAAGCTGCCCGGGCTGCCGTCGGTGCGGGCCAGCAGCAGGCACACCTCGGACTCGAGCGCCTTCGACGTCCAGATCTTGCGACCGGACACGACGAATCCGCCGTTGCCGTCGTCGACGGCCCGCGTGGCGATGCGGCTCGTGTCGGTGCCGGCGTCGGGTTCGGTGACGCCGAAGGCGACGTGCAGGTCGCCCGCCGCGGCCCGGGGCAGGAACGCCTCCTTCAGCTGCTCGGAGCCGAAGCGCACGACCGGGTTCAGGCCGAACATGGTGAGGTGCAGGGCCGTGGACCCGTTCATGCACGCGCCGGAAGCGGCGACCCGGTTCAGGACGATGGCGCCCTCGGCGATGCCCTGGCCGCCCCCGCCGTAGGCCTCGGGGATGCAGATGCCGACCCAGCCGCCGTCGGCCATCGCCCGGTAGAAGTCCCACGGGAACTCGTGGCGCTGGTCCAGGTCGGACCAGTAGGCGTCGTCGAAGCGGGCGCAGACGGCGTCGACGGCCTCGGCGATCGCGGCGTGGTCGGGGTCCGGCGAGAGGTCCATCGGGGTCAGCGGGCCGGGGCGCCGACCCGACGGCGGACCTCGTCGGCGCCGAGGACGCCGGCGATCTGGTCGAGGCTCGGGCTCTGGCCGGAGCCGGTGAGGGTGACGCGCACGATGTTGGACGCCTCGCGCATCGTGCCGTGGAAGGCGTCGGGGTCGGCCTTGTACGCCTTGCGGTCGAGGGCGAAGCCGTGGCGCTCGGCGAGGTCGCGGACCTGGTCGAACCAGCCGGGGGAGGTGGTGTCGGCGTCGTAGCCGGCCACGAAGTCGGCGGCGAACGCAGCCACCACCTCGGGCGGCACGCCGAGGAAGCGCTCGTCGGCCGGGTCGTCGACCAGCTCGAACAGCTCGGGGAAGAAGAACCCGTAGCGGTCGCGGAACACCGACCACTTGACGATGTCCTTGCGGACCCGGTCGGTGTCGACCCGGTCCACGTCGATGATCGCGAGCAGCTGGTCGTCGTGGGTGCGCAGCAGGCCGGCCAGCTCGGGGTCGTGCTCGTCGGCCCAGGTGCGCAGCGCGTCGCGGATCTCCGTCGCCGGCATCTCGGCGACGTGGTCGGCGGAGATGTCGTCGAGCTTGGGGATGTCGACCAGCGGGCCCGACGCGCCGAACTCCTCGAGCCGGAGCGGCTCGGCGGCGGCCTCGGCGAAGGGCAGGTCGGCCAGGCGGGAGTTGGCCAGGC